>Ga0105243_10004620_pt1 | contig 10853 bp, 9 predicted proteins | sample KBSM34metaG_FD_81525 | JGI IMG/M metagenome (GOLD analysis project Ga0105243, IMG submission 81525) | Miscanthus rhizosphere microbial communities from Kellogg Biological Station, Michigan, USA - KBS M3-4 metaG | ecosystem: Host-associated > Plants > Roots > Rhizosphere > Soil | place: Michigan...
CCAGATACCGTCGTCGGCAAACCAGGACACGGCAAAGGGCAGCAGCATGGACAGCGCGAACATGACCATGAGCATGCCAAGCACGCGCAGGACGGGGAACAGGTCGCGCATGGGTGTGGGCTCAGAAGAAGGTGGCGCTGACGCGGAACAGGTTTTCCACGTCCCGCACCAGCCGCTTGTGGGGCAGGAAGAAGACCACGTGGTCGCCGCTCTCGATCACGGTGTTGCCGCGCGGGATGATGACCTCGGGCTCGGCACCGGCCGCGATCTCGTCGGCCGGCACGCCTTCGGGAATGCCGCGCACGATGAGGCCGATGTGCGCATCCTCGGGCACGCGCAGGTCCTCGACCTTGCGGCCGACCACGCGCGAGCTCTTGCGGTCGCCGCGCGCCACGATCTCCAGCGCCTCGGCCACGCCCCGGCGCAGGCTGTGCACGGCCTGCACGTCGCCGCGGCGCACATAGGCCAGCAGCTCGCCGAGCATGGCCTGGGCCGGCGACAGCGCAATGTCGATCTGCGTGCCGTGCATCAGGTCGGCATAGGCGCGCCGCGTGATCAGCGAGAGCACGCGCCGCGCGCCCATGCGCTTGCCCAGCAGGCTGGCCATGATGTTGTTCTCGTCGTCGTCGGTGAGGGCCAGGAACAGGTCCACGTCCTCCACGCTTTCATCGGCCAGCAGGTCCTCGTCGGTGGCATCGCCGTGCAGCACCAGCACCTCGGCCGGCAGCAGCGAGGCCAGGTCCTGGCAGCGCTGCTCGTCGGGCTCGATGATCTTGATGTGAAAGCGGCCCGGCACGCGCGACAGCTGCAGCGCCAGGCGCAGGCTGACCTGGTCGCCACCGGCGATCATGATGCGGTAGACGGGGCGCGAGGGCCGGCCCGCTGGCTGGTGGATGGCGCGCAGCACCTCGGCCACATGCTCGCGCGCGGCCAGGATGAAGACTTCATCGCCGGGCTCGATGCGGGTGTTGCCGTCGCAGCGCACGAAGCGGTCGGGCTCCTCCAGGAAACGCCGGTAGATGGCCACGATGCGCATGGCCAGCTCGGGCATGCAGTCGCGCAGCTCGCCGATGTGCTTGCCGACGGCGGGTGCGCCGTCGCGCGCACGCACCGAGGCCAGCGCGGCGCGTCCGCCCGCGAAGGCGCGCACCTGCATGGCTTCGGGGAACTCGATGAGCTTGCTGATGTAGTTGGTCAGCGACTCCTCGGGGCAGATGATGCGGTCCACGCCGAAGCCTTCCTTGCCCAGCAGCGTCTCGTCATCGCCAAAGCCCGAGGAGCGCACGCGCGCGATGCGGGTGGGAATCTCGAACAGCACCTGGGCCAGCTTGCAGCACACCAGGTTGGTTTCATCGAGCGCGGCGCAGGCGATCAGCAGGTCCGTGTCCTTGGCTCCGGCCTCGGCCAGCACCTGGGGATCGATACCGTTGCCCACGACGCCGCGCAGGTCGAACCGCGACTCCAGCTCGCGCAGGCGACGCGCATCGGTGTCGATCACCGTGATGTCGTTGCGTTCGGACACCAGGCTTTCGGCCACGCTGTAGCCCACACGGCCGGCGCCAAGAATGATGATTTTCATGGGTTCATTGCGGTGCTGCGGTGCCGGCGCGGGGCATCCCGGCGCGGGGCGTCCCGGCCGGGTGCCTGCCGGCGCGCAGCAAGGTCCGGTCAGGTGCGGACTTCGCCTTCACCCAGCACCACGTATTTGAGCGAGGTGAGACCTTCGATGCCCACAGGACCGCGCGCATGGAACTTGTCGGTGCTGATGCCGATTTCCGCGCCCAGGCCGTACTCGAAGCCATCGGCAAAGCGCGTGCTGGCATTGACCATGACGCTGGCCGAGTCCACCTCGCGCAGAAAGCGCTGGGCATGCATGTGGTCGCGCGTGAGGATGGCATCCGTGTGGTGGCTGGAGTAGCGGTTGATGTGGGCGATGGCTTCGTCCACACCCGCGACGATCTTGACGCTGATGATGGGCGCCAGGTATTCCTCGCTCCAGTCCTGCTCGGTGGCCTCGGCCAGCTGGGCACCGGCCACGGACTTCAGGATGGCCAGCGATTCGGGGCAGCCGCGCATCTCGACCCCCTTGGCGGCGTAGATGGCGCCGATCTGCGGCAGGAACTCGGCCGCCGCGCCGCGCGCCACCAGCAGGCTCTCGCTGGCGTTGCAGGGGCTGTACTTGTTGGTCTTGGCGTTGTCGGCCACCTTGACGGCCATGGCGATGTCGCAGGGATCATCGACATAGGTGTGGCAATTGCCGTCCAGGTGCTTGATGACGGGCACCTTGGCCTCGCGGCTGATGCGCTCGATCAGGCCCTTGCCGCCGCGCGGGATGATGACGTCCACGTAGTCGGGCATGGCGATGAGCTGGCCCACGGCCTCGCGGTCCGTGGTCTGCACCAGCTGCACGCCGTGCTCGGGCAGGCCGGCCTCGGCCAGTGCCCTGGCCACGAGGGCGGCCAGTGCCTTGTTGGAGTCGATGGCTTCCGAGCCGCCGCGCAGGATGCAGGCGTTGCCGCTCTTGATGCTGAGGCTGGCCGCCTCGATGGTCACGTTGGGGCGGCTCTCGTAGATCATGCCGAACACGCCGATCGGCACACGCATCTGGCCCACGCGGATGCCGCTGGGCATTTGCTTCATGCCGATGATCTCGCCGATCACGTCGGCCATGGATGCCAGCTGTTCGCAGCCCTGGGCACAGGTTTCAAGCACCTTGGGCGTCAGGCGCAGGCGGTCCACCATGGGTGCGGACAGGCCGTTGGCCACGGCGCGGTCGAGGTCACGGGCGTTGTCGGTCTGCAACGGCTCCACGTTCTCCCGCAGCAGGCGCGCCAGCGCCAGCAGGGCGCGGCTTTTGACGGCAGCCGAGGCTCGGGCCATCTGGGCGGAGGCCACTTTGGCCTGAACGCCCAGGTTGTGGGTGTATTCGACGATATTGAGCGCGTTCATTCCGAGATTCTCGCCGAGTTGCGCCCATTTGCGCACCGGGACCGGGCATGCCCCGCGCCGACATGCGGCTGCGACGCGGCCAGGAAGCGTCTGCGCACGGCCGCCAGAGGGCAAACCCCGCGTTGCGGCGGCCGGCAGGATGTCGCGGCCACCCTACACTGCTGCCCAGTACGCAGAGGTTTTCCCGCCATGTCCACCAGCCACGACACTCTTCTCGCCGCCCAGCAGCTCGCACAGCTGCACGCCGGCTTCGCCCAACTGGCACAGCAGCAGCTGTCGGCCGCCGTGCTCGGACAGCAGGCCAGGGCCTCATCGGAGTTGCTGCAGGCCCTGCCGCCGCGCTACGGCGAAGTGCTGCTCAATCTGCTGGACCGACTGGAGTCCAGCGCGCTGTTCAGCGAGGAAAGCTGCTCCTTCAGCCAGAAGGACCTGCTGGACAACCTTGAGACCTGGGCCACCAAGGCCCAGGCGCAGCTGGAAAAGACGCGCTAGGAACGGTACGTCAGCCCTTGGCGCCAGCCTGGGCCAGGTCCACGGCCAGGCGGCGCAGGGCCTGCCAGCCGTCGCGCGGCCAGCCTTCGAAGGCCAGGCCCTTGACGATGCCGTCCACCGCGTGGGCCGATTGCAGCAGGCGCGCGGCCTGGGCGTCGGTGATGCGCGGCAGCAGGCGCTCGAACAAGCGTTCCTTGATGCCCCAGATGCGCTGGGCGCGCAGCGCCATCGGCAGGGGCTGGCCTGCGGCCATGGCGTCCCTCACGCGGCAGATGGCGCGGATGTCCTCGGCCAGGGTCCAGTGCACCAGCACTTCGGCCGTGCCTTCGGCCTGCAGGCCATCGAGCATGCGCGAGACGCGCGCCAGCTGCCCGCCCAGCACGGCCTCCGACAGCTTGAAAACGTCGTAGCGCGCCACATTGAGCACGGCCTGCTCGACCTGGGCCTGGCTCAGTTCACCCTCGGGATGCAGCAGCGCCAGTTTCTGGATTTCCTGGTGCGCGGCCAGCAGGTTGCCTTCGACGCGGTCGGCAAAGAACTGCAGCGTGCGCTGCCCTTCCTCGCCGGGTGCGACGCGCTGGCCCTGGGCCGCCAGCCGCTGGGCAATCCAGGCCGGCAACTGGGCGCGCTCAATGGGATCGATCTGCAGCGTCATGCCCTGGGCCTCCAGCGCGCTGAACCAGGCCCCCGTCTTGGTGGCCTTGTCCAGGCGCGGCAGCAGGACCAGGGTGAGCGTGCTGTCGTTGCCCCGCGCGGACTCGGCGATCTGCTGCAGCGCGGCGCCGCCGTCCTTGCCGGGCTTGCCCGAGGGAATGCGGATCTCGACGATCTGCCGGTCGGCAAACAGCGACAGCGAGCCGCCGGCCGCCAGCACGGCGCTCCAGTCGAAATGCGCGCCGGCCACGGTATAGCTGCTGCGCTCGGTATAGCCGGCCGCGCGCGCCGCGGCGCGGATGGCGTCGGCCGCCTCCTGCTGCTGCAGCGGCTCGTCGCCGTGCAGCACATAGAGCGGGCGCAGGCCCTTGGCCAGATGGCCGCCAAGCTGGTTCAGGGCAAGCTGCATGGGGCTCAGGTCAGGCTCTTGACGGCGGCCAGACGGCGCAGCAACTGCTGCACGATGTCGGTGCGCATGTCCTTGTAGAGCATGGCCTCCTCGGCTTCCTTGGACAGCGCGTTGGTTTCGTTGTACGTCACATCGCGCTGCTGCAGGATTTCGGTCTCGGGAATCGGCTCGTCGCCATTGGGCGTGCGCAGCTTGAAGCGCACGCGCAGGCGCAGCTGCAACTCGCGCACCTGACCCAGCGCGTTCATGCCGACGATGACCCGCTCCTGCCGCTCGCTGACGATCTGGAAGATCGCTTCGGCATCGTCGGGCGATGCCGGATCGCGCAGCACGGTCAGCTTGTCGCTGGCACTGGCCAGATTGCGCGACAGCTCCCGCGCTACCGGAGAGCCCCGGCCCGCCTGGATGTAGAGCGAGCGGAACACGAAGGTCGGCACCCCCCGCAGGCGAAAGCCGCAGGCCCCCAGCAGCGGAGCCAGGGCCAGGGCGGTGAGCAGGGTACGTTTTTGCATGCTTGTTCCTTGCGGGCGCCGGGCAGGCCCGGCGCCCAGGGGGTCAGACCACGACGTTCACGAGGCGGCCAGGCACCACGATCACCTTCTTGGGCACGGCACCGTTGGTGAACTTCTGGCATTCCTCGTTGGCCAGGGCAATGCGCTCGATCTCGGCCTTGTCGGCCGTCGAGGACACCAGGATGGCCCCGCGCAGCTTGCCGTTGACCTGCAGCACCAGAGAGATCTCGTCCTGCACCAGGGCCTGGGGATCGACCTGGGGCCAGGGCGCATCCAGCACGTCGCCCAGGTGGGCGGCATAGCCCAGCTCGCTCCACAGCGCATGGGCCAGGTGGGGCGTGGCCGGGTAGAGCACGCGCAGCAGGATGCCGAAGCCTTCGATCAGCGCCACCTGGGCTCCCGCGTCGTCGAAGGACTTGAAGTCCTCCAGCGCGTTGATCATCTTCATGGCGCCCGAGACCACGGTGTTGTACTGCATGCGCTGGTAGTCGTATTCCACCTGCTTGAGCACGGTGTGGATCTCCAGGCGCAGGGACTTGGCGGCCTTGCCGAACTCCACGTCGTCCAGCGACTTGGCGCCGGCCACGCTTTGCACGGCACCGGCCATGTCCATCTGCGACAGCTTGGCGCCGAAGTTGTAGACGCGGCGCAGGAAGCGGTAGCTGCCTTCGACGGCGGCATCGTTCCACTCCAGCGTCAGCTCGGGCGGCGCGGTGAACATGGTGTACAGGCGCGCGGTGTCGGCGCCGTACTTCTCGATCAGCTCCTGCGGATCGATGCCGTTGTTCTTGGACTTGGACATGGTGCCCACGCCCTCGTAGTCGATGTCCGTGCCCACGGGCAGCAGGCCATCGGCGCTGTCCACCTCGGCCTTGAGCTTGGCGCCCACGATCTTGCCGGTCTCGTCGAACACATGCTCGACATCCTTGGGCCAGAAGTACTCCTTGGCACCCTTGGCCGTGCGGCGGCTGTAGATGTGGTTGAGCACCATGCCCTGGGTCAGCAGCTTGGTGAAGGGCTCATCGACCTTGACCAGGCCCAGGTCACGCATGACCTTGGTCCAGAAGCGCGCGTACAGCAGGTGCAGGATGGCGTGCTCGATGCCGCCGATGTACTGGTCCATGCCGCTGCCGCCGGTGGCGGCATTCTGGTCCCGCATCCAGTACTCGGCACCTTCCGCCACCATCTGCTCGCTGTTCCTGGCGTCGCAATAGCGCATGAAGTACCAGGACGAGTCCACGAAGGTGTCCATGGTGTCGGTCTCGCGGCGTGCGCTCTTGCCGCAGCAGGGGCAGACCACGCCGGCGTGGAAGGCTTCGCTCTTGATCAGGGGGTTGCCCGAGCCATCGGGCACCAGGTCCTGGGGCAGGACCACGGGCAGGTCCTTGGCGGGCACGGGCTGGGCGCCGCAGTCCTCGCAGTGGATGATGGGAATCGGCGTGCCCCAGTAGCGCTGGCGGCTCACGCCCCAGTCGCGCAGGCGCCAGGTGGTTTTTTTCTCGCCAAGGCCCTTGGCGGCCAGCAGCTCGGCCACCTTGTCCACGGCCGCCACATGGGCCAGGCCGTCGAGTTCGCCGGATTCGATGCAGACAGCGCGCTGCTTGTCGCCGTACCAGTCGGCCCATGCCTCGGTGCTGAAGGTCTCGCCTTCGGCCGCGATGACCTGGCGGATGGCGATGCCGTACTTCTTCGCAAAGGCGAAGTCACGCTCGTCATGTGCGGGCACGCCCATGACGGCGCCGTCGCCGTAGCTCATGAGCACGTAGTTGCCAACCCAGACCTCGACCTGAGCGCCCGTCAGCGGATGCGTGACGAACAGGCCCGTGGGCAGGCCTTCCTTTTCCTTGACCGCGAGTTCGGCCTCGGTAGTGCCGCCCTTCTTGCACTCTTCGATGAAGGCGGCCAGCTTGGGGCTCGTGGCGGCGGCGTGCAGGGCCAGCGGATGCTCGGGCGCCACGGCGCAGAACGTCACGCCCATGATGGTGTCGGCACGCGTGGTGAACACGTACAGGCGGCCGTCCTGGATGGGCTGGCCGTCGGCGCCACGGATGTCGTGGGTGAACGCAAAGCGCACGCCGGAGCTCTTGCCGATCCAGTTTTCCTGCATCAGGCGGACTTTTTCAGGCCAGCCGGTCAGCGTGGCCTTGTCGCCGCCCACCTGGACATGGTCCAGCAGCTCCTGGGCGTAGTCGGTGATCTTCAGGTAGTAGCCGGGGATTTCGCGCTTTTCGACCGGCGCGCCCGTGCGCCAGCCGCGGCCGTCGATGACCTGCTCGTTGGCCAGCACGGTCTGGTCCACCGGGTCCCAGTTCACGACCTGGGTCTTGCGGTAGGCAATGCCCTTTTCCAGCATCTTCAGGAACAGCCACTGGTTCCACTTGTAGTAGTCGGGGTCGCAGGTGGCGATCTCGCGGCTCCAGTCGATGGCCAGCCCCATCGCCTGCATCTGCTTTTTCATGTAGGCGATGTTGTCGTAGGTCCACTGCGCGGGCGGCACCTTGTTCTTGAGCGCAGCGTTCTCGGCCGGCAGGCCGAAGGCGTCCCAGCCCATGGGCATGAGGACGTTGTAGCCCTTCATGCGCAGCTGGCGCGTCAGCATGTCGTTGATGGTGTAGTTGCGCACATGGCCCATGTGCAGCTTGCCACTGGGGTAGGGCAGCATGGAGCAGGCGTAGAACTTGGGCTTGGCCTGGTCTTCGGTCACGCGGTAAGCGTCGCGGGCGGACCAGTGGTCTTGCGCTGCGCGCTCAACGTCGATGTGGTTGTATTTCTCTTGCATGGTGCTGCGGCCCAGGGGCCTGACAAGGTGGATTGCCGGAATCAACCGGCGATTTTAGGCCCCCGGCCCGGCCGTGCCCGAAGCCGCCCACAAGCCCGCAGGCGGTACTGCGTCATCGGCGGCCGCTTGCCCGCCTGTGGCACGGGGAAAAGCCGCACTGCGTATGCTTGCCAACTCTGCGGCGCCATGCCGCAGGCGTTCCTCCATCGCCAGCCCGGGCTTGCGCAGGAACCGATGCGCATCTCCCGGGCATGCCGCCACCGCGCGCGGCCTCATGGTGCCGGCCGCAGGCAGGCCGGCACTGCAATGCCCTGGAGTTTTTCTTGCTGAACTGGTCTTTGATTTCCGGCTGGGATCCCGTCATGCAGGCCCTGGCCGCACTGTGCGCGCTGGTGCTGCTGGCCCGCTCGGCGGGGTTTGTCGTGCAATGGCTGCTGCTGCGTGTGCTGCCGCGCATGCGCAGCACGCTGGTGGAGATGGAATGGGCGCAGGTGCTGCTGCACGACAGCGTGCTGCAGCGGCTGGCCAAGGCCGTGCCTTCGCTGGTCATGCAGTCCGGCGTGCAGGCCATACCGCAGCTGCAGCCGCAGTGGGCCACGCTGATCCTGAACCTGGCCATCGCCTGCACCATCTACCACGTGGCCCGCGTGATCAGCGCCCTGCTCAACGCCATGAACGAGGCGCACGAGCTCAAGGAAGAGCGCAAGGCCACGCAGGCCCACTCGATCAAGAGCTATGTGCAGCTGGGCAAGCTGCTGGTGTTCCTGATCGCCATCGTGCTCATCGTCGCCACGCTGGTGGACCGCTCTCCGTTGCTGCTTCTGTCGGGCCTGGGCGCGGCCTCGGCCGTGCTGATGCTGATCTTCAAGGACACCATCATGTCCTTCGTGGCCGGCGTGCAGCTGGGCTCCAACGACATGCTGCGCGTGGGCGACTGGATAGAGATGCCCCAGGTCGGCGCCGATGGCTTCGTGATCGACATCGCGCTGCACACGGTGAAGGTGCAGAACTGGGACAAGACCATCACCACCATTCCCACCTGGCGGCTGATGAGTGACAGCTACAAGAACTGGCGCGGCATGTTCGAGTCAGGCGGGCGCCGCATCCGCCGCTCGCTGCACATAGACGCCCACACCATCCGCCTGCTGACGCCCGAGCAGCGGCAGAAACTGGCGCTGCTGGAGCCCCTGAAGGACCATTGGACCCGCAGCGGCGACCTGCGCATGGCCGACGCGCCTGCAGGCAGCGAGATGGCCGCGCAGCAACTCAGCAATCTGGCCGTTTTCAAGGCCTATGCATACGCCTACCTGCTGCGCCATCCGCACATCCACAAGACGCCGAACATGTTTTTGCTGGTGCGCACCATGGAGCCTTCTCCCATGGGGGTGCCGCTGGAGCTGTTTTGCTACACCAGCACCACGGTCTGGGTGGAGTACGAGGCCATACAGGGCGCGATCTTCGACCACCTGATCGGCATGCTGCCCCTGTTTGGGCTCAGCCTGTACCAGCGTTCCTCGGACCATGGCCAGCATCTGCGGCTGGCGGGCAACGAGCGCTGGCCCGAAGGACAGGAATAGGTTCGCGGGCGCAGGCCCGGCGGCGCTTCAGCGCCTGATCGCTTCAGCGCCCGGCGCCGGTGGGACCCAGGACGGCTGCGGGTTTTCCATCCTGGTTTCGCGCCGGCTCGGCCACGAAGCCTATGCGCGTCAGCCCTGCCGCGTGGGCCCAGCCCATGAGTTCGGCCACGCGGCCATAGGGCACGGCCTGGTCGGCACGCAGTTGCAGTTCTGCCTGGGGGTTGCGCGCGCCGAGCTGAGCGAGGCGCTCACGCAGCGCATCCGCCGTGGCGGGCTGGCCCTGCATCCAGAGCGCGCCCTTCGCATCGACCTCCAGCAGCAGCGCATCGTCCTCGCCCGCGGCGGCCATGGGCTGGGTGCCCTGGGCCTGGGGCAATTGCACGCGCAGCGAGGCGGCCAGCATGGGTGCCGCGAGGATGAAGATGACGACGAGCACCAGCATCACATCCACCAGCGGGGTGACGTTGATGGCGTGCATGGGCTGGGAGGAGCTTTCCTTGCCGCTCAGTCGTCCAAAGGCCATGTGCGCTCCTGGCGAGCCGCCCCGTCAGGGCGCTTCCATGGGGCCGGCAGGCAGGCCGGCGACGGCCATGCCGTCATCGTGCGGCGCCTGCTCCGCCGGCAGGGTGCCGAACATGGCCTGCAGGTCATGGGCAAAGCCTTCCAGCAAGGCCTCCATCTGGGCCGCAGCCCTGCCCAGCAGGTTGTAGGCCAGCACGGCCGGCAGGGCCACGGCCAGTCCGGCCGCCGTCATCACCAGGGCCTCGCCCACCGGGCCGGCCAGTTGTTCGATGCCGATCTGCCCGCTGCCTGCCAACGTGGCCAGCGCGTGGTGAATGCCCCAGACGGTGCCCAGCAGGCCGACAAAAGGTGCCGTGGCGCCCACCGTGGCCAGCAGGGTATGGCCCCATTGCAGCTGGTGGCTGGCCGATTGCAGCGCCTGGCGAAGCCCCCGCGTCAGGCGGACGGAATGCGCCGCGCGTCCCGCAAGCGCCAGGCCGCTGCCCATTGGTGCCAGCGCCTGTGTCACGGCCTCGGCCATGGGTGCCACCAGTTGCTGGCGATCCCCCTCGCCCATGCGGGCCTGGCCCGAGGCCAGGTCCGGCGCGCTCCAGAAGGCCGCAATGGCCTGGGGAACGCGGCGCCGGCTGGCTGCCATGAACCAGACCTTCCAGACGATGACCACCCAGCTGGCCACCGACAGCGCCAGCAGCAGCAGCGCCGTGCCGCGCGCGACGGCATCGCCTTGCTGCCACCAGAGCCAGAGTGGACCGCTCATGGTCTTACCTTGCCCGTGCTGCGAGCCTCGTCACAGGCCCAATACGGCGTACATGTCGTACTGGCCGCTGGTCTTGCCCGCCAGGAAGCGCGCCGCCCGCAGGCTGCCCTGCGCATAGCCGGCACGGCTGCTGGACTTGTGCGAGATCTCGATGCGCTCGCCCGTGCCCGCGAACAGCACCGTGTGGTCGCCGATGATGTCG
>Ga0105243_10004622_pt1 | contig 10852 bp, 17 predicted proteins | sample KBSM34metaG_FD_81525 | JGI IMG/M metagenome (GOLD analysis project Ga0105243, IMG submission 81525) | Miscanthus rhizosphere microbial communities from Kellogg Biological Station, Michigan, USA - KBS M3-4 metaG | ecosystem: Host-associated > Plants > Roots > Rhizosphere > Soil | place...
ACTGGCTGGCGAGACGGCCAGTGAGCGACCCCGAGTCCGAGTACTACTTCGAGCCAGGCCGATCGATGGCCCGCCGCGTCCATGGCGAGCGATCGGTCGGCCTTCTTTATGGGCAGCGGGCACTGCTGATCGGAGCGCTGGAACCGCTTACCTACACCGGCACGATGCTCTCGACCGCGGCCGGAAGCCACCCGTTCGCCCGCCTCGCCCACACCGCGAAGGTCCAGGAGACGGTCTTCCTCGGCACCAAAGCCGAAGCCGACAAGGCGCTTGGCGCGGTCCACCGCCTGCACGAGCGGATCAAGGGCGAGCTGCCGGCGGCCGCGGGCGCCCACCCCGCCGGCAGCGCCTACTCCGCCTTCGACCCCGAGCTGATGCTGTGGACGCTGGCGGTGATCGCCGACTCGGGCCGGGCGCTCTACGAGGCGATGGTCGGGCCGCTGAGCGCGGAGGAGCGCGAGGCCCTCTGGCAGGACTACATCCGCTTCGGCGAGCTCTTCGGCCTCCCGCGCTCCGCGATGCCGGGCAGCTACCGCGAGTTCAGCGCCTGGTGGGAGGGCAAGCTCGCCTCTCCCGACCTCCACGCCACCGACCATGCCCTCGAGGTGGCGCCGCTCGTCGCCTTCCGCCAGCCGGTGCCGCTGCCCGCCCGCCTCAACCTCGAGACGCAGAACCTCGTCATCAAGGGGACGCTGCCGCCGCGGGTCCGCGAGATCTTCGGCATCCGCTGGACCGCCGCCCACGAGGCCGGCTTCCGCTCGATCACGAGGGCCCACCGGCAGGCCCGCCACGCGATGCCGCGGGCGATGCGGCGCGGCCGCAACGACTACTTCTTCGACGCCGTCGCCCAGCGCGAGAAGCTCCAGGGCGGCACCCGGACGCCGAGCATCGCCGCCTGAGCCTAGGCTGCGCCGATGCTCGAGCTCCTCGCCGTCGCGGCAGCCGGAGCCGCGGCGGGAGCGGCCAACTCCATCGCCGGCGGCGGCGCCCTGATCACCTTCCCGACCCAGGTTGCGCTGGGCGTCCCGCCGCTCTCGGCCAACGTCACCAACACGGTCGGGATCGTCCCCGCCTCGATCGGCGGCGCCCTCGGCTACACCGACCTGCTGCGCGAGCAGAGCCAGCGCTTCTGGCGCCTCCTGGTGCCGATGCTGCTCGGGGCCGTCGCCGGAACCGCCCTCCTCCTGCTCACCTCCGATGCCGCCTTCGAAGCGATCGTGCCCCTCCTGATCGCCGTCTCCTGCCTGCTACTCCTCCTCCAGCCCCGACTCACCCCGCGGCTCTCGCACGCCGGCAACGAGCGCTCCCCCTACCTCTTCGCCGGCATCTTCCTCTCCGGCGCCTACGGGGCCTACTTCGGCTCCGCCGTCAGCATCCTCATCTTCGCCCTCCTCGCCCTCTTCGTCGCCGACACCCTCCAGCACCTGAACGCGATGAAGATCGTCCTCGCCGGCAGCGCCAACCTCCTCGCCGCCGTCGCCTACTCCTTCCTCGCCCCGGTCGAGTGGCGCTTCGCGCTGACGATCATGGTTTCTTCGTTCTTCGGCGGCCGCGCCGGCGCCCACTACGCGAGGCGGATCCCCGCCGACCCGCTGCGGATCTCGATCGCGATCGTCGGGCTCCTCGTCGCCGCGATCCTCGCTGTGCGTGCCTTCGGGTGAGAGTGGGCGGTACTGGGCTCGAACCAGTGACCCCTTCCTTGTAAGGGAAGTGCTCTCCCAACTGAGCTAACCGCCCGCCGGTCCATTATTGCTCGCTTGTGCCGGAAGTTGAACCCGCGGCGCCGAGCGACCGTATGCCCGTGCATGACGACTTCACTGCTTCGCCACAGACGTTGGGTCCTCGCGATCGGCCTCGGCCTCGCGCTCTTCCTACTGCTCCCGCGCGGCGGCAGCTCCGCCGACGCCGCCGCGGCCCGTGGCGCCAAGCAGGTCTCGATCGTCAACTTCGCCTTCAAGCCGGGGACCCTGCGGGTCAAGCGCGGGGCCAACGTCGCCTTCGCCAACACCGCCAACACCACCCACACGGCGTCGAGCGGCAGCTTCGACACCAAGCGGATCGCACCAGGCGAGACGGTGACGGTGAAGTTCGGCAAGCGCGGCACCTTCGCCTACCACTGCAAGATCCACCCGTTCATGAAGGGCAAGGTCGTCGTCGAATAGCCTCGGGGGCGATGAGCCTCCGCGTTTTCTGGCGAGCCGCGTTGATCCAGCTGCTCGCCGTCCTGCTGCTGGCCGGCGCCCTCGGCGCCGCCCTCCCCCACGGCTTCTTCGAGGACTGGGGCTGGATCGCCGGGCCGCTCTCCTGGATGCTCTGCGCCGCCGTCACCTCCTGGTTCGTGCGGCTGCCGCTCCGTCCCGTCCTCGTCGGCGCCGCCCTCGCCGGCCTGCCCAGCATCCTCTTCGTCCTGATCGGCCTGCACTGGGAGGGCGCGCTGCTCGCGGTCGCCCTCTTCGGGCTCTGGTGCGCCTGGCTACGGTCGCAGGACTTTTACGCCGACTTCGGTCCCGACCGGCAGTGACTTCCCGGCGGCGCGGTACTGCCTCACGACGCGTGCTCCGCGCAGGCGCTCGCCGCGGATGGGGCCGAGCGCGCAGCCGCCGCGACGCAACATCCGGCGGCTCGCCTGGAGGGTGCGGCCGGAGAGATCGGGGACCACGTAGGTGGGCGCGGGCGGCGCCTGTTCGGTCGGAGACATTGCGACGTGAATGGTTTGGAAACCGCCCTCCCACCCCGAGCCAGGGTTTATCGGGTAGTGAAAGGGGGCGCCACCCGCAGCGGGATTTCCCGCGCGGTGATGAACGGTGAAGGTGACGACGTTCTGACTAGTTACGGCGATAGTGGTGGGAACGGTCGCCCCCTCAGCATCGTGAGCTTCCGGCGCGTTTAACAAGAATGACTCCTGCCCCGTGCTGAAGAAGACGCCGACGTGCCGATCGTCAATCGACCGCAGTTCCTGTTCCTCGCCGAGGCGCACTTCCCGGGCGAATTCTTCAGGGTCCGCAGGCCCCACGATCGTCGGGAAGGTCCCACCTTCATACGGCGGCACACCCTCCGCTCCAACAGCGGCGGGAAAGGCAGATGCGCAGACCGCTATGACCGCAATGAGAAGAACCGAACGCACGGCTGTCATTCAACCACCGCCAGCTCGGCGAGCGCCGCCTCGCGGCTGTCGAACACAATGCCTGCATCGGTGAGGCCGGCGACGGTGAAGATCCGCAGGACCTGGTCCGAGCAGCCGTAGAGGACGAGGCGGCCGCCTTCGTCTTCGAGCTGCCGGCGCGCCTGGAGGAAGAGGGCGATCCCGGTCGAGTCGACGAACTGGCACTCCTGGAGGCCGACGAGGACGGCGTCGTTGCTGCGCGCGACCCGTTGCAGCACCGCCTGCAGGCGCTCCACGCTCCAGAGGTCGAGCTCACCCTCGAGCCGCAGCTCGCACCGCCCTGTGCCGAGATCGCGCTCGGCGATCTGCAGGATCTGTCCCCCCGCCATGCCCAGATTGTCCCAACTCGGCCTCCCCGGCCGAACTAGCGGCGGACCACCACGGTTTCGTCGGGGAGCTCGACGACCTGCTCCCAGGGGATCGCCTGCTCCTCGGGGCCACCCGGGCCGCGCAGCCGCCGCCGCAGGCCGCCGCCGTCGAGGATCAGCTCCTCGATCACGACCGTCCCATCGCGCTCCCAGCGCCCTCTTGCCTCGTAGACGCGGCCGAGCCGCCGGCCGGACTGGTCGACCACCTTCCGGCCCAGCAGCTCGCTCAGCGCCAGCGGCCTGGTCAGTTCCACGGCAGCCTCCTGACGATCCAGCGTTCCGGGTCGTCGCCCATCCCCAGCCCCAGCTCCTCGGCCTTTTTGCGCAGCTTCACGGTCGCGGCGAGGTCGTCGACCTCCTCCCATGGGATCCGCAGGGCGTTGCCGCCCCAGCGCTCCGGCCCGGAGATCCGCCGGGCGAGCCGGGCGAGACGCCTCGGCAATCGCCGCGGATAGAGGCCCTCGCCGACCAGCAGCGCCGTCACCCGCGGCGGGTTGCCCTGCAGCTCGACGTCGTCGACGCGGCCGATCCGGCGCCCGTCGGAGTCGCAGATCTGCTCGTCGAGGAGGCGGTGGACGACGTAGATGTCACCTTCGCGCTTCATCCGCCTCCCCCGTTGGTCGCCAGCAGCAGCGGGATCGCCGCCAGCGCGAGGACGATGATGACGGCGAAGTAGAGCCAGCCGAGGAGGGTGGCGACGCGCCCGTTGGCGTAGTCGTCCATGAACGAGCGGTCGCCGGCGATCAGCAGCACCGGCAGGTAGGTGAGCGGCAGCGCCACGACCGAGAGGACGACGCTGTACTCGGTGATCTCGACCGGGTTGATCCCGCTCTGGGCGATCGCCACACCGAGCAGGAGAAAGACGAGCCAGGAGGCAGTGAAGCGCGGCGCTTTGCGTGGCCCTTGGTAGCGGCCCCACTCCCAGCCGAGGAACTGGGCGAGGTTGTAGGAGGCGGCGAAGCTCGAATCGATCGCCGCGCCGCCGACGCAGAAGAGCATCCCCCCGAGCGCCAGCAGCAGTCCGGTCTCGCCGAAGGCGCCCTGCATCGGCAGCGCCACCGTCCCGAGGTCGTTCGGTTCGACCCCGATTGGGTGGAAGAGGTAGCCGGAGGCGATCACGAGGCCGACGGCGAGGACGCCGCCGATGCCGTAGCCGAAGATCGCGTTGAGCCGGTTCTCTTTCAGGTTCTGCTCGGTCCACCCCTCCTCGATCGCACCGGAGGAATAGAAGTGGACCTCGTAGGGCATCAGCGCCGCCGCGAAGACGCCGACGACGAAGTAGAGGTAGAGCGTCGAAGAGTCGAGCGAGGGGACGAAGCCCTGGGCGATGTCGCCCCAGTTCGGGTTCTGGTGGAAGACGGTGGCGACGACGACGAACAGCAGCAGGCCGCCGTAGCCGAAGACGCGCTCGATCCCGCCGAAGGGAAGCAGGGCGACGATCGCGACGAGGGCGATCGCCGCTGCAATCACGAACATGCTGTAGGGCGCGTCGAAGAGGAGCTCGAGAACGATCGCGATCCCGCCCAGCTCGGCGGCGACCGTGAGCAGGTTGATCGCGGTGCTGGCGACGAGCGCGACGAGGCCCAAACCAAAGCCCATCCGCATCCGGATCACGTCGAAGACCGGGCGGCCGCTGACCGCCGCCACCCGGCCGCTCATCTCGGCGTAGACGGCGATGCCGACGACGCCGAGGACGACGGCCCAGAGCAGGTCGTAGCGAAACAGCGCCCCGGCCTGGGTGGTGAAGACGAGGTCGCCGATGTCGAGGAAGCCGCCGATCGCGGCGATGATCCCGAGGGCGATTTTGAGGATCGACTTCACGGCGCGTCCCCGCTCAGCTGGGCGACGATCGCGTCGGCCTTTTCCTGCGCTTCTTCGAGGTGCTTCTGGACGAGGGCGCCGTGGCGCTCGTCGCCGGGGAAGGTCTGCAGCTCGGAGAGGAGGCCGGAGATTTCACCCGCGACCGCGACGGCGGCATGGCGCTGGTCGGCGGTCTCGGGTTCTTCCAGCGTCGCGTCGGCGAGCTTTTCGGCCTCGTGGTCGGACTGTTCGGAGAGCGTCTTCGCCATCACCCGCGCGTAGGTCGCTTTCGTCGCGTCGCGGGCGACGCCGTTGGCGACGAGCTGGCCCTGCGCGGCGAGCGCGCTGAGCGATTCGACGCCGCGGTTGAGCTCGTCGTTACTGAGATCGCCGCAGCCGGAGCCGAGGAGGGCGAGCGCCGCGAGGAGGAGCGCGGCGGACGAGCGAGCTCTCTTGCGCCCCGTCCCGATCAAACCGCCCTGGAAATACCCCTATTCGGGGAGGTTGAACATCAACCGGTCAGCGGCGAGCGGTAGCTCCCGAGCCGCCGACCTCGGCCTCGGTCCAGACCTCGAGCACGACCCGCAGCCACTCCGGCTCGACGTTGAGGGCCCAGCCGTAGTGGGTGCTTTGCGCGTCCTCGGCGGCGAGAGCCTGCACCGGCTCCAGGACTTCCCCCTGCGCCAGGGTCTTCAGGTGGTAGGCGACCGGACCGACCCGCTCCCCCAATTCCTCAGCCACCTGCTGCGCCGTGGCGGACTCCGTCGAGCCTTCGAGGAAGGCAAACAAAATCCGCCGCCTCAGGGGGTGGTTGACGGCGCTGATCAGCTTGGCGGCGGTGGGTGGCATCGAGCTATCCGGAAATGCACTGCTGTAGCCGAATCCGGCGCTCAAAATGTTATTGCATAAATACCCTAACAACGGAGTCTTTTAATAGAGAGGCTCCGGGGCGCCGATGCCGCCGCCCCGTCGCAGCAAACCCCGTTCGCCCGAGCACGCTGCCCTCGGCGAGGCCGTCCGCACCTTCCGCCTCGAGGCGGGGATGAGCCAGGAGCAGCTGGCCGAAGGCGCCGAGACCGACCTCACCCAGGTCGGCGGCATCGAGCGCGGCGTCAGGAACCCCAGCTACACGACGCTGCTGCGACTGGCCGGCGCTCTGCGCACGAGCGTCGGCGAGCTGACGACGCGAGCGGACAAGCTGCGCGGCTAGCTCAGCCCCCGTTCGGCGGCGGGATGTGGCGCACACACATGCCGTACTCGGTCGGCCGGCAGACCTTGAACCGCCGCGTCTCCACCCTGCCGCGGAGGCCGGAGAAGCCGATCGCGCGGACCCGGAAGACGTGCCGGCCGAGGCCGACCCGGTAGGGCTTCGGCGAGCGGCAGCGCTTGAACGACCGCTTGTCCAGCTTGCATAGGTAGCCGCGGACGAAGGCGTGGTTGCGGGCGAAGAAGCGGAAGCGGACGGTCACCTTGCGGGTCCGGATTTCCACGGCCGGCGGCGGCCCGGAGGCGATCTGCACCCGCGGCCTCTTGACCAGCTTCTTCTTGCCCTTCTTACCCTTCTTGCCGCTGTTACTGACGGGGACGGGCGCCGTGACCTCGAACGTGTTGGTGCTGGTGAAGACGGTCCCGGCCATCGCCGAGATCGCGCAGAAACTCCGCGAAGGGCAGGAAGCGCCCCAGAACGCGTTCAGCTGGGTTTCGTCGACGAAGGGGAACGGGACGATGTTGGTGAAGGTCCAGTCGCCGGGACCGCCGTCGGGCTCGGTCGAGGTGAGGACGTCGCCGTTGTTGTCGATCGCCAGGCAGAGCGATGGCGAAGCGCAGTCGACGTCGGTGATCTGAACCGAGCCGCCGCCGTCGATCTCCCGCCAGGCTCCGCTGCCGCCGGTCGGGTTGGAGGCGACGAGGAGGTTGCCGAGCGTGTCGCCGCTGACGCAGAACTGGGCCGAAGGGCAAGCGACGCCGTAGGCCGACTGGCGCCCCGGCAGCGGCGCCACGCTCCACTCGCCCCCGAGCGGATTGCTCGAGCTGGCCACCACGGCCTGGTCGCCGACTTCCGGCCTGATGTTGTCGCCGTCGTCGCCGACCGCGACGCAGAGCGCGGCCGAGGCGCAGGAGATGCCGCGCAGTTCCAGCGGGCCGGGCAGCTGCGTCGTCGTCCAGGCGCCGGCGCCGCCGGTCGGGTTGGTCGAGGTGAGGATTTTCGCCTCACCGGCCGAGGCTGCACAGAAACTCGGCGACGGGCAGGAGATGCCGTAGAAGTGCGTGTTCGGCCCCTCGCCGTCGACGTCAGTCACCTGCCAGGCGGGAGCGTCGCGGGTCGGGTTGGTCGTGGTGTAAATCAAGCCTTCGAAGGTGACCGCGACGCAGAGCTGCGCCGAGGGGCAGTCGACGCCGCGGATCTGCCGCTGGTTCGGGCTGCCGGGATAAGGTCCGCTGCCGGCGTAGACGACCTTCCAGGCAGTGGCGTCCCCGGTCGGGTTGGTTGAGGAGCCGATCGTGTTGCCGCCGCCCACCGTGACGCAGAGCTGCGCCGATACGCAGTCGATCCCGAAAAGCGGCAGCCGGTCGCTCGTGTCCGCCATCAGCTGCCGGTCGCCCCACTCCGCGGCCCCTGCCGTCGCGGCCCCAAAGGCCATCAGCCCGAAGAAGACACACAGGGCTCCGAAGGCCCGTATCCGAATCCCCCTGCGCAGACCTTCCAAAGCTCCCCTCCCGACTGGACGATTTGACCATCCAACCGGGAGGGAAGTGGGAAGTTGCGGCGCCTACTTCGAACCGCCCACCGGGGTGCAGGAGAAGAGGTGGGTGAGGCGGGCCACGGTCCCGTCGGAGAACTCCGCCTGCCCCTTGGTCAACCAGCTGCCGGTCGGGCAGCCGGCGGAGAGGAAGCTCTTGCGCTCGCCCCTGTAGGTGAAGCGGCGGCCGATCTTCAGCTCGAACCGCGTCGCCGAGCCGGCGCCGCCGGCGATCCGCGGGATGCTCGCCTCGAGGTGGAGCCCGAAGCGACCTTTGTCGACCTGGGTGACGGTCGCGGGGACGACGATCGCGGTCGGAGCGGGCACGTCAACGTAGGCGTGCAGCAGGACCTTGGTCGTCTTGCCGTGGACGCCGCCGTTGAAGAGGATCAGCGGGCCGGTCGAGGAGAAGGGCGCCTGTTCGGGAAAGGCGACTTCCACTTCGGCCGACCCCGAACCGACGACCGCGTCGCCGCAAGCCCGTTTCGCATCGGCCGAGCTCCGTGCCTGCAGCTGACTGAGCTTGCAAACCGGCAGGCCGACGGCGTCCACCCGGATCGTCTTGTCGACATCGAGTTCGAAGTGCTGCAGCGCCGGCGGGTGGGTGCCGTCGGCGGTGCCGATTTTGCCGACGATCCGCGCCGTCGCGGGCGCGAACCCGCGCTTCGGGAGCACGGTTGGCGAGATCCCGCCGTTGTCGCCGAAGACGAGGTTGCCCGCCCGCACGATCTCCCACTTGCCGGAGGCGCCGCTCGCCAGCACGAGCATGAGCACCGCCATTGCGCCGATTCCGATCAGGGACCTCTTCATCTCCCCACCGCCTTTCCGTAGACCGATTCGATCTTCGTCCGCGGGCGGGGGCGGGGTCCGTCCCGATTTGGCGCTCTTGCGCTCGTCTCTTGATCAAGTTGGGACAGTTGCTACTGTTAACCAAATGGTTAATGATCCGTTCAAGGCTCTCTCCCACCCGATCCGTCGTGGGATCGTCGAACGGCTTGCCGGTGGTCCGGCAGGCGTCGGCGAAGTGACCCGCGATTTCGGCGTCTCCAAGCCGGCGATCTCCAAGCACCTGAAGGTGCTCGAGGAGACCGGCGTCATCACCCGGGTCGTCGAGGGCCGCACCCACCGGATCGCGCTCAAGCCGGAGGTGCTGGATGAGGCCGCCGAGTGGATGGAGCGCCAGCGCGCCATCTGGGAGCGCATGTTCGACGTCGTCGATGAGTACTTGAAGGAGGAACAGAGATGAACTTGCCACCGGTTGTCTCAGCCGATGAGTGGAAGGCCACGCGCGAGGAGTTGCTGGTCAAGGAGAAGGAGCTGACCCGCGCCCGCGACGCGCTCGCGGCCGAACGGCGCCGCATGCCGCGGCTGGCGGTCGAGAAGGAGTACCGCTTCGAGGGGCCCGACGGGCCGGTCGACCTGGCGGACCTCTTCGCCGGGCGGCGGCAGCTGATCGTCTACCGCTTCTTCTTCGACCCCGACGTCAAGGGCTTCCCGGAGAAGGGCTGCCCCGGCTGCTCGTTTGTCGCCGACCAGGTTGCCCACCTCGCCCACCTCAACGCCCGCGACACGACCCTCGTCTTCGTCTCCCGGGCGCCGCAGGCCGACATCCAGCGGCTGAAAGAGCGAATGGGCTGGGACATCCCGTGGTTCACGATTACCGACGACTTCGACAAGGACTTCGACGTCGACGAATGGCACGGGACCAACGTCTTCTTCAAAGACGACGGGGGCGACGTCTTCCGCACCTACCTCGTCGACAAGCGCGGCGACGAGCAGATGGGGATCACCTGGAACTACCTCGACATCACCCCGCTCGGGCGGCAGGAGATCTGGGAGGACTCGCCGGAGGGCTACCCGCAGACCGATCCCTATACGTGGTGGAACCGCCACGACGAATACGACGAGGCCGGAGTCGCGTGATCCCGCTCGCCCACGTCGGCGGCGTCCCCCTCGAGGAGCTGCTGCCGGCGATCGCCGCGCCGGGCGCCAGCCTGCTGGCGGCCCGAGCCTGGCTTAACCTCCACCTCCGCCGCCGCCGCGACCAGGAGCCCCGATGATCACCGGCATGACGATGCAGATCCAGCGCACCTTCCAGGCCCCCGCCGAGGCCGTCTTCGACGCCTGGACGAGCGAGGAGGTGATGCGCCGCTGGTTCCACGGCGATCACGGCTGGGAGACCCCCCACGCCGAGGTCGACCTCCGCCTCGGCGGCAACGTCCGCGTAGTCATGCGCGACCCCGACAAAGGCACCGAATACGGAGGGGAGGGCCACTACACCGAGATCGACCGCCCCAACCGCCTCGCCTTCACCTGGGTCTGGGACGACGACGCCGACCGCGAGGGCCTGATCGAGCTCGACTTCGAGGAGGCAGACGGCGCCACCAAGGTGACGATGACCCACCACGGGCTGCGCAGCGCCGAACACGTGGCGAGCCACGAAGGCGGCTGGAACGCGGCGCTGGACGAATTGGAAGTTACGCTGGCGGCAGGATAAAAAAATACACGAAGGTTCGCTGACTAAACGCTTTTTCGCGTCTACACTCGGCTGAGCAGCAACATCGCAGCGATCATCGAGGAGGTGACAATGTCGTCAGCGACGCAGCGAGCCGCCCGCCGCAAAAGGGTCAAGCGCAAACGGCTGAAGGCAATCGAACACCCCTTGCGGGCACGGCTCCTGTGGCTGCTCGTTGAGCACGGCGTTCAGAGTCCGGCGGAACTCGCAAGGGCGGCGGGAGCGGAGCTGAGCGATGTGAGCTACCACGTGCGCAGGCTGAAGG
>Ga0105243_10004623_pt1 | contig 10849 bp, 9 predicted proteins | sample KBSM34metaG_FD_81525 | JGI IMG/M metagenome (GOLD analysis project Ga0105243, IMG submission 81525) | Miscanthus rhizosphere microbial communities from Kellogg Biological Station, Michigan, USA - KBS M3-4 metaG | ecosystem: Host-associated > Plants > Roots > Rhizosphere > Soil | place: Michigan...
CGGCTTCTCGCCGGGGATGCGGCGGCGGCGGGCGCGGTCGTCGTGAGCGGGCTGGCGCGCGGCATCGACGGCGAGGCCCATCGAGGGGCACTGGCGGCGGGTGGGACGACCGTCGCCGTACTCGGCTGCGGGGTCGACCGCGACTACCCTGCTGCGCACTCGGAACTCGCTCGGGCGATCGTGTCGGCGGGCGGGCTGATCGTGTCGGAGTACGAGCCGGGGGTCGAGCCCGCGCCCTGGCGGTTCCCGGCGAGAAACAGGATCATCGCCGGCCTCGCAAGGGCGACGGTGGCCGTCGAAGCCAGAGAGCGGTCCGGCGCCCTGATCACAACGGACTTCGCGCTCGAGGACGGGCGCGAGGTTCTCGCGGTCCCGGGGGAGATCACCTCCGCCCTCAGCGCGGGGACGAACGCCTTGCTCCGTGTCGGCGCGACGCCCGCGACGAGCGCCGCAGACGTCCTCGAGGCGCTCGGCCTCGAGCGTCGGCCGATCGGCGTCGGCCTGCATCACGATCCCAGCGCCCACGCCGTGCTGCTCGATGTCGAGGCGGGGGCCGGAACGCCGGACGAGCTCGTCCGGGTGACCGGGCTCGGCGCGGGCGAGGTTGCGGGGGCAGTGGCGTTGCTGGAGCTCGCCGGGGCCGTCGCGGTCGACGAGGGGGTGGTGCGCAGTACGATCGCGCGGTGACGTCGTACTGGCTCGCCGAGCCCTGTGCCGCACTTCCGCCCGGCGAGATTGACACCCCCGTCGACGTGGGAATCGTCGGCGCCGGGGTGACGGGATGCGCCTGCGCTCTCGCTCTGTCCGAGGCCGGCCTGCGCGTACGCGTCGTCGACGGCCGCCGGGTCGCCGAGGGCGCGAGCGGCCGGAACGGGGGCTTCGCCTTGCGCGGCACGGCGGCGCCGTACGACGAGGTCGTGGCGTCCCTCGGACGGGAGCAGGCCCTCGCGCTCTGGCAGTGGACGGAGGCGGAGATGCGCGCGATGGAGCCGCTGGCGGGCGATGCGTTTCGCCGACTCGGCAGTCTGCGCCTTGCCGCGGACACCGAGGAGCGCGAGGAGCTGCGCGACGAGGTCGAGGCCCTCTGGGCCGACGGGCTCGAGGCAGAGTGGATCGACCTTCCGGCGGGCTCCCTCTCGGGGCGTTTCACCGCAGCGATCCGGCACCCCACCGACGCCGCGCTCCAGCCCGCGCGCCTGGTGCGGCGGCTCGCCGCCGCCGCCGCCGCCGCCGGCGCGCAGTTCGTCGAAGAGCATCGCGTCTCCGAGCCGAATGAGCTCGCGGCCGAGACCGTCGTGATCGCGACGGACGGATACCCCAGCGGGCTTCTCGGCGAAATCGAGGGTCTGATCGTGCCGACGCGGGGTCAGGTGATCGCCACCGAGCCGCTCGCCGAGCGCCTGTTCGAGACACCTCACTACGGACGTCACGGTTTCGACTACTGGCATCAGACAGAGGACGGGCGGATCGTGGCCGGCGGCTTCCGCGACGTCTCGCTCGACGAGGAGTTCACGGACGAGGAAGCGCTCACCGAGAAAGTGCAGACGGCGCTCGCCGCCTTCGTGGACGATCTCGTCGGGCGCGAGCTCCGGATCGACTACCGCTGGGCCGGGATCTTCGGACTCGTCCTCGACTTCATGCCCGTCGTCGGCGAGGTTCCCGGTGCGCCGCACACCTGGGTCGCCGGAGGGTACTCCGGTCACGGCAACGTGCTCGGCTTCGCGTGCGGCCGGCTCGTCGCGCGGGCCATCCTCGGCGATCGCGACCCCCTGCTCGCCCTGTTCGACCCGGCGCGGATGCTCGGCTGAGCGTCAGAGCTCGACGGTGGGTAGATCGAGCGTCTGAGCCTTGGCGAGCGCCGCTTTCGCGATCGCGAGATCCTGGATCGCGAGGCCGGTCGAGTCGAAGAGCGTCACGTCCTCGGCGCTACTCCGTCCGTCGGCGGTTCCGGCGAGCACGCGGCCGAGCTCGGTCACGCGGTCGCGGGCGACGACCCCCGCGGCGACGCCGGCGGCGAGCTCGCCGCCGTGACTTGCCTGCTCCCAGTCGTCGCAGAAGAGACGGGCCCGGCCGAGCTCCTCGACCGAGACCTCGGCCTTCCCCGGGCCGTCGGCACCCATCAGAGAGACGTGCTGGCCGATGCCGAGCGACCCCGGGGGATAGAGCACCGACGCTCCCGGCGTGACGGTGATGACGACGTCGGCCGCGAGGGCGTCCTCGACCGAAGGGGCGACGTGCGCCCCGAACCGGTCCGCGACAGCCGCACGGCGGTCGGCGTCGACGTCCCATACGAGCGGCGCGACGCCCCGCGCGGCGAGCATCCGGATCGTCTCGGCGCCGTTCACGCCGCATCCGACGACCGCGTACGTCGCCGCACCGGCGCGGCAGAGCGTGTCCGCCGCGAGCACCCCGGCCGCCGCCGTGCGCAGCGCGGTCACCGCGGCCGCGTCGAGGACAGCCTCGAGCTGCCCGGTCTCCGCGCTCGACAACAGCACGAGCCCGGTCACGGTCGGCAATCCGCGGGCGGGATTGCCGGGGAACGACGTGACCCACTTGAGGAGGGCGTGGCCGCCGCCGAGAGCCGGCATCGCCCGGAAGTCGCCGGCCGGGTAGTTCGTGACATAGAGCTTCGGCTGCATGCTCCACTCGCCCCGCGCGTGCGCGACGAACCCCTCGCGCACGGCGTCGTATGCCTCGTGCGGGCTCACGGCCTGCTCGACGGCGACGGCGGAGAAGAACGGGACCGGCATCGGCGTCGTCTAGTAGAAGCCTTCGCGCCGCGCGTAGCGGTCGGCTCGCTCCGCGTCGTACGCGCCGGCGTCGAACGACGAGTCGAGGCTTCGGTGGATCTCGCCCGGCGACGGCAGGTCGGAGCGGTCGGCGTGGCGCGAGGAGTCCCAGAGCTCCGCACGCATGAACGCCTTCGAGCAGTGGGTGAACACCTGCTCGACGTCGACGAGGATCCCGAGCTTCGGCACCTTGCCCTCGACCGCGCACGGGGCGAGAAGCTCCTCGTCCGTCACGAGCGTCGCACGCCCGTTGACGCGCAGTGTGTCGCAGATGCCGGGGATGACGAAGAGGAGCCCGACGTGCGGGTTCGCAAGAACGTTCCGCAGCGAGTCCGCGAGCCGGTTCCCGGGGCGCTCGGGGAGGAGAAGCGTCCGTTCGTCGAGGACGCGGACGAAGCCGGGCGGGTCGCCCCGCGGGCTGACGTCGCACGCGCCGTCCGGGGAGGACGTCGCGAGCAGCACGAACGGCGAGCGGTCGACCCACTGACGCGTGAGGTCGTTGAGACGATCGACGACCTTCGCGCGGACGAGGCCGGAAGGCTCGCCGAGCAGCGTGCGCAGGGCCTCCTCGTCGCGGATCGCGGCGGGCGTCCTCGCCGTCACGACGCCTTCACCGCCGCGATGAGCTTCACGATCGAGTCCTTGGCGTTGCCGAACAGCATCGTCGTCTGGGGCTCGAGAAACAGGTCGTTGTCGATGCCGGCGAACCCAGGGGCCATGGAGCGCTTCATCACGACGACGCTGTTCGCCTTGTCGACGTCGAGGATCGGCATCCCGTAGATCGGGCTCGCCGGGTCGCTCCGCGCCGCGGGGTTGACGACGTCGTTCGCGCCGATCACGAGCGCGACGTCGGTCTGCGGGAACTCGGGGTTGATCTCGTCCATCTCCTTCAGCTGGTCGTACGGGACGTTGGCTTCTGCGAGGAGCACGTTCATGTGGCCCGGCATCCGGCCGGCCACGGGGTGGATGGCGTACGCGACCTCGATGCCCTTCTCCTCGAGGAGCTCCGCGAGCTGGCGGACGTCATGCTGCGCCTGCGCGACCGCGAGGCCGTAGCCGGGGACAACCACCACCTTGCGCGCGAACGAGAGCTGGACGGCGACGTCCTCGGCACTGGTCGCGCGGGCTGTTCGGCCGTCGTCCACCCGGGCGGCGGCGGTGCCGGTCTTGACCTGCCCGAAGGCGCCGAAGAGCACGTTCGCGACCGACCGGTTCATCGCCTTCGCCATCAGCAGCGTCAGCAGCGTGCCCGACGCGCCGACGAGCATCCCGGCGACGATCAGCAGCAGCGAGTTCAGGACGAAGCCCGTCGCAGACGCGGCGAGCCCCGTGAACGCGTTCAGGAGCGAGATCACGACGGGCATGTCCGCCCCACCGATCGGCAGCACGAACATCACGCCGAACACGAGCGCCAGGACGATCAGCCCGACGAGCACCCATTGCTCGTCGACGCCCGCGATCAGGGCGATGCCGAGCGCGGCAGCACCGAGCAGGACCGCGATGTTCAGGATGTTCTGGCCGGCGTAGACGATCGGGCGGCCCGAAAGGAGCTCCTGGAGCTTCGCGAAGGCGATCATCGAGCCCGCGAACGAGATCGACCCGATCAGAGCGGACAGGACGATCGAGACGATCTCCTCGCCGGCAAGGTCGCCGCTCGAGACGTGGAACTCCGCGAGCGCCACGAGGGCTGCAGCACCGCCGCCGACCCCGTTGAACAGGGCCACCATCTGCGGCATCGCGGTCATCTTCACCGTGCGGGCACCGACCACGCCCACGATCGAGCCGATCAGGCCCCCGGCGACGATCAGGCCCCAGTTCGAGATCCCGTCGAGCGCGAGCGTCGTCGCGATCGCAACCACCATCCCGGCGCCACCGACCCAGTTGCCCTTCCGAGCGTGCTTCGGCGAGGAGAGGAAGCGCAGCGCGAGGATGAAGCAGACGATCGAGACGAGGTAGAGAAGCCCGACGACATCGGGGTCGGAGATCACTTCCGCTCCTCCGGGCGGCGCTTGAACATCTCGAGCATCCGGTCGGTGACGAACCAGCCGCCGACGACATTCGCGGACGCCAGCACCATCGCGACGAACCCGATCGCCCTCGTGAAGCCGTCGTCGGCAAAGCCGAGCACGGTGATCGCCCCGACGATGACGATCCCGTGGATGAAGTTCGTGCCCGACATGAGCGGCGTGTGCAGCATCGTCGGCACCTTCGCGATCACCTCGAAGCCGAGGAAGATGGCGAGCACGAGCACGGTGAGCTCAACGACGAGGTCGATGTCGGTCATGTCTCTTCCTCCTTCGCCTCGGGCTTGGCGTCGGGCGCCCCCGCGACGCAGGCGCCGGCGGTGATCTCGTCGTCGAAGTCCAGCGCGAGCGCACCGGCGGGGGCGAGATGCTCGAGCAGCGCACTGACGTTGCGGGAGTACAGCCGGCTCGCGTCCGACGCCATGAGCGACGCGACATTCGTCAGACCGACGATGGTCACTCCGGCGTGGGTGATCTCCCGTCCGGGCTCCGTGACCTCGCAATTGCCTCCGCTCTCGGAGGCGAGGTCGACGATCACGGAGCCGGGGCGCATCGACTCGACTGCGTCGGCGGGGATGAGCTTCGGAGCGGGGCGTCCCGGGACTGCCGCGGTCGTGACGACGACGTCGAACCCGGGAAGGCGCTCTTCGAGCGCGCGCTGCTGCTCGGCCTGCTGCTCCGGGGTGAGCTCGCGCGCGTAGCCGCCCTCGGTCTCCTCGCCGCTGACGCCGAGGTCGAGAAACGCCGCGCCGAGCGACTCGACCTGCTCGGCGACAGCGGGACGGACGTCGAACGCGGAGACGACCGCGCCGAGCCGTCTGGCGGTTGCGATCGCCTGCAGACCGGCCACTCCCGCACCGAGGACGAGCACGCGCGCGGGTGCCACCGTACCGGCCGCGGTCATCAGCATCGGAAAGAGCTTCGCGCTCCTGTCGGCGGCCAGGAGAACACCCTTGTACCCGGCGACCGTCGCCTGTGACGAGAGCGCGTCCATCGACTGTGCCCGGGTGATCCGGGGGACTGCCTCCATCGCGAATGCCACGACGCCCTGGGCCTGCAGGCGCGCGATGCCCTCCGGATCGGTGAGCGGCTCGAGGAAGCCGATCAGCACCATGCCCGGCCGTAGCGCGGCGACCTCGTCGGCTCCGGGCTTGCCGACCCGGACAACGGCGTCTGCCCCGGTAAGGAGGCTCGCGCGGTCGACGAGGACGATGCCCGCCTCCTCGTACTGCCCGTCGGGGTATCCGGCGAGCACGCCGGCACCTCGCTCGACGGCGATGTCGAACCCCGACCCGGCGAGCTTGGCCGCAGCCTCAGGGATCAATGCGACCCGGTTTTCGCCCGGCGCGGACTCCCGTGGCACGCACACTCGCATCTGCACGAATCTACGGGAAGGGTTCTGCGCGCGCGCCGGGAACCAGTACGCCCGTGGTTCGGATTGCCGCCTATGCGACTGCCATGGATGTGTGCGATCCCGGGCTCGGCGCGCACGCCGCGCGCGTGGGGGCGAACGCCGAGGTGGTCGCACTCCGTCTCGGGTGGGACGAGGAGCAGCTCGAGGCGCTGCGGCTCGGTGCTGCGCTCCACGACGTCGGCAAGGTCAACGTCCGGGCCGAGGTCCTGACGAAGCCCGGACAGCTCGACGACGTCGAGCTCGCGGAGATCCGTGCCCATCCGGTGGAGGGGCTGTGGCTCATCGCCGGCGTTCCGTCACTCCAGCCGGCGCTGCCGTACGTCCTCTTCCACCACGAACGGTGGGACGGGCGCGGCTACCCGACCCGTCGGGCCGGGGCGTCGATCCCCGTCGAGGGACGGGTCCTCGCCGTCGCGGACGCGTTCGATGCGATGACGTCGGGTCGCCCTTATCGCCCGGCGCTCACCCCGATCGAGGCGGCGGTCGAGATCGAGCGCTGCCGCGGGACGCAGTTCGATCCCGACATCGTCGACGCGTTCCTCGACGCGGTCGACGCGGGCGAGATCGTGTCCGGTGAGGCCGCGGTGGCCGCGTAGCGGCGTTCACCGCCTGCCGCTACAGCGACGCCCAGACCTCGAGCTTCGTGCGCGTCCGGCGAATCACCTCGTCGGTGTACGCCGTCGTCCCGTGATGGCCCCCCAGGTCCGCGGTGCGGATGCCTTCCGCGACGGCTTCGAGCGTGCTCTCGCGGATCGCCCGACCCGCCTGCTGGCACTGCTCGTCGTCCGTATGCGCGAGGAGCGCCGCCGACGCGAGGATCATCGCCATCGGGTTCGCGACGTCCTTCCCTTCGAGCGCGGGGGCCGTGCCGTGGGCAGCCTCGGCCATCAGCGCCGTCGGCCGGTCGACGTCCTCGTCACCGAACGCGACGAGGAGCGACTCCGACCCCGCGATCGACCCGAAGAGGGGGAGCACGAGATCGGAGAGGATGTCGCCGTCGCGGTTGAGCGCCGGGATCACCATCGGAGCGCCGCTCGAGGAGATCAGGAGCGCGAACGTGGCGTCGATCAGCTGCGGCTCGTACGGGACGTCCGGGTGGCGCGACGCGGCCGCGTCCATCTCCTCCTTCAGCATCCCCTCGTAGACGGGGCTCACCGTGTACTTCGGCCCGCCGAAGACCTTGGCGCCCGTGCGCTCGGCCTGGCGGAAGGCGAACTCCGCGACCGCGCGGCAGACCCGCCGCTCGATCCGCTCGGTGCGAAAGGCAACCTCATCGTCGCCGTCACCCTCGCGCCACTCGCGCGCGCCGTACGCATCGCCGACCGCCATACGGACGACCGAGATCGGGGAATGCACCCCGCCGACCGGGAGGACCCCGGGAATTCTCCGCCCGGTTCGGACGATCACCTTCCCACCGATCTCCTCGCGGAGGATCCGGTTGGGCGAGCCGACGTCGTCACGCTCCTCGGGGGTCACCGTCGCCGCCTTGAGGCCGAGACCGTGCGTGGCGATCGCGCGCGCCGCCTCGTGGACGACGCGGTTGTCTGTCTCCCGACGGCGAGCGAGCGAGAGGTCGAACCTCGGGAGCGCGAGCTCGAGCCCCACGACGTCGGGCTGCAGGACTCGCACAGAGGCCTCGAGGAGCTCCTGACCCGTCTGGTCCCCCTCGAGAACCACGATCGTGCGCACGTCCATTCGGAGGCGCACTCTACCGCGCGATGTGGGTCGCGTCCGAACCGTCGAGGCAAAGAAAGATCGGCGTATACTCGTTCGGAACCCGTTGCGATCTATTCGACCAGAAATCGTGGGCGTGATATGCGGATCGAGGAGGAATCGTGGCACGAAAGACAGTCCTTGTTTGCGACAAGTGCGGCGCCGAGGTCGAGGAGGGAAAGGGTGCGGTGATGCGTGTCACCTTCAACGACGCGCGCCGCGGAGCGAAGGCAGCCGACCTGTGCGATTCGTGTGCGGGCGGCATGCCCGGATCGGCTGTCGCACGCCGGGGTCGCAAGCCCAAGTCGCTCGCGTAGGACGGCCGTTCCCGACGTCGGTGGACGCGCCGGAGCCTGACGTCCTTCCGTAAGACTGGGCGCCGAAGGCGCCCGACTACCATGGGCCGGTGAGTCTCTCGCTCGTCGTCGGGCCGGCACACGCCGGCAAGGTCGGGACGCTTCTCGAGCGGTTCGTCGCCGCGCTCGACCGCGACCCGTGGCTGATCGTCCCCCAGCGCGCGGACGTCGAACATGTCGAGCGCGAGCTCCTCGAAGGGGTCGGCGGCCTCCTCGCGGGAACGATCGGGACGTTCGACACGCTATTCGACTCGCTCGCTCGCGGCGGTGGCGGCGGCAAGCGCCTTCTGGGCGAGTCGGAGCGCACGGTGTTGATCCGCCGGATCTCGGGCGCCGCCGGCGCGAGCGGTGCGCGACCCGCCGGCTTCGCGGACGCGGTCGGCCGAGCGCTGGCCGAGCTGGACAGCGCGCTGCTCGAGCCGGCCGACCTCGCTGACCCTCTCGCCGCCCTTGCGCGGGCCTATCGCGCCGAGCTCGAGCGGCTCGACGCCTGGGACCGCGGCATGGTCCGGCGGCGAGCCGTCGACCGCTTGACCGGCGATGTCGACGCATGGGGGACGAGCCCGGTCTTCGCCTATGGCTTCGAGGACCTGACGGGAGCGGAATGGCGGTTGCTCGAGGCGCTGTCCGCGCGAGCCGAGGTGCATGTGTCGATCCCCTACGAGCCGGGGCGGCCGGTCTACTCGTCGCTGATGCGGACCGTCGACGATCTCGCTTCGCTGGCCGCGGGCTCGGTCGTCGAGCTGCCGCCGCGCGGCGCGGAGTTCCTGCCGGCGTCGCTGGCACACGTCGAGCGCCAACTCTTCGCCGGCGATCCTGTCGTCGCGCCGCTCGACGGCTCGATCCGCTGGCTCGAGGGCGCAGGGTCGCGCGGGACCCTCGAGCTGGTCGCGGAGGGCGCGCTCGCGGAGATCCGCGCGGGAACGCCGCCGCACGAGATCGCGGTGGTCTGTCCGTCTGTGGAAGCGGTGCGCCTGGCGCTCGGCACGGCCTTCGCCTCGCGGGGAGTCCCGGTGTCCTTCGAGTCCCGCGCGGCGCTCGCCACCACGCCGTTCGGCTACGCGCTCCTGTCGCTCCTTCGCTTTGCGTGGGTCGGCGGGGATCGGCGCGGGCTATTCGCGAGCCTCCGATCGCCGTACTCCGGGCTCGCCCGGAAGGAGGTCGACTGGATCGAGGGCCGTCTGCGCGGGAGGGGAATCGTCCGCGGAGACCGCGCCGCCGAGGTCGCAACCGAGCTCCGCGAGGGACGCTCGCTGCCGCCGCTCGACATTGCTCTTCGTGACAGCTCGCCCGTCGCAGTCGCCCGAGAGCTCGCCGCGACAATGCTTCGGAGCGCGCACGGCACGTCTGAGCCGCCGACCGGCGAGCGCTCGCGCCTCGATCTCCGCGTGTACGACGCGGTGTCTCGCGCGCTCGACGAGCTCGACATGCTCACGGGATCGGGCGCGGTGACGCGTGCAGAGGTGCTCGCCGCGCTCGATCGGGTCTCGGTGCGAGGAGAGCCCGTCGCGGCACTGGGCCGCGTCGCGGTACTCGACCTCGCCAGGGCCCGCACCCGCCGCTTCGACGTCGTCTTCATCGTCGGTCTGGAGCAGGGATCGCTCCCACGCCGACCGCGGGTCGAGCCGTTCCTCGACGAGGAGACGAGGCGGGCCTTCGACGAGAGTCGCGGCGCCCGACTCGTGCGACCCGACTCCGCCAGCAGGGATCGCTACCTGTTTGCCACCGTGTGCGCGAGGCCTCGGCGGCGGCTCGTGCTCGTGCGCCAGGCGGTCGGCGACGAGGGCGCGCCGCGCGAGGCGGGGCCCTTCTGGGTTGCGGTACGGGACCTGTTCCCCGAGGACGACGTCCGCCGGCAAACGTACCGCCGTCCGCTTTCTGCGCTCACCTCCGACATCGAGACGGCGCCGACCGAGCGCGAGCGGCTCCGGGCGCTGGCCGCCCTGGCCGCGACGCAACCCGACGACGCCTCCGCGCTCGCACGCGAGAACGGGTGGGACCGCCGGCTCGAGCGCGCGATGCGCGCGTTCGACCGACCGACCGCGGTGACCCACGAGCGTGCGCTCCGCCTGCTGGCGCGGGATTCGTACTCGGTCTCGGAGCTCGAGCGCATGGCCTCGTGCTCCTCCGCCTGGTTCGTCGAGCGATACCTGCGCCCGTCGACGATCGACAAGGAGATCGACAGGATGCTGCGCGGCTCGATCCTCCACGCAGCGTTGCAGCGCTTCTACGTCAGGCTGCCGAGCGCGGTGCCGGGGGCCGACCGTGTGACGCCGGAGAACGTCGAGTCCGCGGTTGCCCTGATGCGGGAGTGCGTTGCCGACGCGGTGGACACGGGCCTGCGCATCGAAGCGGGCGATCTCGACCGGCGTGAGCTCGAGCAGGGGTTGCAGCGTGACCTCGAGCAGCTCGTTCGCGACGAGGCGGCTTCCGTGTCACCGCTCGTTCCTCGCCACCTCGAGGTCTCCTTCCGGTCGTTCGAGCTCGGGCCCGGCGTCCTCGTCAGCGGGAAGATCGACCGCGTCGACGGGCAGCCGATGGGCGCGCAGGGCA
>Ga0105243_10004625_pt1 | contig 10845 bp, 10 predicted proteins | sample KBSM34metaG_FD_81525 | JGI IMG/M metagenome (GOLD analysis project Ga0105243, IMG submission 81525) | Miscanthus rhizosphere microbial communities from Kellogg Biological Station, Michigan, USA - KBS M3-4 metaG | ecosystem: Host-associated > Plants > Roots > Rhizosphere > Soil | place...
CGGATCCCGCGGAAGGCCTTCGACGAGGCGATCGCCCACGTGGCCGAGCCGGGCTTCACTGCCGAGCCGTACCTCGCGCAGGAGGCCGTCTCGGATACGGCTGCGCTCGAGCCGATCGTCGACGCGATCCTCGCCGCGAACCCGGCGCAGGTCGAGCAGTACCGGGCCGGCAAGGAGGGGCTGCTCGGCTTCTTCGTCGGTCAGGTGATGAAGGAGACGAAGGGCCAGGCGGACGCTCGCGTGGTCAGCGAGCTTGTCCGGGCGAAGCTCTCGGCGTAGACAACCGGTCGGCGGGAACGCTACGGTCGGCGCTGTGTCCGTCGCGCCGGAGACCGGGATCAGCGTCGAGGAGCTCCGTCTTGCTGCGCGCAACCACGCGATGCTGCTCGAGGCGCTCCGCTGGCCGATCACACCGGTCGGCCTCCACTATCTCCTGACCCACTACGACGTCCCGCTGGTCGATCCCACGTCCTGGCGACTCGATCTGGTCGGCGCCGTCGAGCGGCCGCTCTCATTCACGCTGGACGAGCTCCGTGCGCGGCCCGCAGTCGAGCTCGCGGCGACGATGGAGTGCGCCGGGAACGGCCGAGCGCTCCTCGAGCCGCGGCCGATCAGCCAGCCGTGGCTGACCGGGGCGGTCGGGACGGGGTTGTGGCGGGGAGCCGAGCTCGCGCCGTTGCTCGCGGAGGCGGTTCCGGCGGGCTCGGCGGTCGAGGTCGTCTTCGCCGGGCTCGATCGGGGCGTGGAGGGCGAGGTCGAGCAGCGCTACGAGCGGAGCCTCTCGCTCGACGAGGCGACGAGCGCCGGGTGCGTTCTCGCCTACGAGCTCAACGGGGCGCCACTCCCGCCTCAGCACGGCTTCCCGCTCCGGCTCGTTGTCCCCGGGTGGTACGGGATGACGAATGTGAAGTGGCTCTCGCAGATCACGGTCGTCGAGGAGCCGTTCGACGGCTATCAGGTGGCCAACGGCTACCGGGTCCGGCAGAGCGAGGACGAGGAGGGGAGGCCGGTGACACGGATGCGGCCGCGGTCGCTGATGGTGCCTCCCGGGATGCCCGAGTTCATGACCCGTGAGCGCATCGTCGACCGGGGCGAGGTCGAGCTGGAGGGGCGTGCCTGGTCGGGGCGGGCGCCGATCGTGCGCGTCGAGGTGAGCGTCGACGACGGCGGGACCTGGGCCGATGCCGCTCTCGAGCCCGACCCGGACCACCGTTGGGCGTGGGCCGGCTGGACGTTCACGTGGGACGCGGCGGCGGCGGGCTCCTTCACGCTCTGCTGCCGCGCCACGGACGAGACGGGGGAGACGCAGCCGCTCGAGCCGCCGTGGAACCTCGGCGGGTACGAGAACAACGCCGTCCAGCGCGTCCCGATCATCGTCCGCTGACGCCTGCCCGTCGGCGGACGCGCTAGCACGCGGATGCGCATTCGAGTCGGCCGACGTGCCGGGGCGGCAAACGGTGTCAGACACCGTTCTCTGTCAAGAGCTAACCGTGCCGTGTTCGTGCCAGTCGCTCAACAGGCGACAAAGCCCATGGTTGAGCCGGATCCGTGCTGGGAAAAGATCGGCACGGATCGCCGTGGACAGAGCACGGCGCTCCGAACGCCGTTGATGGGCGTGGGAGCCCTGTGGACGAGTTGGCACAGAGTCGGTGCGGTCCGCCCTTGACAGAGATCGGTGTCTGACACCGCACGTCGTCGGCAACCGGCGTGGCGGCGCAGGGCGCGCAGGCATGATCCTGCCGATGGCGCGGCGGATGCTCGCATGGCTGCTCGTCACTCCGCTCGCGGCAGTCGGAGTCCTGGCGGCGCACGCGGCGGCGTACGCCGTCACCCGGGCGAGCCTCGGGGAGGAGCACGGGTACCTCGAGCATGCGCCTCAGGTGGCCGGGCTCCTTGCATCGCTCGCCCTCGTTGGGCTCGCGCTCCAGGAGCGCAGCCTGAGCCGCTTCTCGCCTCGGTGGGTCGCGCCGCTCGCCCCGCTCGGGTTCGTCTGCCAGGAGCACATCGAGCGCCTCGTCCATACGGGGCAGCTGCCGTTCCTCCTCACGTCGCCGACCTTCCTCGTGGGGCTCGCGCTCCAGTTGCCGGTCGCGGCCGTCTGTGTCGTTCTCGTGCGTCGCGTCGTCGGGACGCTCCCGGGCGCGCGGTTGCGGTCGCTCGCGAGGCCGGACGGCGCCTGGCTTCCTCTGACCCACGCTCCTGCGCTCGTGGTGCGCTCCGTCTGGCGCACGCCGCCGCGGGGACGCGGCCCGCCTGCACTCCTCGTGGCCTGAGCCAACGCCGCGGCGCAGCCCGCGCGCGGCCGACCAGAGGAGAGCTCGATGAGAGTCGCACTGATGCTCGCTGCCGTGACGGCGGGCGCGATCGCCCTCGCCGGGTGCGGCGGCGACAGCACGAACGACGCCGTGACCACCACCGAGGCGACGGCGACCGCGCCAACGACCACGGCGGACACCACGACGACGACAGAGACGACACAGACGACCCCTGCGTCCGAGGCGAAGGTGATCATGGTGAACGTCGTCAAGGGCGTCCCCAAGGGAGGGATCCAGCGTCCGACCGTCCACAAGGGCGACAAGGTCGTGCTCGTTGTCCGGACTGACTCGGGCGAGGCCGTGCATCTCCACGGCTACAACATCGAGAAGGACGTCGTCCCCGGCCAGGCGGTGCGGATGCCCTTCACGGCGAACATCGCCGGGCGGTTCGAGGTCGAGCTGCACCCGACCGACGCGCTGCTCGCCGTGGTCGAGGTCAAGCCCTGATCTCTCCCGGCTTCGTCGCGCACGGCATCGGGGGGGTCCAGGACCTCCCCGTGCCGACGTGGCTCTTCTACTGGGGTGCGGCGATCGTCCTCGTCGTCTCGTTCGTCCTGCTCGGCGTGCTCTGGCGCACACCACTGCTCGCCGCACGCGAGCGTGGCAGGGAAATCCCGTCGGCGCTCTCGCGCATCGTCCTCGGGCCGGGCCGCATCCTCGCGCAGGTCGTCTCGGTGGCTCTCTTCGTGGTCGTCTGGCTGTCCGCGGTGTTCGGGGACACGGATCCGTTCCGGAACCTTGCGCCGACGTGGATCTACGTGATCTTCTGGCTCGGGCTGCCCGCGCTGACCGTCGTGTTCGGCAACGTCTGGCGCGGGCTGTCGCCCTGGCGCGCGATTGCGGACGCATTCGTCTGGGTGCGCGAGGCCGGTGGCAGCGAGGCGCGAGCGCTGGCGGAGTACCCCGCCCGGCTCGGGCGCTGGCCCGCCGCTGTTGCGCTCCTCGCCTTCGTCGCCATGGAGCTCGCCTACTCCGACCCCGCGAGCCCCCGGGCGCTGGCGTTCGCGATTGCTCTCTACAGCTATGTCGCGCTCTTCGGCATGGCGGCCTTCGGCCGTGACACCTGGGAGGCCAGGGGCGAGGGCTTCGCCGTCATGTACCGCTACCTCTCGCGGATCGCCCCTCTGCACGTCGAGGACGGCCGGATCCGCGTGCGCTGGCCGCTCACCGGCCTCGTCGGGCCAGAGCGCGTGCCCGGATCGGTCGCCTTCGTCGCCGTCATGCTCGGATCCGTGCTGTTCGACGGATACAGCCGGACGACGACGTGGCAAGACCTCGTCGCGCGCGTCGAAGGCCCGTACATCGTCGACGACCCGACCTTCGGCGAGCTCCTCGTGACGCTTCTCAACATCGTGGGGCTGCTCACGGGCGTCCTGCTCGTCGCCCTCGCGTACCAGGCCGCCTGCGCCGCGGCCCGGTGGACGGTGAACGCGCCCCGCTCGCTCACCGGCGACTTCCTCTTCTCCCTCGTGCCGATCGCGTTCGTGTACATGGTCGCCCATTACTTCACGCTGTTCGTGTTGCAGGGCCAGTTTGCGATCCCGCTGCTCTCCGACCCGTTGGGCAGGGGCTGGAACCTCTTCGGGACCGCGCACGTGACGCCCGACCTCACGGTGATCTCGCCGAACACGACGTGGTACGTCCAGGTCGGCGCGCTCGTAGCGGGGCACGTCGCGGGTCTCGCGGTCGCGCACGACCGGGCGATCACGATCTTCCCGGCGAGGCGCGATGCACTGCGCTCGCAGTACGCGCTGCTCGCGCTGATGGTCGTCTACACGGTGGGTGGCCTGTGGGTGTTGTCGCGGGGCTGATCGCCCATCACACGAGCCCGCTGTCGCTCGCCGTGGAGGGCGCGATCCTGCTCGCCCTCGTGGTGTTCTTCGGGTGGATCTGGCTTCGCGAACGCCGCCGCCGGGTCGACGACACGCGGCGCGTTCCGGAGATGCGGGACTAGAGGCTCGACCGTCACCGGCGGCTCACGAACCCGCCGTAGAGCAGCGCTGCCGCGACGGCGGTGAACAGCGACCCGCCGCCCTGACCGAGGCCGGCGAGCGCGCTGCCGGCTGCCGCGACGGCGACACCGGCCACGATCAGGCCGTTCCCGACAGGTCGTCGCCGAATGCCCGCGAGCGCGATAACGACGGCGGCGACCGTCCCCGCGACGTTGCCCACGAGCGCGAGGGCGCGCGCGGGAAAGAAGTCGAGGTGGGCCGACGCGTCGGGGATCGAGCTGCCGGCAATGGGCGGGTCGATCGGCACCCCCAACGCGACACCGACAGCGACACCCGCGTAGAACAACACGAGGGGAGCCGCCCACCGGCGACCGATCCGCAGGAGCGACCCGGCGCCGAGCAGCGCCGCGGTCAGCAGCCCTCCGAACAGGTAATAGGCGCGGAAGGAGCGGTCGTCCCAGCCGGCCGCGGCCCCCCATGCGAGCGCCGCCGAGCCGAGGGCGAAGCACGCGAGCGACGCGGCCCAGGCGACGAGCTCGGGGGCGTGGCGCAACCGGTGGCGGCGCAGGACGAGAGCGGCGAGGCGCAGCGAGAGCAACGCCGCCGCGAAGGGAACGAGCACGTCCATCGAACGACAAATGTACGGCGTCGCACGTACGCTTCCCGGTCACCTTCGAACCGCGCGCCGAAAGGGTCCGAATGAACCGCCGCCTCATCCGAGCTCTCCTCGCCGCAGCCGTCGCGTGCGCCGCGGTGGCCGCCGGCGCCGTCGCCGCCAAGGCGCCCGCCGACCACGCGGCCCAGGCGTGGAACGTCCTGCCTCCGGGCCAGGCGGGCGGTGTCGTCTTCACGAAGAACTCGACCGACCAGATCGCGCTCTACGAGGGCCTCACGCGACTGCGCGACAGAGTGAAGGACGCCGATCTGGGCCGGTTCTTCAAGCGCGAGACGCTGGGGCTCGCGCCGGGGGACAAGGCGGTGAAGGTCGAGCGTCCGCGCAAGGGCGTCACGATCACCCGCGACCGGTGGGGGGTGCCGCACGTCAAGGGGACGACCGCCGAGAACGTCGCCTTCGGAGCCGGCTGGGCCACCGCGGCGGATCGCCAGCTGATCATGGAGCTGCTGCGCGGCCCGGGCCGCATCGCCGCGCTCGACGCGCCGGGCGTGAACGCCTTCGGCCTCGCACTGTCCGGGCGGCAGTTCCGGCCGAGCGCGGCGGCGGAGGCCCGGCTCGGCCAGCAGTTCGCGTTGCTGCGGGCACAGGGGGCGAAGGGCCGCCAGGCGATCCGCATCATCGACGCCTACGTCGCCGGGATCAACGCCGAGTACAAGCGTGCAGGCCTCGCGATCGCTTCGTGGACGCGGAACGACGTCGTCGCGATCGGCGGGCTGATGGGCGCCGTCTTCGGAGCCGGAGGGGGCGACGAGGTGCGCCGTTCCGAGTTCCTCGACCTGCTCCAGCGCAAGCTCGGGCAGGAGGCCGGCCGGCGTGTCTGGGAGGACCTCCGCCAACGGGACGATCCCGAGGCGAACGTCGCCGTGCCCGGGCGGGTGGCGTACGACTCGCACAGCTCGAGCGAGATCGGGAACGTCGTGGTCGACTTCCCCGCCGCGGCGCCTACGGCCAGGCTCACCACGACCACCACCCGCCTGCCCATGTCGAACGCGCTCGTCATCGGGTCGAAGCGCTCGACGACGGGTAAGCCCCTCTTCGTCGCCGGGCCGCAGGTGGGCCAGTACTACCCGCAGATCATGCTCGAGCTCGACCTCGACGGCGGTGGCTACCGCGCGCGTGGCGCGGCGTTCCCGGGCATCTCGTTCGGGATCCTGCTCGGGCGCGGCATCGACTACGCGTGGAGCGCGACCTCCGCCGGCTCCGACCTCGTCGACCAGTACGTCGAGACGCTGTGCGGGGGGAGCGACACGATGTACCTCTACCGCGGGGAGTGTCGTCAGATGACGACGTTCGACGCAGGGACGATCGTCGGTCGGCCGGGCGAGCCGGATCAGCAGCTGGTCTATCCGGAGACGGTCCACGGGCCCGTCCAGGGATACGCGACCGTCGACGGCAAGCGGGTTGCGATCTCGGTGAAGCGCTCGACGCGCGGCCGCGAGCTCGGCTCGCTCGGCTTCTTCCTCGACATGTCGATGAACCGCGTCCACTCCGCGCGCGATTTCGTCCGCGCCGCGTCGATGATGGAGCTGACCTTCAACTGGGTCTACGCAGACAGCCGGAGCATCGCGCAGTTCACGAGCGGGCGGCTTCCGGTGCGCCCGGCGACGGTCGACCCCGGCCTGCCCACCAAGGGCACCGGCGACTACGAGTGGCAGGGCTTCCTGCCCGCCTCCGCGCACGCGCAGACGATCAACCCGGCGAGCGCCGTGATCCTCAACTGGAACAACAAGCCGGCGCGGGGCTACGCGGGCGCCGACGACGAATGGACGTGGGGCCCGGTGCAGCGGGTCGACCTGCTCTGGGGCGGCATCCAGCGGCGGCAGAAGCACACGCTCTCGAGCGTCGTCGGCGCGATGAACGGCGCCGCGACGCAGGACTTGCGGCTCATGCGTGTCTGGCCGGTGCTCCGCGACGTGCTCGCACGCGGAACCGGCACGCCGCGTGCGGCGGCGGCGGCAGCACAGCTCGATGCCTGGTTCGCATCCGGCGGCAGCCGGCTCGACGCCGACCTCGACGGCAAGGTCGACGCGCCGGGCGCCGCGGTGATGGATGCGGCGTGGAGCGCGATCGCCAACGCCGTCCTCGCACCGGTGCTCGACGGGCAGGAGCGGGCCGAGCTCGCGAAGCTCGTGCCCAACGACCCGCCGCTCTCCGCGAACGGCTCAAGCGCCTACAGCGGCTGGTGGTCGTACGTGCAGAAGGACCTCCGTTCCCTGCTCGGTCGAGCGGTGGCCGGCCCGTACCAGACGCGGTTCTGCGGCGGCGGCGACGTCGCGAAGTGCGCCGCTTCGCTGTGGGCGGCGCTCGACACCGCAACGGCGCCGCTGGCGGCGTCTCAGGGCGCCGACCCGTCCGCGTGGCGTGCCGACGCAACCGCGGAACGGATCCAGTTCGCGCCCGGGATCCTCATGAGGACGATGCGCGGCTCGAACAAGCCGACGTTCCAGCAGGCGATCACGTTCCGAACGCACCGGTAGGACACCGCCCCGCGAGGGACGCGGGGTAGGCTCAGGAGCGATGGCCGACCGCCCGCAGAAGCTCCTCACGCCGGGTCCGACGTCGGTGCCGCCGTCCGTGCTGCGCGCCCTCTCGAAGCCGGTGCTCCACCATCGCTCGCCCGACTTCGCCGCGGTGTTCGAGCTCGCGCAGGAGCGCCTGCGCGAGGTGTTCCGCACGGAGAACGAGGTTCTCGTCTTCACGTCGTCGGGCACGGGCGCATTCGAGTCCGCTGTCGTGAACCTTCTCTCTCCCGGCGACCGAGTGCTCGCGGTCTCGCAGGGGGAGTTCGGGGAGCGCTGGCAGGCGATGGCGCGCGCGTTCGGCTGCGACGTCGTTCCGCTGACGTACCCGTGGGGTGAGGCTCCTCGCCCGGCTGGCCTGCGCGAGGCACTGGCGGAAAGCGGCGCCGCGACCGCCTTCATCGTTCACTCCGAGACGTCGACCGGCGTCGTCTGCGATCTCGAGCCGCTCCTCGCGGTGTGCCGCGAGGAAGGCGTGCTCTCGGTGGTCGATGCCGTGTCGAGCCTGGGCGCCGTTCCACTCGAGACCGACGCATGGGGCGCCGACGTCGTCGTGACGGGCTCGCAGAAGGCGCTGATGACACCGCCCGGCCTCGCCTTCGCCGCCGTCTCCGACCGAGCCTGGGAGCGGACCGTAGAGGCGACGCTCCCGCGCTTCTACTGGGACTGGGCCCGCCAGCGCCGAGCTCAGGCCAAGCGCTCGACGCCGTTCACGCCTCCGACGTCGACCGTCGTCGCGCTCGTCGAGGCTCTCGGCCTCGTCCTGGAGGGCGGCCTCGACGCGGCGTTCGCCCGGCATCGGGCGCTCGGGCGCGCGTGCCGCGCGGGCATCAAGTCGATCGGGCTCGAGCTTTACTCCCCGGAAGACGACAGCGCAGCCGTGCTCACCGGCGCGCTGACGCCGGAGGGGATCGACGCAGTCGAGCTGCGCCTCGCGCTCCGCGACCGGCACGGGATCACCATCGCGGGCGGTCACGGAGACCTCGTCTCGCGGCTCTTCCGGATCGGCCACATCGGCCACGTCACGATCGACGACATCGCGGAGGCGTTGGGCGCGATCGAGGTCGAGCTGCGGGAGGCCGGCGCCGACGTCGAGCCCGGCCGAGCCGCTCCGGCCGCCTTCGAGGCTTTCGGCTCGGTCGCCGCGGCAGGCTGATGCGCGTCCTGATCCGGGAGCCCATCGCGGACGCGGGGGTCGAGCTCCTGCGCACACGGTTCGACGTCGACGTCGACCTCGACTCGCCGCTCGAGGAGATCGTCGGCGACTACGACGCCATCGTCATCCGATCGGCCACGAAGCTGACCCGCGACCTGATCGAGCGCGGAACGCGGCTGAAGGTCATCGGTCGCGCCGGCGTCGGCGTCGACAACGTGGACGTGGACGCCGCAACGCGTCGCGGGATCGTGGTCGCGAACGCGCCCGAGTCGACGATCGTGTCGGCTGCGGAGCAGACGATCGGATTGATCGTCGCGCTCGCCCGAAACATCCCGCAGGCGCATGCGGCGCTGAAGCAGGGTCGCTGGGAGCGCTCGCGCTACGGGGGAATCGAGCTGGCCGGGAAGACGCTCGGCGTGATCGGCTTCGGACGGATCGGACAGCAGGTCGCGCGGCGCGCGCTCGGCCTGGCGATGAACGTCGTCGCGTACGACCCGTTCGTGGGCCGCGACCGGTTCCGCGACCTGGGTGTCGAGCAGGCCGAGACGCTCGACGAGCTGCTCGGCGCCGCGGACGTCGTGACGCTCCACTCCCCTCTCACCGACGAGACCCGCTGCCTCGTCGATCGCGACGCGATCGGGCGGATGCGCGACGGCGCGCGGCTCGTCAACGCCGCGCGCGGCGCGCTCGTCGACGAGGAGGCGCTCATCGAGGCGATCCGATCGGGGAAGCTCGCAGGCGCGGCGCTCGACGTGTTCTCGGCCGAGCCGTACACCGGCCCGCTGCTCGAGCTCGACCAGGTCGTGGTCACGCCGCACCTCGCGGCCTCCACCGACGAGGCGCAGGACCGGGCGGGCGTTATCGTGGCCGAGCAGGTCGTGGCCGCGCTCGACGGCGGGATCGTCACGAACGCGGTCAACATCCCGGTCGTCGACCAGGCCGACCTCGAGGTGCTCGGGCCGTTCATCCCGCTCGCGTCGCTGCTCGGCCGGATCGCGGTCGAGCTCGCGGTCGGTGCGCCGCAGCGCATCACCGTCGCGGCGCACGGCCCGCTGTCGGAGTACGACACGCGGCTCCTGACCGCGGCGGCGCTGAACGGTGTGTTCCAGGAGCGCGTCGACCAGGTGGTGAACGTCGTGAACGCGACGGTGATCGCCGCGGAGCGCGGGATCGCCGTGGTCGAGGAGCGCGACCGCGCATCGCGCGACTACTCGAACACCGTCGAGGTGCGGCTCGTGTCGGACGGGGAGGAGGTCACCGTCTCGGGAACGACGATCGGACCGGAGCCCCGCCTCTTCCTCGGCGGCGCCCTCGGCTTCGGAATCGACCTCGAGATAGCGCCGCACATGGTCTTCGTCCGCTACTCGGACCAACCGGGGGTGATCGGCCGCGTCGGCTCCATGTTCGGCGACGCCGGCCTCAACATCGCCAACATGGCGGTCTCGCGGACGAAGGAGGGAGGCGAGGCGCTGATGGTCTTCTCCATCGACTCGCCGGCCACGAGCGAGCTCGTCGACCAGCTGCACGACGCGGGCTTCGACGACGTCCGCTTCGTCGAGCTCGGGTGACCCCGAACGGCATGGAGTGGCCCGAGCCGGTAGAGCGCGTCGCGGCGTTCCTGCGTGACACCGGCGCGGAGGCGCGGATCGAGGAGCTGCCGACGCCAACGGCGACCGCGCAGGCGGCGGCCGACGCCGTGGGCTGCACACTGGGCCAGGTCGTGAAGTCGATCGTCCTCATGTGTGACGCGTCCCCGGTGGTGACGCTCGTGCCGGGCGACCGCAAGGTCGACACGGGGAAGGTCGCACGGCTCGTCGGCGCGCGACGGGCGACGGTCGCGGATCCGGACGAGGTCGAGGCGGCGACGGGCTTCCGTCCAGGAGCCGTAGCGCCGTTCCCGCTCGAGCGTGTCTCCGTCATCCTCGTCGAGCGGACGATGCTTCGGCACCGCACTGTCTGGGCCGGCGCGGGCTCCGAGTCGCACCTCGTCTCGCTGGCGCCACCCGAGCTCGTCCGCCTGACGCGCGGGCGGGTCGAGGACGTTGTGCTGGAATCCCGGTAAGACTTCGTCACCGACGCCGAACGGAGGAGCGCAATGGAGGAGACCGCGAAGATCTGGATGAACGGCGAGCTCGTCGACTGGGCGGACGCGACCGTTCACGTCGGGGTCCACGGTCTCCACTACGGCACCGGCGTATTCGAGGGGATCCGCGCCTACGAGACCGCA
>Ga0105243_10004628_pt1 | contig 10843 bp, 10 predicted proteins | sample KBSM34metaG_FD_81525 | JGI IMG/M metagenome (GOLD analysis project Ga0105243, IMG submission 81525) | Miscanthus rhizosphere microbial communities from Kellogg Biological Station, Michigan, USA - KBS M3-4 metaG | ecosystem: Host-associated > Plants > Roots > Rhizosphere > Soil | place...
CACCGTGCTGCCCGGCGCGCGGCGGCCCCACCGGTCGAGCTGCGAGAGCAGGTCGAGGTTCACGTGGACGCCGGCGTCGAGCAGCGCGTCGACGTCGGCGGCCGACAGGTTCGTCCCGGTGAAGCTGATCTCCCCCACCGACCAGCCGTGCTCGAGCGCGTGGTGAACCTCGCCGGGCGAACACGCGTCGATGCCGATGGTACCCAGGCTGCGCACGAACGCGAGCACCAGCGGGTCCCGCTGGGCCTTGAGCGCGAGCCGGAGTCGGAGCGGGATGCCGGCACGCTCGAACGCCTCGATCAGGCCCCGCGCCTGTTCCTCGATCCGAGGCAGGTCGTACGCGAAGACGGGCGTCCCATGCTCACGAGCGATCTCCTCGGCGTCGCGGCCGGCCACGAGCAGCCGGCCGTCGCGGGCCTCGAGCCCGGGTCTGGTCCACCACGGTGCGCCCATGTCGGGAGCCGATGCTAGCGTTCGGCCGATGCCGAAGCGCTGCGAGTGGGTCCCGATCGACCAGCCTCTGTACCTCGCGTACCACGACGAGGAATGGGGCGTGCCGGTCCACGACGACACGCGGCTGTTCGAGATGCTGACGCTCGAGGGCGCCCAGGCCGGGCTCTCGTGGTCGACGATCCTCAACAAGCGCGACGGCTACCGGCGCGCGTTCTCGGGGTTCGATGCCGTCAAGGTGGCGCGGTTCACGCCTGCGAAGGTCGAACGGCTGCTGCAGGACCCAGGAATCGTCCGGAACCGATTGAAGGTCGAGTCCACCGTGAACAACGCGGCCCGCGTGCGCGAGGTGCAGCGCGAGCACGGGTCGCTCGACGCGTATCTCTGGTCGTTCGTCGGCGGCCGGCCGCTCGTGGGTCGGTTCGAGGGACTCGGCGACATCCCCGCCGAGACCGCGGAGTCCAAGGCCATGAGCAAGGGCCTGAAGGTGAAGGGCTTCCGATTCGTCGGTCCGACCGTCTGCTACGCCTTCATGCAAGCGTGCGGATTGGTGCAAGCGCACGTAGCATCCTGCTTTAGGTACCGGGAACTCGGGGGGACCTAGCCGCAGGCCCAGAAAGAACGGAAAGTCATGCGCTGTCAGCACGTGGACGACGACACCCAATGCAGGCTCGACGCCACGCGGCGCGTACTCGTCGCCTCCGGTGACCCGCCGGACCCCGACCAGGCGGGATTCGCGCGGGAACCGTCTACTTGATCCAGATCTGCAAGGAGCACGACCCGGACCCTCGGCGGTCGATGCCGCTGCCGCGCCCTCGTACGTCCACGCCCATCGGCGAACGCCGCCCGAGACGGTAGCCGAGGACAACGCTCACCTCAGACGATGGACTCCTTCGCGGTCCACTGAACCTGCCCGAGTAATCTGCGAACGTTTCGCCGGTTCCTCTCACCTCGGATGGCAACGATAAGCGCGACAGCTCCGATCCATCTCTTTCGCGTGACAGCGGCGATCACGATCCCAGTTATCAAGGTTGCGGCGTAGGCGACCGCGCTCTTTCGGTTATCGGCCCGAGCCATCGCCCAGACGGCATAGGCGCGGACATCCGGGTCGTCGCCTCACTCACCTGTGGAAGCCTGCTCCAGGACACGGCACCACACTCGGTAGTGCTCGATCCAACCCAGCCGACGAATGCGCTTCGGCAGCGGAGGATCGAACGGATTCCAGCTCCGCAAGTCCACTGGACCGGACCGTACCAGCACCGCATCGGAACCCAGGCGGCTTGCTCCGCGCTCTGCGGAAGTGTCGCCGCATCTTGGAGACAGGACAGACTAGGGTTCTGCGGTGACCTTCGACGAGATGGAAGCCGGACTCCGGGCTGGTCTCCAGGCCCTGCCTCCGGCGGCCCGCGCCGAGCTTCTCCACGCCCTCATGCTCCGCGACTTCGAGCGAGCCGACCGGATCGGAGAGTTCTGGAGCTACCCGCGCAGAGCCGGTCGTTCGCCCGAGCTCCTTGATCGACTGCGAGGAGGACAACGTCCTCCGGGCGGTGCGGGTCTGCATGTTGCGGGAGACCGCCGGTATCCATCCACAGTCCGATTAGCCCTCGCGGCGTAGCGGCGCGCCAGCGGGACAACACGAGGGCCGGCCCGAAGGCCGGCCCTCGAATGTCGGGACTCGGAACTCGGTTAGGGCGTGATCTTGGAGATACGCGTGTACCAGTTGGCGAGTGCAGTGCGAGTCCCTCCGCAGCTTCCGATCGGAGCGGCCAGGTACTGGGACAGCGTGCAGGACTGTCCGATGAACTCGGAAGCAACCCAGATGTCCTTGCCGACTGTCACGGCCATCCCATAATCGCCCCACCTGGCGCCGAGGGAAATGTCCCCCACGAACGCCTTGTACCCGGTGAACCCATCATCGGGCCCCGCGCCGGAGGCGATGACCTGGACGTCTCCGACACCACTCGTCGCTGAGAGGGTGCTGAAGCCGGCGGACGGATAGAAGTTCGAACCCGTCACGGTAAACGGGATGATGCCTCTCCCGTTGTTCGTTGCCGCGATGGACGGCATCAGCAGGTCGTTGCCGGCCAGACCGAACTGGCCCTGGGTGACCATCGAGGCTACGAGGTTCCCAGCGTTGTCGAACCCGGGGTGGACGACGTAATACGCCACGCCGGCCCGGAGCTCGCCGCCGACAGAAAGGCCCGTTCCGAGGACACCCCAGATGTCCCCGCTGGCGAAGTACGTTCCTAGGATCCGGCTGTCGATCGACTCCAGCAGAGGCGGGATAGACTCATCGTGGGCCGGTTGCTCGTTGGGGGCGAAGAAGAGCCTCCAGCACCCCTTGCCCAGCCCCTGGAAGACGATCTGGGTGTCGTTCACGCACTCGCCGAGCGGGTTGTTTCCACTCTTCTGCTGCCCCAGCGGCGGAACGCTGTACTCGTCCACCGTCTGTAGATCCTTCTTCAGTTGCAGGTCGGGGGCGGCGCTGTTGATCGAGGACGTATTGGTCACGGCCCACACACCGAGCTTGGTGCTGTGGCCGTTGCCGTGGGCCTCCTCCGCCGCCATCGAGTTCAGGAGGTACTCGGTGCCTCCCATGGTATTGGCGAAGCTTGTTCCGACAGACTTGCTCGGCCACAAGGTGAACCCGACCTGTCCATCGAAGGCGTCCCTCGTCTCGAACTGAACCAGGGTCGGGGTCGAAGCCCACGACGCGAGCTGGCTCTTCGAGATGGCGTACACGTTTGCGCTAGTGAACGACGCGTTGGTGAGGGTCACCAGGGAGTACTCGTTGGTCGACACGAAGATCGCGTTGGCGTCGGCCCCCAGCTGTGGGTAGTCACCGATGCAGGCCCCGCCTTCGCAATGGTGATCGGGCGTTCCCTCGGTGCCGTTGTTCTGTGCTGGGATCTTGTAGACCTTCCAGCTCCCCCTGGGGTCACCGGACTGGCTGACGGCCAGATCAATGTGGTTGGGTCCCAGGAACGCGCCAGTCAAGGGATCAACCTCGATCGTGAGCACCGTGTGGAACCAGCGGTTGGTGGCCGCGTCGTAGTAGCAGTGCGGGTCCGTCACGAACGGCCCTTGCAATCCCGTGGTCCGGTCGAACTGCGCCGGATAGCCGAGAAAGGTGTTGAGGTCGATCGGGTTGGTGAGCGCGCTCCCCGAGGTGTTGTAGACGCGGAGAACGTCGTTCACCGTTTCCAGGACGAAGCCGTTTCCGACACACAGACCCTGGTCGGGTGGCTCGAGGGAGAACTGGTTCCCCCCGTTCGCCAGGCGCTGATCCCTGTGCGTCAGTCCGTTGAAGCTCGTTCCCACGCCGGCCACGCTGCTGCTCACGGTCGCCGACGTTACTTCGGGGTCGGCAGCCGCGGGACGGCTGGCCGGGTGCTCGGAGAGGCTTCGGTTGACAACTTGCCGAAAATGACCCCCGGCACCAGTCGAAGGCTGCTGAAGGATCAGCGCCTCATCACCCGAACGCAAGCCCTCCGGGAAGCTCAAGCCGTCGGCTCCCTGTGCGGACCCAGATGGGAACGACACGACACGGAACGAAGTGATCGTCCGGACCAGTCCCGTGTCCGAATTGGCAGCGGCGGCAGACTGCAGCCCCGCGCCGACCATTATCGTTGCGGCAAGCGCAACGAGAAGTGCCCTACTCCGATTCATCCGTCCCCTCCATTTCCGGCCTGCTGACGAGCTTGAATCGATTGCACCGTCGTTCATTGGCTCGCAGACCTATAGGGCCCAATGAAACGGCAGCCGATGACGTGGTATGCCGATGGATCGCCGTGCGCACTTGCCAAGATGGGTCCCCCAGAGACCCATCTGGAACCGCGACGCGAAGTGGCTCAGAACGAGCGTGACCAAGTGTTGCGGGAATCGGCCGGGCGGAGCCAGTAACCATCATCGTCAGGTGACTGCTCAATGGAAGCTTGGCCTGCACGTCATCGCACCAACCCTTCGCTTCAGGAATCAGGATGCCGCAACGCCTCGACTGGAGGCAAGGGGGACGGAGGGCCCGACTCCGAGACCGCCTCGACGCCCTCAGGCCCAGCCCCTACCGAGCTTCTCCACGTCCTGCTGCTCCCCGATTTCGATCGCGCCGCCGCATCGGAGAGTTCTGGGGGCATCCAGCGACGCGGACCTTCGCCGAGCCTCCTGATCGACTGCGAGGAGGACCGAACGCTCAGAGCGGTGCTCGTCGGGATGCTGCGGGAAGCGCGCTACGCAGTAACGAATCTGCTACCTGACCAACCTGAAGCGGTCAGACGCGCTCCCAACGTCCGTTTGTTAGTCGACGCGTCGTCACCCGACGCTCTGGGCGTAGTGCCGAACGCCAGCCGACGTCGCACGGCGATCCGGCGACCCTCTGCCGTCAGCCGATCGGAACGTTCGGCACGCGCGCCAGCGCCGCCGCCTCCCGCTCGGGGTCGAACTCCACCTCGGGCAGGCGGTCGTTCAGGTAGTCGTCGTACGCCTGCATGTCGAAATGACCGTGGCCGGACAGCCCCAGCAGGATCACGCGCTCGCGACCCTCCTCTCGAGCCGCGATCGCCTCGTTCACCGCGCCCCGGATCGCGTGGGCGGACTCGGGCGCCGGGATGATGCCCTGGGTCTTGGCGAACTGCACGGCCGCCTCGAACACCTCGTTCTGTGAGTACGCGGCCGCCTCCATGTACCCGTCGCGGACGAGCAGCGACAGCGAGGGGGCGTCGCCGTGGTACCGGAGGCCCCCCCGCGTGCACCGGCGCCGGCACGAAATCGTGTCCGAGCGTGTACATCGGCAGCAGCGGCGTCATCTGTGCCGTGTCGCCGAAGTCGTAGGCGAATCGGCCCTTCGTAAGCGTCGGACACGCGGCCGGCTCGGTCGCGAGGAACCGCATGTCGGGCGTGTCGCCGCGAAGGCGCCCCGCCATGAACGGATAGGCGAGCCCGCCGTAGTTCGAGCCGCCGCCCACGCACCCCACGACGACATCGGGCACCTCGCCCGCGAGCTCCATCTGACGCCTGGCCTCCAGGCCCACGACGCTCTGGTGGAGCAGGACGTGGTTCAGGCACGAGCCGATCGAGTAGTTCGTGTCCTCGTTGGTGGCGGCGACCTCGATCGCCTCGCTGATCGCGATCCCCAGCGATCCGGTCGATTCGGGATCCGCCTCGAGCACCTTCTTGCCCGCCTGGGTCGTCGAGGTCGGGGACGGCCGCACCTCGGCGCCGAACGTCTCCATGAAGATGCGCCGGTACGGCTTCTGCTCGAAGGATGCCCTGACCATGAACACCAGGCACTCGAGGCCGAACATGCTCGCGGCCATCGAGAGCGCGGAACCCCACTGCCCTGCCCCGGTCTCGGTGGAGACGCGCTTCACGCCCGCCTGCTTGTTGTAAAAGGCCTGCGCGATCGCGGTGTTGGGCTTGTGCGACCCGGCCGGCGAGGTGCCCTCGTACTTGAAGTAGATCCGGGCAGGCGTGTCAAGGTCGCGTTCGAGGCGCGTCGCGCGGTGCAGGGGAGTCGGCCGCCACAGCCGATAGACGTCGAGGACCTCCCCCGGGACGTCGATCCACTCCTCGGTCGAGACCTCCTGCAGGATCAGCGCCTCGGGGAAAAGCGGCGCGAGAAGGTCCGGGGTCACCGGTTCCTTCGTGCCCGGGTGCAGGGGCGGCAGCAGCTGGATGCCGGCCTGGGCCATCACCGGAAGCAGGTTCTGCCAAGCGGTCGGGATGTCGTCGGGGGCCAGATCAAAACGCGTGCGTTCGGACACGGCGACCTCCGGGTTCGGGGGGCGAAGCCTATCCCGTCGCGGCGTTCAGCGACTAGGGTCCTCGACGGGGACCTTCGCCGAGCTGCTAATCGACTGCGAGAAGGACCGGACGCTCCTGGCGGTGCCTGTCGGAATTCTGCCCGGGAGACGGATCAGTAGGCTCGGCTTCACCGTTCAGGAGCGTGAGCGACGGCATCGCGCACAATGTGGGCCGCGTGCGCGTCCGTGAGCTTTGCCTTCGCGGTCGGCGGATATCCGCACGTAGACGGCTGCGTCCTTCATCCTGGCCTCCTCGGCTCTGCTACGCGCGAGGATGCCTTACCGTGCGGTCTGGTCCAGGACCATGTCACGTCCTGCTTCCGCTTCAAGGAAACTGCTTGCAGGCTAGCTCGGACGAGCCTCTTTGCCGCGCGTCAATTCCCGGTCGAGCTCGATCGCCCGCTCCTCGTGGTCGTGGCCGGCGCTGAAGATCGCCATCCAGTTGTCGTTGCTCATCTCGCGCAGCTGCTCCTCGGTCTGGCTCTCGACCCAGGACAGGAACAGCTTGAGGGAGTGGGTCGCGTTCTTCAGCTGCTCCAGCGCATCTGGCAGGTCCATCCTTTTCCTCCCCTCGGACGGAGCGAGGCCCAAGCCTAACGCCTGGTCCCGCTACCGAGGAGGACCCCTCCCGATCCCGAGCTCGCGGTAGATCTCCCGGAACAGCCTTCGAGAGCTCAACTTGTTGTCCACCCATGCGACGAGCCCGACGGCGATCGCGAACGCCAGCACGTACCCGAGCAGCAGGACGAGGCTCCCCGCGATGCTCCACGACGTCGCGTTCGACATCTCGGGCGGGATGCCGGCACCGGCCCCGATGATTCCTAGCACCAGAACGACGCTCCCTCGGTCGATGCTCTAGCTCGCGGCGCTCGCCGCCTCCTTGGCCTTCTCGACACTCTCGCGGTCGACCTGCTCCTTGTCGATCTTCTCGGCCTTGGCGAGCGCCTTCTCGACCTGCGCCACCCAGACCTCGTCGAAGACGGCGACGATGCCGGAGGAGTCGGGCGGCAGGACGTCCTCGAGCTCCTTCTTGATCTCGTGTTCGCGGTGGTGGGACGTGAGTCCGCCGATCCCCGCGCCGGCCGCGCCGCCGACCACGGTGGCCGCGATCACCCCGGCCGGGAAGATCACACCGAGGATGAAACCGCCGAGCGCGCCCACCACGCCACCCTTCGCGACCTCGTGGGCGTTCTCCTTCACGGTGAGCTTGCCCTCGGCGTCGCGGCTCACGAGCACGGCGACCTCTACGAAGATCACACCGTCCTTGACCAGATTCTTGAGCGCGTCGAAGTCCTCCTGCGCGGCGTCGGCATCGCCGTACGCGGCGATGTACAGGTCGACCGGGACATCCGAGTCCTTCGCCATGGAACCCTCCTTAGGGCTGGGGGGACGTTTCGGCTCCGGAGTCTACGCGCGTGCTCGCCCGCGCGCGGTCTCGCCGGGACGCCCGTCCTCGCGCCGTCCGAGGATAATCACGGGCATGAGCTCGCGCGAGGAGCGGATGGCCCTGAACGAGGCGGCCTCCAGGGAGATCAACGAGGAGATCGAGCAGGTCCACCAGGACGATCCGCCGGGTCGGCGGATGAAGATCGCTTGTGAGTGCGCCCTCAAGACCTGCAACGAGGTCATCGAGATCACGATGGCGGAGTACCAGGACGTCCGGAGCGACCCCCGCCAGTTCGCGATCGTCCCCGACCACTTCATCGGGGACATCGAGCGGATCGTCTTCGAGAACGACCGCTTCGCCGTCGTGGCCAAGCGCGCCGGCACCCCGGCCGACGTGGTGACCGAGACCGACCCCCGAAGCTAGCCCCGCCGTGGCATGAGTTCCTACGACGTCGCGGTGATCGGCGCCGGCGTGCACGGCGCGAGCGTGGCGTTCCACCTCGCGAACCGCGGCGTCCGAACGGCCGTCATCGAGCGGACGGCGCCGGCGGGTGGGCCGACCGGGCGTTCGAGCGCGATCGTTCGCGCCTACTACACGAACGCATTCCTGGCCCGGGTGGCAGGCGACTCGATCGCGATGTTCCGCGACTTCGAGCAGCACACGGGGCGGGACGCGGGGTTCCGCGAGACCGGCCTGCTGGTGCTGCACCCGCCCGAGGACGAGGCGACCGTGCGCGAGGTCGTGCCGCGCCTGAATGACCAGGGCATCCCGACCGACCTCCTCGAACCGCAGCAGGTGGTGGCGGAGTGGCCCGCGTTCGACCTCGACGGGATCGCGATCGCGGCGTTCGAGCGCGACGCGGGGTACGCCGATCCGGTGCTCACGACGCAGGGCCTGCTCGAACGCGCCCGCGAGCTCGGCGCCGAGATCAACCTGGGCCACGGCGTCAAGTCGATCGAACGCCGGGGCTCGGCCTGGAACGTGTCGACGACCGATGGCTCGATCGCGGCCGAACGCGTCCTGATCGCCGCAGGCCCGTGGAGCGCGCCGCTCGCGGCGATGGTGGGCGCCGACCTCCAGCTCACGGTCGAGCGCCACATCGTCGCGACCTTCGCGTGGGGCGATGACACCCGCGTCCCTGCCCACGGGGACCTGCCGAACGGCTACTACTTCCGTCCCGAGGGCGAGGAGCTGTTCCTCATGGGCCCGCTGCACCCCGAACCGAACGTGGACCCCGACGACTTCGACGAACACGTCGGCACGAGCGAGGCCGAGCGGCTCGGGGCCGGCGTCGTCCGGCGCGCGCCGGCGCTGCGGCACGCGACCGCTCGGGGTGGCTGGGCCAGCCTGTACGACGTGAGCCCGGACTGGCAGCCGGTGATCGGCGAGATCGCGCCGGGGGTGTTCGTCGACGCCGGGACGAGCGGCCACGGCTTCAAGCTCGCCCCCGCGCTCGGCGCCCACATCGCCGACCTGCTCACCGGGGGCGAAGCGGACCCGGGGCTCGACCAGTTCCACCCTCGCCGGTTCGAGCAGGCCGGCGCGCTGGACGCGGGATTCGGCGAGGCGCGCATCCTGGGCTGACGTCAGCCGCGCGTGACGAGGTTGCGGAACGCGAGCAGCGAGTTCTCGACGGGCTTCTCCGCGATCCGACGCATGAACCACGGGTACCAGTGCGTCCCGTACGCGATCAGGGAGCGCGCCTGGTAGCCCTCGGCCGCCATGCGCACCAGGTCGGCCTGACGGATCCCGAACAACATGTGCACCTCGAAGCCGTCGCGCCCGCCGACGTCCGTCTCGATCTGGCGGATCAGGCCGATGTCGTGGGTCCCGAGCGCAAGCCGGCCGATCGGTCCCTTCCGCGCGAGGATCAGCAGCGCGAGCCTCCGGTACGCCTCGTCGATCACCTCACGCGAGCCGAACACGAGCTCGCGCGGCTCGCGGTACGCGCCCTTGACCAGGCGGATCGTCGGATCGAGCGGCATCAGCGAGTCCACGTCGCCCGCGGTGCGCTTGAGGTATGCCTGGAGGCAGACGCCGACGTTCGGATGCCCGGCCCTGAGCTTGGTGTACAGGTCGAGCGTCCGGTCGACGTAGGGCGCCGACTCCATGTCGAGCCAGAGCCAGTTGTCGTGTTCGGTCGCCGACGTCGCGAGCTCCTCGAGGTTCGCGAGCGCTGCGCGCGGGTCCTGGTCGAGCCCAAGGTGGCTCGGCTTCACCGAGAACTCGGTGTCCAGACCGACCTCCGCGACTCGGTCGAAGGCCTCGCGGTAGTCCTGGACGACCCGACGCGCATCCGAGAGCTCGGTCACGTTCTCGCCGAGGGCGGTGAACATCGTCGGGACTCCCCGCTCCTGGAGACGCTTCGCCGCGGCGGTCGCGTCGTCGAGCGTCTCCCCCGGCATGAACCGACGCACGCTCCGGCGCACGAAGCGGTACTTGGGCAAATGCTCGCGGAGCCAGCGGTTGTCGGCCGCCCACAGCACGGCGTCGCGAGCCACGTTCATGGCGCAAGCCTAGCGAACGGGTCGCCGGGGCTCCCGGTGCCGGATCTGGGGTGAAGATCAACGGCGGCGGAAACCGGTGGGCCTGCCAGAAGAGGGGACCACCCCGAGTCGCCGCCGCACGTCCCGCCCCCAATCCGCGTCGCGATTTGCTGGGCATCCAGTCTTCATAAGGTCGAAGACGCTCAAGCATCGAGGTGCGCGGCCCCGAGAGGGCCATCCCGAGGGAGGAGGCAAGCCGATGCGCAGAGCCATCACGCGAATATCGCGAGCGGATTCCCGACAGGGTCGGGCTCTACCGGGCGGTCGCGGTGCGCGAGACGCTCAACGCAGGCGCGGACATCTGCGCGCGCGACCGGTCACCCACTGTTCGGCACCGCCACTAGCCTCGGCAGCACCACTGCCGGCACGTGGCGCTCATAGAAGCGAATGCTTTCACCTTTTTCGCGCACATGTAGTGAGGAGACCCTCGAGTTCGCCCTTTTCAGATACGAGCATCGGTGCCGTCAGAGCGAGGTGGATGATCAACCGACGGACACGGCGTACCCGTCACAGACGAGTATGTCGCCCGTGGACGACTGGAAAGCGTGACTCAGTCTTGCGTCGGGCGGTGAGGATGCCGACATCCCACCCGGGGGCGCGCGCACCGACAGGCGGCTGGATCTCTTCCATCGGAAGGCCGCTCCGGGCGAGGAGCCACGAAA
>Ga0105243_10004630_pt1 | contig 10839 bp, 11 predicted proteins | sample KBSM34metaG_FD_81525 | JGI IMG/M metagenome (GOLD analysis project Ga0105243, IMG submission 81525) | Miscanthus rhizosphere microbial communities from Kellogg Biological Station, Michigan, USA - KBS M3-4 metaG | ecosystem: Host-associated > Plants > Roots > Rhizosphere > Soil | place...
GTCCGTGGTGACTGGCGAAGGTCCATGGTCCATTGCGCAAGATCCGACAGGCAAGTTCCTGTACGTGGCGACCGCCGATCAAGTTCGGGCATATGTCATCGATCCCGCCACGGGGGCCTTAAGTTCTGTGGCAGTGGCGGCCGGCACGCGCCCCGGCTCCATCGCCACCACCCGCACCATCGAGTAAGGACGGCTTGGCTAGAAACAAAAGTGTTGGGAACGTCCGCTTCTGGCCGATTGCCGACCGTCGGCTCACGACGCTGAGCGGATAGCTACCCCAGTCGTCTTTCTGAACTCCAAGGAGTGGAGACTATGGGGACGTGAGGATGGCACCGTCGACGCCCACCATTACAAACTCCGAGCCGGACCAGACAACGCTACTCAGGGCATGCGTAGTCCCCGTAGTCTCCGGTGTCCACGTAATCGCATCGGGCGAGGTAAAGATGTCGCCAAGATCACCAGTCGCGCCTACTGCTACAAACTGCGTCCCGGACCAGGCGATACCCGTTAATGATGTGCCCGCGGTATGCGAGGTCCATGTGACTCCGTCAGGAGAAGTGAGAATTTTTCCTCTATAGAAAGAGTTATCCGTTCCAACAGCGACAAACTGGGTTCCGGACCAGATAATGCTGTTCATGTAGGTTGCAGTTCCCGAAACCTGCGCTGTCCACGTTACTCCGTCAGGAGAAGTAAGAACGACGCCGTCTCGTCCGACCGCTACAAACTGTGTCCCGGACCAAGCAACTGCCTGCAGGAAATAGACATTCAAATTCAAGAAATGCGATGTCCACGCGATCCCGTCGGGAGACGTAAGGACGGTGCCGTACCATCCTACCGCGACAAACTGCGCTCCAGACCAGGCGATACCATCCAGATCATTCATGGTCCCCGAGATACGTGAGGTCCAGGTTATGCCGTCCGGAGAAGTGACGATAGCGCCACTATTTCCCACGGCCACGAATTGCGTCCCGGACCAAGTAACACCCAGCAGGTCATTCAAGGTACCCGAGATTCGCGATGTCCAAGTCATACCGTCCGGAGAAGTGACAATAGTGCCAGCATTTCCCACAGCCACAAATTGCGTCCCGGACCAAGTAACACCGTGCAGGTTATGCAAAGTACCCGAAGTGCGGGACGTCACGGGCGGCCCAGTCACGCTGACCGGGACATAGTTGAAACCGGCGACTACCAGAGTAGAACCAGGAGCCGCTTTGGGTATGGTTACTCCAGATGTTGAGATACCCACAATCACCAAACGATTTCCCGCAGTGACGCTTATTGGGGGAATAGCATAAGAAGTCGTGCTTGTCGGAACATCTTGCAGGAAGTGATCCAAGGGCCAGATCAGTGCGCCGGTGGGATCAGCGGCGTCCAGAATTCCAATGCTGTAATCTGCATTTGTCATTGGCGCGCCACCTGACCACGTCACCGTATTCGCGACGCTTGAGTTCCAAGTAGCTGGTGAGGCAGGCGTGGATATGGTCGGATAGGAGGTGAATTGTTTGGCTGAAGCCGTATATGCTATGCCCCCCGTCGTCACACTAAGAGCGACGGCACCCCCGGGAGCCACCACAACATTTCCTTCATAGTCTTCATTAGTGACGTCGTAAATTAAGTTCACTCCGTTCATTACTACTGATGCGGTCGCAATACTTGCACCGCTGGAATCATCCAAGACCTCAACCGAAGCGCTAGTCTTGAAGCCAGCGGGTATGGATCCCGCGGCAAAACTAATCAGCTCGGCAGCAATGAAGGGTGGTGCAGAGGTTGCCTGTCGTCCGCCTTTTACTCCGCCATTTCCTTCGCCTCCTCCGCCTCCGCCGCACGACATAAGCAGTCCGGTCGCAAGACATATAATCACTCCGGATTCGATGCGCATTTCCTCTCCCGAATCGCTGGCAATATCCTGGTTGGCAATATGCCATTTGCAACTTCGCGAGAATCGAATGCACTACGGCTGCCCTATGATCCATACAGCCTACGCGTGCGCCCTTTCAGTCACAATTGCTAGCGGGCTGGTGTTCGAGGATCCTTATTTTCGCTCCATATGTTGCTCGATAAGGGTCGCTAGTCGCATTGGATTCACAGCTCAAGGGGGGCGTGGCAGAAGTTAGCAGCGAACGCTATCCTACAAAGAGGCAGCGGGCGGTAGGCCATGTCCGTTTCTGGCCGAGAGCCGACACGGCGGCTCACGACCCAACGCAATGCAATTCCCGGCTCTCGGACCAACGGGAAATTAGACAAGGACCGTTGTTCCGAGCATGATCGATGCGCAGTGTACTCAAGGGGGGGCGCATGCACGTCAAGCTGTTGCAGCGTGCCGGATTGGCTTTCGTGGACATGACGTTCAGGGGGAAGCTCGCTGTTTTGGTTGCCATCGGCGTCCTTCTCGCCGGTGAAACGTTCCTCGTCTACGAGACCGGGGGAGTGCGGTTCGTTTACGTGCATTTTGCGTACCTCCCGATTCTTCTCGGCGGTTTCGCGTTCGGCATCATCGGTGGCGTGGCAACCGGAGTCGCGGCAGGCTTGCTTCTCGGACCGTGGATGCCGCAAAACACGACTCTCGATTTGATGCAGGAGACGCACAACTGGATTCTCCGGCTGGCCTTCTTTGCTCTAATCGGCGGTCTGATCGGCACCTGGTCGGAGGCGCTGAAACGCCATCTTCGCGAGCTTTCGTGGCTGCACGAGCACCATGGGGACACCGGCTTACTGAACTTCACCGGTTTGATAAAGCGCCTCGACGCCCTTATGCGCAGCGCACCTGAGGGGAAACTCGTGGTCTCGATTACGCAGCTCGACAATTTCCTCGAGGTCCAGAACACGTTCGGCAGCAGCTTCGGGATGCGTGTTCTGGCGGAAGTCGTGAAACGGGCGAAGAATGTCGTGCCATCCGGGTCGCTGGTGGCGCTGATCCAGCCCGATCGCCTCGCGACCGTCGTGCCCGGGGAAGAAGCCTCGCAAGTGACGCGGGAGCGTATCGAAAGCGCCGTGAAGGAGTCATATCTCGTGGACGGAGTGCCGATCCACGTCGAAGCCAGCGTAGGCGTCGCGCATTTTCCGACGCACGCACGTACCGCGGAGGAGCTATTGCAGAAGGCGAGCATCGCGATGCACTGGGCGACGACGCGAAAATCCGGCATTTCGCTCTACGACAGTGCCTCAGATCGCACCAGCCGCGACAACCTGATCCTTCTCGGAACGCTACCCAGGGCGATCGAGCGAAACGAGCTCGTCGTGTGGCACCAGGCAAAACTCAAGCTCTCTACCGGACAGATCGCAGGAACCGAAGCCTTGCTGCGCTGGCAGCATCCTGAACGCGGCATGGTTCCGCCGGGTCTTTTTATCCCGCAGGCGGAGGAAACAACGCTCATCAATCCCGTGACTCAGGTGGTCATTGCAGCAGCGTTCGCCGATGCCGGCTCTTGGCGCGCAGCCGGTCACAGGCTTCATGTGTCGGTCAATCTATCGGTGCGAAACCTGCGCGATCGCATGCTCCTCGACGTGCTGGAGCAACATACTCGCCGCAATGACCTTGAGCCGAGAGACATCGAACTGGAAATCACGGAAAGCGCCGTGATGGACGATCCTGACTTCTGCATCCGGCTCATTGCGATGCTCAGGGAGCGCGGCTACGGTGTGGCGATTGACGATTTCGGCGTGGGGCACTCGTCGCTGTCCTACCTGCAGAAGCTCCGGGTCTCAACGCTGAAAATCGACCAGGAATTCGTGAAGACGCTGGCCTCGGATGCAAATAACCAGAAGATCGTCCAGTCGATCATCCATCTGGCGAAATCGCTCGGACTTGAAACAGTCGCCGAAGGCGTAGAAGACGATGGCGCACTCGCGTTGCTGCGCGAATACGGCTGCGACTATGGGCAGGGTTATGGCATCCACCGTCCCGCGCCGTCGCAAGACTTCGTGCGATTTCTGGAGGAAGGTCGTCGATCCGCGGCGCAGAGGGTCGAGAAATTCGGCTAGGCAGGTGATATAGGCTAACGCTTTTCGCTGCAAGTTGACGCGTCAGTTCAGAACACGTCGACTCGCGCATTGGTCCAGCCAGAGAGCCGGGCCTGCAACGTGGGCCCCATGGGTCTCTTCCTCAATGCCGGTCTCGTCCATGTAGAGCACGATGGCCTCGAACGCGAGGTAACGTGTGCCCGTCGCATTTGCGTCGCTACACGTCCACTAGTCCTGTAGTACAACACGATGGCCCAATGGTCGCCGTTGGCATAGCAGGAGCCGGCAAACAACCGGTCGTAAAGGCCGTCCTGCTGGCGGCCAGAACAGGTGATCAAGCGCGCAGGTTTACTTCCCGTAGCCCAGTATCGAAAAAAAGCCCCTCGGTTAAGGGAGTAAACCGAGGGGCCTTCGGCCAGACCGCCAAAAACTTAAGGGGGTCAGACCGGGGGGGAAATCGACCTAAGAAGAACAGCTATTTGAGTTATATCGCAGCCACCACAAAATGTGCCGGAAATGACGTAAACATACTACCATTTGTAGTTATACCGTTTCAAGAGGCAAAAAATAACGTCTTCCGCAAGGTTAGTCCCCGGCAGGACAGGCTATGTGATGCCCGGGAATCGGTTGATCGTGGAAGATCGTCCGGCACTCATTGAGAGGATCGAGTAATAGAGCCGCCGCAAATACTCAATCGGCCAGTGGAGAGGACGTGGGGCCAGAACAGTCGGCACTTCACGATGGCCCGCGGCCCAAGGAAGGTTCTTGCCGGACCGGCGACGCCAGAGTGCACATCCGCAGTCTAAATCAGGATTTTGAGCTTGACGTCCTGAACCGTGGGACTTGGAAATAAGGTCGCGCCGCGCGCATCCTGCGACGACTAAAGTTCGCGAAAAGCTCGCGATAGCTTTACATCACGGTGAGGTGGCCGGTGGCATCAATCGACGCTCCGATCTATCCACCGGCGTTATGGATTACTTAACGTGAATTTCGTTTTCGACTTGAGTCACGCCCTTGACGCCACGCGCAATATCGGTGGCTTTATTCAATTCTTCCCAGGTCTCGGCGTTGCCGGTGAGCGTTACGACACCTCTGTTGGTGGTAACGCCGATATTGTGAGCCTTGACCGTCTTGTCGGCGACCATCTCCGACTTTACTTTGGACGTAATCCACGCATCATCCACATACGCGCCTGATTTTTCGCCGGTGTTGGCGCAACCCGCGATGCCGGCGATAAAGATAAAGACAACCGTGAGAACCCAACGTCCACGAAATATAGATTTCACTTGTTTGCTCCTAAGTTGATTGGTAAGGCGGCTGGATTGAAGACATTCGTTTGCATCGACTACGCTACTCCGTTCCATCCGCGCCATCTGTTGGGTAACGAACATACACTCTCGGCTGTCGATAAATTCATGGTCGGCTTGCATGCATAGAGATGCGGTGCCCACATCAGGAAGGCAAGCGAAGCCTGATCCTCTGCGCGATGCGCGTTAGCGCGGTCTTTTGTTGATCAAGCCGCAGGTCCGCGCATAAAACGGTTTGGAAGGTGTCGGGGCACGAAGAAGAGAAAGCCCTGGGCTATTCGGCGGGTCGCGCGCGAGCGAAAATATTTATTGGCGCGACGAGGGCGCGAGGGTCTCTTCTTCTAAGCCTTGAGCCGCAACGATTTCTCCGCAATCTCCACATTCTTAGACGACGTTATCGTAGGTGTTTCTCCTACGCGTATCGACCATTTCTTCGGCTCGCCTCTTGAACCATCATAGGTTCAGCGGGACTAACCTTCGCGTTATTTCTGCGCTGAGAACGGCGCCAATACTCGGAGCAAAACATACATGAATAAAGATCAAGTGAAGGGCGGAGCAAAGGATATTGCCGGTAAGGTCCAGGAAGAGGCGGGCAAGCTGATGGGAAGCAAGGAACAACAGGCCAAGGGACTTTCAAAACAAGTCGCTGGCAAGGTGCAGAAGGGTGTCGGCGACGCGAAGGAATCTGTTAAGGATCTTAACAAGCGCTAATCGTTACGCACGTCTCCTTGGCGTGCGACCAGATCACCTCGGATAAGCGCAATGCGTCATTTCCCGGCGTTCCATCCATTTTGATTCCGCTGCTCCCGCACTACTTGTGCACTAACAGGCCCCAAGTGATCCAGACGCGTGTTAATGGGCTTCAAGGCCATTTCGAAAAAATACGATAAGGAACTCGATGCAAACTGCAACGAACAGTACGACAAAGACCAATAGTGCCGCCAGGGGTCAGGATGCCACGACCTTGCTTCGTGCGGATCACAAACTCGTCAGCGATCTCTTTGCCGAGTATGAAAAGGCACGCTCGCCTTCGAAGAAACAGCAACTCGTCGGCCAGATCTGCACGGAGTTGACGGTGCACGCGAAGGTCGAAGAGGAAATTTTCTATCCTGCGGTGAAGCAAGCACTGAAGGACAAGGAGCTGGTCCCTGAGGCAACGGTCGAGCACGCAACACTCAAAGCGCTGATCGCCCAGGTCGAGGGCGTCGAACCGGAAGGCGAGATGTTCGAAGCCAAAATGCAAGTGCTGTCGGAGTACGTGAAGCATCATGTCAAGGAGGAGCAAGACGAGATGTTTCCCAAGGCAAAGGCCACTTCTCTCGACATGAAAGACCTCGGAGCTGAAATCGCTGCACGCAAGGAAGTATTGTTGGCGGAGCGGACAAAACGCGCTTCACGCTGGGCTTGAAGGTGTGCCCTTGACGGAGATACGCAGGACGTCTTGTCTCGGCTCGGTCCGCGGGAAATACGGCGAGTCGTAGTGGCTTTTGCCCCAAATGTTACTTAACTGATGAAGAGGATTTATGAACAAACTGATACATGCTTTGACCGCTGGCGCTTCGATGCTAATTCTGACAAGTGGTATTTCCCTGGCCGCAGATCAGACTCGTCCGACTGAAGAGACGGCGCCGCGCTCTTCGGAGAATCAGCCGGGTGATCCTGCCCCCGTGACCACCGGAAACGAGAAGGCGCAACAAAGCGATGAATACGCCGCTGCGCTAAAAAAGTGCGACTCGGTACAAGACAGCAAGAGGCAGAAATGCATCGCGGCTGCGGACAGGAAATACGGCCATATGTAATTTGCGGTTTCGGCGAACTAAAAAAGGGCATCGACAGGTGCCCTTTTTCTATTGGGAATATTTCCGGGTGTACGGTTTCGTAAACGCGCGCGCACCCCATTCAGGCAGCCCCAGGTAGCGAGCATGACCCCGACACGCCCCGCAAATGCCTGCGAATCGACTTCCATTCATCGCTCTGCGACCTTGACGTTACCCGCCTCGGCTATTCTGGGCCGCTTTGTTGTCACTTTTTAGTAGCCGGCACTGGAAAGTTTGCCCGGGAAAGTGCGAATTCCGGCTGGTGGCAGAACGCCGCCGCAGACGGCAAAGTGTTCGCAACGAAATGGGGCGGGAATTGCAACTGGTGACCCCGATTCAAGCTTAAGACGTGGTTCGAACTTGTCTCGCACGAAGGGAAACTGCTCCGCAAGAAACACCGTCCGGGTCTTGGCCGTTTTGAGACTTTCATGGTTGCGTTGGAATGGGGTTGAGCACCTGAGAGAGAAGTCACACCTTTCTCAGTCGTCACGGGCGGCTCCGATTGCTCGGGTGAGCACTTCATGTATCTCCGCCTCGAAAGCCACCAAAACAACGCTCCGGAGTTCGAGCCCACCGTCCAACGCGGCGCGGATCTCTCGAACCCCCACGTCGGCGGCGCGCTCAGCGGGGTAGCCGAATGCTCCGCAGCTGATCGCGGGAAATGCGATTGTGCGGATTCCGGATTCACTCGCGAGCGCCAGTGCATTTCGGTAGCAGGATGCCAGCAACTGATCCTCTCCGCCGTTGCCACCGCGCCAGATGGGCCCCACCGTATGGATGACGAAGCGAGCGGGAAGGCGAAAAGCGGGCGTGATCCGCGCTTCACCCGTTGGGCATCGCACGCCGGTGCGTACTTCCGGAATGCGACGGCATGCTTCCAGCAGTTCCGGGCCCGCCGCTCTGTGGATCGCGCCATCAACTCCTCCACCTCCAAGCAGCCCCTCGTTCGCGGCGTTTACGATCGCGTCCACTCGCAGCGTCGTGATATCACCCAATACGACACTTAACTTATTCACGGGCCGCCAACGTTACTGGCCGAGAGAGTCGCTCAGCACTGTGAGACAACGCGAACGAGGGACTCGCGGTAGTCCCGAAAACCCAGTCGTTCATAGAGCCGGTGGGCGTTCTTGTTGTCACTCATGACATGAAGGAACGGCAACTCCTCGCGCTGCATCTGGCGTCGAATCAGCTTGACCATCAGCCGCCGGGCAAGCCCTCGGCCCTGGAAGTCAGGATGCGTGCTAACACCGCTGATTTCGCGGAGCTTGCCGGCATGCATGCGTTCGCCTGCCATGGCCACCAGGCGCTCACCTTCGAAGCAGCCGAAATACTCGCCGAGCTCAATGGTCCTCAAGCCGAATGGGCCAGGGCGCGTGAGGTCAGCCAGTTCGAGGGCCTGTGCCGCGTGCTCCGGGCCGAGCCGCACTGCCTCGGGAGCCTCGTCGGCTTCGGGCATGGGGATCTCGCAAACCATTTTGAACATAGTGCCCTCGGCTTCAATGCGCCATCCGGAGGGAGTCGCACCCGCCCATCCGTCGCAGTAGAAGTGCTCGTCGGGCTTGCAGTAAGGGACCAGCGCGTCGAAGTTCGGGTTTTTGGTGTCTGCAAAGCCAACAATCGGAGAGAAGCCCGGCGCGTACCGACGCGCATCGCTCGTGCCGGCGGCGTACCTGGCGTGCGGGCCGGAGAGGGCATGCCACGCGATGTTGTCGAGAAGATGCTTCATCGTTATGCGCGCGCTGTAAGTATTAGCGGAAGCCTACCGTTGAAGCTCAGCGGCCGGCCGCCTGCGGTCGGTCTGGCACTGGAGCGAATTGTTAGGTCCCACTATCCCTCTCCGAGATTGAAAGACGCTGACCTTCACTCTCAACAATTGCACCGGCTGCGCGTTGCGTGAAGCCTTGCGCCTCGAACTCAATCTCGCCATTCGGGAACGTGATAGGTAATTTCCATACTTGCGCCGTGTAATGCGCACGCTTTTCGAATCGACGTTCAATACCGTGGATCATGAAAGGCCCGAACGCAGCCGAGGCGCTTGCGTAGTTCACCGCAATTTTCGGGAACATGACTTCATGAAACGTAAGTGTCACGGGAATGATTCGAAACCGGAAACCGCCACCGTCGCCCTTTAGCCACTCAAGAATGTAATCGAGGTCCAAAATCAAATCACCCGTTCCATCTTGGCCTTCCACGAACCGAAGTGCGTGAATGTGGTTGTCGTGCCACGACATTTGTTCGTAGTCCGCTTCGGTCCAGACGCGCGCTTCCATTCGTTCGACTTGATGCACGCGTTTAGCCGCGGCCTTGCCTGAGCCAGGCGAAGGCAAGGACGTCGGCTGGAACGAATGGTTGGGCGTCAATGCGCCCCGGCGGTGGCGAACTGCATTGACCATACTGGGCAACGCTCACGAGGGCAGGAACTCAATCCCGTATTTCGCAGCGATGGCTTTTGCTTCATCCGACCCTTTGCGTGTTGGGCTGCCAGTGTCGAGCATCGTGACTTCAGCGATCATCGCATCGAAAATCCCGCCAGGCGAACTGATGATTATCTGACGACCTACTTCAGGACCCGTGCTCACAAAGCCATGCGGCGTTCCGCGCGGCACGAACACCGAATCGCCGGGGCCGAGTTTGAGCAGCTTGTCGTCCAGGCGAAAGTCGTAGTGCCCCTCGACGATGATGAAAGTCTCGTCGTAGGTTGGGTGCCGGTGATAGCCAGCGCCAGATTCGGGAGGTTCGATCGCTTCGCAGACGGTATACGCATTCCAGTCCGCGACCGCTGTGGTCTTGAAGTTCACGGTCATGCGGCCAAGCTGGAAGCTCTTGCCTTCGCCTGGCCGAAAGTGCTTGGGCTGCAGTGTGCTTTCCACATTTATCTCCGGTTTGCTTGTAATCAGCTACGAATCAAGGGTGGCGGCAACGGCACGAATGCTATCAATGCGACCTGTCGACACCAAACTTCTTTTTATCCTGCACTGGCCACAAGATGACAAGCCGGCGTTCGAACAACACTGGCTTCTTGTTCGGATAACAAGGCGCGTGCTGGGATAACACGGGACTGCAAGATAACAAGTTTTGTCATATTTCTTTCGTCCGATGCAGCATTTTTCGCCGGAAAAGGAACTGTGTCTAGCAGGGGCCAATGTCTGCTATTGGCCGGTCAGCGACCCTCCACTATCGCTGGGTGTCCCGAGCCGCCTGCAATTCCAGTCTGTTCGGCTATCTCTAACGTGCTGTCGGCTTCGATTCCAAGATAGCGGTTCTTCGTCCGCAGGTAAATCGGGGACGCCTTGGTCGCGCATACGCGTCCCACAAGGTGCTGCTCAGTTCAACGCTCTTGACATTCGGGGAAGTAGTAAATAGTCTAACGATAAATATTATTACTATATTCATGACCAAGCCGGTTCCCCAAGTCCGTAAGTCCGAGGCGGCTCGTCGCAGCGTTGCGACATCCAGCTCGATGAGAACCACAGTAGCGCCAGTTCATCGCGTGGCGTCGCATCTTGCGCGACGCTTCCATCAGCTATGCCTGGGTGTGCTCGCAGAGGTCACTGACGCCCATGAGCTCTCACCCGTCCAGTTCGCCGTGCTTGCCGCTCTGCACGACGAGCCCGGCCTGGACCAGCGCAGGCTCGCACAACGGCTGGCCGTGGACGCCGTGACCGCCGGGCACCTCGTGGATGCGTTGGAAAAGAAGGACCTGCTCGATCGCCAGGTACATCCTGACGATCGCCGGGCACGTGTTCTCAGCCTCA
>Ga0105243_10004636_pt1 | contig 10832 bp, 11 predicted proteins | sample KBSM34metaG_FD_81525 | JGI IMG/M metagenome (GOLD analysis project Ga0105243, IMG submission 81525) | Miscanthus rhizosphere microbial communities from Kellogg Biological Station, Michigan, USA - KBS M3-4 metaG | ecosystem: Host-associated > Plants > Roots > Rhizosphere > Soil | place...
CGAGTTTGTCTGCGACGGCCACGCCCACATGTGCCAGCCTGGCACGCTCGTGCATGTACCGCGCGGCACGGTGCACGGCTTTCACTACGGCAAGGGTGGCGGCCAGATGCTCGAGATCACCGGGCAGGGCGCCTTGGCCGCCCAGATGTTCGCCGCCGTCGACCGCGAGATCCCGGCCGGCCCGCCCGATATTCCCAAGCTGCTGGCGGTGCTCGAGCGCAATGGCGTCACCGTCGCTGCCTGAGCTCGCGCCGGTCGCCGCGTCGTCCGTGTCGGCCAGCAGGCGCACCACGCGCTCGCAGTAAGCCGCGCCTCGTCTGATGCGCCCCGGGGGCCGGCCCCGCCCCCGCACGCCGCGCTGCCATCTACCTGTTTTCGGTGATGGCAAATAAACAGACAGATAACAAGAATCGGCCGCACGAAAACCCCCGGATGCCCTGGTGCACGGCGCGGGTTTCTCGTCGTGAATCGATAAAACCAAAGAGGGCGAAGGATGTTTTTCAGTCGAATGGGCTTTTACGGCCGCTGCGGCGCCGTGGCCGGCGCGATCATGTTGCTGGCTTCCTGCGGCGGTGGGGGTGGCGGTGGTGGCGGCGTGGGCTTTCTGCCGATTGCCGCGCCGGCACAACCCCAGACGCCTCAGACGCCCGAGACACCCCAGACGCCGGAGACCCCCGTCGTCGCGACGCACACGGTCGGCGGTACCGTCACCGGCCTTACCGGCAGCCTGGTGCTCCAGAACAATGCGGGCGACGATCTCAAGCTCTCGGCCGACGGCAAGTTCACCTTTGCCACCGCGCTTGCCGAAGGTTCGGCCTATGACGTCAGCGTGCGCACCCAGCCCCTGTGGCAGTTCTGCACCGTGACCCAGGGCAGCGGCAAGGCCTCGGCCGACGTTGGCGACGTGGCGGTCGCCTGCTCGGCAGCGGTGGCGCAGGTGTCCGTCTTCGCCGGGTCCGGCGCCAGCGGCTCGGCCGATGGCAACGGCGCCGCCGCATCGTTCTTTCACCCATTCAGCGTGGTCGTCGACAAGAACGGCGGCCTGCTCGTGTCGGATGTTGCAACGAACCTGGTGCGAAAGATCTCGCCCGCTGGCGATGTCACCACATTTGCGGGCGGTGGCAGCGGCGGTGGTTCGCAAGATGGCAACGGCACCGCAGCCTCGTTCTGGAGCCTGGCCGGCCTTGCCCTGGACGCCGTGGGCAATGCCTATGCCGCGGATTTCGCCGCAAACCGCATCCGCAAGATCACACCCGCGGCCGACGTGACCACGTTCGCGGGCAGCGGCGCCAACGGGTCGCTCGATGGCCACGGCACCTCTGCCACGTTCACCGCTCCTTCGTCGGTGGCCACGGACGCTGCCGGCAACATCTACGTGGTCGAGTTCGTCGGCGCCGTTGTCCGAAAGATCACGCCGGCCGGCGACGTCACCACGCTGGCCGGCTCGGGCACCGCAGGCTTCGCCGACGGCACCGGGTCTGCGGCCTCTTTCGGGCAGGCCTATGGCATCGCGGCCGACGCGGCCGGCAACGTCTACGTTGCCGACACCAGCAACCACCGGATCCGCAAGATCACCCCCGGCGGCGTGGTCACGACGCTGGCCGGCTCGGGTGCGATCGGCGCTGCCGATGGGGCCGGCAGCTCGGCATCTTTCCGTTCGCCAGGCGGGCTGACAGTGGACAGCGACGGCACCGTCTACGTGGCCGACACGGGCAACATGCTGCTGCGCAGGATCACCCCGGCAGGCGTCGTTTCCACCATCGCCGGCCAGGCGGGTGTGCAGGGCTCGCAGGACGGCATCGGCGCGGCCGCCACGTTCAGGCAGCCTTACGGGGTGGCGGTGGATGCCGGCGGCACCTTGTACGTGGCCGATACCTTCAGCAATCTGATTCGCAAGGTTGCGCCGGTTCGGGCGCCTTGAAGGGTGGGCTTGTCTTGGGGCTTGCGCTTTGGTCAGAGCCTGCTGCTGGCGACAGCAGACGCCGCACAGCGAACAGCATGAGCAGGCAACCGCCGACGGCTGCACAGATCAAAGCGCATGGAGAACGCGATGGACGGAAAGACAAGAGTGCGGCTCCTGGCCGGGAAGCTCGCGACGATAGGAACGCTCAAGGACAGGGGCGATTTCGGGGAGGTGCGCGCCAAGCAGTGGTTTGAGCGACAAGGCCTCGAATACTTCTTCTGGCCGCAAGCGCGAGAGAACATGCCCCGGAGTCTTGCGCGCAAGGGCGGGAAACGTCCCGACTTCGCAGTCGATTTCGGTGACGAGCTTGTCTACATTGACGCCAAGTACCATCTGACAAACGACCTGACGGAGTTTTCTCTGGAAGATGAGGAACTTCAGAAGCTTTCCGTTTTTCGAGATTGGATACGCGAAGAGTACGGCGATGAGGGAGCGCGAGACGTCGTGTTCATGCTCTATCCGATCGAACTGAGCGGGGAGCACTTCGTCCTCATTCATCTGAATGAAATGATCCAGGGCGAACCCACAGTCGTTCGTGGGAAGCCAGGTCGCAAAGTGCCGCTGAATGGTCGGGAGGAAACCTGGTTCGATCAGTGGCCGAGCGACGGCTGAAACACTCCGCGAGTGGCGCCGTTGCGTGCGGCGGCTAGCGGCGACGCAGTACAACTGAAGGCACGTCAGATGCGCTACAAATTTGTCATAAGAACTGGAGTGGTTGCGGAATGGCACGGAGATTCAACATTGCGGCCCTGAAGGCCATTGCACAGGCGCCTGACCCAGATGCGGCGAAATGGCTGACCGGCGCGGAAGATTCAGTCGAATTCCTGAAGCAAAACGCTCAGAGCGAAGAAATCGTGATCTACGCCGGAGGCCCGGCCGTGCTCATTCACGCTGTGCTTGCCCCAATACAGCAGGTAACACCAGCCGATCAACAGGACCTCATGAATCGGTTCGTCAGCACCGATGAGGCCTGGGCGATCCAGAAGAGCTACGGCGGCGGAGAAGGGCACCGCGTTTACCTGGAGCCACCATTGAGATCGAACAAGTCGCTCGCCGGTGGCGAGAAGCTCGTCTACCAGCGCAACTTTCATGGGGTGGACAAAGGCGAGCGGGCAATGGAATTGAGCCAGAAGCTCGTGCACGCCCTGGACCTGCACTTCGTGGCAGAGCGGAACGCCTACTGCCGGCTCGACTCACGAGGCGACATCGAAGACGTCATCCGCATCATCCGTGTGGACCTTCCTCCCAGCAGCGAGAAGCTAGTGGTGGTCACCATCCTCGTGGCAGACCTTGCCGGATACATGGCGTTGGCGGGCTTTGCCCTGGTCTTCTTCTTTGACTTCACCCGCTTCAGTCCCGGTTTCGGCGGCTGGGGCGACCACAAGCGCATCGATCGTAAGGCTCCGGATCTGTTCTATCACGGTGGCGGCATCCACAATGCCAGCTATGTGAACGGGCGCATGATCGTGCGCCCGACCGTCACCCTGCAGGACCTGGTCGCCGAGTGGGAAGCGGAGTTGAATCCCAAAAGAGAGAGGGAGTACGCTACCTTCAAGATCCTCGATCGCAAGAACAACCGCGAGGTGGAAACCTCATGTGCACCTGAGTTCCTCTCTAACTACTTTCAGAAGTCGGATCTGCCCTGGGAGATATCTCCGGCGTTTTTTCGTGCCGACGTTTTGCACCGGTTCAAGGCGGACCCTGAGAAGTACAGCCTCGACGACCGTTCGATCTCCTGCCGCAATGCTTGGTACTTGAAGAGCTACGACATCAACGAAGTTGGCCAGGTGCATGCCTACATCGGTGACTTGGCACGTCTCCCGATTGAGGAGCAACGCTATTGGCAGTCCTTCAACGAATGGCCGAACGGGTCGATATCGAAACGAGCCCATGAGAACGACATTCTTGGTGAGTTCAGCTCAGAATACGACCCCCTCAGCCGCCTGAAGTACAAGATCGGGAAGCTGAACGGCGCTCCTCCTGACTGGTGGCAGCCGCGCTCTGAAGGACATATGGATGGCGCGCGGTATCCAGCTACGGATTCGGTCCTTGAGTGGGCCAACGAAATCATGGCCTTCGATCAGGTGCTCGTCGAAGGTTTCCAGGTCAAGCCCATGCGCAAGCTGCTTGAGTCCAAGGGACGAAAGGCAGAGGCAGGCTGGGCCTCCCTACGCGTGGTCGCTGAATTGGCTGTAGCCTCAGGAAAGACGGTGGACGAGGCCAGAGCTCTGCTTACTCCGCTGAGTCGGCTGCATGCGCTGAGAAGTATCCTGAAAGCCCACAGCTCCGTCGAAGAGAAGGACAAGGAAGAGAGACAAGCACGCGCGGCGCATGGGACGCTGCGCGCGCACTTTAAGGATCTCGCCGCTCAATGCGACCGGAGCTTTGACGAGATCATGCGCATTCTTGGAATTACTGATTTGAATCCGTAGACCGCGGACGGTGATATGTGTGACGAAGCAATCTGATTCGACCAGAGGCAATTGATGGACCCCGATGCCGAAGAAATTCAAGAAGAAGCACAACCAACGAAGATCTTCGATCTGCCAGAAACAGAGGGGGTCAATGAATCCGAGCGCATCCTCACCGCCCTATGCCGACGGACCTTCTTACGCCTCTGGTCCCAGACAAACGTCTACACCGACGACGGCTTCAAGAATGGCAAGGGTGCGACGAAGGAACTGTGCGATGCGCTCGTCGTCTTCGGGAAAGAGGTCATCCTGTTCTCGGACAAGCATGTCTTCTTCAACGAGGCCAAGGGGCTCGAGGTCGCCTGGCCCCGCTGGTACAAGAAGGCGGTGTTCGAGTCATGCAGGCAGCTCCATGGCGCAAAGCTTTGGCTCGAGCGCTTCCCCCAGCGCGCCTTTCTTGACGCGAAGTGCACCCGGCCGCTGCCAGTCCCCGTCCCGACGGAGAACATCACCTTCCATTTAGTGGCCGTGACCCGAGGCAGCCGCGATGCCGCATTGGCGCACAACGGCGGGGTAGGTCGCGGATCGTTCGCGGTGATCAACGCGATAAAGGGAGACGCCCACAACGAGCTTCCTTTCGTCATCGGCATCCCACAACCGGAAAAGCACTTTGTCCACGTCTTCGATGAGGTGTCCATTGACCTGGTGCTCCGCGAGCTCGACACCGTCGTCGACTTCCTGGACTACCTCAAGAAGCGACAGGTGTTGCTCGGTACATCCGGGACCATGGTCAGCGCAACGGGTGAGGAGGAACTGCTCGCGGCGTACTTGCGGACGACGGACGCGCAAGGCCAGGAACACCTGTTTTTCGACGTCGCCCACGGCGAAGCGCCCCCTGGCGCTATTGTCTTTGGTGCAGGTTCCTATGACGCACTCACTGAGGACATCGGCTACAAACGGAAGCAGCTGGTTGACCGCGTTAGCTATGCCTGGGATCAACTGATCGACAGGTTCATCGACTACGGTGACCCGAAGCTCCACATGCCGTATTTGGTGCAGACCAACGCCGAGACAGAGCACGGGTTGCGCCTCATGGCCGCGGAGTCGCGCTACCGTCGCAGGCAACTGGCCATGTCGCTCCTCAACGCCGTCGAACGAGTCGAGCCTGGTATGCGCCTTGGCAGGGTCGTGTATGGAGGCATTGCCGGCGAGACTGTCTTCGTCTTCGTGATCGTGCCCAAACAGTCGACTGAAACCTACGATGAGTACCGCGCCTTTCGCCGCGGCGTCCTCCACGCCTATGTGAGAACCGCCAAGTTGAAGGCACCCCTTGGAACCATCTTCGTAGGCATTGCCCTAGACAACCCGCACAAGGACTACGAGGGTGGCGCGGAGGACCTGATGGTCTACTCGCAGGAGTCTTGGAGCGCGGTCGACCTCGTCGAACTTGAGCGAAAGCGTGTAGAGCTGGGATTGTGGAAAGGCAAGGGTGAGCAGTGGCGCCTTCGCCAGGACGAGTTCCCTGGCGACGATCAGAGGGTCGCGCTCCGCAGGGTGGTCGACCAATCGCTGGTGCCGGATCAGAAGCGCAACGCCGACAAGAAGCGGAAGGCTGAGAAGCGGCAGCGCAGGGCCCAGGCCGCCTCGAAGCGGCGCAACCGCAATAAGAAGTAGTCTGCGCTGACGAGGTGTCCGCAGGTGCTGGGAGTCACCTGACGAATGCCACGCGGTTACCCCGTTGCCGGCAGCTCCGGCTCCCGACGGACTGACAGTGCAGGCCATGTCCGCTTCCAGTCTGAAGCCCCCCTTCAATGCGTCGACGAGAAAACTTGTTGTGCTCCGACCGTAGCCGCACCGCCGTCGCGACCAGACCCCGGTCCTGGTTACTGCGCAACTCCCCGATTCACCCGACAGCTTCAGCCCAACGACTTCGGCTTCCCAAACTTGACGGGCACCATCCACAACACCTACATTGCCCCCACCTCGCAATGAGCGAGGTCGGGTTTGGCGGCCCGATGACATCCTGCGACGAAACCTGGAGGCCCCATGGCCAATGCTTCAAACGCAGGCACCGACGCCGGTTGCTCTTGCGCGTCCTACCGTCCCGCCGCCCAATTCAAACCCTTCGAATGGGTCCAAGGCGACCGACTCGATCTTTCCCAACAAAGCCAAGCCGCATTCCTGAACGATGCACGCGACGTGGTGCAGGGCGTGCAAACGCTGGTCCAGCTGCTCGGCTGGGACGAAGACCGGCGCGAGGCCGCTTCGTCCGATGCGGACCCCGCGCCGCTCTTCGACGCATGCCAGCGCGGCTCGCTGCAGCGGCTTCTCTCGGCAACGCTGGGCCTCCTTCACGCCCGGATCGAAGCGCAGTGCGAGGCACTGACGTGACCTGACGGGGCAGGGCCTTCCTTTCGCATCGGCGGTATCTTGTCGAACTCCGGCAATGCCGGATCCACAAAATCCCATTCGTTCATTCATTCATCCGTTCATTCATTCATTCGATGGCACTGACACGCGACAACTGGCCCAGCCGGGCAGCCGTCCAAACTTCGCTGGCGGCCCGGTTCGCCCTGCCACCCTTGCCCCCGCCCATCCAGGACTGGTTCGCCTGGTGTCGCCGCATGGGAACCCAGGCGCTTGCGCTGGAGGATCCGGACTGGCGAGAGGGTTCGGGTGGCGTGCTCACCGGGCGGGGCGCCGTCGATGTGCCCGGCCTGCTGGCGGAAATGGAAGGCTACCGCTTCATCCTCGACCAGAAGGCGAGCACGCCTGGGCATCTGGTGTGGCACGACGCCGTGGAAACGGGCCTGTGGCAGCCGCACTGGGTGGTTCTGCAAAACGCCGACGGCGACCCGTTGATCGGCGACATCGGCCGGCCCGAGGTGCCGGTGCTGTGGGACTGGCACGGGAGCGGACGCTGGTCGCCGCAGCCGCTGTTCCCGAATCTTCGGATGCTGATGGAGCGCATCGAGGTGTATGTGCCGCCTCCGCCGCCCACCGACGTTTCGCCCACGGTCTTCTACACGGTGCACTTGACGGCCCTGGGCGACGAGCCCCTGCGGGTCCTGACAGCGCTCAAGGCGCATCCGGACTACAGCCACCTCGCGGGCGCGAGCCTGCTGAAGCTCAAGCACCAGCTGCCGTTGCCGCTGCTGCACGAAAACGTCAGCGCCGCCCTGAAGGACCGTCTTGTCCGCAGCTTCGAGGGGCTGGGCGCTCAGGTGAAGGTCGTCGAACGGGTCTTCCAGCGCGAGGGCTGAAGCGCCGCCACGCCGCTATCCCGCCGCCACGATCACATGCGCCTGGATCTTGCCGGCCACCGGGCCTTCGCCGCCATGGCGGCTGGCGATCGCTTCCGTTGCGCGGTCCGTCGCGAGCTGAAGCAGGCTGGCGTCGCGCGTCTCGATTTCGTTGCGCAACGGCGTTCCCTGGCAATAGGCGGTGGCAACGTCGCGTGCGGAGGGCGCGCGGCTCACCTTCTCGCGCGTCTCGATCTCGATGGCGGCGAAGCCTGCGCGGCCCAGCTCCTCGCGGATCCGTGCGATGTCGTGATAGCCGTGCGGCGTGCGGGCGAGGAATCGCGGAGGGTCGTGCGGGAACACCGTGGCCACGGCGTTGGTCACCTCGTCGGCAAAGGCGTTTTCCTCGATGCGGTCCCACACATTGAAGACAAAGCGCCCGCCCGGCCTCAGCACGCGGCGCGCCTCGGCGTAGCCGGCAACCCGGTCGGGGAAAAACATCGCGCCGAACTGGCAGCAAACGACATCGAACGACGCATCGTCGAACGGCAGGCCGAGCGCGTCCGCCTGCCGCCATTCGATGCGGCTGTCGGGCCCCTGCCGCGTGGCGGCATAGTCGAGCATGGGTTGGTTCAGGTCGGTCACCACATAGCGCGCGTCGGCGCCGAGCTTCGGCGCAAGCGCCCGCGTGACCACGCCGCTGCCGGCCGCCGTTTCAAGCACCGCGCCGGGCGAGGAGGCCGCGACAAGCGCCGCCACGTCGGTGGCATAGGCCTCGAAGATCAGGGGGACCATCAGCGTGTCGTAGAACTTCGGGATCGAGCCCGCGAACACCTTGTCGCTCTCAGCCATGAGATGTCTCCTTGAAAGCGCTGAACGGTGCCCTTGACCACCCATTCCAGAGCGGGCCGGGCCTCTCCAGCGAGTCCGCTGCCTGGTTGGGCCGTGGCGACGGTGCGCTATGGTGGCCGCGCATGGTGCCCTCGTCAACGTCGTCTTGGGGCTTTTGACTTGGTAGAGTAGGGTGATCCGCCCCACGCCACCCTGAGCATCATGACTACTACTTTTGCCGGAAGCTGCCAATGCGGCAATGTCGCCATCGAAGTCGAGGGCACCATCCACGGTGCTCTGGCCTGCAACTGCTCCATGTGTGCGAGAAGAGCTTCGCTCCTGTGGTTTGTCCCGCGCACCAGTCTTCGGCTCAAGACGCCAGACGAAGCGGCAGGCACCTACCAGTTCAACAAACATCTCATCAAGCATCGCTTCTGCCCGAAGTGCGGAATTCATGTCTTTGGCGAAGGCACAGACCCCAAAGGCAACGCCGTCGCCGCCGTGAATCTTCGATGCATAGAGGATATTGACCTTGCGACGATTCCGGTTCAGAACTTCGATGGCAAGGCAATGTGAAGCTCGCTTTTCACAAGAGCACAAATCTGCATGAAGAGCCGCATCATGTACATCGAAGCGAAGTCGGGTGGTCTGACAGGGCCGGCTCGCATCGGCCGAGTCACCTGCTCCAAGTCCGGGGCAACGCTGTACTACGGAGGCAAGGCCTTTCGTAGCCTCAAGGGGGACGGATTCAAGTCGAATTATTTCGACGTCGAGACAGGCGAACATTACTGGATTTCAGGACCCCGAAGGGACGGCAAGGACGCTCTGTACGCCACGCACGTCCGGCCCGTCATTGACGACGACATTCAGGACGAATACTGGTCGAAGATTCGCGGGGTTGCTTCACCGCGCGAGCGCGAGACACAGGTCGCCTGAAGATCGGCGCGCAGTGCAAAGGCTGAACGCGGACACAACCAGCCCATTCGACGGAACCCTTGGTGCAAATATCTACTGACGATGGCAATAGTTGAAATCACCGGATGGCGCCCTGGGTTCCTGAAGGTCTCTTGCACGACGACCTTGCGAGCCGCAACGGGCCGGGGATTGGCCGAGGCCAAGGCCATTACCGATGGAGTGCTCTGCGATGAACCTCAGCGAGTCCAAGTTCCCGACGCGGAAGCGCATCAGCTCGTGCTCTCTCTTCGAGAATTGGGGGCGTCGGCAGAGGTTATCGAAGGAAATGGCGACTCGACATCGACCTAGAAACCTAGGTTCGACGGGCCTCGCTGCCTTCGATCACGAGCAGGCATTCACGCGACACGGCAGGGAGGGGGCAGGTCACGTCAGCCAACTCGCGAAGCTGTTCGGAGCCCAATCCGATGCCTGAATCTTCATCGGTAGGTGTTCCATTGCTTGCGATACAAATAGTCTCGGTGACCTGGACCAAGGTCAGCCGCGGCGGCCCTGCGGCAGCTCTGCGCAACCGGATTCCAAGAGCATTCCTGCTTCACAGCCATGGCAAGTCTTTGAACGTCATCCAGCGCCATGACTACGCAGAGGCTTCTTCCGGAGAATTCGAATGCACCTCGTTGTCCACCGGCCAAGCGCCAATTCCACCCACAAGCGTCGAAGGATTACTGCTTGAACAGCGCCAGGACGGCACCCTTTCTATCGGGTTCGCATGGAATGGCGATGTTCACGGCATGCCGAAACGGGAGCGCAAGGGCAGAATTCTTGCGATGCTCCCCGGGGAGGTCGCACAACTGCGTATCAACGGAAGGCACAGTGCGGGGAACCAGTGGTACACCCAGCACACTTACAACGTGGCCTTTGGTCCGAGCCTGCATGAAAACGTCTTCATCGAGCGCCCCTTCGAGAAGGGGATTTCGCTTGAGGAACACCTGTTCTGAACCCAAGCACGGAGACCCGCATGAGAAAGCTGAAAATCATGGAGCACATCTCGCTGGACGGCGTGATCCAAACCTCCAGCGAAGACAATTTTCCCTGCGCGGACTGGACCGCGCCCTATCGAACCCCCGCCGGCCGGGATGAACTGCTCGCCGCGCATGGCGAGCGCTTCGATCTGCTGCTCGGCCGCCGCACCTACGACATATGGTCGGGCTTCTGGCCCAAGGCGCCGGGCAGCCCGATGGCGGACAGCTTGAATGCGGCGACCAAATATGTGGTGACCCACCGTCCGGAAAGCCTTGAATGGGGCCCGTTCGAGGGCCTGGGACCGGACATCGTCGAGGGCGTTCGCCGCATCAAGTCGCAGGCTGGCCCGAACCTGATCCTCTGGGGCAGCTCCACGCTGACATCGACGCTGCTCGAACATGGGCTGGCGGATGAAGTCCTGCTGGTCGTCTATCCGGTCCTGCTGGGCAC
>Ga0105243_10004640_pt1 | contig 10830 bp, 10 predicted proteins | sample KBSM34metaG_FD_81525 | JGI IMG/M metagenome (GOLD analysis project Ga0105243, IMG submission 81525) | Miscanthus rhizosphere microbial communities from Kellogg Biological Station, Michigan, USA - KBS M3-4 metaG | ecosystem: Host-associated > Plants > Roots > Rhizosphere > Soil | place...
GGGGACACCATAATTCCTAGTTATCAATATCTATAGGCGCGAGTATGGAGACGGAGGCTACAGGCTTAAATGAGTTCCAAAAGAAACTATCTTTAGATGAGATTTACCTGAAGAATGAGTCTCAAAGCGCGGACAGCATTGAGAGTTACAACAAACTTAAGATTCTTACCTGGAATATTGAGCGGGGGCCCAACCCTGAAGTGCTCGCAGCATATATCAATCATGTCAACCCTGATGTGGTTTGTCTTCAAGAGGTTGATTGGGGTAATCAGAGGACTAAGAATGCTGACGTCCTCGACATTATTGCTCGTTCAACTTCCATGGTAGGCTTTTTTGGTGTGGAGTTTTTTGAAATACAAACACCGCACCGACTGAAAGAACTTGCGGGAGGTGGTGTACAAGGTAATGCAATACTAACGCGAATCTTACCTAGGAGATATTTCCGAATTGAACTCCCCGTGGCCTTTGATTGGATTAACGCTCCAGAGGCCAAGAAAGAAATTGTGCGACGCGAGAAGCGAGTAGGCGCGAGGTTCGCCTTGTGCCTTGAGTTCGATTACTTTGGCAGGTCAATTGTTATCTGTTCGACCCACCTTGAAGATAAGGATGGCGGTGTCGCTGGAAGACTGGCACAGTTCCAATCCTTAACAGAAACAATTCGCAGAATTACGCCTGAAAGCGCTACATCTATCATCGCTGGCGATTTCAACTCCTTGGAGAACTGGATTACCAGCATTACTAGAACTTATCAAACTTCAACCTCATTAAAAAAACCCTGGTATCTCAGTGAATGTCGCTGGTGGAAAGAACAACTTCTGCCCGTAACTGGATATGCAGATCCTTTTGCCTGCAATAACTGGACTTATCAGAGGTTGATGATTTATCGAGAAAAGTTAGATTGGATAGCCGTGTGTAATTGCCAAATATTACAACAGGGTATCGGAGACTTTAACACCTCAGACCATCGCCCTCTTTGGGTGCAAATAGGGTTGTGATGTAGGCGCCGCTATAGAAGAATCACGCACGTTGCGGCATGAGGTTGTGTTTTATCCCCGGCGAAATGTTGTACGAGACGCTCGCATTTGTCGCTTTTAATGTCGAGCTCCAAATATCAAACCAGAGGTCGGCGAATCTGGCGCGGGCCTTTGCAGACTTGCAACGAGATTCAGTTATCTCCGGTGGATAAGATCCTTCCAACCCCAACCGGTTCATGAAATCTATTAGCCCGTATGCTAGAAACCATTTCTTCCATCCACGATAGGGCGCAGTTTGCGCTCATGATCGATCCTCGTCGAAAGGTTCTTGCTCCACGAAGTCCGATGGATCTGCAGACAATCGAATGAGCACCTCGAATGATCCTTCCGCGCTCCCGACCTCATCGAGATTAATGTCGAACTTATTGACTCCGCTTGCGCCACGCAGATGCAGACTGTTCGTTACGGCCCAAGTCGTTGCACCGATCTTTTTTGCCTCTCGCTGAGCCACAATAAGATCTTGTTCTTCAATGGGACTGCCGAGCGGCTTCAACACCCATGCTCCTAATGCCCCATTTGCGCCTGCACGACTATACGCAATGGAGAGCCATGTCTCTGTCTTTGTGAGCTCACGAACCGCGCGGTAAGTTGTAAACCCAATCGCCGTGAGGTACCTGCGCACAAGCAGATTTGTTTCATTCAACAGGTCCTTGTTCGCGGGGTGCTCAATACGATCCCAAGCCTGTTGCGCTGTTTCTACGATTCGCATCAACGCTGCTTCTCTTGCACCGATAGCGTCCGGAATGCTGGTATCCGATAGCCCTGGATCAAGATCGATATCCCGGGATAGATCGTTGTGTCGAACTATGGACCATCCCAGGTTTGGGGAAAGCCAAGCAGCTCGCACCAGCCATGCTGTTGCAGATTTGTCTTCTCCCACCAAAGTCGGATATTGACCTGGGTCTTGTAACGCCATTTGGAACGCCCTACTTAACGTTGGAGGAATTAGTTGTTCTGGTTCTACTTTCCAACCTCCTGAGGCTCGACGCACCATTCCCAGCGCTAACAGACCATGCAAAGCATACAGGCGCCGCTTTTCCGAAAGTGCGGCGGGGAGTTCAGAAAATACGCCATCCAGATCGACAAATAATTTCTTAACGTTCCGTTGTTCGAATTCCGTAATCCAGCCAGGTCTGTCATTCGTAGGGGGCACTCCTAAAGTGAATGTCGTACCGCTCGCAGCTAAGTTAATCGAAGTCAAGGTTGTGTCAGGTCTTGTGGTGATTGATAACCTTCCTGCCCGAAGTGCGATGCGTACAACACTCCCTGGTAACAGCTGCGGCAACTCCAGATCGCCATTAGGCTTTCGTAACAACGGAATTCGTTCGTTATCAACAAATAAGTAAGACGAAGCATTAAGCAAAGCCAAGGAGAATGGCCAAGGGAGTCCTAGGCCTTGTTCGCGGACAGAACGTCGTACTTGAATGTCCGCGGCGAGTGCGCCGTTTTCGTCAAAACCAATTTCGTGACCCGGCCGCACCCTCTTTCGAGTGTCCCTCGGTTTTTTCCCTTCATAGTCAGCCGGATTAGCGGCTTCATCGCGTCCGACTAAACCCACAATTCCGCGACTTAGCATGAAAAGACATGCAGCGCGTCGGCTATGTATCAGCATATTGGTCTGATTTCTGCTCAAACCGAAGCCGCCTGCTTGATCGCAAAGATCCTGCATTCGCATGGGCTCACCGTGTCGCGAAACGATCGTATAGAGAATGCCGACCGCCCCGGTTGGACTCCTTCGAGCAAGTGGCGGCGCCAATGCAACGCTCCCATCTTCGAGCTGAATTAGGAGATCACTTTTTTTCAACACCCACTGCCTCAGCCAATCTACCGAGACGGAGGGACGGGAAAAGATCTGAAATGGAGCTTGACCCATCGAAATTGCGGCAGCAAGTTCGTCTATTGGCACTGACGTCGCTCGTGCAATTAGGTAAGTAACGATCTTGCGGGCCATTCGGCGGATGAGTCGATTCTGACCCCGTACGATTCTACCGCTTGGCCCCGGCCCGATATCGCAGGCTTCGCCGAGTCGTTGCAGCGTACCTTTGACATCGACTATGTTCTCGAGGCCGGGGTTAAGCGACGCTAAGGCACCAGCTGCATCTCTCCAACTCAATGCATCAGACCATGTGTTCGAAGACTCAATCAAGCCTTCACAGGCTATTCTTTGTGCCTCAGTTCGAAACCACAGATCAGCAGGCCAGACAATAACCGGATAACGAAGGATTTCCAGAACTCGTCGAAAACATCTTCCCTCAGATGGGGTTTGCGTTATAGCTTCGATGTCACGATCTGTCAGCGGTAGACCAGGGTACAAATCAAACCACGCTCTTACGATGTGTGCCAATGGGTGACGCAATACACACGTTGTAAACGTCTTGGCAATTCCACGACATTCAGGCCCGTCGGAAGAAGAGAGTCTAAGGCCGAGTGGGCCTCCTTCACACCCGGACGTTCTGTAATTATGACTTTGGAAAACTACTCCTTCACCTTGCTTCTCAATCTGTCGCACGCGCTCGCGTGTTACGTTCATACGTTTTCCAATTTCTTCGAGAGTCGGTACATGCTCTGTCAGAAAACCAGAGCGTATCAGTGCGACTTGCGCTGTGCGTGCGTCAAATTCATCCGTCATAAATTTGCGAACGGTCACGACGAAACCTACGCAGGCTTCCTTTACCGTTGAAGGTTCGAGGAGTGCTTCGAGAATCTCACGTGGCGTCCGCATTTGTGCGAGAGCGAACTGTTGTATATGGAGCGGGAGTTCACCGAGTGTTACGTCACTCCAGTGTACCAATAGGCCGCCAGATTTAGGGTCTATGTCCCCCTTAAGAGGAGCCACCGTCTCGAGGCTGCATACGGCACAATCATCCAAATACTCCAAAGCTCTGCCGTCCTTTAAATTTGTAGACCTTTGTTCAGGCATAGGCCGCCATTCGGAGACGTGAAGTCAATTGTTCCATCTTGGTCTCCAGCCTTCCAGGTCGATAAGTGTCGTATAGTGACAGAACATCTCCGGTTAGCTCCTCCTGAAGCCACAATAGATCGTCCATTTCTGTACCGCGCCAACGGTGCGCACGGAAATTGAGCAACCCATTGTCCGCAAGCTTCCAACGCTCGCACAATGGTTCGCAAGCCTGCTCGCCCAGTCTGACAAGCTCAGCTAACTTTACTTCGTCTATGTACTGGTCAGCTGCCGGTTTCGAAGCGATGGAAAGAAGCATCGGAATGGGTAAGTGAACAGGATCACACAAAACGATTCCTTCCTGAAGGCAAAGACGACGATGATTATCAGATACTGGTCCTGCAGAGACGATGATTCGCCACCAGGGTTCACTCGCCGCCAGGGGCAACTGAGCACAATAGTAATCAAACGTCTTCAAACCAAATACAGCGATGTCAGCCTTATTGATGCCTTCCGCTTTGGACTTGGCCTCAACTAACATCCGGCCTCTCCACCCGCGAGCTGAGCCGTCCAGCTCATGGCCGCAGCCTGACGCCGACTTCGCGCCAAAAAGTGTTGTGAGACCTGCATATTGACGAGATTCAAGACCGGGACGGCATAATAGCTCTCCAACTGCTCGCTCCCAGGCCCGACCATCTGGTAATGGTCCGCTCACTGCTGCGTGTCGAGCGAGAAGACTGGCATCTAGGGTTATCTGAGCTAATAAATTGTGTTGGTCGGCCATTGGTCTTATCCGAGCAAGATGTCATCAATGTCGGAACTCTCTGTCGTTTCAGTATCGGCAGATGTCTGTTCGGAGGAACTGATAGTCCCCTCAAAATAACGGCTGGCAAAGTCGCCACTAATTCGAGGAAGCCCAAGCTCCGCTGCGCCGTTTAAAAGCTCGTGGGCTTTCCCTAGAAGAATTCCCACGCGGCCTTGAGAAACATCTCTGAGAACGGCAAGCGAAGCAGGCTCGAACGGCAACAGCTCATCTTCAACTCCGTCAACTCTCTTGTCACTTAAATAAACCTTCAGCAATTCTGCGACCTGATCGTCATTGCTGAGCCCCCGCAACACGACAACAGACGCGGTATTGTCTGGAGCAATCTCATATCTCGGAAGTCGATTAACAGCCCAATACCGCTCAAGTATTCGTCCGGCTGTATTGTGAAAGGTAAAGACAAAATGTATTCGACCGGCGTACGTACCTCCCTCCAACAGATCACGGATCCGGCCAATCTCGCGCGAACGTTTAGCGGAGTTAATTGATTTGTTGATAGCCAAATCTTCTAATTGATCAACAAAGACGAATAGGTGGTCTATGCCAGCGGCTGCAAGAACAGCGAGCAAAAAGTCCAAATACTGGAGTCCATTTCTCAATCTTGATGCTTGAGAGACTTTTGCTACCTCGGCTAATACAGCATTTGCGCCGCCGCTAGAGAAAGCCGAAAGAAGTTCTGGCCTTAGTGGTACACCGCCAGACGCTGTGCGCAGTCTCGCTGCGGTAACCTCAGCGCCAATAACTGTCGAGTTATCGCCTACTCGATCTACGATAATTTTCCGTGCCTTATCAAACAGCGGTGTGTCATCCGGTAGCGAAGTTGCTGCTGCCGCCACACCATCAAATAAGACAGGATACAAGCCAGTTGAATTCAGATTGTTGAGGTTCGTATATACGGACGCGATAGGTACCAACCGCTCCAATCGCATTCCTGCGTTTTGCAAAACGGTTCTCCCGAGATCCCGGTTAATCTCGCGGGACGCGTTCTGCATCAATGTGGTCTTGCCATAGCCAGTATCTCCACCCACTCCTTGGGACCAGAGGAAACCGACACCTTTTGAACCGAGAATCGTACCGCGCACGAGTTTTCGGTAAAAATCGGCGGTCTCCTCCGGGAAAACCTCCGGGCTAAAAGGTTCGTTGGCACTGTGACGGATTCCTTCAGCTGGAAAGGGATTTCCCTCCAACTTCCAGGCCTCCTCCATGTGTGTGTATGGGTCAATAACGCTCATTTACTTACTAAGCTCCTTTCTGTTGGTCATCGTGATTTCGTATCGGCGGCTGCCACCTCTTCTGTAGACCGGTTCTGAAGGTGGGGGTTGATCGCCTCGTCCAAGATGCAACCACACCTGGACACCCAGTTCTGTGTGTTTTCCATTTGCTAACTCTTCGAGCACGATATCAACCAGTGCTCGCGTAACCCGACACTTAAACGCGGCCTCTGCTCGCACCTTGTAGATTGGTATGTACGGTGCCGCAAGACTGCTCTCGTCAGAGGATGTTTGATTGCGGTAGGCCGCAACCACAGCGCGAGCCACGGCAACGCCATGCTCATTCAAACTACGTCGCTTGGTATTTAGATCAGGCTCAAACTTGTCTAGTTCGGCAGCGAGCCAAAGCACGTTGCTGCCTTCAAAATCCGGTATATGACGTGATTGGTCGATTAGGCGAAGTTGGGAACCCCACGCGCGCAGCATTTTTAGTTCTGTGGCTCCTATAGGAAGGCCGCGCGCACGAAGCGAAACAGTGGCAAATGAATCATTCAGTGCCTCGGAAAGTGCTTTACTCGGGGGTTTTTGTAGTGGCTTATTTCCAAAACGACGCCGCACGAAAACGCCCATTTCCTGTGTCACTGAGTCGACACTTACGAGCACAGTTTCATAACCTGCGTTAATTCGATCACTAGCCAACTTTGCCCAGTGGTGTGTGTCCTTGCCCTGTCGACGACCAGCTTCGACGTCACCCTCGGATACTTCGGGGCAAATCAATGGGGCTTCGCTTAGTAAGAGCAGAAACTGCTTGAAGTAGGGATGCGTCTGGATGACAGCACTGGCTAACCGATCATAAAACCTGCTGAGATCGTTTTGAGCTAGTTCGGCAAGTTCATGACCTGTAGCCGTTAACTCGAACCGCTTCTCGCGATAGGCATCGAGATAACGACGAGCCGAGGGTAGCGGGCGGTGATGTACGAAGTCTAAGCGTATGCATTCTTGTAAGATATCCGCTGCAGGTGACCAATAGGCTTCGCGATCATCCACTCGACTCGCAGTCCGACGGCCCAATCCTTGGGCGACAAGCTTATCTACAGTCCCGATATATCTAAGCCGCACCTCTTCGAACGTGGCACCCTCGCGCAATCCGATCAATTGCTCGCGCATGTGGCTCACTAGCTGTTGCAGTCGGGGAATTGTGTCTTTTTGCTGTTGATTCACGAAGAAGAGACTATCATACACTCAGGTCTCTGTCAAGAGAGACCTGAGTGCGGAGGCAGCTCTGCCTTCAGGAGGACAGGTACTGTTGATGACCCCACAACATCGAGAAATCGACGGACTTAAGGTAGGCGACGGCATCCGCTTTTAAACGGCGAGTATGTCTGGGACGAACGTAGGCATGTCGCAGGTTGGATAAAACACAATGGTAGACGCAAATATCTCCAAAAAAAATATAGTCACAAAATGCGAAAATAAGGCGTTTTTTCAGTGGCAACATTGGTAGCAATCGTGGCACCCGCTAGTCCGGCTATGATTGGCCTACAACGACATGGCAATACAAGGCTATTGAGATCCGCTCTGGTTGCGCCGGAATTCCAGAGCTGTGGGATTGGCTTGCGACTGACCGAGCAGCTCCTCGAACGGGCGACAAATGATGGCGTTGAAGGATTCGTACCCTTGACTTCCACTGCGAGCGAATTCGTTGCACGGAGCTTCGGATTCTGTGAAACCTCACGCGGTGTTTTCGAGACTCAGTTAGCAGAATCCAGCCGAATGGAAGCCGCCGCGCCGTATGTATGAGCCTCAGCTTGAATGATCGCTATACGAGCAATCGGCCCGAATGACTCCGCTGCTAGTTAGTTCAGGATAAATCCGATGAGCCTCGCAGCTTCAGCGCTTGAGAGAAGGCAGTGGCTGGACCAACCTGCGCACTCCCCTGAGATACCGCCAGCCAAGTGCGTAGCACTTGGCTGGCGAAAAAATTCTATGCGTTAAGAAGCTAATCAATGAGAGCGATTGTGGGTAGTACCCAATTTGAAATCTGAGGTTATGCGGAATTGTAGTCTATGGCGGTGTTTGTCCCTAGCGATGTTTGCTCCCTCTGTTTTTGCGCGGTGATCGGCGGCGTACTGGCGTCCGCGCCCGTACTAAATCAGGGTGCTTAGTTTCGATCATCTTTGCTAAGCCCTGATAGCTTTTGCCGACCAATTTTGCTGCGTGACTTACTTTGCCGTCCGATTGTATGAGCGCCTGCCTAATCAGTTCATGCTCATATTCTAGTAGCTTTTGGTCTATGTCGTAAGGCTTCGTTAGAAGAAGGTCAACGGCTTCGTCTCTGCTCAATTCCCGCACACTGGCGGCGAGTTTTCCCGCCGCTGCGTTCAATCGTGATAACACGTCCAAACTTTGCGAGTCTGCCAGCCACTCACGCGCTTGCTGATACGCCGCCTGCAAAGTATCCGGTGACAGGCGATCTACTTCCTCAATCAAAGTAAGTGCTGCTAATCCTGCCTGGTTGAGTGCATCTGCTTCGTGCGCGACTTCTATCGCTCGCTGTAAGGTGACGTGAGCGCGGGCTTGTCTTTCCAAACGGGCCAGAGCAGTTGCCTGTAGGATTAGTGCATCTGCAAGCCAACATCTGTGCCCGGCTTTTTCTAATGCGGTTGCCGCCCTGCGGGCTACAGCTTCGGCGTCTTTGAATCTCCCCTCGGCGATCAGTAGCTCCGCGCGAGTGCTGTCAAACTGTGCCGTTAGAGTTCGATGCTTGAAACGAACGGTTAGCTCTCGCGCCTGATCAAGATGCTTGTGGGCTTCTTTGAACCTACCTAACTTCGTAAGCACCACAGCTTCATTGTTTTTGATGCTCGCTCGATAAACGTGATTCTTCGCTAGTTTGAGTAGATGCTCTGCGGCTCTGTATTCAGTAAGCGCACGTTGAAAATACTCTGACTGGTTTTCCGCAGTTCCGATTGTTCTCCACGTTATAGCAAGCTCATTGTGATATGAGGCTTTGACCGGCAGGGGCAGATTTCTGATGCTTGAAAACACAGCACTATTATCAGTGAGAATCTTCAGTGCGTCGTAGTGTCTCGCTGCCGAGTGCTCGACATCTACCAGTTTCAGAAGTGCCCGCGCTCTCTTGAGTCCTACAGGGGGCAATCGTTCCAATGCCTCGTGTAGCATAATCCGCGCTTCGTTTACTTGACCTTCTCGCCAGTAGCAGTACGCAAGCTCTGACCGTGCTTCGGCAGCTTCCCTTTTAAGGCGGTTCAACTCGTAATAAGTGATGCTCTCAGTAATCAGATTTCGTGCTGTCTCTTGCGCGTCTTTGATTTGATGCCGACTTCCGATCCAGCCCGTGAGAGTGCCAGTGCAAAAGAAAACATAGGCAGCCGTTTCGGGTTTTAGTCCTTCGGTGCTGGGACGTGTCCCGACTCCACTCCAAAGCGGGCGTATGATCTCAAGAGCGCCCTGCGGGTTTTCATTGTCTCTTTGTTCCAATGCGATCTCGCATCGGGACAGAGCTTCCTCGTCACGAGACAGATGCGACGTGTCTAGCTTTGGTGAGGCTAACCTCAAGAGATTGACCTTCTTAGGGTGAGTAGTAAGAGCCTTTGCGAGCCGGATATTAAACCTCACAGCCGCAACTTCGCAATATTTCCTGCCACAAGCTCTATTTCAGCTTTTCCGATTTCTGATACAACTACGGTTGCATCCTCAATCGCAAAAGGAGACTCAAGATGAAACGCTTTGTATTGGCTATTGCTCTCACAGGGCTAATGTCTATGACCGTTCTGGCGGGCGAAGTACCGATCAATGGAGCGCCTGCGCCTGCGCCGCCAGCGCCAACAACAACTTCGAGCGCGACACTTGCTAACGTGGTACTCATGATCATTACGCTGATCGGTCGCTAAACCAGGATCGCTCTCAACTGAGTCTCGCTATCATCGGCGGCAAGGGTGAAGTGTGCGCGGTGGTCTATATGCAGCGTTGATTGCATTGAATCTTGATCAGGCCGATTTCGATCATGATTGCGACGTGCAACAAGCGACAGATATAAGGTCGTTGAGTTTGCGGCAGAGCCTCACTTAATCGCCCAGAGGGTGGGGTGCGCGGGGGCGCTACTTTGAATAGGTGGGTGTTCAGTAGCGCCCTTCGTTCCTTACTACGGATGGGCCACGCACGTAGACCAAAACGATTAGCAGAGAAGTTATTGCAGATTCGTGAGGCGCTGGGCTTGTCTCACCAGGAAATGGCAGAGCGGCTTGGCCATGAAATGACCAACAACAATATATCGAAGTACGAACGGGCTAGAAGTGTGCCGCCGATTGAAGTTGTACTTGCTTATGCTCGCCTTGCGAATGTGAAGATGGAGCAGATTGTAGACGATGATCTGGATCTGCCACTCTAAACACACCTGAGTTATCAAACAGTAGAATACTTAGCTACAATCTCAGCCACTCTGGCTCGATTCTGTTTATTCGGGCTGTCTGATCTATTAAGACTCTCGCGTCTTGGTCTTATCGTACCGCTCATTTACTTATTGTTGACGCATTTAGAAATTAACGAACTTTCCTCCGCCAGAACTCACCACGACTGTTCACGCTGTTCCCTGAAATCTCACTAGTTGGACCACGTCCGCTCGCAATTCAATCTCGAACTCAGGTCCTACTCACATGAGAGGGTGTCGCACAAAACACCTCAAATCGGACGGTCATCTGATAACAGAAGATTCCGTTCTCCCAACTACAGCGCCTGGCGGCGCTCCCGAACGGAATCGCTGTTATCAAACGCCCGCTACTTTATTACTTCTCCCCCTTGCGCCCGCTTCGCTCGCGCGCTCGGCGCACCTCGCACCGCTCA
>Ga0105243_10004649_pt1 | contig 10820 bp, 9 predicted proteins | sample KBSM34metaG_FD_81525 | JGI IMG/M metagenome (GOLD analysis project Ga0105243, IMG submission 81525) | Miscanthus rhizosphere microbial communities from Kellogg Biological Station, Michigan, USA - KBS M3-4 metaG | ecosystem: Host-associated > Plants > Roots > Rhizosphere > Soil | place: Michigan...
CTCGATCTGCAACCGGCGCGGCAGGGCCAGGCCGTGGTCGGCCTTCATGATGTAGGCCACGCCGCCCTTGCCCGACTGCGAGTTGACCCGGATGACCGCCTCGTAGGTGCGGCCGACGTCCTTCGGGTCGATCGGCAGATACGGGACCTGCCACAGGAGGTCATCAACGTCGGCGTCCTGCTCGTCGGCCGAAACCTTCATCGCGTCCAGGCCCTTGTTGATGGCGTCCTGATGGCTTCCGGAGAACGCCGTGTACACCAAGTCCCCGCCGTAAGGGTGGCGTTCGTGTACCGGCAGCTGATTGCAGTACTCGACGGTGCGACGGATCTCGTCGATGTTGGAGAAGTCGATCTGCGGGTCGATGCCGCGGGAGAACAGGTTCAGCCCCAGCGTCACAATGCAGACGTTGCCGGTGCGCTCGCCGTTGCCGAACAGGCAGCCCTCGATCCGGTCGGCACCGGCCTGATAGCCCAATTCCGCTGCGGCGACGGCAGTTCCGCGGTCGTTATGCGGGTGCAGGCTCAGGATGATGCTGTCGCGAGGGGCCAGATGCCGGTTCATCCACTCGATCGAGTCCGCGTAGACGTTTGGGGTGGCCATCTCGACGGTGGCCGGCAGGTTCACGATCAGTGGCACGTCGGGGGGGGGCTGGATGATGTCGGCGACGGCGTTGCAGACATCGACGGCGTATTCCAGTTCGGTGCCGGTGTAGGACTCCGGCGAGTACTCGAACCGCCACAGCGTACCCGGATACTTCGCGGCTTCCTCGACGCACTTCCGTGCGCCGTCGGTGGCGATCTTCTTGACCGCCTCGCGGTCTGCGCGGAACACCACCCGCCGCTGCAGGATCGACGTCGAGTTGTAGAAGTGCACGATCGCACGCGGCGCGCCCTCGCACGCCTCGAACGTCCGCTCGATCAGCTCCGGGCGGCACTGCGTCAGCACCTGGATGGTGACGTCCTCGGGGATCGCGCCCTCGGTGATGATCTCGCGGACGAAGTCGAAGTCGGTCTGGCTGGCTGACGGGAACCCGACCTCGATCTCCTTGTAGCCCATCCGGGCCAACAGGTCGAACATGCGGCGCTTGCGCGCCGGACTCATCGGGTCGATCAAGGCCTGGTTGCCGTCGCGCAGGTCCACCGCACACCACATCGGTGCGCGGTCGATGACCTTGTCGGGCCAGCTGCGGTCAAACGGAACGGGCACTGTGCCCGTCGCCGGGCTGCCGCCCGGCACCTCGTCGGCGAAGCTGCGATACCGGCTGACCGGCATCGATGTGGTCCGTTGGGTGTTCCACGCCGGCTGGCCGGGGTTCGGTGGGCCGGACGGCTGGTTGATGGTGCGTACCGACGCGAAGGCGTCGGGCGAATCTGGTGTGGGTTTCGAGAAGGTAGTCACGGTGATCGCTCCGGCAGTTCTAGACGGGACTCGACCGGCGCATCGCGAACACCCGCGACGGGAAGCCGGTCTGGATCAGACCCCGTCGCGGCTGCCGAGAAGGAGCACCCGCTGCACGCGAACACTGTAGCAAGCCCAGCTGTAAGGCCAAAACCCGAGGTTCTTGCCGCCGTGATCGGCTCGGCGATGGAAGATTGGGTACGTGAGGCGGGTGATGGCGCTTCTGGCCGTCCTGGTTGCGCTCGCGGGGTGCACCCGGTCCGTCGACGGCACCGCAGTGATGGGTCCCCGCGATGTGGATCCCGCGTACTTCTTCGCGGGCGACGTTCCCACCTACGGGCAGCGTGTCGATCCCGGCGACGTCACCGCGCTCGCCTATCTGCGTGCGGTGCGCAGGATCGACCCCTGCGGCCTGTTCACCCGAGACGCGATGGCCAAGATAGGCGAAATCGGCTCCGTGGGGACGCTTTTCGCGCTCGACGAATGTGATCTCGATATCAAGGTGCCCGGCGAGGCCGACCGCCACTACGTCAGCATCGAGGTGATCTTCTACCGCCTTGCCGGCCAGTCCGTCGCATTCCTGGCCGGTGACCTTCCCGTGTACGAAACCTATCCCGGCTCGTGCGGCTATCTGCTGCCGCTCAATCTCTCGTTGCTGCCCGGCGCGCAACCGCTGCGCCAACTCGATCAGCCGTTCGTGCGTGTCGGCCTCACCGCCGAAAACAACTGCGACTTCGCGCAGCGCTTGGCCCGCGCCATCGCACCGACCGTGGAGTCGCTGCGGCTGCCGGTCCGCGACGGGGCCGCCGTCTATCCGGACGCGCTCGCCGAGCGGGACCCGTGCCAGGTGCTGTCCGTGCTCGGCACGGAGGTCACGCGCTGGGATGTCGCTCGATCCCGGCCGTACGACTGCACCTTCGGGATCATGCGCGGCAAGGACGTTGTGCCGATACAGCTGTCCCTGCAGCCGAAGAACTACGACATGGCGACCGAGAGCCGGCAGCACCGCGAACGCGACGGTGTCGAGTTGCTCGTCGACCCGATGTACTGCTCGGCGGTGGCGTTCGTCGGTGCTCCGATGCAGCGCAGGCTGCTCGGCGGCGACTTCGTCGGAACGGGCGATGTCGTCATCCGGCCCGCGGTGGTGGTGGACAGTGGCGGCGAGCACTGCGACGTCGTCACCGACCTGGCGGTCGCCGCGGCCAAGCTCTACACCTGAGAATCCGGGAACGCGATCACCGATAGGAAGCGGATCGGCACCTGGATCAGATCGACCGGACCATGGGCGCCCTCGCCGTCGAACTGCAGCGAGTCGCCAGGATGTAGCCGGTAGACCGACCGGCTGTGGCTGTAATCCATGACACCTTCGAGCATGTAGATGAACTCGGTGCCGGGGTGCTGGAACAACGGATAGGTCTGGCTCTTCTCGGACAGCGTGACGTGCAGGCACTCGAGCCTCTTGTGCTCGCCCCGCAGCGACCCGAGCAGCTGATACTCGTGGCCCTCTTTGGTGCCGTTGCGCACGATGCGGGCGCCGGCGCCCGCCTTGACGAACGCCGCGGGGCGCTCGACGTCGGCTCCGCGGAACAGGCTGGTGACGGGCACGTCGAAACCCTTGGCCAACAACGCAAGTGTGCCCAAGCTGCAGGACGTCTGCGCGTTCTCGATCTTTGACATCATCGCCTTGGAAATGCCAACGCGGGCAGCCATTTCCGCGACCGTGAGGCCGTGCTGTTGCCGCAGCTGCCGCACATTACGGCCGATCGCGGCCTCGAATTCGAGCTCCTCGGCGGGCTCGTGGGGATCACGGTCTCGCGCCGTGCCCGACTTGTTGCGAAGAAGCGGGACGTCCATCACTGCGTCACCATCATCGCATTTGCCCGGCACCGACATACGTGTATGGGCTCTTCAGCAGCTTGCCCTCGGCGAACCGCGACAGCCGGAAGTCGGAATGCGGAATCCGCGGGTCATTGCTGTGTCCGCCGACGACGAGGTCGGCGACCAGTCGACCCACTGCAGGGGCGATCTTGAACCCGTGCCCGCTGAATCCGGCCGCGACGACGAGGCCATCGAGCCCGGTCGTGGAGATCACCGGGTTCCAGTCCGGCGTGACGTCGTAGCAGCCCGCATAGCTGCTGCTGATCGCCGCTTCGGCGAACCCGGGGAAGCGCGTGCCGACCTTGTCGACGGTGAGGTCGACGAACGCGTCGGTCGCGCGGTTGAGGTAGTTGTCGGGATCCGCTTCCTCGACGTCGGACAGGTCGCTGTTGCCGAATAAGATGTCGCCGCCGACTTCCGGGCGGACGTACTGCAGCGACACCAGGTCGGAGAACACAGGTAGGGAACCGATAACCGAGCTGTCTACGCCAGGGGCGATCGTGACGATCTGCTCACGGACCACCCGGATCGGCACGTCGACGCCGTATTGGGCGAGGAACGGCGGCGTCCACACACCTATCGCCACGATGACGGTGCCCGCAGAGATCTCACCGCCGTCGGCGAGCCGAACGCCAGTCACCCTGCCGCCGGTACACACCAGCCCGGTGACCGTTGTGCCCTGGCGGATTCGGATGCCCGCCGCGCGCGCCGAGGCCGCGAATGCCTGCGCCGTCATGTATGCGTCGCCGTAGCCGCCGCGCGCCTCCCACCCGAAGGCTTGGAACGGCGAGAGGTCCGCGAACGGCCACATGCGGGCGACCTCGGATTTGTCGATCTCCTCGGTCTGCACGCCGACCGCCCGCTGGGCGGCCAGGCTCTTGCGCAGGGATTCGACGTTCGGTTCGCCAACGCCGACGACGTACCCGGTCTGCCGGAAGCCGATATCGAGTGCGTGATCTCCCAGAAAATCTTGAGCCTTCTCGAACACCTCGAGTCCGACGGTCGCCATCGCGGCAAGTGAACTGACCCCGTAGTGGCACCGGACGATCCCGCTGGACTTGCCGGTCATCCCCGATGCGACGGTATTACGTTCGGCCACAACGACGTCCGTGAACCCGCGCTGGCTCAGCGCCCACGCAGCGGCCGCACCCTCGATGCCGCCGCCGACGATGACGACGTCCGCGGTCGTCATAGGCCGGGGATCCAGTTGGTGCCGGCCAGCGGCACCCGGGCCATCGCCGCCGCCTCGATGGTCACCGCGACCAGATCCTCAGGCTCGAGGTGGCATACGTGCGCCTTGCCGCACGCGCGCGCGATGGTCTGGGCCTCCATGGTCAACACCCGCAGGTAGTTGGCCAGCCTGCGACCGCCCTCGACGGGATCGAACCGCGCGGCGAGTTCGGGATCCTGCGTGGTGATCCCCGCCGGATCGGTGCCGTCCTGGAAGTCGTCAAAAAAGCCTGCGGCGCTGCCGAACTTCTCGTACTCGGTGGCGTAGCGAGGATGGTTGTCGCCCAACGCGATCAGCGCGGCGGTGCCGATCGCCACGGCGTCGGCGCCCAGTGCCAGCGCCTTGGCCACGTCGGCGCCGGTGCGGATGCCGCCGGAGACGATCAACTGCACCTTTCGGTGCACATCGAGTTCGGCGAGCGCCTGCACCGCCTGCGGGACCGCCGCCAGTGTCGGGATTCCGACGTGCTCGATGAACACCTCCTGGGTGGCCGCCGTGCCGCCCTGCATGCCGTCGACGACCACGACATCCGCGCCGGCGTGCACCGCGAGTTTCACGTCGTAATACGTGCGGGTGGCGCCAACCTTGACGTAGATCGGCTTCTCCCAGTCGGTGATCTCACGCAGTTCGTTGATCTTGATGGTCAGGTCGTCGGGTCCGGTCCAGTCGGGGTGCCTGCAGGCCGACCGCTGGTCGATGCCCTCGGGCAGGATGCGCATTCCCGCGACGCGTTCGGAGATCTTCTGGCCCAGCAGCATTCCACCACCACCGGGCTTGGCGCCCTGGCCGAGCACCACCTCGATCGCGTCGGCCTGACGCAGATCGTCCGGGTTCATTCCGTATCGCGACGGAAGGTATTGGTACACCAGGTATTTGCTCTGGCCGCGCTCCTCGGGCGTCATGCCGCCGTCGCCGGTGGTGGTCGACGTGCCCACTTCGCTGGCGCCACGCCCCAGCGCCTCCTTGGCGGGGCCGGAGAGCGCACCGAACGACATGCCGGCGATCGTCACCGGGATATCAAGGTGCAGTGGGTGTTTGGCGAACCGGTCGCCAAGCACCACGTCGGTCCCGCACCTTTCGCGGTATCCCTCCAGCGGGTATCGCGACATCGACGCGCCGAGGAACAGCAAATCGTCGAAATTCGGTAGCGGCCGTTTGGCGCCCCAGCCGCGGATATCGTAGATGCCGGTCTCCGCGGCCCGCTGGATGGCCGCGATCGTCGGTCTGTCGAAGGTGGCGGACTCACGCAGGCCGAGGCGCGCGCGGTCATCGCTGGTATATGGCATCAGTAGCTCGAAGCGTTGTCGACGTGGAAGTGGTAGAGGTTTCGCGCCGACCCGTAGCGCGTGTAGGCAGCGGTGTCGTCGCCTTCGAAACCCGCCGCCTTAAGCAGGTATTCGAGCTCCTTGTGGTGCTCGGACCGCATCTCCTTGGCGACGCAGTCGGCGCCGAGCGAGGCGACGTCGCCGCGGACGTAGATGCGGGCCTCGTAGATCGAGTCACCCAAGGCCTCGCCCGCGTTGCCGCGGATCACCAACCGCCCGGCCTGCGCCATGAACGCACTCATGTGACCGACGTCGCCGCCCACCACGATGTCGACCCCTTTATTCGAGATCCCGCACCGCGCGGCGGCATTTCCTTCGATCACCAGGAGACCGCCATGCGCGGTCGCGCCGGCAGACTGCGATGCATTGCCCTTGACCCAGACCGTGCCGCTCATCATGTTTTCGGCCACGCCGGTGCCCGCGTTGCCGTTGATGTTGATCTCGGCTTGCTTGTTCATGCCCGCGGCGTAGTAGCCGACGTGGCCCTCGACCGTCACCCTCACCGGCGCATCGACCCCGACGGCCACGTTGTGCGCGCCGTCGGGGTGTGCGATGACGAATTCACCGGACAGCTCCTTTTGGTGCAACGTCGAATTGACTTCGCGGAGCGGAGTCGTGTGGAGGTCGTATGAGCACACCGTCGCCGTCATCTGCTCCATGCGTAGATCACCTCCGGCTCCGGCTCCCAGATCTTCGCGGTCTCGACGCCCGGAAGCCCCGCCAACGCCCGGTATTCGCTGCCCATCGCCACCCAGTCGGCGGTCTCGGCGATGACGGCGGGCTTGCAGGCGATCGCGTCGCGCACCACCGCGAACGAGTCGCGGTTGGACACTAGCAGTGTGTAGAACCCATCAAAGACGGCACACAGTTCCTTCAGTGCGCCTTCCACGTCGCGACCGTCGGCCAACTGCTCGGCGATGAACCGCGCGCCCACCTCGGTGTCGTTCTCGCTGTCGAATTGCACACCCGCGGCGCGCAGTTCGCGGCGGATCGTGGCGTGATTGGCGAACGAGCCGTTGTGCACCATGCACTGCTCTGGCCCGACCGCATAGGGATGGCAACCCGCGGGCGTCACCGCCGACTCTGTCGCCATCCTGGTGTGACCGACACCCTGCCAGCCCTGCGCCTTGGCCAGACCCCATGCGTCCGTGAGCGTGCGGGGATGCCCGACTCCTTTGAACACGGCCATATCGGAGCCGAACCCGGCGATCAGCACCTTTGGATACGCCGTCTTGACCGCGTCAAGCAGCTCCGCCGAAGATACATCTGCCGTAAGGAGATACGTGTCGGCGTGCCGTGTCACGTTGACCTCAAGGCGGATGTCTTCCGCGGTCGGAACCACCTCCAACACCGATACGCAGCCCTGTCCCGGGGGCGACAGGACGCGGTCGCCGTACACGGCGACGCCTGCTGAGTCGCTGCCGCGATCACCCATCTCGCACAGCATGCCGGTGAGTAGTTCCCCGAGTCGGGGATACAGTTCGGGGGCCCGCAGGTGTAACCCGACGATCCCACACATGGCCTGTCTCCTTCGACTTGTGACGATTCAGAACGCGGTGAGGTAGTGGTCGATCTCCCACGGTGTCACGGCGCTGTGGTAGGAGAAGAACTCCTCGCGCTTGACGTTGGCGAAGTAGCCCGCCACACCGTCGCCCATGGCATCGAGCACACCCGCGACCACGGGATCGCTCTCGAACTCGTCGACCGCGTGCAGCAGCGTCGGCGGCAGCGCCGAACGTCCTTGCGCGCCAATGTCCCCGGGGTCGGCGCTGCGCTTGATCCCGTCGATGCCGGCACCCAGTGCAGCGGCAATCGCCAGGTAGGGGTTGGCGGAGCCGTCGCTACCGCGCAACTCGACGCGCTGGGAGTCGGGCACACGGATGTAGTGCGTGCGGTCGTTGCCGCCGTAGGTGGGGGTCTTCGGTGCCCACGATGCGCCCGACGCCGTGGTCGTCGCGCCGGTTCGCTTGTAGGAGTTGACTGTTGGTGCCACCACGGCCTGCAGCGCACTGGCATGTTCGAGAATTCCGCCGATGAACGCATAAGCGGTCTCGGACAACCCGAGACCGCGGGAGTCGTCGTCGGACGGGAAGACGGGAGTGCCGCCGCTGGTGAGTGACAAATGCAGATGCAAACCGCTGCCGGTCTTGTCGGCGAACGGCTTCGGCATGAAGGTGGCGACCATGCCGCGTTCGGCCGCGATCATCGAAAGCAGGTAGCGGAGCGTGACCACACGGTCGGCGGTGGTGAGTGCGTCGGCGAATTGGAAGTTCTGCTCGAACTGGCCGTTGCCGTCCTCGTGGTCGTTGGCGTAGTTGGACCAACCCAACGTGTTCATCGCCGCGGAGATCGCGGTCAGGTGGTCGTACATCCGCGTGACGCCCCGGGCGTCGTAGGAGGGCTGCGCGGCGGTGTCGGCAGTGTCGGCGGTGCAGAGGCTGCCGTCGGCGTTGCGGTGCAGCAGGAAGTACTCCACCTCCGCGCCGACCCACGGCTCGAAGCCGGCATCTGCGGCCTGCTGGATCAGCGCCTTGAGGATCACGCGCGGCGCGTACGGCCAGGGTGCACCGTTGACGTGCGGATCACAATGGACGATGGCGAGGCCGTCCTTGATGAACGGGATCGGCGTGAACGACGCCGGATCCGGAATCGCCATCATGTCAGGGTCTTTGGGTTCCTGGCCCATGGCGCCGACGGCGTATCCCGCGAAGCCAACGCCTTCGGTGGCGAGCAAGTCGACGGCCTCGACGGGCACCAACTTCGCGCACGGCTTGCCTCGCAGGTCGACGAACAGCGCGAGGATGAACTTCGTTCCTGACTGTTCGGCCAGGGTGGCAAGGTCAGCGTGGGCGTCGGGCATACCAATAAACCTTTGTCTGTCGAAGTGAGGGGCCGGCCGGCGCGGGCGAGTGGTTCCGCGCCGGCCGGAGCCGGTCAGGCGGGCTGCAGTTCGTACGCCGCGTCCCGGTGGAACTTGGCGTCGATTCCCTTTTCTTCTTCATCGGTCGAGATGCGAATGCCCATCGTCTTCTTGATTACGAAGGCGATGATGTACGCGACCACGAATGAGTACGCCATCACCGCACCGGCGGCGATCGCCTGCTTCCACAGTTGGTCGAGTCCGCCCCCGTAGAACAGGCCATCGGTCTTGTTCGGCATGGCCGCGCTGGCGAACAGACCGATCAGCAGGGTGCCGATCACGCCGCCGACGAGGTGCACGCCGACCACGTCGAGCGAGTCGTCGTAGCCGAACCTCGACTTAAGGCCGACGGCCAGCGGGCAGATCGCGCCGGCGATCAAGCCGACGAAGATCGCACCGATCGGCGTGACCGCGCCGCAGGCCGGCGTGATGGCGACCAGTCCGGCCACCGCGCCCGACGCCGCGCCGACGCCGGTGACGTGCCCGTCCTTGACCTTCTCGACGGCGAGCCACGCGAGCGTTGCCGCGCAGGTGGCGGTGAACGTGGTGACCATCACGATCGCCGCCGACGTGCCTGCGGCCAACGCCGATCCGCCGTTGAACGCATACCAACCGGCCCACAGTAGGCCCGCGCCGAGCAGCGTCAGCGGAACGTTGTGCGGCTTGCGGAACTTGCCGAAGCCAAGGGACTTGCCCAGCACGATCGCAACGGCCAGTGCCGCAGCGCCGGAGTTGATATGCACCGCAGTGCCGCCGGCGAAGTCGATGGCCTTGAGCTTGTTGGCGATCCAGCCGCCCGTGGCGTCCGGCGTCACCACGCCGTCGAACGCGAACACCCAGTGCGCGACAGGGAAGTAGACGAGGATCGCCCATGCGGTCGCGAACGTCATCCAGGCGCCGAACTTCATCCGGTCGGCGGCTGCGCCGGATATCAGCGCCACGGTGATCGCCGCGAATAGTGCTTGGAATAACGCGAATAGGCTCACCGGAAGGCCGTTGATGGTGGTCATCGGTTCGGTGAGGTTCTTCATGCCGGCGAATTCCGTGAAGCTGCCGACGAAGCCGCCGTAGGACGTGCCGAACGCCATGGAGAAGCCGAACAACACCCACAGCACGCCGACGACGGCCACGGCGCCGAACGTCATCATCATCATGTTGGTCGAGCTCTTGACGGACACCATGCCGCCATAGAAGAGCGCGAGGCCGGGGATCATCATCGTGAGGCCGATGATGCAACAGAGCATGAATGCTGTGGTTCCTGTATCCATATGCATCTCCTGGAGTGGTGCGGCTCCGGTGGGAGCCGTTCACTGCCAGTAACCGATGTTTCTGTTACGTGGACAGGCTTCCGATGTTGCCTGCACGTTAATAGTCGGCCGCCCGTTACAGTTCGTGCGATGAACCTCGATCGACGATGGTGGGCCGCCATCGGTGTCGCGGTGGTCGCTGTCGTGGCGCTTGTGTCCTACACCGTGTTCGATCGTCCGTCCGAGGAATGCCGTCCGGTCAACGACCTGCTGGACTTCAACCGCTCCCAGGCTGAGCACATCGCGTCGAAAACAGGTGACGAGCAGGGCATCCCCTCGGTGGCCGATGACGCCGCGTACCAGGCGTGGGCCGACGGGCTGGCCGAACGTGCCCAGAGGGTGAACTCCCCTGACCTGGCTCGCACGGGCACGACGGTCGCCAACCTCGCCAATGAGTTCGTCGGAAAGCTCCCCCTTCTGCGCGCTCAAACCGAGTCGCGGGCGCCCGGAGCGCCCGCCCCGCCGGTGGCTTTCGAGATGATGGCGCTGAACGCCCGAATCTCCGAGAATCTCGACGCGTTGGCGAAGGCCTGTTCCTGACGCGTGTGATGGCGGTTCTTCCTCACAGGGCCAGCGGTCGCCCCCAGCGGCCGACGAACGCCACTTCCTCCAGCGGCAGCCTTTCGCGGCCCCGCGCATCGCGTTCGACGATTTCGGGCGGCGCGTTGTCGTAGTCGCCCAACGATCCGACCGCCACGACGGCGATGGGCCGCACTCCCTCGGGAATGCCGAACACCTCGCGGGCACCGTCGGCGTTGAAG
>Ga0105243_10004650_pt1 | contig 10810 bp, 10 predicted proteins | sample KBSM34metaG_FD_81525 | JGI IMG/M metagenome (GOLD analysis project Ga0105243, IMG submission 81525) | Miscanthus rhizosphere microbial communities from Kellogg Biological Station, Michigan, USA - KBS M3-4 metaG | ecosystem: Host-associated > Plants > Roots > Rhizosphere > Soil | place...
AGGAAAATCCCTGGAACGCCTTTACCGCCAATCATCCGGCGGGGACGGTGATCGAGGGCGAGATCAAGTCGATTACCGAGTTCGGCCTGTTCATCGGCTTGGACAATGAGATCGACGGCATGGTGCACCTGTCCGACCTGTCCTGGTCCACCCCCGGTGAGGACGCCATCAAGACCTATGAAAAAGGTCAGGTGGTCAAGGCCAAGGTGCTGGACATCGACGTCGAGAAGGAGCGTGTCAGCCTGGGCATTAAGCAGCTGGAAAGCGACCCGATCGAAAAGGCCGGCCCGGCGGGCGGCGCCCTCAAGAAGAACCAGGTCGTCACCGGCACGGTTACCGAGGTCAATGATGGCGGCATCGAAGTGGAACTGGATGGCGGCGTCCGCTCCTTCATCCGCCGCGCCGACCTGGCGCGCGACCGCAACGACCAGCGCCCCGAGCGCTTCGGCAAGGGCGACAAGATCGATGCCTTGGTCACCAGCGTCGACAAGGCGAGCCGCAAGGTCTCGCTCTCCATCAAGGCGCGGGAAGTGGCGGAAGAGAAGGAAGCCGTCGAGCAGTACGGCTCTTCCGACAGCGGCGCCAGCCTGGGCGACATTTTGGGCGCGGCCTTGAAGAAAAAGGGGCCCAAGAAGAAGGGCGACGCGGAGTAACCTCGCAAAGCCGGGCGAGGCCCGGTGCGGCAGTGAATGCAAATCGACAAATTAGGCGCGGCGAGAGCCGCGCCTTTTTTGTTTGCCGTGCGTTAAGACGCTCTGGAGCCTCTCGCCCTTTATGGTTGAGAGGAGAATCAACTAGCTTCGCTTCATTCACACACAAGGAGTTGGGTTATGGCGAGGAAGAGCAAGTTGGCCGAACGCGCGGCCGAATTGGAGGCCGCGGTGGCGGGATTGTTTACCGGTACGCCTATCGATGCACCGGCGCCCGCCAAAAAGAGGAAGAAGCGCAAGGCGAAGGCGGTGAAGGCCAAGAAGACCGCAACGAAGGGGAAGAAGGCAGCCAAGAAGACCGCAAAGAAGGTCAAAAAGGCCAAAAAGAAGGCGAAGAAGCGCTAAACGCCTTCGCATCTGCGACAGGAAAGGGCGTCTTCCTTGCGAAGGCGCCTTTTTTGTTGCCCCTTTTCTTTCAAGGGGTGGCCGCTAAAGTCTGGCCAAACAAAAATGGGGGGACGCTTCATGAGATACAGCCCATTTCTGGTCGCGGCCGCGATGTTGCCTTTTGCGGCCTTCGCGCAAACCGCTCCGGCGCCCGCGCCGCACACCATGCCCGCCGACGCCTTCGTTTATCAGCCGGCGGAGGAAGTCCACGCGCTGACCCACCGCACCGACGGCAAACCGCAATCCAAGATAGTCATCGACCACGAGAATTACTTCATCGAATATGTGACCCGGGTGATCAACACCAATGCGGAAGCTCACAATCATTGGTACGATTACATCCATGTCCTGGACGGTGAGGGCAGCATCACCTATGGCGGCACCCAGGAGGGCGGGACCGATCCCGGCAATGGCGAAATCCGCGGCGGCAAGCTGGTGGGCGCGAAATTCCAGATCCTGCATCCGGGCGACCGATTGGTGATCCCGCCGGGCATGCCGCATATCTTCACGGCCACCCAGGGCCACACCTTCACCTATCTCATCTTCAAACACAAAGCGTAGGAGTTATCATGCGCAAGATCATCGCCGCGGCCTTCGTGCTGATTTCGCTTCCCGTCATTGCCCAGACGGCGAAAACCCCCTTCACCGCCGTCGAAAGACTGACAGCGGAAAATGCCGTGCGCCATATGACAGGACAGCAGCTGGGCGACATCTTGAAGAAAGGCATGACGCCGGGCGCGTTTTATTCCCAGGTGATGCTCTCAAAGCATGACGGCTACCAGATCATCAACACTATCCGCGACAAGGACGGCCAGGCGGAAATCCATGCCGACTGGAACGACAATCTCTTTGTGCAGGAAGGTGAAGCGAGTTTTGTCACCGGTGGAAGCGCCGTGGAGGCGAAGGAGACGGCACCGGGCGAGCAGCGCGGCACCTCCATCAGGGGCGGCACAACCATGGCCATGCGGGCAGGCGATTACTTTTTCGTCCCCGCCGGAACGCCGCATCAGATGAAAGTGGCACCGGGACAACGCATTCGTTTCATCGCGTTCAAAACGCACAAGTGAGCGAAAGCTAACCCGCCTCTCCCTGCACCATTGCTTTGCGCGGCCGCCACAGGAGATTGACCGCCAGCCCCGCCATGATCAGCAGGCAGGCCAGGAGTTTCCAGGCTGGCAAGGGTTCATGCAGCACCAGCGCCGACGCGCCCATGCCGAACACAGGCACCAGCAAGGACATGGGCGCGACGGTTCCGGCCGGATAGCGCGACAACAACCAAGCCCAAACGGCATAGCCGAATAGGGTGTTGGCCGCGCTCTGCCATACCAGGGTCGGCCAGATGATCCAGTTTGACGTCATGACGGCGGCCAAATCCCGCGCCGGCCCTTCCAGCAGCAGGGATGCGATCAACAGGCCCGGCATGGCGAACAGGCTGGCCCAGACGACATAGGCCAGCGGGTTCAGCGGCGCGCCGCGGGCGGCGGCAACACGCGCTGCTTCGCGCGTGGTCTGGTTGCTGGTGGCCCAACAGGTCGCACCCAGCAGGACCAGCACGACACCCACCGACGTGATGTCCTCGCCGTTATGCGTCAGGATCACCGCCAGTCCGGCGATTGCCGGGAGCAGACCGAGCAATTGATGCACGTGCGGCTTTTCACCGGTGCGAAAAGCGGCGACGGCAATGGTGAGGAAGACCTGCATCTGCATCACCACCGAAGCGAGGCCGGGCGAGATAAAGCCGTTCATGGCAATGTAAAGAAGGCCGAACTGACCAGTTCCGACGCTCAGGCCGTATAGCGCCAGGCTGTTCCAGGACACGTCGGGTTTTTTGAGAAAAAACACGGCGGGAAACAGCACCAGCGCGAAGCGGATGGCCGCCATCAAGAGAGGCGGCAATGTCCCCAATCCCCAGCGCACCACCACGAAATTGGAGCCCCAGAAGAACACGACCAGCAGCGCCAAGGCCGTGTCGCGCCCAGACAGGTGGGATGGCGTCATGGGCCTCAGCAAGCCTCCCCGCGAATGACGGTTTTGCGGGGCCGCCACAACAAATTCACCGCCAGCCCCGCCATGATCAGCAGGGTGGCGCCGATTTTCCACAGCTCCAGGGACTCGTGCAGGATGAGAGCGCTGGAGGCGAAGCCGAAGACCGGCACCAACAGCGACATGGGCGCGATGGTGGCGGCGGGATATCGCGATAAGAGCCAAGCCCAGCAGGTATAACCAAACAAGGTGTTACCGGCCGACTGCCATAGCACTGCGGCCCAGGTACCCCATCCTGCATGGCGTATGCCTTCCTCTATCGCTATGGGGCCTTCCATCACCAGCGACAGAAGAAAGAGCGGCGGCACTGCAAAGAGCGCAGCCCAGACAACATAGGCCAGCATGTTGACGTCACCTGCCTCGCGTCCGGCCTGGTTGCCCATCGCCCAGCCCATGGCGGCCAGAAGCACCAGTGCAAGACCGGGAATTGTCGCGGCGTGATCGCCTTGCGCCGCAATCACGGTCATGCCGGCGATCGCCAAGCAGAATGCGCCGACCTGGTGCGGCTTGATCTTTTCACCGGTGCGCCAGATGGCGAGGCCGATGGTGAAAAAGACCTGGGTCTGAATCACCAGCGACGCCAGGCCCGGCGAGATATGACCTTTCATGGCGGTGAACAGCAGGCCGAACTGCAACAGCCCGATGCACAGGCCGTAGGTCGCGAGGTTGGTCCAAGCGATTTTCGGCCTTGGCAAGAACAGGATCGCCGGCACGATGACGAAAACAAAGCGCAGCATGGCGTAGAACAGGGGCGGCAGCGCATTCAGCCCCAGCCGGATGACCACGAAATTGGTCCCCCAGACAAAGACGATCGCCAGCGCCAGAAGCGCGTGCCGCAAAGTGAGTTGGGTCGCCATGCGAATCCCCGTGCCGCGGCGACTATAGACGGTCTCAGCCAGCGGCGAAGTGCAAAGCCCGCATGGGGGATGCGATGAAGGGTTGCCTCTAGCGGTCGTGTATGTCACAGCCCAATCATGACGGCTTTGATCATTCTGTTCTTCGTGGCGATCTGGGCGGGCATCCAAAATGCCCTGGCGGGCGGGGGTACCTTTCTCACCTTGCCGGCGCTGATGCTGACCGGCATGTCGGCGCTCTCGGCCAATATCACCTCCACCGTGGCGCTTTTTCCCGGACAGATCACTTCCAGCTGGGGCGGGCGGGCCCATGTCGCCGGCGCGGGCGGCTTGACGTTCCGTGCCCTGGTGGCGATCTCCTTGGTGGGTGGGGTGGTCGGGGCCATCCTGTTGCTGGTCACGCCCTCGGACATTTTCAAAGCGCTGGTGCCATGGCTGGTGCTGTTTGCCACCGCAGTCTTTGCCTATGGCAGCTTTGTTCCGCGCAAGGCCGACCATCCGCCGGTGCTGGGCAAAGTGGGTGCCGGCCTGGCCCAGTTCTGCATTTCCGTCTATGGCGGCTATTTCGGGGGCGGCATCGGCTTTCTGATGCTGGCGGCCCTGACCGCCGCCGGTCTGACCATCCGCAACGCCAACGCAACCAAAAATGTGCTGGCAGGTGTGATGAATGCCTCGGCGGTGGCGATTTTCGTGTTTTCGCCGCAGCTGCATTGGCTGCAAGCCGGCATTGCCTGCGTCGGCGCGGCGTTGGGTGGACTGGTGGGCGGCCATATGGTCAGCCGGGTCAATCAAAAGCTTCTACGCGGCTTTGCCGTGGCGATCGGCGTGGCGCTCACCATCGGCCTGTTCCTGCGGGCACCCTAATCCGCCGGCTGCGGCCACGTCATTCCGGCAAGGCGAAGACATAGAGCGCATTGCCGGCGCCCGGCTGGTCGACCTTGGGAAAGATGCGGGTCAACAGCGAGAGATGGCCGCTGCCCGCCGCGATCGCCACATATTGCCGGCCTTTGACGGAATAGGTCACCGGCGTGCCTGCCACGGACGTGGCCAGCCGCGTCTGCCACAACACTTTTCCGTTCTCCTGATCGAAGGCGCGGAAATAGCGATCCATGCCGCCATTGAACAGAAGGCCGCCCGAGGTTGAGAGCACCGAGGAATAGTTGGACGCCTCGGTCTCCCAACTCCACAAGGTCTTGCCGGTGGAAGCCGAAATGGCGTCGATGCGCCCCAAACCTTTCTTGCCGTCAGCCAGCACATATTTGGCCTGGGTATTGTAGGTGTCGCGTGCGGGACTGGGGATATTGTCGTGGCGCACGACAATGTCGGTGCAGAGATTCTGAATCTCGACGTACATCACATTGGTTTCGGGGCTGTAGGCGGAGAAGGGCCAGTCGCGGCCGCCCGAATGGGTCGGGCACTGGTGATACTCCTTCTTGAGATCCAGCATCACCTGTTCTTCATTCACCTTCACGCGGCCGCGATTGTCGATGCTGTCGGTCAAGTTTTGCTCGGTAAGAGTGTTTTTGGCCCACAGAAAATCGCCCTTGGCGGCGTCGAAGCTCCATACGATGGTGGTTTTGCACGGCACGCCGGTCAGGGTGCGGCGCTTGGCGGATTTGGCGTTGCGTCCGATCGCCATCATGCCATCGGTCTTGGGATCGGGATCGACCGCGGTGGTGATGGGGAACATCTCAAAGGTGCATTCCTGGTCCCAATTGTCGCGCGGCATGACCTGGTGCCGCCACACCACCTCGCCGGTCTTGGGGCGGACCGCGAAGCGGGTGTTGGAGCCCGCCATGGTGGCGCCCAGATTGCCGCGCTGGCCTTCCGCCGCCGGACCGACTCCGCTGGAGCCGTAATGGAGCAGGTCCTGTTCGGGGTCATAGATGATCGGTCCCCACACGCCCACGATCCAGCGCTTCTCGAAAGGAAGATTGCCCCACGTCTCGTCACCCGGTTCGCCTTTGCGCGGGATCAAAGTGTTGCGCCATAATTCCTTGCCGGTCTGGGCGTCATTGCCGGTGACGAAGCAGCCGAAGGCGGCCATCTGGCAACTGCTGCCCGCGACCACCACGCCATTGACCACGATGGGACCCGTGGTGTTGGTGGCCCAATAATCGCCGCCGCGATTGACTTCCCACAATTGCTTGCCGGTCCTGGCATCGAGCGCAACCAGGAAATTGTCCCAGGTCACGGTGTAAACCTTGTCGTCATAGAGGAAGATGCTGCGCTTGCGCTGGCCCCATTGATTATTGTGCATCTGTTCGAAGGTCGGCAGCTGGCGGGTATATTGCCAAAGCAGTTCGCCAGTCGCCGCGTCGATCGCCTGGATCACGTCCTTGGGATTTCCCAAAAACATGACGCCTTTGTAGACGATGGGGGCGGGCTCATTGACCCCGCTCTCCATGATGCGCGACCAGACAAGCTGCAGGTTTTTGACATTGCCCTTGTTGAGCTGGCTGAGCTTGGAATGGCCATAGCCTTCGTAATTGCCCCGCATCATGATCCAGTCGTTGATATCGGGATTGCGAAGAACCGCATCGGTGACCGGCGTGTATTGCTCGAGCGGATGTGGGGTGGTGACCAGGTGCTTGCCCGGCCCCATCACCGGATCTGAGCTTTTGGGGATCAGGCCCGGGATGACATCTTGCGCGGCAGCCGCGCCCGCAAGGATCGTTGCTGAGGCCAGCAAAAGCATTCTTGCCAAAAGCGCCATGACTATCCCCCGTCGGCCGCTTCTTTATCGGCCTGTGGCAAGAATAGTAGCGCTCGCCCTGAAAGGAGCAAGGCGAAGAAAGACGACGGGAATAAATCCCGTCGGCTATTTTCGGACGAAAACGGCTCTCAAGCCTCCTTGAACAGCCCAGCCTTGCCGCTGGCCGGCGGCAGCTTCACCCCCAGCGCCGTGCGCATGTAATTGACGCTGGCGGCGATATTGTCGTCGACGCTGCCGGTGCCGTCGCCGGGACGCGGCGCATCGATGTCGAACACCGCCCAGCCCTTGAAGCGCTTCTTGCGCATCACTGCGAAGACGCCGGGGAAGTCCACGCCCTTGCCCTGGCCCACCGAGGCATAGACGCTTTTCTGGCGGTGCATCTCCTGGGTGATGCCGCCCTTATTGCTGCGATATTGCGGGAAGGTGTCCTTGAGGTGGAATTCGGTGATGCGTGGGAAGAATTCGTCGGTGATCTTCACCACATCCATGCCGCCCAGCACGTTATGGCCGGTATCCATGATCAGATAGACGTAATTGGGATCGGTGTGCTCCATCACATAGCGGAAGTCGTGCTCGCGCTCCATCGGGCCCCACATATGCGGATGCAGGGACAGGCGCACGCCGTATTTCTTGGTGCGCATGCCGATTTCGTTGGCGGTCTCGGCCAAGCCTTTGAGTTGGTCGTCGTTGGGGCCGCCCGGCGGGCGCGGGCCCATATTGTTTTTCCAATGGTCAATTCCCAAAGGCTGCAGGAAGTCGCGCGCGACTTCTTCCATATTGGCGATCAGCTGCTTCTGGCCTTCGCCGCCCAGCCAGGGATAGGCGGTGTTGCTGCCCCCGATCGGCTTGGAGCCGGCGGGACGCGGCAAGTCACCCACGCAGGCGATCTCGACGCCCACTTCCTGCGCCAGCTTCTTCAGTTCCTGCGGCTTGCCCAGATACTGTACCACCTGGCCGGAATAGGGCTCGAAGCCTTCCAGGCCATAATGCTTCACATCCTCCAACATCATCTTCATGTTGGTGGACATCTTCATGGCGCCGCTCGCGCCGTTCCAGGCGCCGAAGATGGAGCCGGTGGTGCCGAACTTGATGTCGGGATTGGTGGGATCCAACCCGGCCAATGCGGGCAAGGCGCCGCCGGCGACGGTGACGGCAGCAGCGGTGGAAACCAAGAAGTGGCGGCGGTTCAGCATGGCGTTTCCCTTTATTCTGGTTCTTGCCGACAGATTATCAGGAAGGTGAGTTGGCCGCTATTGCGGCTTCTTCGGCAGGAAGCGGGTTATGCCCGTTGGCGTTGCAGCATAAAGCACGCCGTCCTTGCCCAGCGCTATGCCCTCGCCGGCCTCGGCATCGGGCACAAAAGCGAAACTCTTTCCTGTACGGGCACTGCCGATCCATGTGCCCTTTTTGCCCTCGGTGTTGTAATCGGTGGCGTAAAGCGTGTCGTCCCGGGCGATAAACAACCCGCTGGGGGCGCCGAAGTCGCGAAACTCGGTTAGATATTTGCCTTGCTGGTCAAAGACCTGGATGCGGCCATTGACGCGGTCAGCCACGAGCAACCGCCCCCGGGAGTCGAACACCAGGGCATGGGGATTGCGGAACTGGCTGGGCTTGGAACCCAAGCTACCCCAGGCTTTGACGAATTTGCCCTGCGGCGTGAACTTGATGATGCGCGTGATGGTGTCGGGCGGCAGGTCCGGCGCCACGGTGCCATGGCCGTCCGCGACGAAAATATCGCCATTCGGCGCGGTGGTGACGTCGCCGGGATCATGGAATTTCACAGGCCCGCCACCTGAAACGCCTGCCGTCCCCAGCCGCATCAAGACCTTACCCTCGGGCGACAGCTTGATCACCTGCTCGCCCATCTTGCCGTCCTTGCTGACGACCGCATCGGTCACCCAGACATTGCCGTCGCGGTCGACATGCAAGCCGTGCGGGAAGGCGAACAGGCCGGCGCCGATGCTGCGGACCGGCCGCCCCGTCTTGGGATCAATCAGATGCACCGCTGCAAGCGGGGACCCGTCACAACTGTTGGCGCCGCAACGGTCGATGGCCCAGATCTCGCCCCGCGGACCAATCTCGATCCCGGCGCTGGTGCCCCAGGGCTTCCCGTCGGGCAGTTTCGCCCACTGGCGTTGCGGCGGACCGAAAGGGTCAGGGAGGAATTGTGCCGCCGCGCCCGTCACCAGGTTTGCGGCTAAAACTGCCGCCCATAGCATCAGATTTCGCATCGGAACGCCTCCCGCTTTCAACCAGGGAGATTGGCGGAAAATCCGCCATCATCCAACAGCGTTTCGCCTTGTTGACCGGCAAGGACGGCAATGATGGAATGCACCGGGCCTGAGCGGGCGGGGCTTATCATGACTGAGGGCGACAACGTCTCGGTTGCGGCGCAACTGGAAAAGCTCGAGGGCTTGCGGGCCAAGGGCACCCTCAGCGAAGCCGAATTTCAAAGGCTGAAATCCGCTTTGGTCGCAAAGACCGCGCCCAGGCCTGCCGGTGCCTCGGCTTGGATCGTGGGCGCGCTTGCCGCGGTTGTTGTCGTGACCGTGATTTTCCTGCTCGCTATGCCGCGACACGGGTCCGATGTCGGCACGCAGAGCGCGGCAAAGCCCGCCGCGCAGTCCCCAGGGCAGCCTGCCATGCTGCCACCGGTGAAATCCGAATCCCTACCTCCACCGGAAGAACGCGCGGCCAGCAACATGGCGCCCGCGCCGCAGGCAGCCGAACCGCCTCCAACCTTTCCCACCAGCTTCGACTGCGCCCAGGCGCGTGGGCTTGCATTGCGCTTGATCTGCACCAATCCCAACCTGGCGGCGCAAGATGTGCAGCTTGCCTCGCTCTATCGCCGCGCGCGGGCGAACGCAGTCGATCCTTCCCAGCTTTCCGATCAGCAGCAGGAATGGTTGGCGGCGCGGGATTCCTGCACCAATGTCGGATGCCTGGCGTCGGTCTATGCCGCGCGTCGGGTCGAACTGGCGCAGTGGATCAACTAAGGCGCTATTTAGGCGCTTCACCGGGCAGGCAGTAGGCCACCAAGTCCGCGCCGAAGGAGCCGCCCTGGGCGCAGACCAGATACTGCTTGCCTTGATGCATGTAGGTCATAGTGGCGCCGGTCTGCACCTTATCCATGAACACCGCGCCTTTTTCCTCGCCGGTGGCCTTGTCGTAAGCGCGCAGCCGCGCGCCCTTGCGGCCACGCTCGTCGGTGAACAAGCCGCAATCGCCGCAGATGATCAGCGTCTTGGTGGTCAGTGTTCCCAAAATGCCGGTCTGGCCGGTGCGGGGAATGTTGACCCCTTTGAGCAGGCGATGGTTCTTGATGTGATCCGGCGTTTCACCATGCACGATCTGCCAAACAAGCGTTCCCTTGTTGAGATCCATGGCGGTGATGGTGCCGTACGGCGGTTTCATCAGCGGAATGCCTTCAATCGAGATCATGCCGGGCACGATCGGATCGGTGAGTCCGTCGCGTCCGACCGAACCGCGCTGCGGGCCCACCGGGCCTTTCAGGCTGGCGACGCCGCCAAAGGCTCCGCCATTCGCATCCGCGCTTCCCGCCGCCGGCTGACCGCCACGTTGGACAACTTTTCCGTCCGGACCTTGGACCACGCCGCTGACCTCGAACTGGTTCTTGGCGAACAGGTAGAGCAAATGGGTTTCGGGATCGTAGGACGCGCCGGGCCAGTTGATGCCGCCCTGCAGTCCGGGAAGATTCAAGGCGCCGAAAATCTTGTCGTTCACCAACGGCGGCGGATCGTAGAGGGCCGCCAACTTATAGTGGCTGGCGATTTCCAAAGCCCGCGCCTTGATTTGCGGCGTCCAATCCACCAGGTCGGCTTCCGTCACGCCCTGCTTGCAGAAAGGCGGCGGCACGCTGGGGATGGGCTGGGTCGGCGAATACCATTCGCCCGGCACATTGCCCTTGGCGACTTTCTTTTCCGGAATCGGCCAGACCGGCTTTCCAGTGGCGCGATCCAGCACATAGACATAGCCCTGCTTGGTCGGCTGGGCGATCGCCTTGACGATCTTGCCGTTATGCGGGATGTCGCAAATTACGCCGGCGCAGGACACATCGCGGTCCCAGATGCCGTGATGGA
>Ga0105243_10004656_pt1 | contig 10800 bp, 8 predicted proteins | sample KBSM34metaG_FD_81525 | JGI IMG/M metagenome (GOLD analysis project Ga0105243, IMG submission 81525) | Miscanthus rhizosphere microbial communities from Kellogg Biological Station, Michigan, USA - KBS M3-4 metaG | ecosystem: Host-associated > Plants > Roots > Rhizosphere > Soil | place: Michigan...
GCCGAAGATGAAGATGGCATCGGCCTGCTCGAAATCGGCCAGCTGCACCGTGCCCTTGCCCACGCCGATCTGCGGCTTCATGCCGCTGCCGCTGGGCTCGTGGCACATGTTGGAGCAGTCGGGGAAATTGTTGGTGCCGTAGGCGCGCACGAACAGCTGGTACAGGAAGGCTGCCTCGTTGCTGGCGCGGCCCGAGGTGTAGAAGATGGCATGGTTCGGGTCGGGCAGCGCGGTCAGGTGGCGAGCGATCAGCGCAAAGGCGTCGTCCCAGGCGATGGGCCGGTAGCGGTCGCTGGCCGCGTCATACACCATGGGCTCGGTGAGCCGACCCTGGTCTTCCAGCCAGAAATCGCTTTGCGCCATGAGTTCGGCCACCGTGTGCCGGGCAAAGAATTCGGGCGTCACGCGGCGCGCCGTGGCCTCGGCCGCCACGGCCTTGGCGCCGTTCTCGCAGAACTCGAAGGTGGAATGGTGGTTGCGGTCGGGCCAGGCGCAGCCCGGGCAGTCGAAGCCGTCGGGCTGGTTGGCCGACAGCAGCGTCTTGGCGCCCTTGACGGCGATATCCTGGCGCATCAGGGCCTGGCTCACGCTGCGCAGTGCGCCCCAGCCGCCAGCGGCCCCCTTGTAGAACTCGATCTTTTGTTCGGACATGGGCCGGGAGTGTTCCGCCTGTCCATGATCCAGGTCAAATCACATCTCCAAATGGAGAGATTCAGCAAAGATATGAGCACGGCATCCTTGCCCTGCGCCATGCTGGCAACCTCCGCCCCGGACCACCGATGAACTCCACAGCCATACACACCGCCATCCCCGAAGACGCCGCGCTGATCGCGCCGCTGTTCGATGCCTACCGCCAGTTCTACGAGCAACCTGCGGATGCCGACGCGGCGCTGGCCTTCATCACGGCGCGGCTGGAGCGCGGCGAATCCGTGATCCTGCTGGCCCGCCGACCGGACGGCAGTGCCCTGGGCTTTTGCCAGCTCTATCCCTCGTTCTGCTCGGTGCTGGCCGCGCCCATCTACGTGCTCTACGACCTCTTCGTGGCGCCCGATGCGCGCCGCCTGGGCGTGGGCCGCGCCCTGCTGCTGGCGGCCGAAGCCCATGCCCGCGCCACGGGCCATGCACGCATGGACCTGACCACGGCCCGCAACAACCTGCGCGCCCAGGCGCTGTACGAGTCGCTGGGCTGGGTGCGTGACGAAGTGTTCCTGACCTATGCGCGCCATCTGCAGGCTTGAGCCGCCAGCGGCCTAGCGCAAAACCCGCAGCTCCCGCGCCAGCGCCACGGCCTGGGTGCGGCTGCGCGCGCCCAGCTTGAGGTTGATGCTGCGCAGGTGGGTGCGCACCGTGCTGTCGGAGACGAAGAGTTTCTCGGCCATGGCCGCATTGGAGTAGCCCGAGGCCAGCAGTTCCAGCACCCGCAGCTCCTTGCGGGTCAGGGGCTCGGCAAGCGCCGTGACCGGCGCCAGGCCCTGGGGAGCATCCGCTGCCTGCAGCTCGGGTGTATCGGCGGACTCGGCAGGCTCGCCCAGGGCAGACAGCAGCCGCTGCGCATGGGCGGCCGCCTCCGGCTCTGCCGGTTCCGTGCGGCGCGTCAGTGAAGGCGATAGTGAGGACGACAGCACGCGCTGCAGCACGGGCGCGAGCAGCGGCCCCTCATCGAGCATCAGGCGCACAAAGCCTTCGCTGGCCCCGTGGCGCAGCGGCTGGGCCAGCATGGCGGCTGCGGAGTCCATGTCGCCGCAGCCCGCCTCGGCCAGCGCGCACAGCACCTGCAGCTTGAGGCTGCGGTGGCGGCGCCCGCGCAGTTGCGCATCGGCCAGCAAGGGGGCGATGGCATCGCGCACGGCACGGCAGTCGCCAAAGTGCAGCCCCCAGCGCAGCCGGGCGATGGCGATGTCCTCCACCTCGTGCGGGGGCAGGCGCAGGCGTTCCACGCGCGGCCATACGCCGGGATCGTCGGCACGCTCCAGCGCCTCGGACGCGGCGGCCCGGTTGCCCTGCAGCACGAAGATGCGCGCATGCTCCAGCCGCGCGCTGGCCGTCACGCGGGGCAGCTGGCGTTCATGCCCCAGGTACTCCAGTTCGGTCAGCAGGCCGAAGGCCGCATCCACATCGCCACGCACGAAGGCAATGCGCGCACGCATGCGGTAGCTGGAGATCACATGGTCGGGCAGGCCCACGTCGCGGGCCAGCGGCAGGTAGACGTTGAGCAGGTGGTCGGCGCCATCGAGGTCGTTGGTCTCGTAGAGCACGCCGGCATGCAGCACGCCGGCCCAGGCATTGCCGTTGGTGGGGTTGTAGGAGGCGCTGCGCGGCGTGGCGGCCAGCGCCACGCGAAAGCGCGACGCCGCCTGCCGCAGCCGTCCGCCCGACAGGTCCAGCACGCCCTCCATGGCCTCGGTGTACATGCGGCTGAACAGGCTGCCGGCCTGGGTGCTGCGCGCCGCGTCCAGCAGGCGGTGGGCCTCCTCGGCATCGCCCAGCACCGACACCACGTAGGCCATGGCATTGGTCAGCGAGCTGTCTGCAAACGGCCGGCAGCTGGGCAGGCAGGCCAGCGCTTGGCGGCCCAGGGGCGCCGCCTCTTCCACGCGGTCCATCATGGCCAGCAGCAGCGGCTGCAGGGCCATGACCAGCGCCTGCGCGGCGGGGTCTGCGGCCATGCGGGGCCGCAAGGCGTCCAGCCGCTGCTGCGCCTGCCAGGGGCCACGCGTGAAGCAGTCGGCATAGGCGGCCACGGCCTGCAGCAGCGGCTCGCGCGCCATCAGCGGCGCCGGCATGGCCGAGAACCAGCGCGACAGCAGGCGCATGCGGCCCTGCTCCATCAGCGCCTCGGCGTGGCGCGCCAGCAGGGACAGGGCATGCGGCAGGTCGCCGCCTTCCAGCGCATGCTCGATGGCGGGCACGGGCCGGCCGCAGGATTCGTACCAGCCGCTGGCCGCCAGGTGAAGGCGCGTCAATTCACCGGGCTGCTCGCGCAGCAGCTGTGCGCGCAGGAAGTCGGCAAACATGCTGTGGTAGCGCCAGCTGTGCCCGCCCTGGCCACCCTGTGCCTCGTCGGCCAGCGGCACCAGGAACAGGTGGGCCTGCTCCAGCGCCTGCAGCATGGCGGCGCCGTCGGCACGCGGCACCAGGGCCTGGCAGACCTGGGCATCCAGCGTGCGCAGGATGCTGGTGCGCAGCAGGAAGTCGCGCACGGACGCGGGCTGCTGGGCCAGCACATCCTCGGCCAGGTAGTCGGCCACGGCGCGCTCCGAGCCCGAGAAGCGCTCGATGAAATCGCTGTGCGGGCCATGGCGCTCCAGCGCCAGCGAGGCCAGCCACAGCGCGCCTATCCAGCCTTCGGTCTTGTCCAGCAGCCGCGCCAGGGCCTCGCGCGGCAGCGGGCAGCCGCGCAGGCGAAAGAACTCCTCGGCCTCGCCCACGGAAAAGCGCAGCAGCGCCGCATCGATCTCCAGCAACTGGCCACTGGTGCGCAGCCGCCCCAGTCCCAGGGCCGGCAGCGCGCGCGAGCCTATGACCAGGCGCCCGCGCTCGGGCAGCTGCTCCATGAGCTGGCGCACCAGGCCGAGCACGGCATCGTTGTGCAGCACCTCGAAATCATCGATGAACAGCGCAAAGGAGCGGCCCTCGCCGGCCAGCGCATGCAGGGCCTGGGACAACTCGCCGGCGCCTTGCGACGGCCCCACCCCCAGGGTGCGCACGGCCGCGCCCAGGCACTGCAGAAAGCGCGAGACATCGTTGTCGGCGGCATCCAGCGTCAGCCACGCCGTGGCCTGGCCCTCCGCCTGCAGGCGCTCGCGCATCTGGCGCATGGCCGTGGTCTTGCCGAAGCCGGCAGGGGCTCGCACCAGCACCACGCGGGCGCGCAAGGCCTCGGGCCAGCGCGCGGCAACGGCCAGCCGGGCCACCTGGGCGGCAGCGGCGCGCGGCGGGCTCAGCTTGGCCTGCGGCACGTAGCCGGAACCCGGACCGGGGCCGGAGGAATGGGGGGGCGCTGGGGGCTGCATGCAGGCAGGGGGCACTGTGAAGGGGTGAGGCACCGGGCACTTTCGTCGGTTTCGACGATGGCGGCAAGACGGGGCGATTCCTAGACTTGAAGGCAGATCATAGGTGGCGGACTGCCGCCTGTCCCGATCCAAGGCGACAGGCAACGGCGCGCCGCCAACGCACCAACCAAGGAGACCTTCACATGCAGCTTGACGCAAGCATCAGCGCCGTCGTCACGGGCGGGGCATCGGGCCTGGGCGCGGCCACCGCGCGCCGCCTGGCCGCCAGGGGCGTGCGCGTCGCCCTGTTCGACCTCAACGAGACGGCCGGGCAGGCGCTGGCGCGCGAGACAGGCGGCCTGTTCTGCCGCGTGGACGTGACCGACGAGGCCAGCGTGGACGCAGGCTTTGCCCAGGCCCGCGCGGCCCACGGGCAGGAGCGCATCCTGGTCAACTGCGCAGGCACGGGCAATGCCGTCAAGACGGCCAGCCGCGACAAGGCCACGGGCGAGATCCGGCACCTGCCTGTGGCCAATTTCGACCGCATCATCCAGATCAACCTGGTGGGCACCTTCCGCTGCATCGCCAAGTCGGCCGCGGGCATGCTCACGCTGGAGCCGCTGGCCGACGGCGAGCGCGGCGCCATCGTCAACACCGCCTCGGTGGCGGCGCAGGACGGGCAGATGGGCCAGGCCAGCTACTCAGCCAGCAAGGCCGGCATCACGGGCATGACCCTGCCCATCGCGCGCGACCTCATGGGCGAGGGCATCCGCGTGAACACCATCCTGCCCGGCATCTTCGACACGCCGCTGCTGCAGGGCGCGCCCGACAACGTGAAGGCGGCGCTGGCCGCCTCCGTGCCCTTTCCCAAGCGGCTGGGGCAGCCCGACGAATACGCCCACCTGGCCGAAACCATGATCACCAACGGCTACTTCAACGGCGAATGCGTGCGCCTGGACGGCGCCATCCGCATGGCGCCGCGCTAGGCGTACTGCCCAGTCACCACGGCAGGCACCGTCCCCGCGTTTTCCCTGGCCGGAATCGTCGCTTGCGACGATGCCCGGCCCGCGCCGGCCGGGCCACCATCCCCCCAGGAATACAGGAACAGGAGACATATCCATGGCACAGGCATACATCGTCGCCGCCACGCGCACGGCAGGCGGCAAGCGCGGCGGAAAGCTCTCGGGCTGGCATCCGGCCGATCTCGCGGCCCAGGTGCTGGACGAGCTGGTGCGCCGCAGCCAGGCCGACCCGGCCCAGGTCGAGGACGTGATCATGGGCTGCGTCAGCCAGGTCGGCCAGCAGGCGACGAACGTGGCGCGCAACGCGGTGCTGGCCTCGTCCCTGCCCGAGTCCGTGCCGGGCACCACGGTGGACCGGCAGTGCGGGTCGTCCCAGCAGACACTGCATTTCGCGGCCCAGGCCGTGATGTCGGGCAGCATGGACATGGTGATCGCCGCAGGCGTGGAGAGCATGTCGCGCGTGCCCATGGGCACGCCCAACGCCCTGCCCGCCAAGGCCGGCCTGGGCGTGTACATGAGCCCGGCCATGCAGCAGCGCTACCCAGGCGTGGAGTTCAGCCAGTTCATGGGCGCCGAGATGATGGCCGGCAAGTACGGCCTGGCCAAGGACCAGCTGGACGCCTATGCGCTGCAAAGCCATGAGCGCGCCGTGCAGGCCGCGCGCGAGGGCCGCTTCGACCGCGAGATCCTCGCCGTGCAGGCGCGCAGCGCCGAAGGCGGTGCCGAGGGGGAAGGCCAGCCGCACACGGTGGATGAAGGCATACGCTTCAACGCCACGCTGGAGGGCATTGCCGGCGTCAAGACCATCCGCGAAGGCGGCTGCGTGACCGCCGCCACGGCCAGCCAGATCTGCGATGGCGCCAGCGGCGTCATGGTGGTCAGCGAGCGCGGCCTCAAGGCCCTGGGCGTGCAGCCGCTGGCGCGCATCCACCACATGAGCCTGCTGGGGCATGACCCGGTGATCATGCTGGAGGCCCCCATCCCCGCCACCCAGGCCGCGCTGAAAAAGGCCGGCATGCGCATCTCCGACATCGACCTGTACGAAGTCAACGAGGCCTTTGCCCCCGTGCCCCTGGCCTGGCTGCAGGCCACGGGCGCGGATCCGGCGCGGCTCAACGTCAACGGCGGCGCCATTGCGCTGGGCCATCCGCTGGGCGCCTCGGGCACCAAGCTCATGGCCACGCTGATCCACGCCCTGCATGCGCGCGGCGGGCGCTACGGCCTGCAGACCATGTGCGAGGGCGGCGGCATGGCCAACGTCACCATCATCGAGCGTCTTTAGGCGCCGCCATGCCACCGTGCGACCGGAGCGGCCCGCGCCGGTCGCCCACCATCGGGGGGAGGGAAAGCCATGAGCCAGGACTCGCAGCCCCTGCTGCGCATCGAAGGCGTTTCGCTGCGCTTCGGCGGCATCGTCGCGCTGGACGGCGTGAGTTTCGATGTTGCGGCAGGCCAGATCTGCGGCCTCATCGGCCCCAACGGCGCAGGCAAGAGCAGCCTGTTCAACTGCCTGTCGCGGCTGTATGCCTGGCAGGCCGGCCACATCCGCTTTCGCGGCCAGCCGCTGGCCACGCTGGCGCGCCACCGCATGGCCGCGCTGGGCATGGGCCGCACCTTCCAGAACCTGGCCCTGTTTTCCAGCATGACGGTGGCCGACAACGTGCGCCTGGGCACGCACAGCCACCAGCACGCCGGCTTTGTGCGCGACGCCCTGCGCCTGCCCGGCGTGCGCCGGCGCGAGGAAGGAGCCCGCGCCCAGGCGCAATCACTGATGGCCCTGCTGGAGCTGACGGGCGTGGCAGACCGCCGCGTGGCCGACCTGCCCTTCGGCACGCAAAAGCGCGTGGAGCTGGCGCGCGCCCTGGCCTGCCGCCCGCAGTTGCTGCTGCTGGACGAGCCGGCCTGCGGCCTCAACCATGAGGAGCTGGCCGGCCTGGGCGACCTGATCCTGTCGCTGCGCGACCGGCTGGGGCTGACCGTGCTGCTGGTGGAGCACCACATGGGCCTGGTCATGCGCGTGAGCGACAAGGTCGTGGCGCTGAACTTCGGCCGCAAGATCGCCGAAGGCACGCCGGGCGAGGTCCGCGCCCATGCCGAAGTCATCCGCGCCTACCTGGGTTCGGACATGCAGCCGCAGGATCAGGACAGGGAGGTGGCGCATGCCGGCACTGCTTGAAATCCGCGGACTGCATGCGGCCTACGGGTCGGTGCGCGTGCTGGACGGCATCGACATGGACCTGCCCGAAGGCCGCGTCACGGCCCTGCTGGGCGCCAATGGCGCGGGCAAGACCACCACGCTGCGCGCCATCTGCCGCCACCTGGTGGACACACGCGGCGAGGTGCGCCTGGCCGGCGAACGCATAGACCGGCACAGCACCGAGCGCATCGCGCGCCAGGGCGTGGGCCATGTGCCCGACGGGCGCGGCACCTTCGCCCAGCTCAGCGCCGAGGAGAACCTGCGCCTGGGCGCGCAGGCCCGCCCCACGCGGGCGGCCCGTGCCGACGTGGCCGGCGACATGGAGCGCATGTTCGGCTACTTCCCCCGCCTGCGCGAGCGCCGCACCCAGCAGGCCGGGACGCTGTCGGGCGGCGAGCAGCAGATGCTGGCCATTGCCCGTGCCCTCATGGGCCGCCCGCGCCTGCTGCTGCTGGACGAGCCCTCCTTCGGGCTGGCGCCGCTGGTGGTGCGCGACATCTTCGGCATCCTGCGGCGCATCAATGAGGAACAGGGCACGACCATCCTGCTGGTGGAGCAGAACGCGCGCCTGGCGCTGGAGCTGGCGCACAGCGCCTACCTGCTGGAGACCGGCCGCATCGTGCTGCACGGCCCCAGCGAAGCCATGCGCCGCAACGATGCGGTACGCCAGGCCTATCTCGGGGAGTAGCGGCCATGGACGCCTTCATCCACCAGTTGCTGGCCGGCCTGGCCACGGGCGGCATCTACGCCACCGTGGCGCTGGCCCTGGTCATGATCTACCAGGCCACGCACCACATCAATTTCGCGCAGGGCGAGATGGCCATGTTCTCCACCTTCATCGCCTGGGCGCTGCTGCAGGCGGGGCTGCCGTACTGGTGGGCCTTCCTGGCCACGGTGGCGCTGTCCTTCGTGCTGGGCGCGGCCGTGGAGTTCGCCATCATCCGCCCCATGCACAAGGCGGCGGACCTGGCCCAGGTGGTGGTCTTCATCGGCCTGCTGATCGTCTTCCACAGCCTGGCCGGCTGGATCTTCGGCTACACAATCAAGGAGTTTCCCAGCCCGTTCCCGGCCGACGCCTGGTATGGCAGCGCCCTGATGTCGGCCCACGAGGTGGGCACCATCTTCGTGGCGCTGTCCATCGTGGCCCTGCTGTTTGCCTTCTTCCGGCTCACGCCGCTGGGGCTGGCCATGCGCGCGGCCGCGCAGAACCCGGCCTCCTCGCGCCTGGTGGGCATCTCCGTGGGACGCATGCTGATGCTGGGCTGGGGCCTGGCCGGCGCCATCGGTGCGGTGGCCGGGATGATGGTGGCGCCCGTGGTCTTCCTCGATCCGCACATGATGAGCGGCGTGCTGCTGTATGCCTTTGCGGGCGCGCTGCTGGGCGGCATCGACAGCCCCGCGGGCGCCGTGCTGGGCGGCTTCATCGTGGGCGTGCTTGAAAACCTCGTGGGCAGCTACGTGGTCGGCACCGAACTCAAGCTCTCGGTGGCCCTGGTGCTGATCGTGGGCGTGCTCATCGTGCGGCCGGCCGGGTTGATGGGCCGCAAAGTCGTCAGGAGGGTTTGAACAATGCCCCCCCTGAGCGGCTACGCCGCTTCCCGTTGCACGGCGCCCCCTCTCTCGCTACGCGGAAGGGGGACGACACCCTCGCGGCGGGGCGGCGCGGCCGGCGTAGGCCCTTGCCCGGTGTCCCTCGCTTTTGGGCCACGCCAGTTTTGTGCCCAACGCCCTGGAGAACAATGATGTCCACACGATCCGCCTCCTCGTCTGACGCACTGGTCGCCGCCACCAGCGCGCGCCGCCCCCTGCCCCTGGGCACGGTACTGATCGCGGCGCTGGCGCTGGCGGCCTGCTCGCTGGTCTTCGTGGCCAAGGGCTACCAGCTGTTCCAGGCCACCATGGTGCTGGCCTATGCCGTGGCCCTGGTGGGGCTGAACATCCTCACGGGCTACAGCGGCCAGATCTCGCTGGGCCATGGCGCCTTCTTCGCCATAGGCGCCTATGCGGCCGGCATCCTGATGGACCGCGCGGGCCTGGCCTACTGGCTGGCCGTGCCTGCAGCGGGCCTGGTGAGCCTGGCGGCGGGCTACCTGTTCGGGCGGCCCGCGCTCAGGCTGGAAGGGCTGTACCTGGCGCTGGCCACCTTTGCGCTGGGCGTGGCCATGCCCCAGCTGCTCAAGTACCGCCACCTGGAGGCCTGGACGGGCGGCGTGGGCGGCATCGTGCTGACCAAGCCCGAGGCGCCCTGGGGCCTGCCGCTGGATGCCGACCAGTGGTTCTACCTCTATGCATTGGCCGTGGCGGCGCTGCTGTTCTGGATGGCGCGCAACCTCATAGACAGCGGCAGCGGCCTGGCGCTGCGCGCCATCCGCGACCATGCCATGGCGGCCGAGGCCATGGGCGTGGACAACGCGCACTGCAAGTCCATGGCCTTTGCGATTTCGGCCGGCTACACGGGCGTGGGCGGCGCGCTGTCGGCCATTGCCGTGCAGTTCGTGGCGCCCGACTCCTTCACCATGTTCCTGTCGATCTCGCTGCTGGTGGGCGTGGTGGTGGGTGGCGTGGGAACGCTGTGGGGCGCGCTGTTCGGCGCCCTGTTCATCATGTTCATCCCGGGGCTGGCCGAGCAGGTGTCCAAGGCCGCGCCCTGGGCCGTCTACGGCACCGTGCTCATCGTCTTCATGTACGCCATGCCCGGCGGCGTGATGGGCCTGCTGCACCGACTGGGCCGGCCGGGCCGTCGCCTGCCCCGGCAGCGGCCGCGTGCCTGACTTTCCATCCCCATCCACAGGAGTCCCCCCATGAATTCCAGTCCGGCCATCCGCATGGAACGCCACGGCAACAACGGCGAGATCGCCCTCATCGTCCTCCAGGACAGCGCCCGCATGAATCCGCTGGGCAGGCCCTTGCAGCTGCGGCTGCGCGAACTGCTGGCCGAGGTGCGCGAGGACACCTCCCTCCGCGCCCTGGTGCTCACCGCCGAGGGCCGGGGCTTTTGCGTGGGCGCGGACCTGTCGTCCATGGGCGGCGCACAAGGCGGGGCACAAGGCGGGGCCCAGGCCGATGGCCGCACGCTGGGCGCGCAGACGGCCGACAACATGCAGCAGTTGTCCAACCGCCTCATCCTGGACCTGCAGCAGTTGCCCGTGCCCGTGGTCTGCGCCATCAACGGCGCGGCAGCCGGGGCCGGCGTGGGCCTGGCCCTGGCCGGCGACGTGGCGCTGGCGGCGCGCTCGGCCTACTTCTACCTGCCTTTCCTGCCGCGCCTGGGCATCGTGCCGGACCTGGGCACCACTTGGTTCATCGAGCGCCGGCTGGGCCGTGCGCGCGCCATGGGCCTGTCCCTGCTGGGCGACAGGCTGGGCGCGCAGCAGGCTGCCGACTGGGGCCTGGTCTGGGCCTGCGTGGACGACGAGGCCCTGCGCGAGCAGGCCCTGGCCACGGCCGCCCGCCTGGCGCGGCTGCCGGCCGGCGCCGTGCTGGAAGCCCGCCGCGCGCTGGACCACGCAGCCGCTTCCACGCTGGAGCAGCAGCTTCACTACGAGGCCGAACGCCAGCGCGAGCTGGTGGGCGCGCCGGCCTTCATGGA
>Ga0105243_10004659_pt1 | contig 10798 bp, 11 predicted proteins | sample KBSM34metaG_FD_81525 | JGI IMG/M metagenome (GOLD analysis project Ga0105243, IMG submission 81525) | Miscanthus rhizosphere microbial communities from Kellogg Biological Station, Michigan, USA - KBS M3-4 metaG | ecosystem: Host-associated > Plants > Roots > Rhizosphere > Soil | place...
GACGTCACGGACGTGAGGCACGAGGCCGCCGTGGCGCACCAGGAAATGCAGGGCCGCGAAGACGGCGGCCTGCGAGAGGCCGAGCAGCGCGAGGCCGGCCACGAGCGGCCGCCACTCGAAGACCGCGAACGCCGCCACGGCGAGCGCGACGTAGAACCCCACCTGGAATGCCGGAAGAAGCGCGATCGCGCCTTGTGGATCCTCGAGCGGCGCGCCCGCGGCGAACGCCGACGTGAGGGCACGCGCGTACGAAGGACCGAACAGATACACGAAGACGCCGCCCAGTGCCACGCCGAAAATCGCCCGGCGCCACGCTGTCGGGCCGGCGCCGTGACGCCAGAAGGCCGCGAGCAGCACGACGACCGCGGCGAGGAGCAGCTGGTAGAACGCGTGGATGAGGAACAGCGGCGAACCGATCAGCGCGGCCGGCAGCGCCACGACGAGGAGCCGGGCGATGCCGAGGCCGACAAAGAGCGGTCCAGCCGCGAGCACCGCCAGCATGCGCCAGCGCCACGTGGCCGCGTAGGCGAAGATCGCTGCCAGGTACACCGGAATCAGCGGCGTCGAGATGCACTCCTGCGTGACCAGGAATGCGCCCCGCGTCGTCGAGAGCACGTTGCCCGTGGCCGTGGCATCGACGCCGAGAAGACGGAGGGCCAGGGCCGCGATGCGGGCGATGAACGCCGCCACCGCAAGCACGCCGGCGCTCTCGAGATAGAGCGGCGACGCCGCCGTGAAGAGCACGAGGAACACCGCGGTCAGCACCACGAAGCGCCGCGTCAACCCCGCCGGCTGCGGCACGGATCGCTCCGCAGCCGCCGCCGGTTGATCGCGTGCGGCAACCGCCACCTGACGCCTGTCCGCGGCGCGCATCCACGTAAACACGTAGGCGGCAATCGCCAGCGTGAGCAGCGCGGGCCACGCGTACACGTGAAGGGCGGCGAACCATGCGGGCGACGCGGCGGCGCGGCCGAGCGTGCCGATGCGCACCGTGTTGAGCACCAGGATCATCGCGATCCCGCCCAGCGCGCCGGCGACGCGCAGCCGCCAGAGCACCGGGTACGCGAGGATCGCCGCGGCGCACAACGCGATGGCGTCGGCCCCGCTGCACGCGAGCGTGACCTCGATTGGCAGCGCCGGCATGCCGAAGCCGCTCTGCGCAACCCGCGCTTGCAGTTGGGTGAACGGCAGGACCGCGTGCGCTTCGAACCAGCTCAGGCGGAGCAGCCCGAAGAGCCCGAGGCTCCAGGCGACGCCCTGCCACGCGAAGCTACGCGCGCGCGTGGAGTGGTAATCCTGGGCGGTGTCCGTCGGCACGGGGGATCTCCTGGACCGAAACCTTGCGCGCGCCAAGGCATCGGCTCAGCTCGGTCACGGCGTCCAGGCTCTTGAGCCTCGTCGAGCAGGAGAAGATGTCGATGTTGACGGTGCCGGTTTCCGGCCACGTGTGGAGGACGGCGTGCGACTCGCGCAGGATGAGCACGCTGGTGAGACCGGCGCCGGGAAACGCGTGCGACAAGGTCTGCACCACACTGGCCCCGGCGTGTTCCAGGGCCGCGACGAAACACGCGACGATCGCCTCCGGCTCGAGCGCGGCCAGCGCCTCGCACTCGCCGAGGTCGACCGAATAGAGCACCGGCGACTCATGGATGGACATCCGGCGCTTATGTTAGTGCCATCAAAAAGCGACGGGTGTACAAAATTGTACAGTCGCCGGGCCGCGCCAGCTTTACTATGAAAGCGCCGCCCGATATCCGGGCGCAGCTACTGATCTATGTGGCGGAGTGGTTGGAGGAGACTTTCTATGCTTCTCAAGCGCATCGGCGTTGCGGCAGGACTTGCCGCGTCTCTTTCTGGCGCTGAAGTGCAGGCCCAGACGTCGCTCGGAACGGCGCAGAGCTTTGCGGTCCTCGGCGGCTCGACGGTGACCAGCACCATCACCCCGGGGACCGTGATCGGAGGCGATCTGGGGGTGAGCCCCGGTTCCGCCATCACCGGCTTCCCACCGGGACTCGTGACCCCGCCTGGCGCGATCCACGCCGCAGATGCGGTGGCAGCGCAGGCGCAGGTGTCCGTCACCACCCAGTACAACGCCCTCGTCAGCGCGCCGTGCACCCTTGATCTGACTGGACAGAACCTGGGGAACAGGACGCTGACACCGGGGACCTACTGTTTTTCCACCTCGGCCGGGCTCACCGGCCCGCTGACGCTCGACGCGCAGGGAAATGCCGCCGCCGCCTTCATCTTCAAGATCGGCAGCACGCTGACGAGCGCCTCCGGCTCGTCGGTGAACCTCATCAACGGTGGGAACCCGTGCGGCGTGATGTGGCAGATCGGCTCTTCTGCGACGCTCGGCACGACGACGTCGTTTGTCGGCAACCTGATCGCGCTGACGAGCATCACCCTGAACACCGGCGCGAACATCATCGGGCGAGCCCTGGCGCGAAACGGTGCAGTGACGCTGGACGTCAACAACATCTCGTTCGCCCCCTGCACCGCGGCCGGAGTGCCGCCGCCGCCACCGGTGCCCACACTGTCGACATGGATGATGATCGTGCTCGTTGGCCTTCTGGCGATGGCCGGGTTTGCGACCCTGCGTAAGCGGAAGACCTACGACTTGAGGTAGACCTCGACGTCGATCCCCCGGAGGGGAGCGCCGCCTCAGCCGATGGGGATCGATTGCGAATCGCCCGTTGACGACCGCAGAAGATGAGATACTCTGGCGTTCCCGGGGGATGGCGCCAAGGAAAAAACATCCGTTCGACGCCCACGCCTTTCTCGAGTCGGCAGGACTCGGGAAACGTGTCGTCGCCTACGAGCGCTCGGACGTCATCTTCTCGCAGGGTGACCCGTGCAATAGCGTGATGTACCTGCGAAGCGGCGCGATCAGGCTGTCGGTGCTGTCGCATGCCGGCAAGGAGGCCATCGTCGCCACGCTGGGCCCCGGCGATTTTCTGGGCGAGGGCGCGCTGGCCGGTCACCCGATCCGTCTCGAGACCGCCAGCGCGACGATGGCGACGACCGTGCTCGTCGTGCCCAAAAAGCAGATGATTCGCCTGCTGCACAGCCACCACGCGCTGTCGGATCGATTCATCGCGCACATGCTGGTGCGCAACGCCCGCCTCGAAGCGGACCTCGTCGACCAGTTGTTCAACTCGAGCGAGAAGCGCCTCGCGCGCACGCTGCTGCTGCTCGCGCGCTACGGGAAGAACGAGAAAACCCAGCGCGTGCTGCCCGCCGTCTCTCAGGAAACGCTCGCCGAAATGATCGGGACGACCCGGTCCCGCGTGAACTTCTTCCTCAACAAGTTCAGGAAGCTCGGCTTCATCGGCTATGACGCCGCTGGCCTCACCGGCAATCCGTACCCGCTAACCCTCGTCGTCCACGACTGAGCCCGTGGCGTCGCGGGGGCGCCACGGCGTGCACTATTGAACAGACGGGGGAGCGCTGCCTCTGTACCCTGACGATGGTGCGCGTTTGTCCTACAGCACCCAGGAGGAGAAGTCATGGTGACGATTCTGATCGTGCTCGTGGTGCTGGCCTTGCTCGGAGTGATTCCGGCGTGGCCGCACAGTCGCGGCTGGGGTTACGGGCCGAGCGGCGGGTTGGGCCTGGTGGTCCTGATCCTCGTGATCCTGCTGCTGACCGGTCGGCTCTGATGTGACAGCCCTCTGACCCCCGAGGGGCGAACGGTCCTCAGCCGACTTCGAGGATGCCGTCGGTCGCCCCGGCGGCGATCGCTCGCGCCGTTGCACTCAACTGGTTACAGGTCCAGCAGCGGCAGGGCGTGTCCGCTTGCGGCGTGCACGCCGAACGCTCCCTGGCGAAGGCCAGGAGTTCGGTCCAGAACTCAATCGCGTGCTTCTGGCACACGTCACCCGGCGTGGTGGGGATTTGCAGCACCGCCGTCTGCTCGCAGTAGCCGCACTGCCTGACCGCGCCGACATGCACTGCCGGACTCCGCACGAGCTGTAACGCTGTTACCGCCATACGTCACCCTTGCGACTAACGTCGATTGCGACCCGAGCGCGTTCTGCGCCTCCCGTCATCATCCCGGCGCAGCTTACTCAACACGTGATATCCGCGGCTGTTCTGTTCTGCACACCGTGAATCGTGTGCGATTGCCTAGACTGGGGTTCAGCCATGTTCAGACTAATCACGACCATGAGACGCGGCTCGGCGTCCGGCATGCCGCAGGCCTGGGTCCGCTATGCCGCCGTCGAAGCCGCCCGGGCCGGCGCCGCGGAGCTGCTGCGAGACGATCGGGTGCTGCGGGTGATGGTGGTCAAGAACGAAGTGCCGCCGTCCTTCGTCGAGTGGCTCGAACGTTAAGAAGTTAAAAGTTAGAAGTTAAAAGTTAGAAGTTAGAAGTTAGAAGTTAGAAGGCCAGCCATGAATGTCAGACCGCTCCACGATCGGATCATCGTTCAACGCCTCGAAGAATCGGAGCAGCGCGCGGGCGCGATCATCATTCCCGATTCCGCGAAGGAAAAACCACAGCAGGGGAAGGTGCTCGCCGCGGGCCTCGGTAAAGCTGACAAGGACGGCAAGCGTGTGCCGCTCGACGTCAAGGCCGGCGACACCATCCTGTTCGGCAAGTACTCCGGCCAGGAGATCAAGCTCGATGGTATCGAGTACCTGATCATGAAAGAAGAAGACGTGCTCGCGATCCATGAAGGGAAGCGCTGATGGCCAATCAGATTACCTACGGCGACGCGTCGCGGCAGGCGATTCTGCGCGGCGTCAACAGCCTGGCGAACGCCGTGAAGGTGACCCTGGGGCCGCGCGGGCGCAACGTCATCCTCGGCAAGCAGTACGGCTCTCCGACGATCACCAAGGACGGCGTCACGGTCGCGAAGGAAATCGACTTGAAGGACGCGCTCGAGAACATGGGCGCCCAGATGGTCAAGGAAGTCGCGAGCAAGACCTCCGACGTCGCCGGCGACGGCACCACGACGGCGACGGTCCTCGCCCAGGCGATTTACCGTGAAGGCGCGAAGAACGTCACCGCCGGCGCGAACCCGATGGCCCTCAAGCGCGGGATCGAGAAGGCGGTCGCGGCGATCACCGCGGAGCTGAAGACGATGTCGAAGCCGGTCGCCGGCGCGATGATCGCCCAGGTCGGCACCATCTCGGCGAACCACGACGAGACCATCGGGCGGATCATCGCCGATGCGATGGACAAGGTCGGCAAGGACGGCGTGATCACGGTCGAACAGGCGAAGACGCTCGAGACGTCGCTCGACGTGGTCGAAGGGATGCAGTTCGACCGCGGCTACCTCTCGGCGTACTTCGTCACCGATCAGGAGCGCATGGAAGCCGTGCTCGAGAACCCGTTCATCCTGATCCACGAGAAGAAGATCACCGCGATGCAGGATCTGCTGCCGGTCCTCGAGCTGGTCTCGAAGGCCGGCCGTCCGCTGCTCATCATCGCCGAGGACATCGGCGGCGAAGCGCTGGCGACCATCGTCGTCAACAAATTGCGCGGGACCCTTCATCTCGCCGCGGTGCGGGCCCCGGGCTATGGCGATCGCCGGAAAGAGATGCTCGAAGACGTCGCGATCCTGACCAACGGCCGGGCGATCACCGAGGATCTCGGCATCAAGCTCGAGTCGATCACGATCGAAGACCTCGGCCAGGCGAAGAAGGTGACGATCGACAAGGACCACACGACCATCATCGAGGGGGCGGGCAGCTCCACGGCGATCGAGGGCCGCGTGAAGCAGCTGCGCGCGCAGGTCGAGGACACCAGCTCCGAGTACGACCGCGAGAAGCTGCAGGAACGGCTGGCCAAGCTGGTGGGCGGCGTGGCGATCATCAAGGTCGGCGCGGCGACCGAGACCGAGATGCAGGAGAAGAAGTCGCGCGTCGAGGACGCGATGCACGCCACGAAGGCGGCGGTCGAAGAAGGCATCGTCGCCGGCGGCGGCGTGGCGCTGCTGCGGGCTTCCGCGGTGCTGCGGACGCTGAAGCTTGCCGGGGACGAGCAGCTCGGCGTCGCGATCATCGCCCGCGCCATCGAAGAGCCGATGCGCTGGATCGCGAACAACGCCGGCCACGAGGGGGCGATCGTCGTCCAGCACGTGAAAGACCTGAAGGGCGACGTGGGCTTCAACGCCCGGACCGAGCAGTACGAGAACCTGGTGGAAGCGGGCGTGATCGACCCGACGAAAGTCGTACGCTCGGCGCTTCAGAACGCCGCATCGGTGGCCGGATTGCTGCTCACCACCGAGGCGGTCATCTCGCAGATCCCCGCCTGACGCCGTCTCGACGGGCCGCGTAGCGCGACGCTTTTCAGCCGACGATCGACCTTCGTCTGAGGGCGCGCGCTACACGGATGTGCACATGTGCGGCGGAGCCCGGCATCGCACACTGTGCGGACCGTTCGCGGCTCTTTGACCGACGGGAACCGACTCCAACCTCACTCTTTCGGTGCATTTCCTCGTGCCAGCTCATGGCATAGGGGGTGCGTTACAGCAAGCATCTGCACGTCGCAGAGCGAAAACGAAAGAGAGTTCCCGTGAAGAGATTTGTTGGCGTGATGACCTTGGCGTCGCTCGTGGGTCTCGGCTCGACCCCGGCGGCGGCGCAGTCGCTCGACGCTCAGGGCACGGCCAGCGTGCTGCTGATCGCCGACGCCCGCACCGAGGAGGTGTCGCCGCTCTTCGCGAAGATGATCATGCCGTCCAGCACCGACTGGTCGGTGCGTGAAGACGTGCCCGCCACGCGTGGCTCCGCGCTGCCACTCCTGTATGCGGGCCTGATCGGCCTGCAGGCCTACGACGGCTTCTCGACGAGCCGGGGGCTGAAGCAGGGCGCGGTCGAATCGAACGCGATGATGGCGACGCTCGTGAAGCACCCGGCGTCGCTCTGGGGCGCGAAAGCCGGCACCGCCTTCGCGTCGATCTACATCGCCGAGCGGTTGTGGAAGCAGCATCGCCGCGGCGCCGCGATCGCGATGATGGTGGCCTCGAACGCGATGATGGTGGCCGTCGCGTCGAACAACGCCAAGGTCCTGCGGCGTCTGAACTAACCGGATCCCGCCGCCGCCCGCCTGGACGGGCGGCGATTGAGGGCGTCTCCTCCTGTGCAAAACCGAACAGCGCGGCCAGGTGGCCAACGGCTACGTTGGGACGACCCAGTCGACAACCCTGCCAACATGACCCTCACGAAATTCCGGCGATAACGCGGCGAGCAGGCCCAGATGAAGCCGAGCCCCGACGTCGCCGAGCGTCCCTCGCGCATCCTGATTGTGGACGACGAGCAGCACAACAGAAACCTGCTGGAGGTCATGCTCCGCCCGGAGGGGTTTCTCCTGACGAGCGCGGCGAGCGGCGAAGAAGCCATCGCCCTGGTCGCGCAGCAGCCACCCGACCTGATCCTGCTCGACATCATGATGCCGGGCATGGATGGCTACGAGGTGGCGAGCCGGATCAAAGGCGCGCTCGCCACGAAGAACATCCCCATCATCATGGTGACGGCTCTCGACGATCGCGCCGCCCGGATGCTCGGGTTGAGCGCCGGCGCCGAGGACTTCCTCTCCAAGCCTGTGGATCGTGCCGAGCTCTGCGTGCGGGTGCGGAACCTCCTGCGCCTCAAGGCCTACGGCGACTATCACGATCAATACAGCCAGATGCTCGAGGACGAGGTGGGCTCGCGCACCGCCGACCTGGTCGTCCGGACGAATACGCTTGAAGAGCACGCGACCGCGCTGCGCCGGAGTGAAGAACGCACCAACTACGCCCTCGGCGCGGCGGGCATGGGGGTCTGGGAGCTCGACGTCGCGACGCGGCGGCTCACGTGGTCGGAAACGATGGCGCCGCTGTTCGGACTGACGCCCGAACAGGCGCCGACGACCGCGGAAGCGTTCCTCGCGCTGATCCACCCCGACGATCGCCGGCTGGTCGAGGACTCGCTGGCGACGACCATGCGCGACGGCACCGACTACGAAGTCGAGTTCCGCGCGCTGTGGCCCGATGGCAGCGCGCGCTGGAACGCCGGCCAGGCGCGGATGGTGCGCGACTCGGACGGGACACCCATGCGCCTGCTCGGCATCGGCACCGACATCAGCGAGCGGAAGTCGCTCGAGGCGCAGTTCCGGCAGGCGCAGAAGATGGAAGCCGTCGGCCTGCTCGCCGGCGGCGTGGCGCACGATTTCAACAACCTGCTCACCGCGATCCTGGGCTACTCGACCTTCGTGATCGACACCTTCGGCCCTCAGGACCGGCGCCGCGCGGACATGGAAGAGGTCCTCAAAGCCGGGCAGCGGGCGGCGGTGCTCACCAGGCAACTCCTCGCCTTCAGCCGCAAGCAGGTGCTGCAGCCGACCTCGGTCGATCTCAACGCGCTCGTCATGGGCATCCGTCAGATGCTCGCCCGGCTGATCGGCGAAACCGTCGATCTCGTCCCGATCCTGGCGCCCGACCTCGGCACCGTTCGCGCGGATGCCGGGCAGCTCGAGCAGGTGCTGATGAACCTGGTCCTCAATGCGCGCGACGCGATGCCGTCGGGCGGCCGTCTGGCGGTTGAAACCGCCAACGTCGAGCTCGACGCGTCGTTCATGCAGGACGTGACGATCCATCCCGGCTCCTATGTGCTGCTCGCCGTCAGCGACAACGGGATCGGCATGAACGAGGCGACCAAGCAGCGGCTCTTCGAGCCGTTCTTCACGACCAAGGAACACGGCAAGGGCACCGGGCTCGGGCTCGCCACCGTCTACGGCATCGTGAAACAGACCGGCGGCTACATCTGGGTCTACAGCGAGCCTGGCAAGGGTGCGACCTTCAAGATCTACCTGCCCCGCGTCAGTGGTGACGGGAAGGTCCCCGACGCCGTTGTCGTCGAGGAGGAGATGCCCGCCGGCACGGAGACCGTCCTCCTCGTCGAGGATGAAGAAGCGGTGCGCCTGCTGACGCGCAGGATTCTCGAGCGGGCCGGGTATCGGGTCTTCGATGCCGCGAATGCGGAGCAGGCCGAAGCGCTGTTCGAGCGGCACGGCTCCGTGTTCAACTTGCTGGTCACCGATGTGATCATGCCCGGGGCGAGCGGTCCCAGGCTGTTCGAGCGCCTGGCGCGGCAACGTCCTGATCTCAAGGTACTGTATGTGTCCGGCTACACCGGCGACACGATCGTGCATCAGGGCGAGCTGGCTCCCGGCGTCGAGTTCCTCCGCAAGCCGTTTACCGCCGATGCGCTGAATCGAAGGGTCCGAGAGGTACTCGATCGATGACCGAAGGTCTCCCGCTTCGTCCGACGATCCTGGTGGTCGAAGACGATCGACCGAACCGGGAACTGCTCGTCCGCCTCCTCAGCCGGCACGGCTATATCGTCGCATCGGTCGCCGATGGCGAGGCCGCGCTCGCGGCCGTGGAAGAAAAGCGCCCCGACTTGATTCTTCTCGATGTGGGACTCCCGGGCCTCGATGGGTTCGAGGTGTGCCGCGGGATCAAGGACCGCACGACCACCCGCTTGACGCCGGTGGTGATGGTGACGGGACTGCACGACCGGGAGCACAGGATGAAAGGCATCGAAGCAGGCGCCGACGACTTCTTGTCCAAGCCGTACGATGAAGAGGAACTGTCCGCGCGCGTGGGATCGCTGGTGCGCCTCAAGCGCTACACCGACGAGCTCGAATCGGCCGAGTCGGTCATCCTCAGCCTCGCCCTGACCGTCGAGGCCCGCGATCCGTACACCGAAGGGCACTGCCAGCGCCTCGCCGCGTACGCGACGGTGCTCGGCGCGCAGCTCAAGCTGCACGGCGATGAAATCGCCGCGCTCCGGCGCGGCGGCTACCTGCACGACGTCGGCAAGATCGGCGTCTCGGACGCGGTCCTGAACAAGCCGTCCAAGCTGACGAGCGCCGAGTACGATGCGATGAAGCAGCACACCGTGATCGGCGAGCGGCTGTGCGGCCAGCTCCGCTCGCTCGCGACGGTCCGCCCGATCGTGCGCCACCATCACGAGCGGCGCGACGGCAGCGGCTATCCGGACGGCCTGCGCGGCGACGAGATTCCGCTGCTCGCGCAGATTGTCGGCATCGTCGACACCTATGACTCGATCACGACCACGCGGCCGTACCGTGAAGCGCTCTCACCGGAGCACGCCTACGCGGAGCTCAGGAACGAAGTGGCTCGCGGCCTTCACCGTGAAGACCTGGTCGAGGAGCTGGTCGCGCTCGGCGGAAGCGGGCGGCTCGTTCCTGATGCCCGCGTCCGATTCGTGTGAAGCGCGACGTACGATGTGCTCGGCTCCGCGTACGGAGGGCGCCGCTTTAGCGGTGCCTTCAGAAGGCGTCGCTGCGCCAGTAGAGCACATCGCCGTCTGAGAGACCCGATCCTCCCGCTGCGGATCCGAGCGAGCGCACCAGCAGGATCTCTGAAGACGGCGTCGCCGACACGATCGTGATCTGCGGCGGCACGAAGCCGGGCGGCAGCCACCCGTGGATCGTCGGACGACGCTCGACCGGCTCGCGCGCGATGAGCGCCTGCAGAAGCGCGCCGACCCGCGCGCCGGATGGGTCGCGGTCCCCGCACTCCTCGATCGTCCACGTGCTTCCCGCGACGCTGACGACGATGTAGGCGGCGGCGGTGACGCCTTCCTCGGCGATGAAGAACTGCAGCTGCCGCGCGTCCGGCGGACCGAGGCCCGCCTGCAATCGCTTTCTCGTGACGGCGTACTGAACGAAGTCCACGTCGCGATCCAGGTGGAACCGGAACGGCGCCGCCCGGACCTGGCCCATCGCCACGATCGCCGCCAGGTCTCGCTCTTCGCCGCCGCGGACGAGCGTCATCGGGGCGCC
>Ga0105243_10004661_pt1 | contig 10797 bp, 8 predicted proteins | sample KBSM34metaG_FD_81525 | JGI IMG/M metagenome (GOLD analysis project Ga0105243, IMG submission 81525) | Miscanthus rhizosphere microbial communities from Kellogg Biological Station, Michigan, USA - KBS M3-4 metaG | ecosystem: Host-associated > Plants > Roots > Rhizosphere > Soil | place: Michigan...
CGCTCGAGGCCCGCACGCAGGGCGCTGTCGAGATCGCCCGAGAGACCGCTGTGGGCGGCGATCGCGCCCGCCGCGTTCAGTATCACCGCGTCGTGCACGGCACCCCGCTCGCCGCCGAGCACGGCCCGCGCGATCACCGCGTTCGCCTCGGCGTCCCCGCCGCGCAGGGCCGACAGCGGCACCCGCTCGATCCCCAGCGCCGTCGGGTCGATGCTGTCCTCGCGCACCTGCCCACCGGACACGACATACGCCGTGCTCGTGGTCGACGTGGTGATCTCGTCGAGTCCGTCGTCGCCACGCACCACCAGTGCGCTGCTGCCCCTGCGCGCCAGGACCCCCGCCACCACGGGCTGCAGGTCCGCGAAGGCACAACCGATCAGGCCGGCTCGCGGCCGCGCGGGGTTGGTCAGCGGCCCAAGCACGTTGAACACCGTCGGGATGCCGATCTCCTTGCGCGGACCAGCGGTGAACCGGAACGCGGGATGAAAGGTCGGCGCGAAGCAGAACCCGATCCCCACCTCGCGCACGCACCGCGCGACGGCGTCCGGGCTCAGGTTGATCCGGACTCCGAGCGCCTCGAGCACGTCGGCGCCGCCGCTCTTCGAGGACGCGGCCCGGTTTCCGTGCTTGACCACCCGGATGCCCGCGGCGGCGACCACGACCGAGGCCATCGTGGAGATGTTGACGGTCTGCTGCCGGTCACCGCCGGTGCCGACGACATCCACCGCGTCACCGTCGACATCGATCGTGCGCGCATGCGCGAGCATCGCGTCGGCGATGCCGCTCACCTCGGACGGGGTCGGGCCCTTCATCTTCAGTGCGATGCCGAACGCCGCGATCTGCGCGGAGGTGGCGTTGTCCGACATGATCTCGTCCATCGCCCACGATGCGGTCCCCGGATCGAGATCGCGTCCGTCCGTCAGCGCACCGAGCACCTCTGGCCAACTCCCCATCGCAACCGCCTCTTCCCGTCGCCGTCAGCACAATCGAAGACGAAGCTTAGTCAGTACGGGCAACCGGATTCCGCGGCGGCTGCAGCGCATCCCATCCGAGGACACGACCACCCGCGCGCTGCGCCAACCCCGCCATCCGGGAGCGCTCCTGCGAACAGTGCAGCGCGTCGAGGACCTGCACCCGCTGCAGCACCAACGCCACCAGTTCCTCGGCCCCCGGTTCCGCCCCCGCCGGGTCGACCTCCTGCGGCGCGGGCGCGTCCGGCGCCGCGACGGTGTAGCGGTCCTGACCCGCGAGCTCGACCCCCCCGTGCACCTGATCCGCAGGCACCCACAGGTGGTGCCGCAGGACGGCGTCCGCCTCCTCGATCCACCCAGGCTCCGACCCCGCAGCCCGCTCCAGCGCCCGGCTGCATGCCTCCGCGTCGTCGAAGCTCGACGCCACCACCACAAGATCGGTCCGCGTCGCGTCGAGCGGCACCGCCTTACGCCGCCCGAACCGCTTGCGCCACCACCGCACTCGTTCCATGACGCCAGCCTCGCATGCCCGACTACCTGCACAATCACAGACCACGGCATACTGGTCGTAGGCCGCGACGCGCCAAGAACGGACCCGGGTAGTACTCGCTTACGACGAAGCGTCATACTTCTGTCTGTGACGAGCGCAGTAGGGACCCAAGGATCCGCAATCACCCAGCGCGTGCACTCGCTGAACCGGCCGAACATGGTCAGCGTCGGCACCATTGTCTGGCTGTCCAGCGAGCTGATGTTCTTCGCCGGCCTGTTCGCGATGTACTTTGTCGCGCGCGCGCAGGCGGACGGACACTGGCCGCCGGAGCCCACCGAGCTGAACCTCGGCCTCGCGGTGCCCGTCACCGCGGTGCTGGTGGCTTCTTCCTTCACCTGCCAGATGGGCGTCTTCGCCGCTGAGCGTGGTGACGTCTTCGGGCTGCGCCGCTGGTACACGATCACCCTCATCATGGGCACGATCTTCGTGCTCGGCCAGGCGTACGAGTACTACCACCTGGTTCACGAGGGCACCACGCTCTCGAGCAGCGCGTACGGCTCGGTCTTCTACATGACGACCGGCTTCCACGGCCTGCACGTGATCGGTGGTCTGGTCGCCTTCGTCTTCCTGATCGCGCGTACCAAGGTCAGCAAGTTCACCCCGGCACAGGCAACGGCTGCGATCGTTGTCTCGTACTACTGGCACTTCGTCGACATCGTGTGGATCGGCCTGTTCGCCACCATCTATTTCATCCGTTAAGAAGCTGAACGCAGTTCACAGCCCAAGCCCGTTCAGTCCGTCCCGCGAGACCAAAGGGATACAGATGAGTTCATCCCCCCCTTCAGCAGCCGCCGGTAGCGCGTCTGCCACGAAAGCCCGTCGGCAGCGAAAGTTCCGGCGGCGCGTCACCGGCGCCATGGTCCTGATGATGGGCCTTGTCGGTGCCGGTTTCCTCGCCGCGGCGCTGACGCCGACTCCGCAGGTGGCCACCGCGTCCGACGATTCGGCAGCGCTGATCCGCGAGGGTAAGCAGCTCTACGACACGTCCTGCATCACCTGCCATGGTGCGAACCTGCAGGGTGTCCAGGACCGTGGACCGAGCCTCATCGGCGTCGGCGAGGCCGCCGTCTACTTCCAGGTGTCCTCCGGCCGCATGCCTGCGGTGCGCAACGAGGCCCAGGCCCTTCGCAAGCCGCCGAAGTTCGACACCAAGCAGACCGACGCCCTCGGCGCCTACATCCAGGCCAACGGCGGCGGTCCGACCGTGGTCCGGGACGAGAACGGCGAGATCGCCCAGTCGTCGCTGCGCGGCGACGATGTGGCCCGCGGCAGCGAGCTGTTCCGCCTGAACTGCGCCTCGTGCCACAACTTCACCGGTAAGGGCGGCGCGCTGTCCTCCGGCAAGTTCGCCCCGCCGCTGGAGCCGGCGAGCGAGCAGCAGATCTGGCAGGCGATGGCCACCGGTCCGCAGAACATGCCCAAGTTCTCCGACCGGCAGCTGAGCCCGGACGAGAAGCGGGACATCATCGCCTACGTCAAGTCCGCGACCGAGTCCAAGAACCCCGGCGGCTACGGCCTCGGCGGGTTCGGCACCGGCCCCGAGGGCATGGCCATGTGGGCCATCGGAATCGTTGCGGTTGTTGGCGCAGCACTCTGGATCGGAGCAAAGTCATGAGCGACGCCGGTCACGGCGATACGCCTAAGAAGCACACCGAGGAAGAACTCGCCGCGATGAGTCGCGACGAGCTCGTCGAACTCGGTACCAACCTCGATGGCGTCGACATCGCATTCCGCCGCGAGCGGTGGCCCGTCAAGGACACCAAGGCGGAGAAGCGTGCCGAGCGGAGCGTGGCCATCTGGTTCACGATCGCCGGCATCTCTGCCCTCGCGTTCATCGGGATCTACCTCTTCTGGCCCTGGGAGTACAAGGGCATGGGCGAGGAGGGCTACAACGCGTACAACCTGTACACGCCGCTGATCGGCCTCACCATGGGTCTTGCGATCCTCGGTGTCGGTATCGGCGCGGTGCAGTTCACGAAGAAGTTCATCCCCGAAGAGGTCTCCATCCAGGACCGCCACGACGGCGGCTCGCCGGAGCAGGACCGCAAGACGATCGTCGCGGAGCTGAGCGACACGCTCGACACCTCGACCATCGGTCGTCGCAAGCTGATCACCCGCAGCCTCGGCTTCGGTGCGGGCGCCCTCGGCATCATGGCGATCATGCCGCTCGGCGGTCTGATCAAGAACCCGTGGGCAAAGGGCGACAAGTCCGACCTGTGGACCTCGGGCTGGACCCCGACGTTCCCCGGCGAGACCATCTACCTGCGTCGCTACACTGGTCGCACCGACGACGTCGTCCTTGTCCGCCCGGAGGATCTCGACGCGGGCGCCATGGAGACGGTCTTCCCGTTCCGTGAGTCCGAGCGCGGCAGCGAGCGCGCCCTGGCACACGCCCTCAAGCGCGCCGACAACCCGGTCATGCTCATCCGCCTGCGGACCGAGGATGCCAACAAGGCCGTCAAGCGCAAGGGCCAGGAGAGCTTCAACTTCGGCGACTACTTCGCGTACTCCAAGCTGTGCACGCACCTCGGCTGCCCGACGTCGCTCTACGAGCAGCAGACCAACCGGATCCTGTGCCCGTGCCACCAGTCGCAGTTCGACGCTCTCCAGTACGGAAAGCCGATTTTCGGTCCCGCTGCTCGCGCACTGCCGCAGCTGCCGATTACAGTGAATGAAGAGGGCTTCCTGGTCGCCAACGGCGACTTCGTCGAAGCTCTCGGCCCGGGATTTTGGGAGCGTCCTTCATGACAGTGACAGACAACCAGTCCAAGGTCTCCGCTCACGCCGCCAAGGCGGCCGAGGGCATGGACTCTCGGTACCACCTGGCCGCGGGCATGCGCAGGCAGATCAACAAGGTCTTCCCGACCCATTGGTCCTTCATGCTCGGCGAAATCGCGCTCTACAGCTTCGTGATCCTGCTGATCTCGGGTGTCTACCTGACGCTGTTCTTCGATCCGTCGATGGCGGAGGTCGTCTACGACGGCGCCTACCAGCCGCTGCGCGGCGTCGAGATGTCGCGGGCGTACGCCACGACACTCGACATCTCGTTCGAGGTTCGCGGCGGCCTGTTCGTCCGGCAGATCCACCACTGGGCCGCGCTGATGTTCGCCGCGTCGATCATCGTGCACCTGCTGCGCATCTTCTTCACCGGCGCGTTCCGTCGCCCGCGTGAGGCGAACTGGGTCATCGGCTGCCTGCTGCTGATCCTGGCGATGTTCGAGGGCTTCTTCGGCTACTCGCTCCCCGACGACCTGCTGTCCGGCACCGGCCTCCGCGCCGCCCTGTCCGGCATCACGCTGAGTGTCCCGGTCGTCGGTACCTGGCTGCAGTGGCTGATCTTCGACGGCGACTTCCCCGGTCAGCTGATCATCCCGCGTCTGTACGTGGCACACGTGCTGCTGCTGCCGGGCATCATCCTGGCGCTGATCGGCGCGCACCTGGCGCTGGTCTGGTACCAGAAGCACACGCAGTTCCCCGGCCCCGGCCGCACGGAGCAGAACGTCGTCGGCGTCCGCATCCTCCCCGTCTTCGCGATGAAGGGCGGCGCGTTCTTCGCCTTCACCTTCGGCATCCTCGCGCTGATGGGTGGCCTGCTGCAGATCAACCCGATCTGGAACCTCGGCCCGTACAACCCGTCCCAGGTGTCCGCGGGCGTCCAGCCCGACATCTACATGATGTGGACCGACGGCATGGCGCGTCTGTGGCCGGCGTGGGAGATCTACCTGTGGGGCACCTACACGATCCCGGCGGTGTTCGCGGTCGCGCTCATCATGGGCCTGGTGTTCACGGTGCTGATCGCATACCCGTGGATCGAGAAGAAGTTCACCAAGGACGACGCTCACCACAACCTGCTGCAGCGTCCGCGTGACGTTCCGGTGCGCACCTCGCTCGGCGCGATGGCCCTGATGTTCTACGCCATCCTGACGATCATGTGCATCAACGACATCATCGCGTACAAGTTCGACATCTCGATCAACGCGACGACGTGGATGGGCCGCATCGGCATCATCGTGCTGCCGCCGCTGGCGTACTTCTTCACCTACCGGTTCTGCCTCGGCCTCCAGCGCAGCGACCGCCAGGTGCTCGAGCACGGCATCGAGACGGGCGTGATCAAGCGTCTGCCGCACGGTGAGTACGTCGAGGTCCACCAGCCGCTCGGACCCGTGGACGACCACGGCCACCCGATCCCGCTGGAGTACCAGGGCGCCGCGATCCCGAAGAAGATGAACAAGCTCGGTTCGGCCGGCAAGCCCGGCTCCGGATCGCTGCTCGTCGCGGATCCGGCCGACGAGGCCGCGGCACTGCTCGCCGCCGAGCACAAGAACGAGCACGACCAGATGGCGATCCTCAAGGATTACCAGGACAAGGCCCACGGTCACGGCGCGTACGCCGACGGCCAGAAGCCGCTCACGGACGGCGAGAAGCCGTCCACGGACGGCGGCCACTGACCCCGGTCAGAACCAGGCGAAGGCCCCGAACCCATTGGGTTCGGGGCCTTCGTCGTTCCGGTGGCCCGGCGCTCGCACCGCTCCCCTCCCCCAAGGCACGGCCGACGCCGCCGCTCACCCCTCCAGCAGTGGGTTTCCCCTGGCCGCCACGAAATCCTGTGCCGCCTCCGCGAAGGCGCGGATCCGGCTCGTCTGACCCGCCGCCCGCCAGATCAGTCGCCACTCGAGGGCGGTGCCGTCGACCACCGGCACGTACGTCACGTCCGGGCGCGCGTCGTATCGACTGGCGTGGGTGGGCACCGGGAACACCCCCTGCCCGGCCCCGACCAGCGCCAGCATCTCCTGAACCGTCCCGAAGTCGGGTCCGCGTTCGATGACCCTGCCGCTCGGCGTGCTCCGCGGCACCGTGGCCTCGTCGAGATCGTCCGGAATTCCGCGGGGCCGCAACACCTTCGCCCGGGCGAGGTCCTCGATCGTCACCGATTCCAGGCGCGCGAACGGGTGCCGGGCCGAGACCGCGAGTGACGTCTGCTCGCGCAGCAGCACCGGGCTCTGTTCGAGCTCCCGGACGTGCCCGACATCGGCCGCCGCGACCAGGCCGTCGATCTCGTCGCTCAACAGCAGCCCGACCCCGTCGCTGTAGTGACTCTCCCGGATCTGGACCCGACACCCGGGGTGCCGCTCCTGGAAGGTGGTCGCGACCTCGAGTACGAACTGTCCGAGCGCGGTCCCGACGAATCCCACCCGCAGCACACCGTCGAGCCCCCGCCCGGCGGCGATCGCCCTGGCGATGGCCGCCCGGATCTGCTCGTCCGCGGGCCTGAGGTCCTCCTCGAGCCGTCGGCCGATCGGGGTGGGTGTCACCCGGCGGCTGGTCCGCTCGAACAGCGGGGCGCCGACGCGGCGCTCGAGCGCCTTGATGGTCTGACTGACCCGGGCGGTGGAGACGTGCAGTCGCTCCGCCGTGCGGCCGAAGTGCAGCTCCTCGGCCAGGGTCAGGAAGATCTCGATGTCGCGCCGCTCCATGCGGCAACCCCCTTTGTTTAGCCACAGGTTAACGATTCTTGCGCAAACTGCCGTTGTTGGCGACCTTCCCCTGAGCGATCGTAATGGGGACAACAACATTCGAGCGGCAAGGAGATCCCCATGAACGGCCACACACCGAACCCCGCAACCCTCGTCCTCGGCGGCACCGGCAAGACCGGCCGCCGCGTCGCGCAGCGGTTGACCGGTCTCGACCTGCCGGTACGTATCGGCACCCGCTCGGGTGGGGTCCCGTTCGACTGGGAGGACACCGCGACCTGGGAGCCGGCACTGGAGGGCATGACGGCGGCGTACATCTCCTACTACCCGGACCTGGCGGCCCCCGGCGCGGTGGAGGCCATCGCCTCGTTCTCCGAGTTGGCGGTGGACCGCGGTGTGCAGCGCCTGGTGTTGCTGTCGGGCCGGGGCGAGGTCGAGGCGCAGGCCTGCGAGAAGGCACTGACGGATTCGGGCGCGGACACCACGATCCTGCGGGCGAGCTGGTTCGCCCAGAACTTCAGCGAGGGCTACCTGCTCGATCCGATCCTCGCCGGCCAGGTGTACCTGCCGGCCGGGGACATCCCCGAACCGTTCGTCGACGTCGAGGACATCGCGGACGTCGCCCTCGCCGCGCTCACCCAGCACGGGCACACCGGAGAGATCTACGAGCTCACCGGGCCCCGCGCGATCACCTTCGCGGAGGCCGTCGGCACGATCGCCACCGCCGCCGGTCGGACCATCGACTACGTGCAGGTGCCCGCCGAGGACTTCGCCGAGGGACTCGCCGCCGAGCAGGTACCCGCCGACGTCGTCGAGTTGCTGATGTATCTGTTCACCACCGTCCTCGACGGACGGAACGCGGAGCCGGGCGACGGGGTCCGGCGAGCACTGGGCCGCGCGCCGCGCGACTTCGCCGAGTACGCCTCCGCCGCTGCCGCCACCGGCATCTGGAACGTGGGGTGACCGTGATGAACACCAAACTCCTCCAGACGATCACGTTGCTCGGCGCCGGTGTCACCGCCGGACTGATGGCGGGACTGTTCGCCGCGTTCGCCTACGCGGTGATGCCGGGTCTGGGCCGCACCGACGACCAGACCTTCATCTCGGCGATGCAGAAGATCAACGTCGCAATCCTCAACGGCTGGTTCATGATCTGCTTCCTCGGTGGGCTCGTCCTCACCGTCGCGGCGCTGCTCCTGCACCTGCGTTCGGCACGCGGCGCGCTCCCCTGGATCATCGCCGCGCTGGTCTTCTACGTCGCGATGCTCGTCATCACCGCCGCCGTCAACGTGCCACTCAACGACGAACTCGCACGGGCGGGCGACGTCATCGCGAACCCCGACGTGGTACGCGAACAGTTCGAATCCCGTTGGGTCACCTGGAACATCGTGCGGGCGGTCGTCAGTACCGCCGCCTTCGCGGCACTCGCCTACGCCCTGGTGGTGCACGGGCGGGAGACGGCACCGCAGGCGCAACCGACCGCCGCGGCTGCGGCCCCCGCAGCTGCCGCCCCCGAGGTTCGTCCCACGTGGATGTACCCGGCCGAACAGATCGGCAACGGCAACGGCGGAAACCGGAGCCTGCCCTCCGTCACTGACGGGAGGTAGCGACCCGGATGGCCTCCTCCGGGTCGATGAGATGGGAGTGGTCGTCGTCGCCGACCTCGATCTGCACGACGTCGATGCGGCCGTTGAACCTGGTCTCTCCCAGATACCCGACGCTGACCGGCATCCCGTAGTCGTCGCCGATGTCCGTCGTCTCGTCCGCGGAGAAGATCATCGGCTGCGTCTGCTCCACCCGCCCGGTACCGACGGGGCGGCCATCGTGAAACAGGGTGACATCGCCGCCCTTCGCGAGGCCGCCCCCGTCGTATGCGAACTCGGCGCGGATCTGGTGACTGCCCGCGGGGATGTCCTCGGTCGCCTCGATCGTGAACTCCCTCATGCCGAGCAGGTTGTAGACGAACGCGGTTCGCCCCTTCTTCACGTAGAGCGCCCATCCGCCGAAGCGACCGCCCTGCGCGATGACCACGCCGTTGGTGGCGATTTTCGTCGGCGTCTCGACCGCGGCGGTCACCGAGAAGGATCGGTTCTTGATGTCGATGACGCTGTGCTCGCTGAGCCGCTTCATCCCCGGGAACAGCACCTGCGTGTTGCCCGAGATCAGTTGGGGGCGACCGGCGATGGTCGGGTTGATTCGTTCGAACCGGCGATCGTCGATCGGCAGCACGTTGTACTTCACGGCCTCGATCAGCCACAGGCGCTGCAACTCGGCGAGCTTCTCGGGCATCTCGGCGGCCAGGTCGTGGGCCTGGGTCCAGTCGGTGGTGCCGTCGTAGAGTTCCCACACGTCGTCGTCGAGCGCCGGCAGTACCTCGTTCGGCAGCCAGGGGGTGCTGTGCCGGGTGACCGCGCTCCAGCCCTTGTGGTAGATGCCCCGATTGCCTGCCATCTCGAAGTACTGCAGGTCGTGCCGCTCCGGCGCGGAAGCGTCGTCGAAGCTGTACAGCATGCTGGTGCCCTCGATCGGCGCCTGCTGCACTCCGTTGACGAATGTGGGCTCGGGCAGCCCGGCGGCCTCGAGCACGGTGGCCGCGACGTCGATGACGTGGGTGAACTGCGAACGGATCTCGCCCTTGGCGGTGATGCCGTTCGGCCAGTGCACGATCGTCCCGTTGCGGGTACCGCCCCAGTGCGAGGCGACCTGCTTGGTCCACTGGAAGGGTGAGCACATCGCCCAGGCCCAGCCAACCGAATAGTGGTTGTAGGCCTCCACGGTGCCGAGCTTGTCCTTGACCTCCGCCATGAACTCCGGGGTCTCGATCGCGGCGAGGCCGTTGAAGTTCGCCATCTCGTTGAAGGCCCCGTTCAGCGTTCCCTCGGCGGAGGCCCCGTTGTCGCCGACGATGTAGTAGATCAGGGTGTTCTCGAGCGCCCCCATCGCGTCGATCGCGTCGACGACGCGGCCGACGTGGAAGTCGGTGTGCTCGAGGAAGCCCGCATACACCTCCATCTGGCGTTCCAGCACCGGCTTGAGTGCCTCGTCCATGTCGTCCCATGTCGGGATCGCGTCGGGACGGGCGGTCAGTTCGGCGTCATCGGGCACGACCTGGCGCTGTTTCTGCCGATCGAGGATCGATTCACGCTGGGCGTCCCAGCCGCCCGCGAACCGGCCCGCGTACTTGTCGGCCCACTCGGCGGGCACGTGATGCGGGGCGTGAGTGGCGCCGGGGGCGAAGTAGACGAAGAACGGCTTGTCGGGCGCGAGCGCCTTCTGGGTGCGCACCCAGTCGATGGCCCGGTCGGCCAGGTCCTCGGTGAGGTGGTAGCCCTCCTCGGGCGACTTGTCCGGCTCGACAGGGGCGACGCCCTCGTACAGCGCCGGGTAGTACTGGTTGTTCTCGCCGCCGATGAACCCGTAGAAGTGCTCGAATCCGCCACCGCCGGTCGGCCAGGCGTCGAACGGGCCGACGGGCGAGGTCTGCCACGGTGGTACCTCGTGGCACTTGCCGAACTGTGCGGTGGAATAGCCGTTGAGTTTCAAGGTCATCGGCAGTGCGGCCTTGGTGTTGGGGCGGAGCCCGGACGAGCCGGGCGCCGAGGTCGCGGTCTCGGTGATCATGCCCATCCCGACCGAGTGGTGGTTACGCCCGCTGAGCAGCGCGGCCCGGGTCGGCGCGCACAGCGCGGTCGTGTGGAACCGGGTGTAGGTGAGTCCGTCGCGCTGCAGGCGTTCGGCGGTCGGCGTGTGCGCCGGTCCCCCGAACGCGCTGCTGGCCCCGTATCCCACGTCGTCGAGCAGGATC
>Ga0105243_10004666_pt1 | contig 10792 bp, 9 predicted proteins | sample KBSM34metaG_FD_81525 | JGI IMG/M metagenome (GOLD analysis project Ga0105243, IMG submission 81525) | Miscanthus rhizosphere microbial communities from Kellogg Biological Station, Michigan, USA - KBS M3-4 metaG | ecosystem: Host-associated > Plants > Roots > Rhizosphere > Soil | place: Michigan...
AGATCGGCATTCGCATTGCTTTGGGTGCTAGCCGATCGGGGGTGGCGTCGTTAGTGTTTCGCAGACTGTTGGCGCTCCTAGCCGCTGGTATAGTGATCGGGGCTCCGCTTGCGTGGAGCGCATATCGAGTCCTCTTATCCTTCACTAAGCTCACGGGGAACACGGCGTATCTATTCGTTGGCAGCGTCTTGGTGATGAGCTTGGCTTGCGGATTTGCCGCAGTTTTCCCGCTTCGGCGAGCATTGGCTGTAGATCCCATGCAAACACTGCGCGCAGAATAAAGCCTCAATCCCCATTTGTTGATCCGATTCTTTTTACCTTTTCGAGGAGTTGGGCAAGAATAGGGGTGATTTTACTTTCGCGGGGGTTGGGCAATAATAGCCATACTTTGGGCACAAGTGGCGTGCTGCGTGATACGGATGGTCAGCTGACCGATGCCGACACTACATTAAACGCATGGCATTTACGAACGGCGGACCTGACGACATACGCTGGGAATACGGTGTCCAATCTGAACCTGTACAATTTTCAAAATGGCGCTCCTGGCAACTGGGATATCTTTGTGGGTGATGTCTCGCTGGTGCATCCAGATGGAACATCCGTTCCTATATACAGCCGATCAACGGAAAATCTAGTTGAATTTCCGGCAGGTGCGGCTGAGAGCAACGTATCGGTTGTTACTGAACAGATAGGCGCTATGGATGGAATCAGTACGGCCACGTTCTTTCATAGCGACCAAGTCGGCTCAACGGACCTGATTACCGCAAGTACGGGATGGCCGGTTGCTTCCTACACTTACTTTCCATACGGCCTCGGACCCATGGCTGCAGGAAATCACTACCTCTTCACCGGCAAAGAACGTGACCAAGAGTCCAACCTCGACTACTTCGGGGCTCGATACTACAACTCCAGCATGGGCAGATTCATGTCACCGGATTACTCTGATTCGGGCAGTGCTCCCGACCCTATTCCGTATGCGGACTACAGCAATCCGCAAAGTTTGAATCTTTATGCATACCTTAACAACAATCCGCTGAACGATACAGATCCTGACGGTCATGGTTGTCTCGATAACGACGCTACAACCTCCACTAATTCAAACGGTGACTTAGTCGTAAACGGAAATTGTAACTGGGATGGATTTCTGCCAAGCCTTAGTTTTTCGCAACTCTCACAGTTCATAGATCAGGCTAAAAATGCTGCAATTCAGGGACTCCAGCAGATTACAAATGTTCTGAGTGCTCCGGGTGGACCTGGTTGCATGGGCGCGCTCGCTGTAGGTGGAGGGATTGTTGGTGGAAGTAACGGAGCGGCGGTGGGACTAGCTGGCGGACCTGCCGCAGAAATAACCGTGCCTTCTGGATCGGCTATTGGCGGCGCGGGAGGAGCCGCTTCGGGCGTGGCGTTAGCTATGACAGTATGTCCCGGAGGGGCAGCGTTCAGCATGGCGGCCGGTGGTAGTGGAGGCGGAGTTGGGAAACAAGGAAAATTCTGGAAGGGGCTTAAAAGCTTCAGGCAAAATATTAAAACCAATGGTCTGAATGGAAGTGAAAAGCGGTTCTATCAGTGGGACTATACACATGGTGATGTTGAAGTCTATAACGGTCGCGGTCAACACCTAGGGTCTGCTGATCCTGAAACCGGAGCCATGACCAAACCCCCAGTTCCCGGAAGGTTTTTACAGCTATGAATAACTCAATCCCATGCTGCGCTCAAATGCAATTTGCAATTGATGACCCTGATGTGCCCATCGTCTATACATCGAAGTTCCGAGAGGTAGGAATACGCGTTCTTGACGGGGGGGATAGCAGCATCCTGATCCAATACTGTCCTTGGTGCGGCAATCGCTTGCCTAATAGTTTGCGGAATGAGTGGTTCGAAGCACTTGAGCGTCAACACATAGATCCTTATGGTCAGCAAATTCCAGAAGAATTTCTTGATAATCGGTGGTATCACGCAAAGGACTGATCGAAGTGTCAACTGAAGCTGTTGCCGGACGACGGAATCGGAGGTGCGGCTTCGGTGGGCATTGCTACGGGCAACGTCATGGCCATCTCGGAGAACCGCTTCTAGGGGTATGGCAACGATTCGGTACAAAATGGGCCATTTGGGAATTGTGGCGGTCTTTGAGTGGTACGGCGATGTTAGGAACTACCCTACCCTTGCACTTCGACAGCAAAGGCATTATCTTGTTCGTGTAGAAGCAGCAGGGTATAACTTATGTCGGATGAACGCCTCGAACTGCCGCAAGGCACGCTCGATCTTCTTATTCTGAAAACTCTCGCACTGGAATCTCTGCATGGCTGGGCCATCTCCGAGCGACTGCAGCAGATCTCTCGCGAAGCCTTGCAGGTGCAGCAAGGCTCGCTCTACCCGGCCCTGCACCGCCTTGAGCGCCGCGGCTGGATCAAGGCTCACTGGGCCATCAGCGAGAACAATCGCCGCGCGAAATACTACGAACTCACCCGCCAGGGCAAGAGGCAGCTCGAGGCCGAAACGGTCGCCTGGCGCAAACTGGCCGCAGCCGTCGGTCACGTTCTCGATATGGCTTGAAGGAAATGCTCATGCTCAGCGACCTGCTCTATCGACTCCACTCCCTCTTTCGCCGCAATCACGTCGAGGCCGAGCTCGACGAGGAGCTTCGCTATCACCTCGAACGTCAGACTGAGAAATACCGGCAGGCCGGCGTTTCAGATGAAGAAGCAACGCGGCTTGCACGGTTGGCGATGGGAGGCCCAGAGCAAGTGCGGCAGCGATGCCGCGAATCGCACGGCATCGGTTTTCTCGAAGACACTCTGCAGGATCTCCGCTACGGCACGCGCACCCTCATCAGCCGCCTCGGCTTCACTACCGTCGTAGTTTTTACCCTCGCATTAGGCATCGGAGCCTGCACCGCCATCTTCAGCCTGATGAGTTCCGTGCTCTTCCCGCCTCTACCCTACGGAGATACCAGTCACCTCGTTTATCTCTACACGCCTCTAAGCACTTCAATTGATTGGCCGCGCGAGATCCCTCCGAATTACGCGGACTTCTTCGACCTCCGGCAGCAGAGCCGCTCTTACGCCGGCGTGACTGCCTTTCAGCAAATTTCCTACAAACTCGGATCTACGCAATCTTCGTCTTCAGTAAGTGGCGCCAAAGTGGACCCAGATTTCTTCCCCACCCTCTCAGTTCAGCCAGAACTGGGCCGTTCCATCCACCCAGAAGACATCCAGCCTGGTCACGACACGGTCGTTCTCATCAGCCACACACTCTGGCAGCAATTGTTCTCCGGTACTCCCGACGTCCTCAACAAGTCGCTGCAACTGGATGGCAGGTGGTACCAAATCATCGGAGTCATGCCAGAAGACTTCCACTATCCTAGAAAAACCGATCTCGACGATGGCAATTCAAAGATCGCTGCGACGGACCTCTGGGTGCCGCTGGCGCTCACACCGAAGCAAAAAGCGGACCGGAGTTCTCCAGAAAACGATACCTATGTGCTCGCCCGTCTGAAGCACGGCGTCTCTATTCAGCAGGCGCAGGCCGAGATGAGCACTATTATGGCCCGGCTCGACAAGCGGGATCCGCCTCCATTTCTGCAATGGGGGGCTTACGTTAAGCCTTTCCGCGAGACTCTGGTCGGGACTGCTAGGCCTCTTATCTGGCTCCTCTTTGGGTCGGTCATCTTTGTGCTTTTGATCGCCTGCGGCAACGCCGCGAATCTTCTTCTAGCCCGAGGTGCCAACCGCACTCACGAACTCGGCATGCGGGCCACGCTCGGAGCGGGACGCAGCCGTCTGATCCGGCAGATGCTCACCGAATCCCTGCTTTTGGGGCTCGCCGGAGGACTCACCGGCATTGCCTTTGCTTACGGATTCCTCAAACTCCTCCTCGGCCTCGACCCCGGCAACATCCCGCGCCTGCAAGAGTCCTCGCTCGATCTCCGCGTTTTGGCATTCACCTTCACCGTCACATTGCTCACCAGTGTCCTAACCGGAATCGTTCCCGCACTTTCTTCTTCCCGCATCAACCTGATCGAATTCCTCAAGTCCGGCAGCCACCGCGGAAGCGTAGGAGCGCGCACACGTCTAAGTAGTAGCCTCATAGTTGCTGAAGTAGCGCTCGTCGTAGTGCTGTTGGCCGGAGCTGGCTTGCTGCTCAGAAGCTACGCGAACTTAGAGGCGGCACGGAAAGGCTTCTCGGTTTCGACCGTCTCCATGAGACTAGACATCGGAGCAACCTATCGCGAGAAATCTCAACGCCAGGCGTTCTTCCGCGAAGTTGTGGACCATCTGAATGCGATTCCAGGTATGCAGGCCGCGGGCATTGTGGACATTCTTCCTCTCAGCCACAGTGACAATGCTTATACTTTCTGGGTGCAAGGATACGCCAACCAGAAAGGCCAGATGGTGGAGACCCGCCGCCCGACTCCAGGATATTTCGCGGCCATGAGCACGCCCGTGATCAGCGGCCGCGCTTTTACCGATGACGATAGTGCAGGTCACCCCGAGGTAGTCATCATCAATGAGGCGTTCGCGAAAAAATACTTCGCCGGAGTGAATCCTCTTGGTCACTGGGTCAATATGTCCCAGCCCAACAATCCATCGCAGCCGTTCACCAGCGGCAAAACCATCGTAGGCGTCGTCGCCGACGTACGCCACACCAGCCTCGAAGCTGCGCCCTCGCCGCAGCTTTATCTACCCCTTTGGCAGGACGATACCGGCAGCGGGTTCATTGCCATGCGCTCCCTCCTGCCATCAAGAGAAGTGGCCGCCGCCGCCAGCTCCGTCCTCCATAGCATCGATCCAAACCTCACCTTTACCGACATTCGAACGATGGGCGAGTTGGTTACCGAAGCTAGCGCCCGCCGTCGATTTCAGACCATGCTGCTCACCATCTTCGCCGCCATGGCGCTTCTGCTCGCGCTCGTCGGACTCTACGGATTGCTTGCCTACTCCGTGCGCCAGCGTACGGCCGAAATGGGAGTCCGCCTCGCGCTCGGAGCATCCCGTTCAGAAATCATGAGCCTGGTGCTGCGGCAGGGGCTTCAACTCGTCGTAGTGGGACTGGTACTTGGGATGACTGCAGCCTTCGCTCTCACCCGGATCCTTACCAGCTTCCTCTATGGAGTCCACGCCACTGACCCCATCACCTTCACCATCGTTCCAGTGTCTCTGCTGGCGGCCGCTTTTGCCGCCTGCCTGATTCCAGGATGGAGGGCCGCCAGCATCGATCCCGTGCGCTCCCTGCGCTATGAATAGCGCTCTCGATCAGTTGAAGTTTCAACGCTGTCATTGGACGCATGAGGCGTTCAAGCTTAAGAGAAGAGGAAGCTGAAAGCGACTGCCTCATCTCAGACGCTTGGATCAATGGCTTGGTTGAAGAATGCGGCGGACAGAAGAGCGACCAATTCCCAATCTCCTGGCGATCTCTGATTTTGTGAGTTTCTCTTTTTTGTAAAGGGACCGGACCTCCGAAGCTTTGTTGGCGGCGGAAACTGGCCCGCCAAGGGTCTTTCCATTGGAGCGCGCTTGCGCGATGCCAGCCCTTACGCGCTCGCTCAAGATTTCCCGTTCAAATTCAGCGAATACCGCCAGCATGCCAGCCATGGCACGGCCGGTTGGAGTTGTCATGTCGAAGGCTTCAGTAAGAGAAACGAAACCGATGCCCAATTCGGCCAATTCCTTCAGCGTCAGGATGAGATCGGCAAGCGACCGGCCCCATCGGTCCAGTCGCCAAACGAGGATTGCGTCGAGTTCGCGGCGACGAACGGCAGCAAGCAAGTTATCTCGTTTCGGTCGTTGCAATGCGCCGGAGCCAACCTCCTTCACTTCGATGGCGACGCGCCATCCACGGCGTGCAGCATATTCGCGCATGGCACTGATCTGTAGTGGTAGCGTCTGCTGGTCGTGTGTGGAAACACGCGCGTAGATCGCTACCTGAAGTTTTTCGTTGTGGGATTTCGTCCCTGGCCAAAAACCCTCCTCGAAAAGCGGTTTTGAAGTGCTGGATTGACGCGGCTTTCTGATACTCTCTCCGTGCTGGCCAAAAGCTACTGTTTATGGCCAGCTACATCGTCTGTGAATCGTACCGAAAATCACTCTTCAGAGCGAGAGCATTTATGCCCACTGTGCACGAAACCGCATACCCGCGGTTGAAGAGCAGCATTAGCCGTCGAGAACTGATCGATCTTTATACGCCGACTCAAGCTGAGGTGGAGCTGTCAGGTCGTGTTTCGAAGGGCGAGCAGGCAAGGCTCGCGTTCGTGATTCTGCTGAAGACGTTTCAGCGTCTTGGCTACTTCATTGCACTCCGAGACGTTCCACGCAGCATTGTCGAACACATCGGGCACAATCAAGGCCTGCTGATCGTGCCCGATTCCATGGAAGAGTATGACGAGTCAGGAACACGGCGTCGCCATGTACCGATCATTCGCAAATATCTTCGAGTGAAGAGCTTCGAAGAGAGTGGACAGACCCTGTTGTCGAACACGGTGCGGGTGGCTGCAGCTCGAATGGAGGATCTTGCCGACATCATTAACGTGGCCATCGAAGAGTTGATCCGGCACAGTTTTGAGTTGCCCGGTTTTACAACATTGCTTAAGGAGGCGAAGCTTGGCCGGACGGAAGTGAATCGCACGCTTTACCGGCGCGTCCATGAAGCGCTCGGATCTGAAGGACGAGACGCGATAGATCGACTGCTCGCGGAGCCTGGCGCCGAGCCGCGAGAGACGCGATGGAATGCGCTCAAGCAAGATGCTGGCAGCCCAACGTTGACGCACTTGCGCGAGTTACTGGAACGGCAGCGATGGCTGGATCGCGAGCGACTGCCTGTAGCATTGAAGACTCTTCTTCCTGAAGTAAAGTTGAGACAGTTCGCCCTCGAAGCGAAGAGCCTGGATGCAGCGCGTATGCAGGAGATGGCTCCGGCGAAGCGATACACATTGGCAGCGACTCTGATTGAGTTGCAGAACGCACGCGTGCTCGACGACTTGACGGAGATGTTCATCAAGCGGCTGATGCGTACTCACCGACATGGCCGGGAAGCGTTGGCGCTCGATCGACTGAAGCATCAGGAGCGAACAGACGGGCTGATTCACACCCTGCATGAAGTTATCCTTGCGTGGGGCACGGAGGGCGACGCTGAGGAGCGGATTCATGCCATCGGCACCGTACTTGCGCCGGATAGCCGGATACTGCTGGAACAGTGCGAAGCCCATCAAGCGCAGGTCGGTCACAACTACTACCCGTACCTGTGGCGCTTTTATCAGGGCCACCGTTCTACGCTCCTTCGCATCTGGCGCACGCTCAGATTCCATTCGACGACGCACGACAAGTCGCTCGAAAAAGCGCTTAGCTTCATCCTGGCGTATGAAGCAAGCCGCACGGAATGGCTCGCCTTCACGGAGCCATTAAGCGATCTGGATTGGGTACCCGACACATGGTGGCGATTGGTCACCGGAGCGGTCAAGCGCGAGCCGGTGAACCAAGTTAATCGCCGATATTTCGAGCTGTGCGTCTTTACGCAGATGATGTGGGATTTGAAGTCGGGAGACGCCGCTATCGAAGGCAGCCAAGAATATGCGGACTACCGCGAGCAACTCATCGGTGAAAGCCAAGTTTCTGAGATGGCGGCTGCGTATCAGGAGCAGGCCGGGGTTCCAACCGATGCAACCGAATTCGTGTCCGAAAGGCAGGAGTGGCTAAGAGCGATAGCGCGAGCGACGGATCTTTCGTTTCCGGAAAACGACGCCCTCCGCATAGAGAATGGCGAGCCGATCCTCGCCAAACTGCTGCGCAAGAAAACGCCCGCGCGCCTCGGCTGGCTCGAAGCGGCGATCAAAGCGGAAATGGAGCAGACCCCGATTCTCGATGCGCTAGCCGACACGGAGAACCTGCTCCATTGGACGCGCTTCTTCGGCCCCCTCTCTGGACTTGAAACCAAGCTCGAACAGCCGCGAGAACGCTACCTACTTGCGTCCTTCTGCTATGGATGCAACCTCGGTCCGAGCCAAACGGCAAGATCGGTCCAGGGGACGGATCGCCGACAGATTGCCTGGATCAATCAACGGCATATCAGTGAAGAATCGCTCGATGATGCGATCACTGCGGTGATCAACTCCTATAACAACTTCACGCTTCCGCGGCTTTGGGGCTCCGGCAAACACGCCTCAGCCGACGGCACACGCTGGGACCTGTATGAGCAAAACCTTCTATCCGAATACCACATTCGCTACGGAGGGTATGGCGGCATCGGATACTACCATGTCTCCGATACCTACATCGCCCTCTTCAGCCACTTCATCCCTTGCGGCGTTTGGGAGGCGGTTTACATCCTCGACGGGCTACTCAAGAACGAAAGCGATATCCAACCTGACGTTCTCCATGCCGACACGCAAGGACAATCTGAGCCGGTCTTCGCGCTTGCGCACTTGCTCGGCATCGAACTCATGCCTCGAATCCGCAACTGGAAAAATCTAGACCTGTGCCGGCCGGATCGCAACAGCCGCTACGATCACATCGACTCCTTGTTCAGTGGAACCGTCAATTGGGCATTGATCGAAACCCATTTCTCCGACATGCTCCGCGTTGTGCTGTCCATCAGGGCCGGGCGCATCAGCGCTTCTACCATCCTTCGCCGGCTTGGAACCTACAGTCGCAAGAATCGCCTGTATCAGGCGTTTAGCGAGCTCGGCCGCGTTCTCCGTACTGGTTTCCTGCTACGCTACATCTCCGACCAGCAGCTCCGCTCCACCATTCAGGGCGCTACCAACAAAAGCGAGGCGCTGAATCGGTTTCTTAAGTGGACCTTCTTCGGCGGCGAAGGCGTCATCACCGAGAACAGCCGCGACGAACAGCGCAAGGCCATCAAGTACAACCACCTCGTGGCCAACTGCCTGATCTTTCACAACCTTTGCTCCCTTACCAGGCTCGTCCAGAAGCTGGAGCAGCGAGGGGAATCCGTTCCTGAAGACGCACTCTCCGCCATCAGCCCTTATCTCACAGAGCACATCAATCGGTTCGGGGACTACACGCTCAACCTCGGCAGAAAACCCCCTCAGCCGGACTACGGCTATACCCTAAAGCGAACCGCGTTCACCCGCTGAGCCCCAAATGGCCCATTTTGTATCGAATCGTTGTCATACCCCTTGTCCCATGGGCCGTCGAAATACTTGTCGGTATGGAAGCAGAGAATGTCGAGGCCCATATCGCCCGCGCCGGCGTAGCGAATGACTTTTTTATACTTCTTCGCCTGCGAATGCGCCCATTCTTCCGTGAAATCTTCCCAAACTTCCGGCTTGAATGTCTGGATCAGGTCCGCGACTGGAAACGCCATCGCCAACGAGGCTTGCGTTCCAGCCTGCCCGTCGCCAAATTTCAATATTCTGGAACTGCCAATGATCTCGCCAAGGTCCACAATCGCCGTCCGTCCGATCCTGCGGGTATAGAATTCCGGCATGCGGCTTGGCCCGAGCGCCGTTTGCCTCATTGCTGGTGCAGGAATGAGCATATCAAATACTTCGCTGCGTGGTGCCGAGACGACGTTCTCGCCCGATGCAGCGGAGCGGGTTGCAATATAGTCAGAAATTACTGACAAAACGAAACGACGCCACGGAGGTGGTAGATCCGGAAGCTGCGAACGGGGCCGCGCGCAACGAGGACGTTCTTTGGAGCCACCGTGCTCTATGCCAACGCCGCGCCTTAATGGGACGATACTAGTCTCTCGTTCAATCGCTGTGACATCCGAGAGAATTCACTAGGTAGCGGTCTCCTGAATAACTGAAAATGTTGTAAGGAATATTTTTAGGGTTCGACTGCCATTGAGCTGGCACTTCTTGCATAACCCAAAATCCGCCTTGTCCCATTGTTACTATAAAATCAAGAATTTGATGCACACTCCGGTTAGATACATTGATCGGTGGTAGAGTCTCAGAACCGTGTTGGGTCCCTCCCGAAAAGGCCGATCCTTCTTGCGGAACTAAGAGTGCCCTAATATACATCCAGAGACTAATGCCAATGTCCTGTGCAGAACTAGCTTCTGTGGTAAAACGAGATAGCTCAATATTCAGAGCGTCAACTGTACTAGAACTCATCACTCTAGGGTGCACGTACAGTGTGTTATGTTCAATTTCTGCAACATAATTGGGATCTAGGATCGTAATTTGCCGAATTAATTGATCTACAGAAATAGTAGCTTTATTATCCGATACTTGGGCCTTACAAAGGCCATCCCCCTCAATGACGATTCCAAGTGGCATTCTGTTATTCCATCCAAGCTGAACAAGAGAACTTAAAAGGCTACCAGATTGCCATCCCATAACGATTGAGCTCTTTGTGACTGGTGCTACTTGTGTTTTAGAATCTGCGAATGAAGCGCTCAATGACAGGGCAATAACAAAAGCCATGGCGAACAGAGTCGTGATTGTCGAGCCAAACATGGTTCCACCTTTTTAGGGTGTCAATAATCCATTGATCTTAACGTAATTGCAAGCATATTGGATGGTTGAATTTGTTAATGGATAGATTTGTCCTCCTCCCTCAAACGTATCTGTATTAGTTTGGGTTGCTGTCGTCGTATTTGATCCCGGGCAGGCGGGTGTACATACATAAAACGAGTCTGGATATTGGCCGTTTGCTTCTGTATATCCAATATGCGTATCGATTTGTCCGACGTTCAGCCCGTTTTGACCAGAGTTCACTGTCACCGTCTCATTGACCGCTTGATTGGCTTGTTGAATGTCTTGCCCATTTTGATCAACCACCGCTCTTTGAACGATACGGGTCCAGCCAGCTTGCCCCGCTGGGCAAAC
>Ga0105243_10004669_pt1 | contig 10783 bp, 9 predicted proteins | sample KBSM34metaG_FD_81525 | JGI IMG/M metagenome (GOLD analysis project Ga0105243, IMG submission 81525) | Miscanthus rhizosphere microbial communities from Kellogg Biological Station, Michigan, USA - KBS M3-4 metaG | ecosystem: Host-associated > Plants > Roots > Rhizosphere > Soil | place: Michigan...
CGCCTGACCGGCGATCGCTCTCGGCGTCTCTTCGAAGCCGTTGACGATCGCGCGTACCGTGCTGGTGCGCGCCGAGGGCAACGCCACGAGGCGGTCGCCGACCGACACGCTGCCGCTCGACACTACTCCGGCGAAGCCACGGAAATCCTGGTTGGGCCGGTTTACCCACTGCACGGGCATCCGGAACGGCCCGCCGGCCGGCTCCTGCTCGATCGGCACCGACTCGAGATGGTCCATCAGCGATGGGCCCGTGTACCACGGCATCCGGTCGCTGCGCGTGAACACGTTGTCGCCGTTGACCGCCGAGATCGGAATGCAGACGACGTCCTCGACCCCGATCTGGGCCGCAAACGCGCGGTAATCGGCTTCGATGCGGCGGCCGACCTCCTCGGAATAGTCCATGTGGTCCATCTTGTTCACCGCCAGCACCACGTGGCGGATGCCGAGCAGTGACACCAGGTAGCTGTGGCGCCTCGTCTGCGTGAGCACGCCCTTGCGGGCGTCGATGAGGATGATCGCGAGATCCGCCGTGGACGCTCCGGTCACCATGTTCCGCGTGTACTGCTCGTGCCCCGGCGTGTCGGCCACGATGTACTTTCGCCGCTCGGTCGAGAAGAACCGGTAGGCGACGTCGATCGTGATGCCCTGCTCGCGCTCGGCGGACAGCCCATCCACGAGCAGCGCGAAGTCGATGTCGCCGCCACGCGTGCCCGACTTGCGCGAATCGGCAGCGAGGGTGGACAGCTGGTCCTCGAACAGCGTCTTGCTCTCGAAGAGCAGGCGTCCGATCAGCGTGGACTTGCCGTCGTCCACGCTGCCGCAGGTGATGAAGCGCAGCAGGTCCTTGCGCTCCTGCCGTTGCAGGTAGGCTTCGACTTCGGCGGCGATGGTCGCGGGCGTCGCCATCAGAAGTACCCCTCGACCTTCTTCTTTTCCATCGAGGCCGACTGATCGTTGTCGATCACGCGTCCCTGCCGCTCGGACACGCGCGTGAGCAGCATCTCCTGGATGATGGCCGGCAGCGTGGCCGCGTCGCTCTCGATGGCGCCGGTGAGGGGATAGCACCCGAGCGTGCGGAAGCGCACGCGCCGCATCTGCGGTGTTTCGCCGGGCTCGAGCGGCATGCGGTCATCGTCCACCATGATCAGCTGACCGTCGCGCATGACGACCGGCCGTTCCTTGGCGTAGTAGAGCGGCACGATCGGGATGTTCTCGGCGTAGATGTATTGCCAGACATCGAGCTCGGTCCAGTTGGAGAGCGGAAACACGCGGATGCTCTCGCCCTTGCGCATGCGCGCGTTGTAGAGGCGCCACAGTTCCGGCCGCTGCTGCTTCGGATCCCAGCGGTGCTGAGCCGAGCGGATCGAAAAGACGCGTTCCTTCGCCCGCGACTTCTCCTCGTCGCGGCGGGCCCCGCCGAAGGCGGCGTCGAAGCCGAATTTGTCGAGCGCCTGCTTGAGCGCGACCGTCTTCATCACGTCGGTGTGCACCGCCGAGCCGTGCGAGAACGGATTGATTCCGGCCTTCACGCCCTCTTCGTTGATGTGGACGATGAGATCGATGCCCAGCCGCCGCGCCGATTCGTCGCGGAACGCGATCATCTCCCTGAACTTCCATGTGGTATCCACATGCATGAACGGGAAGGGCGGCTTGGACGGATGGAACGCCTTCATGGCCAGATGCATCATGACGGCGCTGTCCTTGCCGATCGAATAGAGCATCACCGGGCGTTCGCACTCGGCGACCACCTCTCGCATGATGTGGATGCTCTCCGCTTCGAGCCGCTGGAGATGACTGAGCGAGGTTGGCGTCAAACCCATCCGGGTGAAGCGTAGCAACGATCGCACAAACCGACGACAGCTCGTCCGTTGTCAGCGGCCATGAGCCCCTCTGGGCAGTTAGCCAACGCACCCTAACACTTCGTCACCCATCAGCGGTACGCTTGTTGCCACCTCATCCGTAGGGTGCCCAAGGGGCTCTCGAAACGTTGGTGTTTCTAGAGCTTTCTGGGGAGACGCCCAAGTGTGGCTCGGCGCCGTGGGGCAAATGTCTCCCCGGCCACGGATTTTCGGCACCGCAGGGTGGATTTGGAATCGGGATGACAGAGACCAGGGTCCGGACGCTGACGGCGGAGCAGAGCCTGCGGCTGCTCAGCGCGCGCCGCGCCGTGCCCCCCGGGCTGCCTGCTGATCTGCTCCTCCGCCAGGCGGCCGCCTATCTCGCCTCGATTCTCGGCGCCGCGGTCGTCTTTGCGGGTTGGCGCGAGGGGCGCTGGTCGATCCTCGCGCGGTCCTCCAGCGGGGCCGACCTGCGGCTGCTGCCCGATGACGACTATGCCCTCGACGAGGTGACCGCGCTCGGTGACCAGATTGCCGTGCGGATCGTGGACGGGGCGCCTTGGACGCTGGCGCTGCTTCCCGGCGCGTCGCACACCGCCATCCTGATGATCGAGGGCGACTGGTCGGCTTCGACGCACGCCCTGGCCGAAGCGGCGCGCGCGCTCTGCGCCCAGGAAGGGTCGTCCACGAGCCTCGGCGACATCGGCCTGGCCGCCTACGAGCTGGCGCGCGATCTCGCCGCCGTGACCGGGCTGCGCGAGGTGTGCGAACTGGCCGTCCGCGCCGTCGTCAAGACGCTGCCGTGCCGCGTCGCGACCTTTGCGGTACCCACCGACCAGGGCAACCTGTCGATCGTGGCGACACACGGCTATCCGGTGGCGCTGACCGAACACCTCCGCATCTCACCGGGAGCCGGCATCATCGGCGCCGTCTACCAGAAGGGTGTGCCGCTGCGCGTGGAGGACGTGACCACGTTGCCCGGGTTCGAACGCCCGCGTTCGCGCTACCGGACGAAGTCGTTTGCGGCCGTCCCGATCACCGCGGGTTCGGACGTGCTCGGCGTCCTGTGCGTCACCGATCGCGACGGTGACGTGGCGCTGTCGGTGGACGACGTCGCGGACCTCGGCATACTGCTGGCGCCGGTGGCGCTGGCGCTCGTACGCGAGCGGACGCAGCGGCAGGCGCAGTTCTTCGCGCAGGCCGCGATCGTCGATCCGTCGAGCGGTCTCTTCAATCGGCCCTATTTTCAGAGCCGCTTGCAGGAGGAACTGCAGCGTTCCACGCGTCAGAACACGCCGGTGTCGCTGCTGATGCTCGACATCGACTCGTTCAAGAACATCAACGACACGTTCGGCCATCTGGCGGGCGACACGGTCATCAAGGACGTCGCCGACATCCTGAAAAGCTCGGTGCGCGTCTTCGACGTGTGCGCGCGCTACGGCGGCGAGGAGTTTGCCGTCGTGATGCCGGGCAGCAGCCTCGACAGCGCCAGCGCGATCGCCGAGCGCATCCGGCAGCGCATCCACAGCTACCACTCCACCGACCGCGCGCTGGCGGGCCTGCGCGTGACGGTGAGCATTGGCGTGGCCGAGTCAGGACCGCTGGGGAGCGTGCGCGAAGTGATCGAGCGGGCCGACAGCGCGCTCTACGCTGCCAAGCGAGCCGGCAAGAACCGAGTGAGCACCAGCCCCGTCACCACGCGCTGAAGGCCTCGCCTTCGCGCGACGGCGGGCTACGCCACCGCCATCACGTTCAGCACGAGTAGGGAAAGAGTGGTGGTTGGCCGCCAGTGGCCCAGAACGGCCGCTGCCTGCTCGACCGTCGCGCGGGGTGAGCAGCGCAGCACCACACACGCCGACTCATCGCCATCGCGCGACACCTGAATCCACCAGGCCCGTTCATCGAGATACACGCCGTGCACGCGCGCGACCCAGCGCGAGCGCCGCCCATCGACCCGGCGCCCTTCGAGCGCGGCCGCGAGCGGACCGGGCCCTGTCTGAGAGAAGTCTGCGGCAGCGTGCACTTTTGCTTCGCCCGCTGCACGCAAATCCTAGAGTTGTGCCAGCGCCTCTGGATTATGTGCAGTCGGTTGAAGGTCTTGGGGATCAGTGTGTTAGCCTGATCGCCGTCTCCGGGAGGCCGTCAGAACAGTAATCAGAATGTCAGAATCGTAACTGGAACCGAGACTTTTCTTCGAATTTCCCGTTGATTTTATTCTTCTGAATACGGCAGACTTATTGTTCGCCTACCCGCTGGAGTTCGTTTCAACAGCGAGGAGGATTCGCACTGTGTCCACTTCTTCGGTTGCCCGCTCGCGGGCGTTGCCCCTACTTCTCGGCGAGAGTCCAGCGCTCGTCGAGCTTCGCCGAGATATCCAGGCGGCCGCCCGAACGGAGGCGAAGGTCCTGGTTCTGGGTGAGACCGGGGTCGGCAAGGAAGTGGTCGCGCAGCTGATTCACGCCCAGAGCGGGCGCGTTGGCCGATCCTTCGTCGCCGTCAACTGCAGCGGCATCCCGGAAACCCTGCTCGAGTCGGAGCTCTTCGGCCATGTTCGGGGGAGCTTTACGGGCGCCTACCGCGACAAGCCGGGGCTGGTGCGACAAGCCGATCACGGGACGCTGTTCCTCGACGAGCTCGGCGAGATGAGCCTGCGGATGCAGGCCGTGCTGCTTCGCTTCGCAGAAACGGGCGAGATTCAACCGATCGGATCGGATGCCGTGACGGGCCGCACCGACGTCCGCCTGATCACCGCCACCAACCGCGACTTGCGCCGGCAGATCGAAGGCGGGCAGTTCCGCGAAGATCTGTATTACCGCTTGAACGTCATTCAGATCGCAGTGCCGCCGCTGCGCCAGCGCGGCGACGACGTCCTCCTGCTTCTGCGCTACTACCTGCAGCGGGCCAGCGAGGCGCACCGGCTGCCGTTGCCCGAGCTCACGCCCGAGGCCGAACAGCTGCTGCTGCGCTACCAGTGGCCCGGCAACATCCGCGAGCTGAAGAACATGACCGAGCGGCTGGTCGTGCGCGCGAGCGAGATGCCGATCCGACCCGAGGATCTGCCGCGCGAAGCGCGCGGCGAGTCAGAGCCGATCGTGCCCGTGATGGCGGCGCCGGGCGCGGAGGAGAGTCCGCGCGCGCAGACATCGGCCGGCCGTCACGTGGTGAAGGGATCCGAAGCGGCCGAGCGGCTGTGGAACCGGTTGATCAACGGCGAGGACTTCTGGACCGTCGTGCACCAGCCGTTCAAGGCCCACGAGCTCACCCGCGACGATCTCGCGGCGCTCATCGATCGCGGCCTGCAGCACACCCGCGGCAGCTATCGTGCGCTGCTGGCGACGTTCGGGTTGCCGACGTCGGACTACAAGCGCTTCCACGCGTTCCTCTACCAGCAGAACTGCAATCTGCCGGTGGGCCCCTACCGCAGCGCCAAAGCGTCGATTCGCGGCAATCCGCGTCCCGACTCGTACTCGCGCGCCTCCGCGTAAATGTAGAGGGCGGTCTTTAGACCGCCCTGCGTCCGCCGATCTAAGAGACCGGCCGCTCCAGCAACCAGTCTGTTCCGCCCGGTTGCATTTCGTAGTCGTACATCAGCGCGACATCGAAGGCCTCGAAGAAGAGCGCGCCGAGGGCGTCATGCGCTTCGTGTGCAAGGTACGCGGAGAGGTCTGCGGCGGTGTCGAATTCGAGGATCGCCGCGTACTCGTAGTCCACCGTCATCAGCTGCTCGTACGGGCGTCCGTGCAGAATCCGGCGGCCGACGTGCGCCCGGCGGATCGACGGGATTTCCTGGAGCGCGCGCTCGAACGCCGTGGCGAGCCGTTGCCGGCCCGCGGGATCCAGTCCGGGCTTGGGCTTGAACAGCACGACGTGCGCCACCATCAGCGCTTTGGCCCGCGCGGGCCCCGGGGCCCGCGCGGATCGCGCGGTGCGCGCGGCCCGGCGGGACGGCTCGCGCCGGGACCGCCCGTCGGCTTGCCCGGCGGGCGCGGGCCACGCGGCCGATCTTTCCACTCGCCGCGGCCTTCGGGCTTCGGCCCGGTTGGCCTGGCCGGTCGATCCGTCCACTCACCGCGGCCTTTGGGCTTCGGCCCGGTTGGCCTGGCCGGTCGATCCTTCCACTCACCGCGGCCCTCGGGTTTCAGCCCGGGCGGGCGTCGCCAGTCGCGCGGAGCATCGGCCCTCGGGCCTGTCGGTCGCTCGTGTCCGGCACGGTCTGGAGGACGTCCCGTCCCCTTGTCGCCGTCCTGCCGTCGCTCAAAGCGCTGCTTTCGTCGATCGAGGTTTCGTGCCTTCTTGGCGTCGATGAATTTCTGACGCGGGTCACGATGCTCGCCGCCGGGCCGCCAGTCGCGGCCCCGTCCCCGCGGCCGGTCGCCCTCGCGATCGCGAATGAGCGCCTCGCGCGCAGCCTCGGGCGACTCCCACAGGCGGCCGCGCGAGAACCACTGCATGACCGCGTCGGGATGTTTCTCCTGAAGCCGTTTGAACGTGGGCAGCAGTTCGTCGCGCTCCGTGGCGCGGAACGCGGTGGGCAGCCCGCCGACGAGGATCGTCCAGTATGCAAAGCGCGGCGGCATGTGGCGACCTACTCCAATCCGAGACGCTTCATCTTCTCGACGAGGGTGGTCCGCTTGATGCGGAGCACCTCCGCGGCCTTGTTGCGATTGCCGCGCGTACGTTCGAGCGCGCGCCGGATCAGGTCCTTTTCGATTGACGCCAGGTAGTCGTTGAGGTCGAGCCCCTCATCGGGGAGATCGACGTACGGCGTGGCGGTCGGCGACGGCGCTTCCTGCATTTCGGGCAGCAGATCGCCCACGTCGATCTCGGGCCGCGACCCGCGCATGGTGACCGCGCGCTCGACGGCGTTCTCGAGCTGACGCACGTTGCCGGGCCAGTCGAACGCCATCATGCAGCGCATGGCGCCCTGCGAGATCTGCGGCGGCGCCTCGGGCGCGAACTTCGTCACGAAGTGCTTGATGAGCAGCGGAATGTCCTCGCGCCGATCGCGGAGCGGCGGCAGCGTCACCTGGAAGACGTTCAGCCGGTAGAAGAGATCCTCGCGAAACGCACCTTCGGCAATCATCCGCTTCAACGGCGCGTTGGTGGCGGCAATGACGCGCACGTCCACCTTGATCGTCTGGTTGCCGCCCAGACGCTCGAATGCGCGCTCCTGGAGCGCCCGCAGCAGCTTGCTCTGCAAGCCGAGGCTCATCGTTCCGATCTCGTCGAGGAAGATCGTCCCCTTGTGCGCGAGCTCGAAACGACCCTGCCTCGTGCTGGTCGCGCCGGTGAACGATCCCTTCTCGTGGCCAAAGAGCTCGCTTTCGAGCAGCGTCTCGGGCAGCGCGGCGCAGTTGATCGCCACGAAACGCTGCGCCTTCCGCGGACTGTTGTGGTGGATCGCCTTGGCGATCACTTCCTTTCCGGTGCCGGTCTCACCGGTGACGAGGACGGTGCTTGCCGTGCGCGCCACCGTCTCGAGCATCGAGAAGAGCGGTTGCATCGCGCGGCTGCGTCCGATGATGCCCTCGAACTGATAGCGCTCCTCGAGCTGCGATCGAAGATAGGCGTTCTCGGAACGCAGGCGGCCCCGTTCGAGCGACGTCTGGATGACGTGCATCAGCTCGTCGAAGTGGAAGGGCTTGGTGATGAAGTCCGACGCGCCCTTCTTGATTGCCTCGACGGCGTCGCGCACGGTGCCGTAACCGGTGATGACGATGGCGACGATGGCGGGATAGCGCTGTCGCGCCGCGTCGATCACCTGCGTGCCGTCCATGCCTGGCAGGCGCAGGTCGGTGACCAGGATGTCGAAGGCGAACTGATCGAGCAGCTCGAGCGCCTGTTCGCCGCTGCCGGCTTCGACCACCTCGAATCCGCGCTCGGCCAAACGCTCGGCCGTCGGCCGGCGGAGGCTTTCCTCGTCGTCCACGAACAAGAGGTGGGGGCGGCTGGGGTCGGCCACGGGCGCCAACATTTTGACACACATGTCCAGATCTGAAATTGCGAACCGGCGTTAAGCCGGTTTGCCAGATAAAGCGCGCGGTCCGCGATCTAAGCGGACCGCGCAGAGTCGCGCAGCCTAACGAATCTCCCTGAGCTGCCGATACGCGTTCTTGAGGGTTCGCCGGGACTGTCCCCGGCTGCGCCCGCCGGAGCTTCTGGACGCTGAAGCCAGGCCCACAGGGGCCGAAAAGAGACTATATGGACCGTCAGACGCTGTCGATCATGAAGGCGTGCGAAGTGGTTGGAGTGAGCCGCCGCACCATCTACAACTGGATTTCCGCGGGGAAGGTCGAATACGTGCGCACCGCCGGCGGCGCGATTCGCATCTTCGCCGACTCGCTGTGGCGTGACGCGGCTTCGCCCGCGCGTCAGGTGAGCGCGACCGTGCGGCCGACCGGTTCGCACGCGTGAGCCAGCTCCGGGAGTCCGCGTCCCCCGCGGACTCAGCGCTTCAGGCCGGTGGGGACCTGCGGGTCCTGTTTCACCGCCTGAACAACCAGCTGGGCATCATCCTCGCCTGCGCCGAGCTCTTGGAGCTCAAGGCCGTGGACGACGCCAGCCGGTCCAGAGCGGGTGAGGTGGTCGCGAAGGTGCTCGACGCGATGGGCACAGCGAAAGAGATCCGCCACCAGACCGACCTGCTCTAACCCCTGTTCCCTCCCGGGACAGGCTGGCCGCGCGAGACCCCCTTCTGTTCCAGCGCGGCACAACGACCCTCAGTTTCGTAATCGGAAGCGTCAGTTCTTTGGCTCGGCTGGCCGCCAATTCGTCAACGGCTTGACGAATTGTCCCGTTTCGGGGCACGGCGCGGGTGCGGAAACTGCACAAAAGCTCGACCGCAACGTGTTCCATTTATTGAACTTAGAACACGGGGTCTGACCACCATTACGTCGGAATGACCGAGGCTGCGCGGTTTGGTACTTCGGTTGCGATAGGGATGGGCCGGAGGAACAACACATCACATGCGCCCCCAGCCCGGCACCGACAACACCCGCGTCGTCAACAGCATCCCCTTCGTCGAACAGCTCGCGCGCCGCGTGGCGGCCACGATGCCCCATTCGATCGATATTGGCGACCTCGTCCAGGACGGCGTCATCGGTCTCATCGATGCCGCGAACCGCTTCGACGAGGCCCGGGGTATCAAGTTCGAGACGTTTGCCGAACGGCGGGTCCGGGGGGCGATGATCGACGCGCTCCGCAAGGATGCCTGGCCGCGTGGCGTGCGCCGTCAGCGCCGTGAGCTGGAAGCTGCCCGCGAGGAGCTGCGCCGCGAGCTCGGTTGCGAGCCGTCGCTCGCCGACCTGGCCGCGAAGGTCGGGTCCGACGAGAAGCGCCTGGGCCGCACGATTGTCCGCATCAACGCCATCGAATCCACCTCGCCGCTCGCCAACAACGAACATCTCGACGAAGCCACCCTGCCGGCGGCGCTCATCCCGTCCGAGCCCGAGCGGCCGGACGTGGCGTTCGAGCGTGAAGAGACCAAGCGCCGGGTGCAGGACGCGATTGCGTCGCTACCGGCCCGCGAGCAGAAGGTGATCGGTCTCTACTACTACCAGGAAGCCACGATGAAGCAGATTGGCGCCGAGATCGGCGTCAACGAATCGCGCGTCTCGCAGCTGCACGCGCGCGCCATCGGCCGCCTCCGCGACGCGCTGTCGCACATGGCGCCGGGGGCCGAGACCCTCAAGATTCTCCGCAGCGCGATTCTCGAGTTCCACAAGCCGAAGATGGCCAAGGCCACGCTCGCCAGCGTGCCGGCGGCAGCGTCGCGTTCGGCCGCGGCCGTCGTGGTGGATTACGCGAGCGTGTCGCGCACCGCGCGCAGCAAGTCGCCGATGCGGAACGGTTTGACCAGCCAGCGGCAGCCGCTCTCGGCGAGGAAGCGTTCGGCGTCGGTGGCCGCCACGTCGCCGGTGACGAAGATCACGCGCCGCGCAAGCGACGGCGTCGCCGCGGCGATCGCGCGGTAGATCACCATCCCGCTGACGCGCGGCATCTTCAAGTCGCAGATGATCGCGTCGTAGCTGCCTTTTCGAATGCGGGCGAGGGCGTCCTCGCCGTCGCCCGCGATCTCCACCTTCAATCCCGCGTCCTGCAGCGCCTCGCCCATGGCGCTGGCCAGCGCATCCTCATCCTCGACGACGAGCACCGATGCGCCGCGCACGGCCTCCTTCGGCGACGGCGCCGGCGCGGGTGCCGGCGGCGCCTCCGCGGTGGCCGTCACCGGGAGATCGACCACGAACGACGTCCCCCGTCCAGCCTCTGAATCCACGCGGATGCGGCCGCCGTGGTCCTTGACGATGTTGTAGGCCACCGCGAGGCCGAGGCCCGTGCCCTCGCCGACCGGCTTGGTCGTGAAGAAGGCGTCGAAGATCTTGGTGCGGATCTCCGGCGCCAGCCCCGGCCCGTCGTCGCTCACGTCGAACGACACCGTGTTGAGCGCGGCGTCGTGCCACGTGCGCACCACGAGCGAGCCGCGGCCGTGGCTGGCCACCATCGCCTGCTCGGCGTTGTTCATCAGATTGAGCAGCACCTGCTGGATGCGGTGCGCATCGGCAAACACCGGCGGCAGCCCCGCCGCCAGCGCCGTCACCACGTCGATGTTGTTGGCAGCCTGTTCCTCGGCCCGCAGCTCCAGCGTCTCACGGACGACGTGGTTCAAATCGATCATCGACCGCGTGGACGGCCGCGGCTTGGCGTAGGTGAGCAGGTCGCGGACGATGCGCGTGGCACGTTCGGTAGCCGCCACGATCGCGTCGGCACCCCGCTTGGACGTCGCGTCGAGCGGCTGTTCCTGCATTCGCTCCGCCCAGCTGAGGATCGTCGCGAGTGGGTTGTTCAGCTCGTGAGCGACCTGCGAAATGGTCTGACCCAGCACGGCCAGTTTCTCCGCCTGCAGCAGCTGCTGATAGAGATCGCGTGAGCGGTCCTTCAAGCGCCGC
>Ga0105243_10004672_pt1 | contig 10779 bp, 7 predicted proteins | sample KBSM34metaG_FD_81525 | JGI IMG/M metagenome (GOLD analysis project Ga0105243, IMG submission 81525) | Miscanthus rhizosphere microbial communities from Kellogg Biological Station, Michigan, USA - KBS M3-4 metaG | ecosystem: Host-associated > Plants > Roots > Rhizosphere > Soil | place: Michigan...
CACGGCCCGACATCATCGGCACCGGCACGCCGCACGCGGCCGCGAGCGGCGCGAGCACGAGCGACGTCTTGTCGCCGACGCCGCCGGTGCTGTGCTTGTCGACTTTGACGCCGGGGATCCCGCCGAGATCGACGCGGACACCCGAGTGGACCATCGCGTCGGTCAGCCACGCGGTCTCTTCGGCGTTCATGCCGCGCAGGAGGATGGCCATCAGGAGCGCCGAGGCCTGGTAGTCGGGCAGAGTGCCGGCGGTGACGCCGTCGACGAAGAACCGGATCTCGTCGCGGCCGAGCGTTCGCCCGTCCCGCTTCGAGATGATGATGTCGACGGCGCGCATCCGGCGGGCAGTATATCCCGCCTTGCCCGCTTGCTCGCTCACCGGGCACGTGCGAGCAAGACGCCATCAAGGCGGAGTGCAGATATGCGCATTCGCGGCTCGGCAGCCGCTAGCCTCCAGCGTCCAGCCTCCGCCATAATCAATCAGTGTCCCAGGTGTCGCAGCTATCGCCGGAGCTCTCACAGGGTCTGCTCCGCGTGGCCCGGGCGCTGCTCGTCGCGGCACGCAACTGGACGCTCTATCCGCCTCAACATCCGGCCGTGGCATCCTCCGTCGAACGGTTGTGCGACGCGATCCGCCAATCGTCGCTCGGCGCCGCGTTCGGCATCGGCATCACGCCGAGCGCCCTCCTCATCGACGGCGTCGCCCCGAACCAGACCGACGGGCCGATCGCGGACGCGGCCGCGCTGCTCCACGACCGCGACCTGCTGCACGTCACCTTTCTCGGAGAGGTCTCCTACGACGGCGTGACCAGGCTGCTGCGTTTGCTGAGCCTCGACGCCGCCGAGCGCCGGCACAGAGGCGGCCCGGTGAAGATCTGGGCCGAGGAGGGGCATCCGTCGCTCGTCATCGAGCAGCTTGACTACGAGGCGCTGTTCGCGCGCGAGGAAGGCACCGTCCCCGAGCCGGCCAAGCGCGACGATCTCTGGCGCTCGATCGTGATGACGATCTCGGGCAGCCAGAAAGCGGTGTTCGACGAGCGCTCGCAGGAACGGCTGCTCGCCATCGCCGGCAGCGGCATCGACATCAGCGATCTCGCCACGGCGCTGCTGGCGCCCAAATGCACGCTCGACGGCTCGCCGATGATCACGTCGCAGGCCGCCGCCGTGCTCGCCGCGTTTCGCGTCCTGACCAGCATCGTCTCGGTGATGTCGCCGGACAAGATGCCCGACGTCATGAGCAACCTCGCCTTCGCCGCCGGGCAGCTCGACCCGCACGTCGCCATGCAGCTGATGCAGACCGCCGACGATCCGCACGCGGAGGTGGCGGTCGTCGCCCGCGTCGCGGCGGCGTTCGACGATGCGAAGGTCGCGCAGCTGCTCGCGACGGCGCTGGCGCTCGAAGGACGCGCCTCCGATCGGCTGGCCACGATCTTCAACACCATCGCCCCCGACGACGACCGCAAGCGGCGCGTCCTCACCATGACGCGCAACATGCTCAGCGAGACCGATTTCGGCAAGTCGGGGCAGTTCCAGGTGCTGTGGACGTCGGCCGAAGAGCTGCTCATCTCCTACAACGACGCGCCGTTCGTCTCGGAGCAATACCGCACGGCGCTCGACGGCGTCGGCGGCCGCGCGGAGCGGCTCGCGGCCGGCGATCTGCCGCCGGAGCTGGCGGCGTGGGTCGACACGCTCGGCCAGGACAACGTCCGATCGCTGTCGGTCAGCCTGCTCATCGACCTGTTGACGATCGAGACCGAAGTGGCGCGCGCCGAAGAGATCGCCCACGACATGACGGCGCTGGCCGAAGACCTGCTGCTGTCGGGCGCCTACGAGGACGCCCGGGTGGTGACCCGCGCGCTCGGCGATCGCGCGGCCTCGACCAAGATCGGCCGGGACGCCTGCCGCCTGGCGCTCGATCGCCTCGGCGAGTCGATCGCGATGCGCGAAACCGCGCTGCTCCTGGGCGATCTCGACGCGCCGGAGCTGGCGACGATCGCCACCATCGTCACGACAATCGGCCCGGCCAGCATCGAAGCGCTGAAGCCGATGGTGATGCCCGAAGAGCAGGCCGCGGGCTTCGAGCGCGCGGCGCAGATGGTCGTCGGCTTCAAGCGCCCGGCGATCCATCGCCTGGCCGCGCTGACGGAGGACAGCCGCTGGTTCGTCCAGCGTAACGGCGCGCAGCTGCTCGGGCGCATCGCGGATGCCGACTGCGTCCCGCTGCTGCAGCCGCTGCTCCGCAAGGGCGACCCGCGGGTCGCGCGCGCAGCGGTGTCGGCGCTCGGCGCGATCCCCGATGCCTCGGCCGCCCGCGCGATTCACACCATCCTGCGGACCGCGACCGGCGAGATGCGCGCGGCGGTGATCGCGGCGCTCGTCGCCGACCGCGACGCCCGCGTCGTGCCGATGCTGGCGCGGATCATCGGCGAGAGCGAGCCGCTCGGCAAGGACCACGAGGTCGTGCTCGAGACGATGACGGCGCTCGGCGCCGTCGGCAGCGACGATGCGGTGACGCCGCTGACGACCGCGATGCAGGTGCGGTCGTTCTGGCGCCGCGGCAAGGCCCGGGCGCTCAAGGAGCGCGGGGTGAACGCGCTGGTGCGGATCGGCGGCGAGCGGGCGAAAGCGGCGCTCGAAGAGGCGGCCCGCAGCCGCGACAAGCAGCTGCGGTCGCTCGCGCGGTCGGCGCGCCTGTGAGGCAGATGTAATGGAACAGGCCAAGGCCGAAGACCTCGTCCGGCGGATCGCCACGGCGGTGCGGGGGGCGGACCTCTACTCGCCGACGCATCCGCTGGTGCAGCGCGGCATCGACAACCTCGTCGCGTCGACCCAGGAAGCGCTGCAGCGCTCGGCGAGCATCATCGTCGGCTTCATCGACGACGAGATCGTGGTCGACGGGATGCGGATGCCGCGGGGCACGGCGGCGCTGGTCGGCTTCGCGCGCGACCTGCGCGAGCGCGAGATCGAGAAGATCACGATCACGCGCGGGATCAGCCGCGAGGAGATCCGGGCCTTCGTCGCGGTGCTCGGCGATCGCAAGACCAAGATTCCGCTGCCCGATCAGCTGGCGGCCCGCGGCGTCCGCAACATCACCCTCGGCCGGGTCGTGGTCGAAGACGTCACCGACGAGCAGGCCGGCATCGCGGCGGCCAAGCGCGTCTACGCCACCGCCGTGCAGACGGCGGAGACGCTGTGGGAATCGGCCAAGGCGGGCGAGCAGCCCGACCCCGGGACCGCGCGCAAGATCATCGACGGCCTCGCGCGGCTGGTGACGCAGGATCGCACGTCGCTGATGGCGCTCACCGCGCTCAAGAAGTACGACAACTACACGTTCACGCACATGGTGAACGTCGCGGCGCTGGCCATGGCGCAGGCGCGCTCGCTGAACCTCGATGGCGCGCTGCTCCGCGAGTTCGGCTTTGCGGCGTTGATGCACGACATCGGCAAGGTCAACACGCCGCTCGAGGTGCTGAACAAGCCCGGCAAGCTGACCAAGGAGGAGTTCGACATCATGAAGCGCCACGTCGTCGACGGGGCGCACATTCTGCGGCGGACCCCTGAGATGCCGGCGCTCGCGCCGATCGTCGCGTTCGAGCACCACCTCAAGCAGGATCTCAGCGGGTATCCGGAGGGAATCGGCAGCCGCAAACTGAACCTGTGCACGATGATCGTGTCGATCGCCGACGTCTTCGACGCGCTGCGCAGCAACCGTCCCTACCGGGAGGGCATGGCGACGGTGCGGATCCGCAGCATCATGGGCGAGCAGGGCAATCCGGCGTTCAACCAGGCGCTGCTCAAGCGCTTCGTCAACCTGATGGGGCTGTTTCCCATCGGCACGCTGGTGCGCCTGAACACGGACGAGCTCGCGGTGGTCACCGCCGAGCACCCGACCGATCCGTTCCGGCCGCAGGTCAAGATCGTCATCGACAAGTCGGGGGCGATCATCGAGGAGCCGGTGCTGGCCAACACGTGGGACCGTGACGACCGCGGGGAACATCCGTACGCGGTCATCGAGGCGGTCGATCCGGAGTCGATGACCGTCGATCCGTTGACGTTCCTGTGAGAATTGGTGAATTGGTGAATTGGTGAGTTGGCGAATTGGTAACGTGGTGACCGTGGTGGCCTGCGCGCGATGAGCGAGCCGACGCCCCAGGTCTCCCACTCGCTCGATCGGCAGGCGCCCGGCGCCGCGGCCCCGCTCGGGCCCGTGGAAAGCGCGCGGCTGACCGATTTCGCGCGCGCCTGCAAAGCGGCCGCGCGCGCGGTGGTGCTGTACCCGTCCGGCCACCCCGCGATCGCCGCCACGCTGGGCCGGATCGCGCACATCACGTCGGCCGGGTCGCTGTCGGACCAGCTGAAAATCACCGTGCTCCCCGACAGCCTGCTGCTCGACGAGCGTCCGGCGGCGCGCCCCGACGCGGCCATCAGCGAGCTCGCCGCGCTGCTGCACAGCCATCTCATCGGACAGATGACGATCTTGCCCGGCGGCGACGTCGAGGCGTGGCGGGCGTTCCTCCTGCTGCTCGGCAGGACGCCGGAATCGGTGCGCACCGACGGCGGCATCGCGCGCGTGTGGACCACGATGGCCGGCCGGCACATCGAGCTGCGCGAGATCGACTATGCGGAAGTGCTGCGCGAGCGCTCCGGCGGCGAAGCGGCGGTGTGGTCCCACGTCATCACCAACTGCCTCCAGGGCAGCGCGTTCGACCTCGACGAGCAGGGCATCCGCGATCTGCTGGGCATCGCGGTCGACAGCGAGCGCCTCGCCGAGCTGATGGGGTCGCTCGAGGCGAGCAGCGACGGCAGCGGCGGGATTGGCGCCAAGACCGCCGCGCTGATGCGCATGCTGCGAGGGATCGTCGAGGTGGTCTCGAAAAACGATCCCGATCGGCTCGAGCCGGTGCTGCGCAGCATGGCCTCGGCCGTCGGCCAGTGCACCCCGGACATGCTGCTCGGGCTGATCGGACACCGCGACGACGACGAGGGGCCGCGCCTGGTGCAGGCGGTCGTCAGCCGCATGACCGACACGACGATCGCGCGCTTCGTCTCCCGTCACGTGATCTCGGAGAGCGCGCCGACCGACCGGCTCGCGCTGGCGTTCCAGTCGCTCGTGCGCGAGCCGGAGCAGCAGCAGCGGCTGCTCTCGCTGGCGAAAGAGGATGTCGCGGCCTCGCCGCTCGGGAGCACCGAAGGCTTCGAGTCGGTCTGGAACCACGTCGCCGAAAAGCTGCTGACCTCCTATTCCGACGAGAACTACGTCTCCGACGCCTACGGGCGCGAGCTGTCGGGCGCGCGCACGCAGGCGGTTGAAGTCGAACAGGTCCACGACGATCCCCCGGATCGCATCGCCGAGTGGTTGAGCACGATCGCGACGACCTCGCTTCGCGCGCTCGACCTCACGCTGGTGCTCGACCTGCTGCGCATCGAGCAGGATGAGGGGCGCTGGGGCGAGCTGATGAAGCCGGTGGTCGGGCTGCTCGAGGACCTGCTGCTCGTCGGCGATTTCGACGCCGCCATCGAAGTGCTGGCCGTGCTGGTCACCGAGGCCAGCACCGCCGCCGCGGGGTCGACGGCGCGCCGCCAGCACGCCATCACCGCCATCGACCTGCTGATCGCCGGATCGATGATGCGGCACACGACGACGCATCTCGCGACGATTGAGGAGATGCAGTTCGAGCGCGTCAAGGCGATGTGCGTGTCGCTCGGCGAGGTGCTCGTCCGCCCGCTCGCCGAGGCGCTGTCGGTGGAGGAGCGGCCGCGCACCCGCGAGCGCCTGACCTCGATCCTGCTGGCGTTCGGGTCGGTGGGACGGCGGACGATCGAACGGCTGAAGAACTCCCAGAACCCGGCGGTCCGCCGGACGGCCATTCACCTGATGCGCCAGTTCGGCGGCAGCGACGCGCTGCCCGATCTGGCCGAACTGCTCGACGACACCGAGCCGCTGGTGCAGCGCGAGGCGGTGCGCGCGATCCTGAATGTCGGCACCGATGCGGCGTACCGCATTCTCGAGCAGGGCCTCACCGGCGGCACGCTCCGGTCGCGCGACGCCATCATGCAGTCGATCGGCCTGGTGCGCGACGAGCGTGCGACGGCGCTCTTCGCCTACATCCTCCGCCACGTCGATCACCGCGGGGCGCTGGCGCCCGTCTACCTGCGCGCGATCGAATCGCTCGGCGCGCTGCGCGACGCGGGCGGGATCGCGCCGCTGCGCGACGCGCTCTACAAAGGGGAGTGGTGGGCGCCGAGGCGGACCTCCAGGCTGCGGCACGCCGCCGGTGCGGCGCTGGCGCGCATCGGCACCCCGGACGCGTTCGCCGTGCTCGAGGAGGCGGTGGCGCACGGCAGCCGCGGGATCCGCGCCGCCGCGCGCGCGCAACTGTCCCAGCGCCGCGCCGCGCCCCGCCAGCCCGAGGCCGGGGGCGAGCCGTGACCGCGCCGCGCTTTCAGCTGGCCGACGAGCTGCTCCGGCGCTTCGCCGCGTCGCTCCGCTCGGCGCAGCTCTACTCGAAAGGCCATCCGATCATCAGCCGCAACCTGGAGACGCTGTCGGGAGCGTTTCAGCTGCTGCACAGCCTGCAGCCGGCGATCGTCATCGGCCTGGTCGGCGACGAGGTGATCGTCGACGACATGCCGATGGCGAAGGCGGACACCCTCGGCCCGTTCGTCCGGCGGCTGCAGCAGAGCGGCATCGAGCGCATCACCATCGATCGCGGCGTGACCACCGAGGAGATCACGACGTTCATCGATGCCGTCACCAGCATCGACGCGCGCCAGCTCCTCGAGGGCGACGGCGCCGGCGCGTTTCCGGTGATGGCGCACATCCGCGTCGGGCGCGTCACGATCGAGCAGCGCGTCGACGGCAGCCCGACCGACATGGCCACCATCAAGCGGCTCTACAGCGACGCCGTCTCGGCGGCGGTCGACGTGTGGGACAGCGCGCAGAGCGAAGGACGGCCCGACCCGACCGTCGCGCGCACGATGATCGACGGGCTGGCGCAGGCGGTCGCCCAGAACCGCACCGCCCTGCTCGCGCTCACCACCCTGAAGAACTACGACAACTACACCTTCACGCACATGGTGAACGTGTCGATCCTGACCATGGGACAGGCGCGCGGGCTGGGGATCGACGGCCCGCTGCTGCGCGAGTTCGGCCTCGCCGCCCTGATGCACGACATCGGCAAGGTGCGGACGCCGATCGAGATCCTGAACAAGCCCGACAAGCTCACCGACGACGAATTCACGATCATGAAGCGCCACGTCGTCGACGGCGCCGAAATCCTGAGGATGACGCCCGACGTCCCCGCGCTCGCGCCGGTCGTGGCCTTCGAGCACCACCTGCGGACCGACGGATCCGGGTATCCCACGGGCGTGACGCGGCCGTCGCTGAACGTCGGCACCATGCTCTGCAGCATCGCCGACGTCTACGACGCGATGCGATCGCAGCGCACCTACCAGCAGTCGTTTCCGACCGACCGCATCCTCGCCGTGCTCAAGCGCAGCGACGGCAGGCAGTTCGATCAACACCTCGTCCGGCGCTTCGTCCAGTTGATCGGCATCTATCCCGCCGGCACGCTGGTGCGGCTCAACACCGGCGAGGTGGCCGTCGTGCTGAAGGTCTACGCCCCTGATCCCTACCGCCCGACCGTCCGCATCCTCATCAACACCGAGGGGAAACGCCTCGACCTCCCGTACGATCTGAACCTGTGGGAGAAGAGCGAGGATCCGAAGCGTCCGTCCTCGGTGATCGCACCGCTCGACCCGGCGGCGTATCCATTCGACCCGCTGCTGCTGATGTAGAATCGCCAACACCCGTGCGGACCATCCTGATCGCCGCCGCGCTGGCGGCCCATCCGGCGACGGTGCCGCAGGCGCCGCCCCCCGCTCCCCCGAAGCTGGCCGTGATCCTCGTCGTCGATCAGATGCGCGCGGATTATGTCGACCGGTTCAAGGGCGGATGGACCGGCGGGTTGAAGCGCATGATCGACGAGGGCGCCTGGTTCACGAACACGGCGTATCCCTACCTGACGACCGTCACGTGCGCCGGGCATGCCACGATTTCCACCGGATCCTTCCCGCGCACGCACGGCATCTTTCAGAACGCGTGGTGGGACCGCGATGCGCAGAAGCAGATGTACTGCAACGAAGATCCGCGCGTCACCGACGTGCCGTATTCCCCATCGCCACGCTCCGGCAACAGCGCCTACCGGCTTCAGGTGCCGACCTTCACCGACGTGATGCGCACCGAGCGCAAGGCGCGCGTCGTCTCGCTCGCGCTCAAGGACCGCAGCGCCGTGATGCTCGCCGGCCACGGCGGCGTCGCGGTGACATGGCTCAGCAACACCATGAACGGCTGGATCACGTCGCCCGTCTACAGCGAGACGCCGGTGCCGGCCGTCAAGGCCTTCCTCGACGCCAACCCGATCACCGCCGACTTCGGCAAGACCTGGAACCGGGGACTGCCCGGGACGTTCCCGTGGCCGGACGATGCGGTGGGCGAGGCGCCGCCGCAGGGGTGGACGAACTCGGTTCCGCACGTGCTGAGCGGCGCGGCCGACAAGCCGGACGCGACCTTCTTCGCCGAATGGGAGCGCAGCCCGTTCGCCGACGCCTACATCGGACGGTTCGCGGCCGCGCTCGTGAAGTCGCTCGAGCTCGGCAAGCACGAAGGCACCGACGTGCTCGCGATCAGCTTCTCGACCCCCGACATGGTCGGCCATGCGTTCGGCCCGCGCAGCCAGGAGATCCAGGATCTCTACACGCACCTCGACGCCACCATCGGCACGCTGTTCGACGCGCTCGACGCGCACGTCGGCAAGGGCCAGTGGGTGGCCGCGCTCAGCGCCGATCACGGCGTGACCACGATTCCCGATCAGCTCGTGGCCGAAGGCAAGGACGGCGGGCGGATTGCCGGCGGCACGCTCATCGACGCGGTCAACCAGGCGCTGCTGCCGACGCTCGGCCAGGGGCGGCACGCCATCGCGCTCAGCACCAACGATCTCTACTTCGCCCCCGGCGTCTACGACACCTTACGCCGGACGCCGGCCGCAATCAGCGCCGCCGTGGCCGCACTGGCCGCGCGCCCGGGCATCCAGCGGGTGTTCCGGAGCGAGGAGGTGCGCGACGCGGCCGACGCGAAGGATCCGCTGCTGCGCGCCGCGGCGCTCAGCTACTTCCCCGGACGCAGCGGCGATCTGATCATTGCGACCAGGCCGGGATGGATGATCTCCGCGGCCGGCACCACGCACGGCTCGGCGACCCCCGACGATCAGCGCGTGCCGCTGCTGTTTCTCGGGCGTGGCGTCAAGCCGGGCAGATGTGAGGAGCCGGCGACGCCCGCCGATCTCGCGCCGACGCTCGCCGCGCTCGTCGGCGTGAAGCTGCTCAAGACCGACGGACATCCGCTGGCATGTGCGCGCTGAAGGTTGTGCGGACGGTGAACAAGGCGGACGACTTTTCATTTCGCGTGCTGTCGGTGGTCAGGCGCATTCCGCCCGGCCGCGTGGCGACCTACGGCGAGGTGGCGGCGATCGCGGGGCGGCCACGCGCGGCGCGCGCCGTCGGCAACATCATGCGCGGGTGTGGACGGCCCGACGTCCCCTGCCACCGCGTGATCGCCGCCGGCGGACGGCTCGGCGGCTACGGCGGCAGCGAAGGGCTGAAGCGATCGCTGCTTGCCGCCGAGGGCGTGATCGTCTCCGGCGGGCGTGTGCGCGAGCTCGGCCGGGTGCGGTGGACGCCGGGCCGCAGGCCGGCCAAGCGAAAATCCTGAACATCAGGACCGGTTTGACTCGTATTCCCTTTAAGTGACCGCCCCGAAGCAACGCCCGCCACTCCCCTTGCCGTCTAAAGAAGCGACGGTCGAGCCCGGGGACCTGATCGCCCGGTGCCAGGAGGGTGACGTCGAGGCGTTCGAGCTCCTTTACCGGCAGCACGCGGCACGACTTTACACATTGGCGTGCCGCATGGCCGGGTCGCCCGAGGACGGCGAGGACCTGCTGCAGGAGATCTTCCTCCAGGCGCACCGGAAGCTGGGCAGCTTCAAGGGCGATTCGGCGATCGGCACATGGCTCTATCGGCTGGCGCTGAACCATTGCCTCGACTACGTGCGGAGCCGGCAGGCGAAAATGAGCAAGGTGACCGAGACGCTCGACGCGGACGCATCGTTTCAACCGACGGCCCGGCGCGAGACGCCGATCGCGCGGATGGATCTCGAACGGGCGGTCGCGCGGCTGCCTGAAGGCTGCCGCGAGGCGTTCGTGCTGCACGACGTCGAAGGGTTCGATCACAAAGAGGTCGGCCGGCTGCTCGGAATCGCGGAAGGGACGTCGAAGTCGCAGGTGTTCAAGGCGCGCATGAAGCTGCGATCGATGCTGCGGGGAAGCACGTAGATGCATCCGAACGAAACCGCCATCAACGACTACGTGGAGGGCACGAGCGACCCCGCCGAGCGGAGCAGCGTCGAGCAGCACCTCGCGACGTGCGCGGCGTGCGGGCGCCTGGCCGACGACCTTCGCGAGATCGCGCGCGCGACCGCCTCGCTCGAGTTGCGCGAGCCGCCGGTCCGCGCCTGGGGGCGGATCGAGCGCGCGATCGCGCTGGAGCGCGACGGAGGAGCGCGCGCCTTTCAGGCGAGCGGAAACGACGCGGCGAATGACGGCTCGCGTTCCACGGGACGCGCGCTCTACGGCTGGGCGCCCTGGCTCGCCGCCGCGGCGGTGCTCCTGCTCGCAACCGTGGTCGGCCTGCGCTTCCTGCCCGGCCGCGGCCAGACAGACAATG
>Ga0105243_10004674_pt1 | contig 10778 bp, 10 predicted proteins | sample KBSM34metaG_FD_81525 | JGI IMG/M metagenome (GOLD analysis project Ga0105243, IMG submission 81525) | Miscanthus rhizosphere microbial communities from Kellogg Biological Station, Michigan, USA - KBS M3-4 metaG | ecosystem: Host-associated > Plants > Roots > Rhizosphere > Soil | place...
GGCCCGGCGTCCCGAAAGGAACATGCACAGGCAGCGAACGAAGCTCTCCGACCGCATGAACCGCGTGTTCACGCACCGCGCAGACCGCGTGGCGAAGGCGATCGAGCGGCAGGGCATCCGGGCGACGTACGAGTTGCACGACCGCCTCCTCTCGAACCGCTCCAGTCGGGACCGCTTCGACGAGGCACCTCCGGAGCTCGACGAGCTCCAGCAGGGCATTCTGTCCGAAGTCCGCGAGCACGGCTTCGCGGTGCGCCCTTTCCACGACCTGTTCCCCGATGGGGAGCGCTGGCGCGCGCTCGAGGAGCAGCGCGATCGTTTCGTCGCCTCGACGGAGACCGACCTCGCCGCCGGCGGCGAGCACGTGCGGGTGCGACCGGGCAAGGAGTTCGTCGTGCGGCTCCAGAGCTATGGCGTCGAGCTCGGACCCGACGACCCCTGGTTCGGCGCCGTCTCGTCGCACCGCCTGCTGGACCTCGCGAACGCGTACCTCGGGATGTGGTCGAAGCTCGAGTACGTCGACACCTGGTACTCGGTGCCGCAGCCCGCGGCGGCCGAGCGCATCTCGTCGCAGCGCTGGCACCGCGACTACAACGACAAGCACCTGCTGAAGGTGTTCCTCTACCTCGTCGAGGTCGACGGGGACATGGGGCCGTTCCAGTACGTCGCCGGCAGCCAGCCTGGCGGCCCGTACGCGAACGCGTGGGGATGGCAGCCGCTCGGCCAGAACTACCCGACCGAGCAGGAGCTGGAGGGCCGCGTCCCAGCGTCCGCGGTGCAGACGTTCACGGGCCCCGCGGGAACGCTCCTCTTCTGCAACACCGCCGGGTTCCATCGCGGCGGCTTCTCGACGACGGCGCCGCGCGTGCTCGCGACGGCGACGTACTCGTCGCCCGCCTCGCTCGCCGCCCTGACCGTGCGCAGCTACACGTACACGGGCGTGCTCGAGGAGCTCGACGCGCCGACGCGGTTCGCGCTCAGCTGACCGTCCACTCGAGGAGGGGGCGGACGACCCCGCGCCACTGGCCGGTGAATGTTCCGCGGGAGGAGTCGCCCTCCGCCGGGTCCTGCACGTGGAACGACACGGCCTCGTGCACCGAGACGTGGTGGTGGAGCTTGGGCGAGTCGATCGAGCAGACCGCCGCGTCGACGCTGATCAGGCCTTCGTTGAGCAGGTTTCCGGGGACCCACGCGGTCGCGAGGTAGTCGCCCGGCGCCGACGGCTCGTGCCACCGTGGGTCGATGTCCATGGCGTTGAACGCGACCCGGCCGCCGGTCGTCACCTTGAGCTTCGGCACGACGGGCGGCCCGCCTCCTTCGAGCACCGTGAATCCGAGCTCGATCCCGACGCGGCGGCGGACGTCGACGTAGTCCACCGTCGCGCCGACGTCGTCCACGATACGAACCGAGCGAAGGCGGACGAGCTCGTCACCCGGCGCTTCGTCCTCCGACCATGTTCGGCTGGAGCCGGTGCCTGCCGCCGTTTGAAGGTAGTGCGCGACGATCTCCTCGCTCGGCCCTTCTCGAACGAGGACTCCCCCGTCGAGCAGGATGGCGCGGTCGCAGAGCTGCGCGACGGCCTGCATGTTGTGGGAGACGAACAGGACGGTGCGCCCGGAGTTGCCGAAGTCCTCCATGCGCCCCAGGCACCTGCCTGGAACTCGGTGTCACCCACGGCGAGCACCTCGTCCACGAACAGGATCTCGGGCTCGAAATGCGCGGCAACCGCGAAGGCGAGACGGACGTACATGCCGCTCGAGTACCGCTTGACCGGCGTGTCGATGAACCTCTCGACCCCGGAGAACTCGACGATGTCACTGTACCGCTGCTCTATTTCCCGGCGCTTCATCCCGAGGATCGCGCCGTTGAGGTAGATGTTCTCCCGGCCCGTGAGCTCCTGGTTGAAGCCCGTCCCGACCTCGAGCAGGCTCCCCACCCGCCCGCGTATCTCGGCGCGCCCCGTGGTTGGCGCCGCGATCCGAGCGAGGACCTTCAAGAGCGTCGACTTGCCCGCCCCGTTGCGTCCGACCACGCCCAGCACCTGCCCCTCGGGCACCTCGAACGTGACGTCCCGCAGCGCCCAGAGCTCCTCGACGGCGCGATGATGCTCCTGGCGCGTGATCCGCTTCACGGCGTGCACCATCGTTTCGCGCAACGTGCCATATGCCGCCTGGTACTCACCGAGACGGTACTTCTTCGAAAGCCCTTCGACCTCGATCGCGACCGACATCAGATCGTGTCCGCGAAGCTCGGCTCGGCCGACCGGAACGTGGCGAGTCCGACGACGAACAGCACGCAGGCGACAGCGACGCCGACTGCGACCTGACCCGGGTCGGGCTGGCTCGCGTCGAGTACGGCCCAGCGCCAGCCAGCGATCACGGAGGTCATCGGGTTGAACGAGAGGATCCACTGCCACTTCACCGGGATCTGGTCGACGGCGAACATCACGCCCGAGAGCAGTGGCAGGACCTGGAGGAACACGGGGATCATGTAGCGGACGTCCCGGTAGCGGACGTTGACGGCGGCGAGCAGCAAGCCGATGCCGAGCACCGTCACGACCGCGAGCAGGATCCAAAGCGGCGCCGTCAGGGTTTCCCAGCCGGACGGCCAGGTGTCGTACTTCCAGATGAGAAAGATGAGCACGGGCAGGCCGACGACGAAGTCGACGAGCGGCACACACACCCCACCGAGCGGGAGCAGCGTCCGCGGGAAGTAGACCTTCGTGACGAGGGGAAGGTTTGCGAGGAGGCTGAGGCTCGCGAGGCTGAGAGCGGAGGCGAAGTACTGCATCGGCAGCACGCCAGCGACGACGAGGCTGGGGTAGGGGGTGTCGCCCGCCGGGAAGTTCGCGAACTTGCCGAAGACGATCACGTAGACGAGCGCGGTGAAGGTCGGCACGAGAATCGCCCAGGCGACTCCGAGGAACGTCTGCTTGTAGCGGATCGCGACGTCTCGCCAGACGAGCGCCCAGAGGAGCTCGCGGTAATGCCAGAGCTCACCGATGTCGAGCCGCGGGATCCGGCTCGCCGGCCGGATCACCGTCACGCGGCTTGTCGCATCGAGGTCGATCCCGTCGCTCGGGGGCGCCGGAGCCATGGCCGCGGTGTCGACGGCGCCCGGCGTCGTTCGCTCCTCTTCGAGCGAGGTCTGGGCTCGACTCACCCCGGGATGCTAGCCGCCACTCCGGCGCGAGCCGTGCGCAGGAGGGCGTCTCACGGGCGCTGTAGGAGCACCCCCGGTTGCTCGTCCGTCAGCGCGACGGCGGTCAGCGTCGACATCGGGACGAACGTGGGCCGGTCGGCTCGGTAGAGGACGAGCGTGTACGTCGGCCTGCGCTCGACGGCGACGACCCGGAAGCCCTTCACTGACCTCGGGGCGCTGACGGTCGGCGGCGCGACGTGCCCGGCCGAGTAGCCGCCCTCGGTCGCCAGGCCGAGGGCCGCGATCTCCTCGACCCGCGCGCCGCCCGCCCTCGGCTCCCGGAGGTCGGGCAGGTACGGGCGCCAGAGCGTTCGACTCATGAAGGGCGTGACGACGATCGCACGGGCGAGGCCCGGCGTCTCGAGCGGCTCGGCCGCGCCTCTCCAGTCGGTGCGGCCGTACGCGGTGTCCAGCGCCGGGGCCAACGCCACGGCGGCCGAGAGCACGCAGAGCACGGCTGCCGCCGCGAGGCCGAGGCGCCCCGCCGCGTATCCGGCTCCGATGCACACCGCCGCCGGGACGACGGCGGCGATCGCGTTCCGGGCGATCACGTAGTCGGCGCCCGCGAGGGCGAGGACGACCGGCGTCACGATCACGGCGAGGGCGAGCGAGCCCGCGATCAGCGCACCGCGACGCTCGCGGTGGGCCAGGCGGGCCACGAGAGCGGCTCCGAGGACGAGGAGCAGCGCGGCGAGCACGCTCCCCAGCGCCTCGGCCGGGAAGCTGTACCCGACCGCGAGGTTCTTCGGGATCCCGGCGATCCTGACGACGAGGGACGAGCCGGCGACCGCCTCGGCGTTGCCCCGCTGGGCGAGCACGAGCGGGACATGGGCGACGAGCACGGCCGCCGGAAGTGCTGATGCGACGACGGCCGGCCGCCGCGGCCGGAGACGCAGAAGCAGCCACAGGGCCTCCGCCGCGACCAGGAAGACGGCGTAGTAGTGCGTTGCGATCGCGAGCGCCGAGACGGCCGCCCAGCCCGCGAGCGCGGTCCGCCCGCCGCGGAGCGCGAGCCCGAAGGCGAACACGGACCCTGCGCCGAGAAGCGCAAACAGGGCGTAGGAACGCGCCTCCTGCGAATACCAGACGAGGAACGGGTTGGTCGCCACCAGTGCGGCGGCAACGAGGCCGGCGCGGCGCGACACGAGCACGAGACCCGCGCCGTAGGCCACGGGGACCGTCGCCGTGCCCGCGAGCGCTGACAGCGAGCGGAGGCCGACCTCGCCGAGCCCGAACAGCGATCCCCACACCCATGCGACGGCGTAGTAGACGAACGGCGTCGCCTCCGTGCGGGGGATCTCCCGGAGGACGTCGCCGAGACCGCGGTCGAGCAGCGATGCGGTGACGAGCTCGTCCAGCCAGAAGCTCTGCCGGTCGAGCGTGGGGAACCGGAGCGCCGCCCCTAGCACGGTCAGCGCGACGACCGGTAGCCATCTCGACCACGGACGCATCAGGTCGCGGCCGTGTCGCGGGTGGGACGTTCCCCCGCGAGCGCCGCCAGCGCGGTCACGATGAAGAGCGGGTAGAGCGGCAGCGAGAACTCTGGCGCCACGCCCTGGGATGCCGCGTGGATCAGCAGGACCGCCGCCGCGGCTGCCCAGAGCACGATGATCGTGGGCCAGCCTCGAGGCCGTCGCCATACCAGTGCGACGACACCCACGAGCAACCAGAGCGGGGGCCGCGGGAAGCGCGGCGTGATCCGGTTGAGGATCTCCGTGACCCAAGCCTGACCGGAGCGCGACGGGAGCTCCGCATCCCACGTGCGCACCTGCGAGACAACCTCGCGGTAGCGCCGCTGCGCCGCCGGATCGCTCCAGACGAGTGCCGGGTCGGTGACCGTGCAGGAGTCGATGTAGTCCGACGCACACCAGACGAACCCGTACCGCACGGCATCGAGCAGCACCGTGGCCTGGGGATTGGGAAGCGTCACGCCGTCGCTCACGAACGTGGGCGCGGGAGGTGCAGGCGCGGTCTGCGCGCGCGGGCCGATTCCCTCACGGATCGGCGCCTGCATGAGGAACTGCCAGAACACATCGGCCACGCCGCGCACGTACGTTCTCGGGTGCGCTCGGATCGCCTCGATGGCGGAGTCGAAGATCGTCTCGTAGTTGCTGTCGCGGCCGAGGTAGCGGTCGGAGAGCGCGATGAGCCGCACCGTCTCGTAGTTCGATCCGTTGGCCAGATAGGCGTCGAGAGGGACATGGAGCGAGGCGAACGGCTCCTCGGTCAGGACATGGTGCTCGATCAAATCGGCGAGCCGCCTCGACGCAGGGCCGTTGGCCGGCGCGATGGTGCTGTCGGCCAGCCAGACGCGAAGGAACGGGACCCAGGCCCGTCCACCCCGCGCGACGGTCGTGTCGTCGTAGCGGATCCCGTTGTGCGCAGCCCACCCGGCGAGCGGCAGGACCGCAGCGGCAAGACAGACGGCGACCCACGTCAGACGCCGGCGCCACGCGGCGGCCGCGATGAGAGGCACGAGCACGGCCGGGAGCAGCACCTGGTTCGCGGGCCGGATGAGGACGAGGGTCGCGATGCCGGCGCCCAGCACGACGAACCCCGCTGTGTTGGGGCGACGAAGCGTCCGCGCGAGCACGAGCGCCCAGAGCGACAGGCCGGTAGCGAACACCGCGTCGCTCGAGGCCTGGTGATAGATCGTCGCCCAAGCCGGATACACCAACAGCAGCACCGCCGAAGCGAGGGCGGGAACACGTCCAAAGGTCAGCGCGGTCACGCTCCACGCAACCACCGTCACGGCGAAGAGCAGACCGAAGACGACCTCGAGCAAGGTGCTTCCGCCGATATCCATCGGCAGCCCGACAGCGAGCGGGGTGAGGGGCGTGCGGAAGAGCTGCAGCTGGGAGAGCGGCGGGTTGGAATGGAACAGCTGAAGGTAGTAGGCGAGGTAGTCCCATGTGTCCCGACCCTTCGCCATCGGCCAGCCGAGGGCCTGGAACCAGAACACACCGAGCGCGACCGCGAAGAGGACGAGGGCAGCCTTCCTCGTCGGCACGAACGCCATGACGCGGCCGCCGTATCCGGTCACGGTCGAAGGCTTCCGGTGCGGCGGCGGAGACGCGCTGCGGGGCTCCGCTCGAGGCGGGCGAGCCTTGCTTCCAGGTCATCGATCCGGTCTCCGAACGAGGCGCCGAGATCCGCCTCACCGAGGGACGTGTACTCGGCGGCGAACAGGGCCGCATCCTCGACCGCGGTTGTCGGAGGCGCCGCTGCGGGGGCGGGCGGTCGGGCCGCGGAGCCGAACCCGAGAATGCGCAGCGCGTCGCGCAGGCGGGTGTCCACCGCGTACGTGCCGGCGGCGAGCCCCGCGTCGAGGGCGGCGTCGTCCACGACGAGTGGGGCATAGAAGGCGTCCAGCCGGCCCGCGCGATACGCCTCGTACGCCTGCGCCATGTGACCGGGAATGCCCTTGATTGCGTTCCGCTCGAGGGCGGCAAACTGCGTGACGTACTTGCGGCGGCATTGATCGAACGAGCGAACGGGAAAGTGGAGGATCTCGATCGGGTTCCAGCCGCGGAGCGCGACCAGATCGTCGGCCAGCGCCTCGTGGTTCCCGCGCCCGATGCGGACGTCGGCGTGCGCTCGGTGCGCCGACTTGAAGTGCGTGCTCAGCGGGTGCGGATGGAACTTCGGCGTGCAGAGCCGTGCGGTCATGCGTTCGGCGAAGAGGCGCTCATCGTCCGGGCGTGGGACGAAGTTCCGCCAGGCGCCGCGCACCGCACCGAAGCGAGTCGGCACGGCGCAGAGGAGCTCCTTGAGGCTCGCGCCCCGAGCGTGCCAGAACTCGTCGGCGTCGGCGTTGAGAATCCAGTCCGCGCCGAAGTCGGTGGTGGCGAGCCGCGCCATCCGCGTGACCCACTCGCTCTGGCGGAGGTCGTCGCCGGGCTCGCGGATCAGGTAGAGCACGCCGTCGCGTGCGTACCGCTCCAGGATCTCCAGGGTCGCGTCCTCGGAGCGATTGTCGGTGGCGACGACGAAGTCGACGCCCGCATGTAGGTGGTATGCGATCTGCGCGTCGACGATGTCGGCCTCGTCGCGGACGAGGAGGGTCATGACGAGCTTCATGCCGCCGTGGAGGTTAGTCCGGTAGCCGGGCGACCCATTCGCGACCGAGGGCGTAGCGGTGCGGGCCTCGCCGGAGACTCCTTCGCATCCCGAGCAGAGGGAGCTGCGAGCGGTATGAACGGATCGCGCGCCACTTCGCGACGCGATCACGGGGGCGGACAGGAATACGCTCGAACACCGCGGGCCCTACAAGCTCTGCGAGCCAGGCGTGCACGTGGGGCCGCGTTCCGGCTCGGCGTGTGTACGGCTGTTCGCCGTAGAGCCCGATCGGGCCGGAGGAGAGCCTGGTATCCGACTTGAAGTCGGACACCAACGTCCGCACGAGCCAGTCGTGATCGGGATGGCTGAGCGGGAACCCTGGAAGGAGCACGAGGTCCGCCCCCTCGACCGCAGGGGCGACGGCGGCTCGGACGTCCCCGTCGTCCCCGTGGCGCTCGTAATCGATGCTCCCGAACGGGAGCTGGACGGACGTCGCGCCCAGCACCGCGCATGCCAGGCGGTCCTCCTCCCGCCGAGCACGGGCCGATTCGCCCTCGGTCCCAAAGCCGCCCCGCCGATCCCAGCCCCCCGACGGGGCCGTCGAGTCGGGGTCGCAGCCGAACACCGTGAGGAGCAGGACGGTCGCACCAGCGCGACACCAGGAGGCGATCGAGGCGCCGAGCGAGAGCACGCCGTCGTCGAAGTGCGGGGACACCACGACGATGCGCTCGGCGGAGGGCTTTCCTTCCACGGGCACTATCATCGCCGCCTTGGTCCACGTCCGACGATTCATCCCGGAGCCGATGCGACGCCGGCTGCGCCCCGTGCGGGCTGCATACGACGACTGGCGGCGCAGCCGACCACTCGACCTCGGCGCGCTGCGTCGCACCACGCCGGTCGATCCGAACTGGGGCTACGAACGCGGAACGCCGATCGACCGCGTCTTCGTGGATCGGTTCATCGGCGAGCGCGCCGCCGACGTCCGGGGGCGCGTCCTCGAGATCGCGGCGCCCGACTACACGACGCGCTACGGCACCGACGTCAAGCGCATCGACATCCTCATGGCGAAAGAAGGCAACCCGCAGGCGACGATCGTCGGCGACCTCACCGACGCGCCCCAGATCCCGAGCGACGCATTCGACTGCGCGATCGTGACGCAGACCCTGCAGTTCGTCTACAACGTCCGCGCGGCGCTCGCCACACTGCATCGGATCCTCGCGCCCGGCGGGGTGCTGCTCGCCACGGTCCCCGGGATCACGAAGATCTCGTCACCCGAGGACGCGGAGTACGGCGAGTGGTGGCACTACACCGGTCGCTCGGCGCTCCGGCTCGCGGAGGAGGCTTTCGGCGCCGGCAACGCCGAGGTCGAGACCTACGGCAACGTGCTGACGGCGGCGGGCTTCCTCTACGGGCTCGCCGCCCCCGACCTCCATCCGGAGGAGCTTGCGGCCCGCGACCCGCTCTACGAGGTGATCATCGGCCTCCGGGCCGTCAAGCGCGCGTAGCCCTTGCACACACCAGCGATGCGGCCGCGAGCCCGTCCAGGATCGCCGCGACCGACTCCTCGAGCATCCGCTCGCGGCCGAAGAGCGCCCGCTGCCGCTCTCCCGTCTCCGCGAGGCACTCCGCGCATGCGCGGAGTTCGAGGTGAGCACCGGCGTCGCACCGATCGCGGCGGACGAACGCCTCGTTGAGCGTGAACGGGAGGGTGCCGCGCTGGTTCCAGACACAGGTCCGGGCGCCCACGTGACGCCAGACGGGGCCGCAGACCGCGTTCGGGACGTCGCAGTACGGGAGAAGGACGTCGGGGTCGGGCGCGCTGGAGCGCACCGCAGCTCGGACGAGTCTGGCGACGGTGCGCGATGTGCTCCCCTTCCATTTCCCCTCCGCGCACGCCAGGGGATATCGGGTCACGGAGGAGCCACTAGGCCGCAAGCCACTCGTACTCGGTCCCAGCCAACGCGGCCCGTACAGCGTCTCGATTCTGGACGAGGTCGACCGTCCGACCCGGGACGGTGGGGACCACCTTCGACCGCAGCGTGCGTGGCGGGGCCGGCACGCCGAGGAAGTCGCTCAGCGCGCCGAGCACGTCGTCGCGACGAGCGAGGAGATCCTCGTAGGCGACGTCGTGGACCGGGACGGGCAGGCGGGACAGCAGACGCCGGAATCGCTCGATCTCGTCGTCCCGTTCCTCGAGACGCGTCAGGGGCCGTGCCGTGTCGGCCCAGATTTTCGGCGGCTGCACCCACTCACCAGCGTGGTAGTGCCAGCGGTCCTCGGCGTGCGCGATGTCGAACGAGACGATGGCGCTCAGGGAGTCGTGGCGGACGAGGTGGATGAACCGCGCTCGCATGAGCGCCAAGCTGGGCACAAGCCCGGGGTGGTTCCGCGTCTGGTCGTACATCAGCTTGAACCCGACCACGCCCGACTCGGGATGCGCGCGCGAGGCCCCTGACGTACCGGTGGCGTCGTGCCATCAGCCCCGCCGAGGTCGAGAACGTGGACGGGCCGACCATGACCTCGAAGCGCGGAACGCGCGTTGCGCCGCGACGGGGGACGGTCGTGTCCGTAACGCGGAACAGCTCCTCGTACGCCGTGATCGAGGGGTGGTCGTCGAGGAGGTCGACGAGCCAGCCCGAGCCGCTGCGCTGGGTCGTCAGGAGGACGAAGGTCGTCTGCCGCGTCACCCGGTCACCGGTCGTTCACGGCGGAAAACGCGCCTCGTCGTCCTGGAAACCTTGCGGTACACGCGCGTCGCCGGTCGGGCCTCGAGGGTGTGGAGGCGCTTCTCGAGTTCGTCCAGGCGACGTTGCAGTCGGACGACGTCCGCCTCGCCGAGCACGGCCGCCTCAACCGCGTACTCGGCGTCCTCGACGAGTGTCGGGATCGAGAACGCGGGCGTCTCCCCGGCTGCGACGACTCGCAGCGCATCGCGGAGCCTCGTGTCGACGACGAGCCTTCTCTCGACGACGCCGAGATCTAGTTCGGTGTCGTCGACGACGAGCGACTTGTAGTAGTCGCCGATCCGCCCGCCGTGCAAGGCGGCGAACATGTTGCGGTGGTACGCCGTCGGAGCACGGTCGATGTGCTGCTGGAAGGCGGTCCCCTGCAGGTACGCCTTGTGCGCGGTCTGCTCCTCCGTCCGCAGGGGAAAGTGGAAGACCTCGACCGGGAACCAGCCCCGTAGCGGGGCAAACGGACTGCCGACGAGCGCGTGGTTCCCTCGCGTCAGCCGGATCTCGGGATGCCCCCGGTGGATCACCTTCCGGATCGGCTTGTAGAGGGAGGCCGGGTCGTTGATCGGCGCGAGCGGCGAGAAGCGCACGGTCATCCGCTCTGCGAATGGGCCGTCGCCCGGGCGGGGCACGAAGACGCGGAGGAAGGCAGAGACCGTGCCGTACCGGTCGGGCACCGCGGCGAGCACGTCGCGCAGCGACTCGCCGCGCGGCCACCAAAACTCGTCAGCGTCCGAGTTGATCACCCAGTCGGCGCCGTGCTGTGTCGCCGCGAGTCGCGCC
>Ga0105243_10004675_pt1 | contig 10778 bp, 8 predicted proteins | sample KBSM34metaG_FD_81525 | JGI IMG/M metagenome (GOLD analysis project Ga0105243, IMG submission 81525) | Miscanthus rhizosphere microbial communities from Kellogg Biological Station, Michigan, USA - KBS M3-4 metaG | ecosystem: Host-associated > Plants > Roots > Rhizosphere > Soil | place: Michigan...
CCTCGCGCCCGACCGGGCCCGGCGGGTGGCGACCATCGTCGAGCCGCTCCTCCCGCCGGTCCCGGCGTAGACGGCGACTACTCGTCCCAGGCCTGCACGCCGCTCCAGCGCGCGATCCGCCCCCCGCGGATCTCGACGAGCGCGTGCTCGACGACCTGCCCGCCGGTCGGGTACGTGCAGGTGAGCTGCAGGGCGCCACGCTCGCCGGCGACGAAGCCGTCGGTGACGTGCGTGACGATCCCGCGGGCGGCGGCGCCGCGGATCATCTCGACGATCGCGTCGCGGCCGCGCAGGACGGCGGGCGCCGCGGGGCGGGTGCGCTCGTCGATCACCGTCCATTCGACGTCGTCGGCGAGCATCGCGCCGAAGGCGGCGGTGTCTCCGGCGGCGACGTGCTCGCGCAGGTCGTGGAGGTCGAACGTGGTGGTCTCGACGGTGGACATGGACTGGCCTCCTCAGGTCAGGTGGTGGCAGGGGCGGGATCGGGCGCACGGCGCGCAGTGAGTCCGGCCAGCGCGGCGAGCACCGGGAGCGCGCCGGCGAGCAGCAGCGTCCAGCGCGCGCCGATGGCGCTCACCAGCAGGCCGCCGCCCGCCAGCGCCACGAGCTCGGCCCCGTTGCGCAGCCCGTTGTAGGCCGCGTACGCACGGCCGTGGAGCCGCTCGGGGACGCGCTCGTGGATGAGCGTGCGGATGAGGACGTTCTTCAGGCCCTGGGCCGAGCCGCCCACGACGTAGGCGGCGGCGGCGAAGCCGACGCTGAGCCAGAGCGTGGGCAGCGCGAGCCCGGCGCCCTGGACGGCGATCGCGACGAGCGCGACGGTGGCGGCCGCCGCGGCGGGCACGCGGCGCGGCAGCGTGATCGCGCCGAGCACCATGCCCGCCGTCCACGCCGTCATCAGGACGCCATAGCCGAGGTCGCCCGCGCCGAGGACGTCGGTCGCGAAGAAGACCTCGGCGGTCGCCGACGCCGTCATGAAGAGCAGCGAGACGAACGCGACCGAGATGACGAGCGCGAGGACGCGGTCGCGGAGGAGGAAGACGATGCCGTCGCGGGCGCGGCCGAGGTCGGCGTGGTCGCGGGCGGGCGCGGGGCGGGGGCGCAGGACGAGCGCGACGAGCGCCACGACCGCGAAGCTCGCGGCGTCGATGAGGAGCGCGACGTGCGTCCCGCCGCTCGCCGCCAGCGCGCCGCCGAGCAGGGGGCCGAGCGTGTAGCCGAGGTAGCGGGCCGACTCGATCCGGCCGTTCGCGGCCTTCAGCCGCGTCTCGTCGGCGACCGCCGGGACGAGCGCGAACTCGGCCGGGTTCGCGACCGCGACGCCGCAGCCGAGCAGCGCGGTGAGCGCGAGGATCTCGACGGTCGAGCCGGCGAACGCGAGCCCGGCCGCGACGACGGCCTGGGCGAGCGAGACCGCGATCAGGGTACGGCGCGGGTCGAAGCGGTCGACAAGCAGGCCGGCGGGGGCGGCGAGCAGCGCGACCGGCGTCCACAGGGCGATGAAGAGCCCTGCGACCACGATCCCGGAGCCCGAGTCGTGCTGCAGGTGAAGCGCGAGCGGGATCACGGCGAGGAAGTCGCCGAGCGCCGACAGCAGGATCGCGGCGGTGAGGAGCGAGATGCCATGGCGGTTCGTCATGGCGCGCAGCGTCCCGGCCGTCCGTCACGGCCGGCGTCAGCGCAGCGTTAGGGTCGCGTCACGATGCTCCGCGTGCGCGTGTTCGGGGGCCTCGCTCTCGAGTCCGACGGGGCCGCGCTCGACCCGCCGGCGAGTCGCCGCGCCCGCGAGCTGCTGGGCTTCCTCGCGCTGCACCCGGGCCGCCACGCGCGCGCGGCCGTGGCGGCGCGATTCTGGCCCGACGTCCTCGACGCCAGCGCCCGGGCGAGCCTGCGCACGACGCTCCACGAGCTCCGTCGCGCGCTCGGCCCGGCGGGCGTCTGCCTCGTCGCCGACCGGGACACGGTCGCGCTTGACGCGGCGTGGGTCGACGCGCGCGAGGTGGAGGCGCTGCTCGCGGCGGGGAGGGCCGAGGAGGCGCTCGCGCTCCGCGACGGCGAGCTGCTGGCCGGGCTCGAGGAGGACTGGGTGCTGGCCGAGCGCGACGCTTACCGCGAGCGCCTGGCCGCGCGGCTGGGCGCGCTCGCCGACGCGGCCGAGGCGGGCGGCGACGGCGCCGCGGCCGTCCGGCTGACCCGCGAGCAGGTCGCGCTCGACCCGTACTCCGAGGACCGGGGGCGCGCGCTCGTCCGCCGCCTCGCGGCCGCGGGCGACCGCGCGGCCGCGCTCGCCGCCCACGAGCGCCTCCGCGAGCGGCTGCGCACGGGGCTCGGCATCGCGCCGTCGGCGGAGACGCGGGCGCTCGCCGAGCAGATCCGGGCGGCGGAGCGGACGACGGACCGGCCCGCGCGGGCGGCCGACGCGCCGCCGCAGCTCGCGCCGCCCGTCGTCCCGGGCATCGTCCGGCGCGCCGGCGGCGCGTTCGTCGGCCGCGACGCCCCGCTCGACCGGCTCACGGCCGCCCTCGAGCGCGCACGCGCCGGCGAGCGCCGCCTCGTCCTGATCGGGGGCGAGCCCGGCATCGGCAAGACGCGCCTCATGGCCGAGCTCTGCGCGGCGGCCCATGCCGACGGCGCCGAGGTCCGCTCCGGGCGATGCTTCGAGGAGGCGATCGCGCCCTACCAGCCGTTCGTCGAGGCGCTCGGCGACGCGTGGCTCCACGACGCGCCTGTCGCGGGCGACGACGCGCAGGGGGCGCGATGGCGCCTCTTCGAGTCCGTCGATGCCGCGCTGCGCACCGGCGCGCCGACCGTGCTCGCGCTCGACGACCTCCACTGGGCCGACAAGAGCACGCTCCTCCTCCTCGCGCACCTCGTCCGCGCAACGCGGCCCGCCGCGCTGCTCGTGGTCGGCACCTACCGCGAGAGCGAGCTCTCGCGCACCCATCCGCTCGCGGCCACGCTCGGCGACCTCCGCCGCGAGGGGCTCTACGAGCGCGTGTCGCTTGCCGGGCTGGAGGCCGGCGACGTGGCGCAGCTCGTGCGCGCGTGGCTCGGCTCCGAGGAGCTCGCGGCGACGCTCCACGAGGAGACCGCGGGCAACCCGTTCTTCCTCGAGGAGGTCGTCCGCCACCTCCGCGAGACGGGCGCGGGCGCGGGCATCCCGGAGAGCGTGCGCGAGGTCCTCGGCCGTCGCCTGTCGCGCCTGGGCGACGGCGCGAACCGCGCGCTGCAGGCCGCGGCCGTCGTCGGGCGCGACTTCGACCTCGCCCTGCTCGAGCGCCTCGACGCGCTCGCGGGCGTCGACGTCCTCGAGGCCGTCGAGGAGGCGGCCGCCGCGCAGCTCGTCCGCGAGGACGGCGCGCGGCCGGGGCACTACGGCTTCGCCCATCCGCTCGTCCGCGAGACGGTGTACGAGGAGCTGAGCCTGACGCGGCGGGTGCGGCTGCACGGCGCGGTCGCCGACGGACTCGAGGCGCTCCACGGCGACGATCCGGCGCGCCTCAGCGAGCTCGCGACCCACCGGCTCGCCGCCGCCGCGGGCGGCGACCCGGCGGCCGCGGTCGAGGTCGCGCTCCGCGCCGCGCGCCACTGCATGGCGCAGCTCGCCTACGAGGACGCTGCCGCCACCGCGACGGCCGCTCTCGAGGCGCTCGACGCCGGCGGCGGCGTGCTCCGCGCCGACGTCCTCCTCGTCCGCGGCGACGCGCTTCTGCGCTGCGGCGACGAGGCGGCCGCGCGCGAGGCCTTCGGCGCGGCGGCGGCGATCGCGCGCGAGACGGGCGACCCGGATCGCCTCGCCCGCGCGGCGCTCGGCGCGAGCGGCCTCGGCGTGACGATCATCGCGGTGGACGAGTGGGTCGTCGGCCTCCTGCGCGAGGCGCTCGGCGCCGTGGGAGACGACGGGCCGCTCCGGGCGCGGCTCCTCGCCCGGATCGCGATCGAGACCTACTACGTCTCGACGCCGCCGCAGCGCAAGGCGACCGGCGACGACGCCGTGCGCGTCGCGCAGCGCTCGCTCGACCCGGCCGCCCTCGTCGCGGCGCTCAACGCCCGCCGGGTCGCGCTCTGGAGCGCCGCCTATCTCGCCGAGCGCCTCGACACGGCGGCGGAGATGGTCGCGGCGGCGGAGCGCGCCGGCGACGTCGAGGGCGTCCTGCAGGGCCGCAACTGGCTCGTCGCCGACCTGCTGGAGGCGGGCGAGGTCGATGCCGCGCGCGCGGAGGTCGAGCGCCATGAGGCGCTCGCGGACCGCCTGCGCCTGCCGGCGTACCAGTGGTGGGGGCCGATGTGGCGCTCGACGCTCGCGATCTCCGCGGGCCGCGTCGGCGAGGCCGAGGGCCTGATCGCCGAGTTCGCCGCGATCGGCGCGCGGACCGGCGACCGCAACGCCCTTCTCTACGCCGAGATCCAGGGATTCGTGCTCGCGATGATGGGCCTCGGCGAGGCGCCGGAGATGTTCCTCGACATCATCGAGCGCGAGCGCGAGCGCCCGGCGGACTACGCCTATCGCGCGGGCTTCTCGTGGTTTCTCGCGCTCCACGGGCGCGCGGACGAGGCCCGCGACCTCGTCGCGTGGATCGCGGCCGACGACTGGGCGCGCCTCGCGGACGACATGAACCGTCTCGCTGCGCTCTGCGAGGTGGCGCAGGCGATGACGATCCTCGGCGACGCGACGCACGCCGCCGGCGCCTACGACCGCCTCGCCCCGTACGCCGCCCGCAACGTCGTCAACGCGCGGGGCGCGGGCGGTTACGGCTCGGCCGAGTTGCATCTCGGCCTCCTCGCCGCGCTGCTCGGGCGGGACGCCGCCGCGCGGACCCACCTCGCCGCGGCGGTCGAGCGCAACACGACGCTCGGGGCCGACGCGTGGACGGCCGCCTCGCGCGCCGCGCTCGACGCGCTCGCCGACGCGCCTGCCTAGCGCGCCGGCGCTCAGCGCGCCGCGTACTCGTCCCGCCGTCGCACCCAGTCGTCCCCGTCGGCCTCGTCGCGGCCCTTCGGCGCGCGGTCGAGCAACTGGTAGACGTTGTCGATGATGTCGAGCCCCCGCGCGTACGCCGAGTACGTGCGGTAGACGACGCCGCCGTCGAGGATGAAACCGCTCAGGCCCGGCAGCTCGTCGGGCGGGTGCTCGACCCGGCGGAAGTTGTACTCGGCGCCGTCGCGCTGCTGAGCCTCGGTGAACGAGACGCCGAAGTCGAAGTTGAAGTCGCTGCGCAGCGACGACGCCCAGGTGAACCCCCAGCCCATCCGGCGCTTGTACGCCGCGAGCTTCTCGACCGGCGCGCGCGACACGCAGATCATCGTCACGTCGCGCTGCTCGAGGTGCACGATCCCGCGGTCGAACTCGTCCGCGGCGAACGAGCAGCTCGGGCAGCCCGCGTCCCAGTCGGGGCCGAACATGAAGTGGTAGACGAGCAGCTGCGAGCGCCCGTCGAACAGGTCCGGGAGCGTCCGCGGGCCGTCCTCGGTGTCGAAGGCGTAGGCCTTCTCGACGCGGACCCACGGCAGCGCCATCCGCTGCGCCGCGATCTCGTCGCTCAGGCGGGTCAGCTCCTTCTCGCGGGCGAGCAGCGCGCGGCGGGCCGCGAGCCACGCGTCGTAGGTCCCCACGGGGTGGTCGGGCATGACGGTCTCCTTGTCGGTGTGCATGCCCTTCAGACTTGGATCCGGGCGCGAACTGGTCGGCCGTCAGGGAAGCGCCGCCGGCAGCCCGAACCGGGGGAAGCCCTCGCTGCCGATGAACGACGTCACCGCCGCGACGTGCGGGCCGTCGAGCGTGAGGACGTCGATCACCCACCCGACGTACTCGCCGCGCGACTCGTGCCAGAGGTAGCAGCCGACGGCGGGCTGCCCATTGGCGTGCGTCGGGAGGTGGCGCCAGCGCAGCCGCATCGGACCGGTCTCGAGGAAGGCCGTGATCGCCGGGATGCCGCGGTACCAGCCCGGGTCCGGCGGCATCGACCACTCGGCATCGCGCGCGAGCATCGCCACGAGCGCGTCGACGTCGCCGCGGTCGAGCGCGTCCATGTAGCGCTCGACGACGTCGCGGACCCCGCCGTCGCCGAGCGCTCTCAGCGTCGCCTGCTGGCTGCGGGCCGGCAGCCGCCCCTCGAGCCCGCGCCGGGCGCGGGCCAGCGCGCTGTTGACCGCCGTGTCGGTCGTCTCGAGCGTGTCGGCGGCCTCGCGGGCGGAGAAGCCGAGCACGTCGCGGAGGATGAGGACCGCGCGCTGCCCCGCGGGCAGGTGCTGGACGGCGGCGATGAACGCCAGCTCGACGCTCTCTCGGCGCTCGTAGCGGGCCTCGGGCGCCGCATAGCCCTCCTCGACGCCGAAGCGCTCGTCGGGGTACGCCTCGATCCAGATCCCCTCCACGAGCGGCCGGTCCTCCGGCGTCTCGGACGGCGGCCCGTGGTCCGCCGGGAGCACCCGCTTCGGCCGCCGCGCGATGAGGTCCAGCGACGTGTTCGTCGCGATGCGGTACAGCCAGGAGCGCAGGGAGCTGCGGCCCTCGAAGCGGCCGAGCCCACGCCATGCGCGCAGGAGCGCCTCCTGCAGGGCGTCCTCGGCGTCGTGGACCGAACCGAGCATCCGGTAGCAGTGGGCATGCAGCTCGGCCCGGTGCGGCTCGACCAGCCGCCGGAACTCGTCCTCCGTGTGGGCAGGGGAGGTCATCGCTCACCCGTCAAGACCGTCGCGCGCCGGGAAACTCATCGCCGTTTGCAAGGCTTCCGGGCCATGACCACGCTCGGCAAGCTCGGCATCTGGCGGCGGCGGATGGACGGAACGGACGGTCTCGCGGAGATCGAGGCGGCCGGCTACTCGGCGGTCTGGGTCGGCGCGAGCCCGTCGGTCGAGCAGGCCCGCCCGTTCCTCGCGGCGACGACGACGATGACCGTCGCGACCGGGATCCTCAACGTCTGGCAGCACGACGCCGCCGCGGTCGCGGCCGCGCACGCCGAGACGACCGGCGCCTTCCCCGGCCGCTTCCTGCTCGGCCTCGGGATCGGCCACCCCGAGGCGACGGCGGAGTACAAGAGCCCGCTCCGCGTGATGCGCGCGTTCCTCGACGGCCTCGACGCCGCGCCGCGGCCGGTGCCGCGCGCCGAGCGCGTGCTCGCGGCGCTCGGGCCGCGCATGCTCGCGCTCGCCGCCGAGCACGCCGGCGGGGCGCACACCTACTTCGTCACGCCGCAGCACACGAGCGCCGCGCGCGAGGCCCTGGGCCCCGACGCGGTGCTCGCCGCGGAGGTCGCCGTCGTGGTCGAACCGGACGCCGAGGCGGCACGGAAGATCGCGCGCGAGTACGCCCGCACGTACCTCGGCCTGTCGAACTACACCGCCAACCTGCAGCGGTTCGGCTACACCGAAGGCGACATCGCCGACGGCGGCAGCGACCGCCTCATCGACGCGGTGATCCCGCACGGGACCGCCGAGGCCGTCGCCGATGCCCTCCGGGCCCACCTCGACGCGGGCGCCGACCACGTCGCCGTCCAGGCGCTCGGCCACGGCCCGTCGCCGGTCGCCGACCTCCGGGCGATCGGGGCCGCGCTGGAGTAGATGGTTGATTCCGCGGCCGGCGTGTGTCGGATGTCGTGTGGCTGTGGATGCCTGGCGGTGACCGCAGAAGGGGAACAGTGCTGGTGGCACGGGCCCCTTCTGCGGGTGCCGTCAGGCGCCGCAGACGCGCGGCAGACGGCCGCGCCGGTCGTGGGATCAGCCATCTGGGTCACGGCTCGGGCGGGAGGAGGACGACGCCCGGGTTGAGCAGCCCGTCGGGGTCGAGCGCGCGCTTGATCGCCCTCATGGCCGCGATCTCGCCCGGCGTGCGGACGAGATCGAGCCAGCGCGCCTTCAGGCGCCCGACCCCGTGCTCGGCGCTGATCGTCCCGTCGCACGCGGCGACGAGGCGCAGGACCGCGTCCTCGACGGAGTCGTCATCCGGCGGCGGCCCGAGGACGTTGACGTGCACGTTGCCGTCGCCCAGGTGGCCGAAGAGGACCGTGCGCGCCCCCGGCGCCGTCGCGGCCACGACGCGCGGCACGCGGCGCAGGAACTCGCCGAGCCGTGCGAGCGGGACGCCGACGTCGATCTTGTGCGGCACGCCCGCCGCGCCGATCGCGTCCGTGTGCGCCTCGCGCAGGCGCCAGAGGCGCTCGCGCGAGGCCGTGTCGTCCGCGACCAGGGCGTCGTCGACCCCCGCGCGCTCGAGGGCGGCGGCCAGCGCCTCGGTCGGGTCGCGCTCGGCCGCGCACTCGGCGAGTACGTACACCGGCGCGCGCTGCGCCACCGGCGCGGGGACGCCGAGGTGGTCGAGGACGAGGTCGAGGCCGTCGTCGAGGAAGAACTCGACGGCCTCGAGCGAGGGGAGGCTCGTCCGCAGGACGGCCAGGAGCGCGGCGGCGGCATCGACGGAGTCGAGCGGCACGAGCGCGGCGACGCGGGCGCGGAGGTGCGGCACGAGCCGCCAGCGCACCCGCGTGATGACGCCGAGGGTGCCTTCGCTGCCGACGAGCAGCGCCGCGAGGTCGTAGCCCGCGTTGTCCTTCAGGAGGCCGCCGAGGCGCTCGACGCGCCCGCCGCCGGCGAGCACCGCCTCGAGGCCCGCGACCCGTGCCCGGGCGGTCCCGTGTCGCAGCGCGCGCGCACCGCCCGCGTTCGTCGCGACGGCCCCGCCGACGGTCGCCGTGTCGCGCGCGCCGAGGTCGAGGCCGGCGTCGAGGCCCGCGGCGCGTGCGTGCTCCTGCAGGCGCGCGAGCGTGACGCCCGCGCCCGCCTCCACCTCGAGCGTCGCGCGGTCGATCTCGCCGAGGCGGTCCAGACGGGTGAGGCTGAGCAGGAGCTCGCCCTCGTGCGGGACGCTCGCGCCGACGAGGCCGGTGTTGCCGCCCTGGGGCACGACGGGCACCCCGTGGGCGGCGCACGCCGCGAGGACGGCGGCCACCTCGTGCGTCGACCCGGGGCGCGCGACGAGGCGCGCCTCGCCCGCGAAGCGTCCGGTCCAGTCGGTCGCGTACGACGCCGTGATCTCGGGATCGGAGAGCACGTGCGCGGGGCCGACCGCATCGGACAGCGCCTCGAGCAACGACCCTGTGGCGTGTGGCATGCTACCGGCCACCTTACCGGCCGCCCGCCGGCCGTCGCCCCGCCCGGCCGCCGGCGAGGGCCTCCGCAACCGACGCGCACGAGGAGAGAGAGCCGTATGGCAGCGTCCGACCACGAGACCGTCTTCACGCTGGAGGCCACGCCGATCAAGTTCGGGCCCGGCGCCGCGGACGACGCGGGCTGGGAGCTCAAGCGGCTCGGCGTCGGACGGGTGATGCTCGTGACCGATCCCGGGGTTCGCGCCCTCGGCCACCCGGACCGGATCAAGGCCATCATCGAGCGCGAGGGCATCGAGGTCGTGATGTACGACCGCGCCCGCGTCGAGCCGACCGTCGACTCCTTCCAGGACGCGTGCGACTTCGCGCTCGAGGCGAAGGTCGAGGGGTTCGTGTCGGTCGGCGGCGGGTCGAGCATCGACACGGCGAAGGTGTCGAACCTCATCACGACCCATCCGGGGCCGGTCATGGACTACGTGAACCCGCCGGTCGGCGGCGGGAGGAAGCCGCCGTCGCCGCTGCGGCCGCACCTCGCGATCCCCACGACCTCGGGCACCGGCGCCGAGGCGACGACGGTCGCCGTGCTCGACATCCCCGAGCAGCACGTCAAGAGCGGCATCTCGCACCGCTACCTGCGCCCGAGCCAGGGCATCGTCGACCCGGAGCTGGTGCGCACCCTCCCGGCCGCGGTCACCTCGTCGACGGGGCTCGACGTGATCTGCCACGCGGCCGAGTCGTACCTCACACGCCCCTATGACCGGCGCGAGCGGCCCGCGACGCCCGACGACCGCCCGCCCTACCAGGGCGCGAACCCGGTCGCCGACGTGTGGTCGGCAAAGGCGCTCGAGTACGGCGGGCGCTTCCTGCGCCGGGCCGTCGCCGACTCAGACGACCTGGAGGCCCGCGGCATGATGATGCTCGCCGCCTCGATGGCGGGCGTCGGGTTCGGGTCGGCGGGCGTCCACATCCCGCACGCGTGCGCGTACCCGATCGCCAGCGTCAAGCACGAATACCAGCCGCCCGGCTACCCCGACCACCACAAGTTCGTGCCGCACGGGCAGTCGGTGATCGTCACGGCGCCAGCGGCGTTCCGCTTCACCTACGAGGCGATGCCCGACCGCCACCACCGGGTGGCCACGTGGCTCACCGGCGAGCCGATCGCCGACGCCGGACCGGACACGCTGCCCGACGTGCTGCGGAAGCTCATGCAGGACATCGATGCCCCGCGCGGGATCGCGGAGCTCGGCTACACGGAGGACGACGTGCCCGCGCTCGTAGAGGGGACGATGAAGCAGCAGCGCCTGCTCGTCGGCGCGCCGCGCGAGGTGGGCGAGACCGACATCGCCCACATCCTCAACGCATCGATGACCAACTGGTAGGGCCCAGCCCCCGAGTTCTCCGATTGAGCACCCCGCCCGCCCTCGAGAGCCTCAGCGGCGATCGCGCCACCCTCACGAGCCGCGCGCTCGATGCGCTCCGGGCGGCGATCGTCGACGGACGGCTCGAGGCGGGCGAGCGCTACTCGGTGGCGCAGCTGGCCGAGCGCTTCGGCGTCTCCCGGACCCCGGTGCGGGAGGCGCTGCTCGTGCTCGAGCGCCAGGGCGTCGTGCGCTTCGAGCGCAACCGCGGCGTGCGCGTGCTGGAGACGACGGCGCACGACCTCGAGGAGGTCTTCGC
>Ga0105243_10004679_pt1 | contig 10775 bp, 9 predicted proteins | sample KBSM34metaG_FD_81525 | JGI IMG/M metagenome (GOLD analysis project Ga0105243, IMG submission 81525) | Miscanthus rhizosphere microbial communities from Kellogg Biological Station, Michigan, USA - KBS M3-4 metaG | ecosystem: Host-associated > Plants > Roots > Rhizosphere > Soil | place: Michigan...
GCTCACGTGTTACTCACCCGTTCGCCACTCGTGTACCCCCGAAGGGGCCTTACCGTTCGACTTGCATGTGTTAAGCACGCCGCCAGCGTTCGTCCTGAGCCAGGATCAAACTCTCCGTTGAAATCTATCCAAATCCGACGCAATGATTAGCGCCGGTTTGTCGTCTCAACTCGTTCGATCGCTGACAAAAAGACCCATGCTGGATCTTCGTCAATCAATCAAAGGAATCCGAACTCGGATTACGCCAAAGGCGTCCTCCGAGCACGGGGTTTTTTTTTGTGCATTATTTGGCATTGACTTTTAGCACGCTGTTGAGTTCTCAAGTTTCGGGCGCACACCGCACCGAGCTTGTTGGGCTCCGGCTTGGGGCAGCGACCCACATTACGAGGTCTGGCAAGTCCGAGTCAAACCCGGACCTTTTGGTTCATCCAGGACCATCAGAGCCCAGATTTGATGCATCTCTTGCGAGCACGCATCTATCCGAACATCTCGTTGGCCAGTGGATTCCTCCCGGGTCGGCCGCTACAGATCGATAAATCTGACGCGTCCCGCACCCCCGCTGAGGCCTCACATACTTTACGCCTGCGCAACCGAACGGTCAAACCGACCTGACCGCTGTGTGTGCGCAAGCGACGTTTGGTTAGAACGCACGGCCGGTCGTGGGTATTCCGCGGGGTGAAGCCTCGCGCGACATTCACCCGGAGGCAGTGACGGTTACGGCGCCTACCGTGCGTTTGCCGCGCCGCAGAATGGCGAATCGCCCGTGCAGCAGGTCGGCCCGGGTCAGCACCGCCTCTGGATCTTGGACGCGAACGTTGTTCAGGTAGGCCCCGCCCTCAGCGATGGCACGCCGCGCCGCCGCCTTGCTGGATACCACCCCGCTGCGCTCGAAGACATCGACGATCTGCGGCAGCTGCTCGTTCGCTGTCAGAGCTACACCGCCGATCTCGGCGACGACTGCAGCGAGTGTCGGTTCGCTGAGCTCCCGCAGATCCTCCCGCCCGAAGAGTGCATTCGCGGCGGCGACGGCAGCATCGCGATCCGCCCCGGAGTGGACCAGCTCGGTCACGTCATCGGCCAGTGCGCGCTGCGCCGCGCGACGATGTGGCGCTTCCTTCGTCTGCCGCTCCAGGTCCTCGATCTCGGCTCGGCTGCGTTCGCTGAATACCTTGAGATACTCGATGACCTTTTCGTCCTCGACGTTCAAGAAGTACTGATGTAGGGCGTACGGCGAAGTCATCGCCGGGTCGAGCCAGATGGTTCCTCTCTCGGTCTTCCCGAACTTCGTGCCGTCGGCCTTGGTGAGCAAGGGTGTGCCGAGCGCGTGCACCCGCGCACCTTCAACTCGTCGGATGAGCTCGACTCCGGCTGTGATGTTGCCCCACTGATCGCTGCCCCCGAACTGCAGTGTGCAGTCGTAGTTGCGGAAAAGCTCCAGGTAATCCATCGCCTGCAATAAGACGTAGGAGAACTCCGTGTAAGAGATGCCCTCTTCCAGCCGGTTCCGGATCACGTCGCGGGCCAGCATCCGGTTGACCGGAAAGTGCTTGCCGATGTCCCTCAGGAAGTCGAGCACTGGCATCGGCCCTGTCCAGTCAAGGTTGTTGACGATCCGTGCCGGGTTCTGCCCAGAGAAGTCGACAAAACGCTCGACCTGCCGGCGAATGCTTTCCACCCAGGCGGCCACCGTCTCTCTGGGGTTGAGGACCCGCTCGCTGGTCTCCTTGGGATCACCGATCAGTCCGGTCGATCCGCCAACCAGAATTAGAGGGCGGTGCCCGGAACGTTGCAGCGCCCGGGCCACCATGAGCTGGACAAGATTGCCGAAATGCAGACTCGGTGCCGTTGGATCAAAACCGACATAGAACGTGACCGGCCCGGCGGTCAGGTGCTCAGCCAGCGCCGCTTCATCAGTGGACAGGGCTACCAGGCCACGCCACTTCAGATCGCTGAGCACCGTATCCACGGGGCACCACAGTAGCGCCGGACTAGCTGCCAGGTTGATCAACCCAGTCCTGGATAGCGCGAATGGCGTCTGAAACTTCGTCCAGTTGCTCTCTGACACGGACCACCGCGGTGCCGCCACGGCCGGAACGACTGTTGATCGAGCCGGCCACGCTGAGCACGCTTTGAACGTCTGCAGTGAGGTGAGGCGAGATCTCGGCCAGGTCATCCGCGGTCAGGTCCGTCAGTTCTACGCCGTCCTCCTCGCAGCGGCGTACGCAGGCGCCGGCGATCTCGTGCGCCTCGGCGAAAGGCACTCGCCGGCGTACCAGCCAATCAGCGATATCGGTAGCCAAAGAGAATCCCATCGGGGCGAGGAGTTCAAGCCGTTCGCGATAGAAGGCCAGCGTCGAAACCATCCCGGTAACCGCGGGAAGCAGGATCAGCAGTTGATCGATGGAGTCGAAGATCGGCTCCTTGTCCTCCTGAAGGTCCCGGTTGTACGCCAGCGGCAGTCCCTTGAAGGTGGCCAGTAGTCCGGTCAGGTTGCCGATCAACCGCCCGGCCTTGCCGCGAGCCAGCTCGGCGACATCAGGATTCTTCTTCTGCGGCATGATGCTCGAGCCGGTCGACCACTCATCAGCCAAGCGTGCGAATCCGAACTCCTGAGTGACCCAGATGATCACGTCTTCACTCAGCCGGGAGAGATCGACGGCTATCTGTGCGCAGATGAACGCAGCCTCCGCCACCACATCGCGGGCCGACGTGCCGTCGATCGAGTTGGCGACGCTGCTCGTGAATCCAAGCTCCCTAGCCACCGCCTCGGGATCCAGACCGAGGGAGGTACCGGCGAGCGCTGCCGAGCCATAAGGGCTGATCCCGAGCCGTCGGTCAAGATCACGTATTCGATCGCAGTCCCGTAGCAGCGGCCAAGCGTGGCCGAGCAGATGGTGTGAGAGCAACACCGGCTGCGCATGCTGCAGGTGGGTACGACCCGGCATCGCAATCCCAAGATGATCACGTGCCTGCTGGTGCAGCGCGCCAACCACGCTGCCGAGTTCGGCTGCGACCGTACGAAGGGCGTCGCGCAGATACATCCTGATCAAGGTTGCAATCTGGTCGTTGCGGGACCGGCCGGCTCGCAGTCGGCCGCCTAGCTCCGCACCCACCAGCTCTACAAGTCGCCGCTCGAGCGCGCCGTGCACGTCTTCATCGGTTGATGCGGGCCGGAAGGCTTCATTGGTCACCTCCGTTGCCAGGGCGTCGAGGCCCTCGATCATCCGCGCGAGCTCGTCATCAGTCAGCAAACCAGCTTGGTGGAGCGCCCCGGCGTGCGCCCGTGACCCCATCAGGTCGTAGGGCGCGAGTCTGAAGTCGAACTGCGTCGAGCGACTCAGGGTTGCCATGGCGTCGGCCGGGTGGCCTCCGAACCTGCCTCCCCACAATCGCCCTCGATGATCTTCGGGGGCGTTGGGTGGCGTGATCAAGACAGGCTGGCGTCCCGACGCGCCGCGAGCGTGCTCGACATGCCATACAGGGCGATAAACCCGCGAGCCTGAGACTGGTCGAACCGGTCACCTTCGTCATAGGTAGCAAGGCTGAAGTCATACAGGCTGGTGTCGCTGCGACGGCCGGTCACTGTCGCCTTGCCCGCGTGCAAGATCATCCGAATCTCACCGCTCACCGCTTGCTGAGCCTCGTCGATGAAAGAGTCCAGCGCTCGCTTTAGCGGCGAATACCACTGCCCGTCGTAGACCAGCTCAGCCCAACGCTGATCGATGCCCCGTTTGAACCGGGCCAGCTCGCGCTCTACGGTGACGTTCTCAAGCTCCATGTGCGCGGTGATCAAAGCGATTGCGCCGGGCGCCTCGTATACCTCGCGGCTCTTGATCCCGACGAGCCGGTCCTCCACCATGTCCAGTCGACCCACACCCTGAGCGCCGGCACGCTCATTCAGAATCTGGATCGCCTGTAGCAGGGAGACCTTTTCGTTGTCGATCGCGATCGGGTTACCTGCCTCAAACGTGATGGTGACTTCGTCGGGTTCACGCTGCACGGCAGGATCCGCCGTGTAGGCGTAAACATCTTCGACGGGGGAGTTCCAGATGTCCTCAAGGAAACCTGTTTCAACAGCGCGACCCCAGACGTTCTGGTCGATCGAGTAGGGCGATGCCTTGCTCTGGTTGATCGGCAGACCCTTGTCCTCGGCGTACGCAATGGCCTTCTCGCGGGTCCACGCGTAGTCACGGACTGGAGCGATCACCCGTAGCTGAGGTGCCAGATTGGCGATGCCAACCTCGAACCGCACCTGATCGTTCCCCTTGCCGGTGCAGCCGTGGGAAACCACCGTTGCGCCATGAGACTTGGCGGCATCAGCGAGATGCCGCACTATGAGCGGCCGAGACAGTGCGCTCACCAGCGGATAGCGATCCATGTAGAGCGCGTTGGCACGTAGCGCGGGACGGCAGAAATCCTCCGCGAACTCATCCTTGGCGTCGATCACCACCGCCTCGACTGCACCACAGTCAAGGGCTCGCTGGCGGATCACCTCCATGTCCTCCCCGCCCTGGCCGACGTCGACGGCCACAGCCACCACTTCCTGACCGGTCTCTTCCCCAAGCCAGCCAATACACACGCTGGTGTCGAGGCCGCCGGAGTACGCCAATACGATCCGCTCGCTCATCTAAGTTCGCCCTTCTTGCTGTGATTGGGATGGGAAGTCGTTGCGTCGTCGGGAGGCTTGCCTGTTCGGCTCATGATCAAGAACTGCTGCGCGATGTCGTCGCCACCGCTGGGGCTTCGAGTGATCAGCAAGATCGTGTCGTCACCGGCGATGGTGCCCAAGATCGACTCCCAGCCGACGCGGTCGACCGCGGAGGCAAAATATTGTGCAGCGCCAGGCGGGGTGCGAAGGACGACGAGGTTGGCCGAGGCCTCCGCCGAGACCAAGATCTCCGCGCACAATCGGGCTAGCCGTCCCTCGAAGCTAGCGAACTCGCCCACATGAGGTGTTCGGTCGCCCCCTTCGCCCGGTACTGCATAGACCAGGTGGCCAGCTGAGCTGCGGACCCGGAGCGCGCCAATCTCGACAAGATCACGGGACAACGTGCCCTGGGTGACCTGCACTCCGTCGTCGGCCAGCAGCTCGGCCAGCTCACTCTGTGAACGAACTTCGCGCTGCTCCAGCAAGGTGATGATCTTGGCGTGCCGGGCGGCCTTCGTCATCAAGCTCTTCGGCGGGTCCAAGGCGGGTTGTCTCCCCTCGCTGTAGCGAGGTGCGCGGGCGTGGGTCGACATCAGCTCTGCACCACCCTCGCGTGCTCGTCGAGGAAGGCCAGAAGAGCCTTCTGCGCATGGCGGCGATTCTCGGCCTCGTCCCAGACCACCGATTGCGGACCGTCAATCACGGCAGCGTCGATCTCTTTGCCACGATAGGCAGGTAGGCAGTGCAACACGATCGCCTCCTTGTCGGCGACAGCCAGTAACTCGTTGGTTACGGCGAAACTCCGCAAGATCGAAGCCCGCTCGCCGCTTTCTTGGCCCATCGATATCCAGGTGTCAGTGGCGACCACATCGGCGTCGACTGCTGCCTCCTTGGCCTCGCCAAACACGTGCACACTGCCTCCGGATTGATGTGCGAGACCTGCCGCACGCCTGAGGACTTCAGAGTCGGGTTGGAAGCCGGGCGGAGCGCCGATCCGTACGTGCATGCCCGCCACGCTGCCGCCCACCAGGTACGAATGCGCCATGTTGTTCGCACCATCCCCGACATAGGCCAGGCTGAGCCCGGCCAGTCCACCCTTGTGCTGCCTGATGGTTTGCAGATCCGCCAGCACCTGGCAGGGGTGGTACGTGTCGGTCAGCCCGTTGATCACCGGCACGCCCGCAGATGCGGCCATTTCCTCCAGTCGCTCCTGGCCTGAGGTGCGCCAGATGATTGCGGCAACATGTCTGCCCAGTACCCGCGCGGTGTCGCTGATCGACTCACCGCGGCCTAGTTGGGACATTGCCGCATCCATGATCATCGGGTTGCCACCGAGCTCGGCGATCGCGGTTTCGAAGGAGACCCTGGTCCGCGTCGAGGGCTTGTCGAACAGTACGGCCACCGTTCGCGGTCCCGCGTAGGGGCGCAGCCCGTACGGCTCGGCCTTGAGATTGTCAGCGAGGTCCAAGATCGCTAGCTGCTCTGCTGTGCTGAGATCGTCATCGACCAAGAAATGCCTCATCAGGAGGACTCCTCGGCAACCCGGTTGAGCAGCGACGGCAGCAGCCGGACAAAGCCGTCGAGCTCGGTTGCGCTGATGATCAGCGGCGGTGCTAGGCGCAGTACGTCCGGGCGGGGTGCGTTGATCACGAAGCCGGCTGCCAGCGCAGCATCGACGACAGCCGCCGCCACAGGTTCGGCCAAGATCACGGCCTGCAACAGCCCTCGACCGCGTACACCGGCAATCAACCGATGATCAAGGCCCATGATTGTCTTCTCGAGATACTCACCAAGGATCTTCGCGTGTGCGAGGAGATCGTCGCGCTCGATCACAGAGAGCACCGCCAGTCCTGCAATAGCTGCAACGGGGTTACCACCAAACGTGCTGCCGTGGCTACCTGGGCCGAGCAGCCGTGAGGCGCTTTCGGTGGCGATACATGCTCCGACCGGAAATCCGTTGCCCAGCCCTTTGGCCACCGTGATGATGTCGGCGGTAACGCCTTCGTCGACATGAACCAGCCAGCTGCCGCAGCGACCCATGCCGGTCTGCACCTCATCCATCCACAGCAGAGCGCCATGGCGATTGCAGATTTCCCGAGCCTGCGCGAGATAGCCGGCGGGGGGTACCACGACGCCGTTTTCGCCCTGGATCGGCTCCAGCACGACTGCTGCCACCGTTTCGTCAACGGCCGATGCCAGCGCTTCCGTGTCCCCATAGGGAACGAAGATCACCTCGCTCGGCAGCGGCTCGAAAGGCAGCCGATATTTCGGATTGTGGGTGAGCGCCAATCCACCCAGCGAGCGCCCGTGAAAGGCACCTTCCGTCGAGATGATCTTGCTACGTCCGGTCATGCGGGTGATCTTGAACGCCGCCTCGTTGGCTTCGGTCCCTGAGTTGGTGAAAAAGACGCGCGCCTCGTCGGCACCGGACATGGCGCAGAGCCGGCCGGCGAGTGCGACCTGCGGCTGAGTCGCGAAGAAGTTCGACACATGACCCAGCGTCGCGATCTGGCCCGTCACAGCCGACAGCACGGTGGGATGGGCGTGACCAAGTGCATTGACCGCGAGACCCGACAGCAGATCCAGGTATCGCCGTCCGTCCGCATCCCAGAGATAGCACCCCTCGCCGCGTACGAATACACGCTTCGGAGGGCCGAAGGTGTTCATCACCGACTGGGCGTACGCCTCAAGCACCGCCTCTGAGGATGCCGAACCGGACAACTCGCGGCTCAGGGTGCTGGGATCGGCAGTCATGGGCGGGCTCCTTGCGGGGGTTCGACAGCCGCCGGACCGTAGTCACCGTTGGCATATTCGTGTGTTGGAATGCCCTGGTCGCGGGAGAACACCCGACTGCCCAGCCGGACCAGCCCATCCTGAGTAACCATGGTCCCGATGCCGACGTTGGTGAAGATCTCGAGCAACAGCGCGTGCGGAACCCTGCCATCCACCACCGTCGCGCGGGTGAGACCGCCCTCCACAGCCCGCAGGCAAGCCTCCATCTTGGGCACCATCCCGGACTGCAGCTTGGGCATCAGGCCGCGCAGTTCGCTCGCCGACAACTCGGTGATCACCTCACTACTGGCGGGCCAGTCGCGGTAGAGCCCCGCCACGTCGGTCAGCACGACCAATCGATCTGCTTTGAGCGCAACGGCAAGGGCGGCTGCCGCCGTATCGGCGTTGACGTTGTGCACCACCCCGTTGACGTCGGGTGCGATGCTGGCCACCACCGGCACGCTGCCCGATCTGATCAGCCCGGCAACTGCCTCGGTGCGTACCGAGATCACGTCGCCGACCAGGCCAAGATCAACTTCTTCGCCGTCGACCGTTGTGCCGCGCCGTTGAGCCGTAAAGAGTCCACCGTCCTCACCGGAGAGACCGACCGCCACCGTGCTGTGGGTGTTGATCAATCCGACCAGATCCCGCCCGACCTGACCTACCAGCACCATGCGTACGACTTCCATGGCTTCGGGGCTGGTGACCCGAAGACCGCCACGAAACTCAGACGCGATGCCCAGCCGGGTGAGCATTGTCGAGATCTGGGGCCCGCCGCCGTGCACCACGACCGGATGAACTCCACACCGCTTCATAAAGACGATGTCCTGCGCAAATGCCCGCTTCAGGTCGTCATCGATCATCGCGTTGCCGCCGTACTTGATCACGACGATCTTGCCGGCGTAGGTCTCTAGCCAGGGCAGGGTCTCGGTGAGGATGGAGGCCTTCTCGACCAGCGACAGTTGGCGGGTTTCAGGTGGCTGCGTCAGTGAGGAGCTCATGTCGAATACTCCGCATTCTCTTTGACGTAGTCGTAGGTGAGATCGTTGGTCCAGACAGTGGCGGAGTGCGTGCCGTTGCGCAGGTTGACCTCGAGATGCACCTCGCGCCCGCTCAGGTCCACAAGATGTCTTGGCTCGCCGATGGATCCATCGCGGCACACCTGCACGCCGTTGAAGGCGACGTCAACGCGCTCCGGTTCAAAGTCCGCGGCTGTTGTGCCGATGGCCGCCAGTACCCGCCCCCAGTTGGGATCCTGCCCGAAGACAGCGCACTTGAAGAGATTGCTGCGAGCGATCGCTCGGCCCACCTGGACTGCATCCTCCTCCGAGGCCGCATGCTCCACCTGGATGGCAATCGTGTGGGCCGCTCCCTCCGCGTCGACGAGCAGCTGCATGGCAAGGTCATGACAGGTCTCATCCAGTGCAGCCTGGAAGTCACGAAGGGTAGGCCGTACACCGGACGCTCCGCTGCTCATCATGATCACCGTGTCGTTGGTGGACATACAACCGTCGCTGTCTATCCGCTCGAAGCTGCGTCGGCAGGCGCTCACCAGTTGATCATGAAGCTGCTCCGAATCCACCACAGCGTCGGTCGTCAGCACCACCAACATCGTGGCCAATCCAGGTGCGAGCATGCCCGCGCCTTTTGCCATGCCACCGATCGACCAGCCCTCGTCGGAGTAGCTCGCCTGCTTCGTCACCGAATCGGTTGTCAAGATTGCTTCCGCCGCCGCCTGTCCGCCGTCTGGGCGCACCAGTGGAACAAGATCGTCGATGCCTGCCGCCACCTTGTCCATCGGCAGTCGTACGCCAATCAGGCCAGTCGAGCACACGGCGACATCGATGGCGCCGATATCTACCTGTGCCGAGCCAGCTGAGCCTTGAGCCGACTCTGTGCCCTGAGCCAGCCCAGCTGTGCCCTGAGCCTGTCGAAGGGCATTGGCCAGCAGCTCCGCTGTCCGATGCGTGTCGGCGAAGCCCGCTGGCCCCGTACACGCATTGGCTCCCCCCGAGTTCAGGATCACGGCTCGGAGCTGGCCATCGGTGAGGACCTGCTCCGACCAGACCACAGGCGCAGCCTTCACTCGGTTGGTGGTGAATACACCGGCGGCAGCGTAGTCCGGACCGGTATTGATCACCAGGGCCAGGTCCTTGCTGCCGCTGCTCTTCAGCCCAGCTGCCAACCCATACGCGAGAAAGCCCGAGGCGGCCGTGACACTCATGGCGCCAGTCCGATGGTTGTCAGACCGGTCGTCTCCGGGAGACCGAGAGCCAGATTCATGCACTGCACAGCCGCGCCGGCGGTGCCCTTCGTCAGGTTGTCCAAAGCTGCGACGGCCACCAGCCGGCCTGCGTCATGATCAACGGCAACCTGCACCTGCACCGCGTTCGATCCGAGTACCGACTTGGTCTGCGGCCACCAGCCCTTCGGCAGCACGTGGACGAATGGTTCGTCGACGTACGACTCCGCGTAGGCCGCGTAGGCCTCCCGCTGCGAGATGCCAGTTTGGGTGAGCGGGGCCGTGCAGGTCGCGAGGATGCCGCGTGACATGGGCACCAGCACCGGAGTGAACGAGACGGATGGCTCCGAAGCACCGCACGCCACAAGGTTCTGCAACAGCTCCGGAATGTGACGATGGACGCCGCCGACGCTGTAGGCAGCCGCGGACCCCATGAGCTCAGCGCCCAGCAGATGCGGCTTGAGCGAGCGGCCGGCACCTGAGGGGCCACTGGCGGCAACGATCACCACATCCCGCCCAGCCGTCAGACCGTGCGTGATGGCCGGTAGCAGGGCGAGGGTTGCGGTTGTCGGATAGCAACCTGGCACAGCGATAGCTCGCGCGCCGGCCAGCTTGTCCCGTTGTCCCGGAAGCTCGGGCAATCCGTACGGCCAAGTGCCGGCATGAGGTGATTGGTAGAACCGCTCCCAGGCCTCCGCCTGCTCCAATCGAAAATCGGCTCCGCAGTCGATCACCACTGTGCCGGGATGCAGTTGTGCGGCCACCTCGCCGGAGGCTCCGTGTGGCAGGGCAAGGAAGACCACGTCGTGATCAGCAAGCGTGTCCCTCGATGTCTCTTCGACCACGCGGTCCAGCAGCGGAATCAGCTGTGGATGGTGCTGGCCGAGCGGCGTTCCCGCACTGGCACTGGCGGTCAGAGCCCCAATTGCCACCCCCGGGTGCGCAAGCAGCAGCCGGAGCAGCTCTCCGCCTGCATAACCTGTAGCGCCTGCTACCGCAACCCGTACAGCCATTTGCATGAGTATGCCATGAATGACAATTTCATGCACAACGATGTCTCACGCTCCGGAGCGATAGCGTTTCGGGATGCACCATGTCGCTGATGACGACCGA
>Ga0105243_10004680_pt1 | contig 10775 bp, 6 predicted proteins | sample KBSM34metaG_FD_81525 | JGI IMG/M metagenome (GOLD analysis project Ga0105243, IMG submission 81525) | Miscanthus rhizosphere microbial communities from Kellogg Biological Station, Michigan, USA - KBS M3-4 metaG | ecosystem: Host-associated > Plants > Roots > Rhizosphere > Soil | place: Michigan...
GAACTGCTGTCCACCCAGATGGACCGCGCGCTGACCCTGGCCTACCTGAGCGCCGCCGTGGGCCTGGGCGAGCACCGGCTCAAGCAGGGCTTTCGCGCCGTCTTCGGCACCACGCCCCAGGCCCTGCTGCTGGAGCTGCGCATGCGCCGCGCCTGGGCGTTGCTGGAGACCGGCTGCCAGGTCGCCCAGGCCGGCTGGCAGGTGGGCTATGCCCATCCGTCGAACTTCAGTGCGGCATTTGCGCGGTTCTACGGGCGCAGCCCCAAGTCGGTCTTCGGCCGCCGCTCCTGATCTGCGTCAAGCCTTTTTGTCCCCGATAGTTCTTTGGAACTAGGCCCGCCTGCGCGCTCCTAGTTCTTCCGCCTTGTCCGAGCGTACGGCTGGCGGATGTGCGGCGCGGCCCTCGCGCGGGACCATGGAAGCCATAGCCCCCACGAGGAAAACAAAATGGCAAACACAGCGCCCACCGCACAGGGCGACCCCCGCAAGAGCACCAGCACAGGCACACGCCACGACCGCCAGGCCTGGTCGGTCCTGGCCGTCAGCACCCTGGCCTTCACGGTCTGCTTCATGGTCTGGATGATGTTCGGCATCATCGGCATCCCCATCAAGAAGATGCTGGATCTGAACGCCACGCAGTTCGGCCTGCTCACGGCCATGCCCGTGCTCACGGGCTCGCTGGTGCGCGTGCCGCTGGGCATCTGGACCGACCGCTTCGGCGGGCGCATCGTGATGGCGGTGCTGATGGCCGTCACCGTGCCCGCGATCTGGGTGATGGGCTATGCCACCGAGTACTGGCACTTCCTGACCATCGGCCTGTTCGTGGGCCTGGCGGGCGGCTCGTTCTCGGTGGGCACGCCCTATGTGGCGCGCTGGTTTCCCAAGGAGCGCCAGGGCATGGCCATGGGCATCTATGGCGCGGGCAACTCGGGTGCGGCGGTCAACAAGTTCGTGGCGCCGGTGATCCTGGTGGCCTTCGGCTGGGCCGCCGTGCCGCATGCCTATGCGGCCATCATGCTGGGTGCGCTGGTGCTGTTCTGGCTGTTCAGCCACAGCGACCCGGCCCACCTGGTGCCCAGCAATGTGCGCTTCAGCGACCAGTTGAAGGCGCTCAAGGACCCGCGCGTGCTCAAGTACTGCCAGTACTACAGCATCGTCTTCGGCGGCTATGTGGCGCTGAGCCTGTGGATGGTGCAGTACTACGTGGGCGAGTACGGCCTGGACATCCGCGTGGCGGCCCTGCTGGCGGCCTGCTTTTCGCTGCCGGGAGGCGTGCTGCGCGCCATCGGCGGCTGGCTGTCGGACAAGTACGGCGCACACAGCGTGACCTGGTGGGTGCTGTGGGTGTGCTGGATCTGCCTGTTCCTGCTGTCCTATCCGCAGACCGATTTCACGGTGCTCACCACCGAGGGCAGCACCCGCTTTCACCTGGGCCTGAACGTCTATGCCTTCACCGCGCTGATGTTCGTGCTGGGCATTGCCATGGCCTTCGGCAAGGCCAGCGTCTTCAAGTACATCAGCGACGACTACCCCGGAAACATCGGCGCCATCAGCGGCATCGTGGGCCTGGCCGGCGGCATGGGCGGCTTCATCCTGCCCATCCTGTTCGGCGTGCTGCTGGACTGGACGGGCATCCGCTCCAGCGCCTTCATGCTGCTGTACGGCGTGGTCTGGGTGTCGCTGATCTGGATGTATTTCACCGAGGTGCGCCGCACCGACGTGCTCAACAGCCACGGCGGCCACAGCGATGTGCAGCCGGCCGCGCGCTGAACCGCAGGAGTTGCACATGCATGCGAACACCAAGACCGCCGCAAAGGCATCCGCGCGCAGCCGCCCCGGCAGCGTGCTGACCCTCTGGCGCCCCGAGGACAAACAGTTCTGGGAGCGCGAGGGCGAGGCCATCGCCAGGATCAACCTCTGGATCTCGGTGCCCGCCCTGTTCCTGGCCTTTGCCATCTGGCAGGTCTGGAGCGTGGTGGCCGTGAACCTGCCCGCGCTGGGCTTCACCTACTCCACCAACCAGCTGTTCTGGCTGGCGGCCGCGCCCGCGCTGTCGGGCGCCACGCTGCGCATCTTCTATTCCTTCATGGTGCCACTGATGGGCGGGCGCCGCTGGACGGCGCTGTCCACGGCCTCGCTGCTGATCCCGGCCATCGGCATCGGCTACGCCGTGCAGGACGCCAGCACCGGCTATCCGACCATGCTGATCCTGGCCCTGCTGTGCGGCCTGGGCGGGGGCAACTTCAGCTCCAGCATGGCCAACATCAGCTTCTTCTTTCCCAAGGAGCGCAAGGGCTCGGCCCTGGGCGTGAACGCTGGCCTGGGCAACCTGGGCGTGTCGGTGGTGCAGTTCCTGAGCCCGCTGGTGATCACGGCCGGCATCTTCGGCGTCTTCGGCGGCGATGCGCAGACCATCACCAAGGCCGGCGAGACCACCCGGGTGTGGGCGCAGAACGCGGCCTTCATCTGGGTGCCGTGGATCGCCATCGCCTCGCTGGCCGCCTGGTTCGGCATGAACGACATCGCCGACGCCAAGGCCAGCTTCGCGGCCCAGGCCGCCATCTTCCGGCGCAAGCACAACTGGGTGATGTGCCTGCTGTACCTGGGCACCTTCGGCTCGTTCATCGGCTTTGCCGCCGGCTTTCCGCTGCTGATCAAGAGCCAGTTCCCGGCGGTCAATCCGCTGGCCTATGCCTGGCTGGGCCCGCTGCTGGGCGCACTGTCGCGGCCCTTTGGCGGCTGGCTGGCCGACAAGGCGGGCGGCGCGCGCGTGACGTTCTGGAACTTCCTCGTCATGGCCGTGGCCGTGGTGGGCGTGCTGTATTTCCTGCCCAAGGGCAGCGGCGGCTACGCGCTGGGCTTCGGCCCTGCCGAGGGCAGCTTCATGGGCTTCTTCCTGATGTTCCTGGTGCTGTTCCTGACCACGGGCATCGGCAACGGATCGACCTTCAGCATGATCCCGGCGATTTTCCTGGCCCTCAAGCAGCGCGAACTGGGCGCCCATCCCAGCGAGGAAGCGCAGGCCCATGCCCTCAAGGAGGGCAATACCGAAGGCGCGGCCGCCCTGGGCTTTGCGGGCGCGCTGGGAGCCTACGGCGGCTTCTTCATCCCCAAGAGCTACGGCAGCTCCATCGCCGCCACGGGCGGGCCCGAGCTGGCGCTGTGGGTGTTTGCCGCCTTCTATGTGCTGTGCGTGGGCGTGACCTGGTGGTACTACGCGCGCAGGAACGCCGAGATGCCCTGCTGAGCCCCGGGCCGCAGGCACTACTGCACCGAACAGCAACGCACCGCAACGAACAACAAGGAGTCCCGCGATGAGCCATTTTCTGGACAAGCTTTCCTACTTCTCCCTGCCCCGCCAGGAATTCTCCAACGGCCATGGCCAGGTGACGGGCGAGGACCGCACCTGGGAAGACGCCTACCGCGACCGCTGGGCGCATGACAAGGTGGTGCGCTCCACGCACGGCGTGAACTGCACGGGCTCGTGCTCGTGGAAGATCTACGTCAAGGGCGGCATCGTGACCTGGGAGACCCAGCAGACCGACTACCCGCGCACGCGCGCCGACCTGCCCAACCACGAGCCGCGCGGCTGCGCGCGCGGCGCCAGCTACAGCTGGTACCTGTACAGCGCCAACCGCGTCAAATACCCCATGGTGCGCGGCCGGCTGCTCAAGCATTGGCGTGCCGCCCTGGCCGTGGCCAGGAGCCCGGTCGATGCCTGGGCCGCCATCGTCGAGAACGCCGATGCGCGCAGCGAGTGGCAAAAGCAGCGCGGCCTGGGCGGCTTCGTGCGCAGCAGCTGGGACGAGGTCAACCGCATGATCGCGGCGGCCAACGTCTACACCATCAAGAAGCACGGGCCGGACCGCATCATCGGCTTCTCGCCGATTCCGGCCATGTCCATGATCTCGTATGCCGCAGGCAGCCGCTACCTGAGCCTGATCGGCGGCGTGTGCATGAGCTTCTACGACTGGTACTGCGACCTGCCGCCGGCCAGCCCCCAGACCTGGGGTGAGCAGACCGACGTGCCAGAGAGCGCGGATTGGTACAACTCCAACTTCATCATCGCCTGGGGCTCCAACGTGCCCCAGACGCGCACCCCCGACGCCCACTTCTTCACCGAGGTCCGCTACAAGGGCGCCAAGGTCGTGGCCGTCACGCCCGACTACTCCGAGGTCGCCAAGCTGGCCGACCTGTGGATGCACCCCAAGCAGGGCACGGATGCCGCCGTGGCCATGGCCATGGGCCACGTCATCCTCAAGGAGTTCTACTTCGGCGAGCGCGGCCGCCCGGCCTATTTCGAGGACTATGCGCGCCGCTACACCGATCTGCCGCTGCTGATCCGCCTCAAGCGCCAGCAACTGCCCGACGGCCGCACGGCCCTGGTGCCCGAGCGCTATGTGCGCGCCAGCGACTTCGACGGCCACCTGGGCCAGGACAGCAACCCCGAATGGAAGACCGTGGCCTACGGCGAGGACGGCGGCGTGGCCCTGCCCAATGGCTCCATCGGCTTTCGCTGGGGCGAGGCCGGCCGCGCCGACGAGGGCCTGTGGAACCTCGAATCCAAGGAGGCGCGCACGGGCAACGACGTGCAGCTCAAGCTCTCGGTGCTGGACGGCCAGGGCGTGGACAGTGAAGTGGCCGACGTGGCCTTCCCCTACTTCGGCGGCCTGCAGTCGCCGGGGTTCGACGCCAACGAGCAGGGCACGGATGTGCTGCTGCGCCGCGTGCCCGTCTCGCGCATGGTGCTGGACGGCGAGGAGGCCATCGTGGCCACCGTGTTCGACCTGCTGGCGGGCAACTACGGCATCCACCGCGGTCTGGAAGGCGAGGGCGCTGATGGTGGCTATGACGCCGATGCGCCCTACACCCCGGCCTGGCAGGAAAAGATCACCGGCGTGCCGCGTGACCAGGTGATTGCCATTGCGCGCCAGTTCGCCGACAACGCCGAGAAGACGCGCGGCAAGTCCATGGTCATCATCGGCGCGGCCATGAACCACTGGTACCACTGCGACATGAACTACCGCGGCATCATCAACATGCTGATGCTGTGCGGCTGCATAGGCCAGAGCGGCGGCGGCTGGGCGCACTACGTGGGCCAGGAAAAGCTGCGCCCGCAGACCGGCTGGACCGCGCTGGCCTTTGCGCTGGACTGGCTGCGCCCGCCTCGCCAGATGAACTCCACCAGCTTCTTCTACGCCCACACCGACCAGTGGCGCTACGAGAAGCTGGGCGTGGAAGAGGTGCTGTCCCCGCTGGCCGACCGCAGCCAGTACTGCGGCGCCATGATCGACTACAACGTGCGCGCCGAGCGCATGGGCTGGCTGCCCAGCGCCCCGCAGCTGCAGGCCAACCCGCTGCAGCTGGTGCGCGACGCCCAGGCCCAGGGCCTGGACGTGAAGGACCACGTGGTGCAGTCCCTGCAGGACGGCTCGCTGTCCATGAGCTGCGAGGACCCCGACCACCCGGCCAACTGGCCGCGCAACATGTTCGTGTGGCGCTCCAACATCCTGGGCAGCTCGGGCAAGGGCCATGAGTACTTCCTCAAGCACCTGCTGGGCACCACGCACGGCGTGCAAGGAAAAGACCTGGGCCACGATGAAGCCAAGCCGCAGGAAGTGCGCTGGCACGACAAGGCGCCCGAAGGCAAGCTGGACCTGCTGGTCACGCTGGACTTCCGCATGAGCACCACCTGCCTGTACTCGGACATCGTCCTGCCCACGGCCACCTGGTATGAGAAGAACGACCTCAACACCAGCGACATGCACCCCTTCATCCATCCGCTGTCGGCGGCCGTGGACCCGGCCTGGCAGGCCAGGAGCGACTGGGAGATCTACAAGGGCTTCGCCAAGTCCTTCAGCGAGGTCTGCGTGGGCCACCTGGGCGTGGAAAAGGACGTGGTGCTCACGCCGCTGATGCACGACACCCCCGCCGAGCTGGCCCAGCCCGATGGCGTGCGCGACTGGAAGAAGGGCGAGTGCGCCCTGATCCCCGGCAAGACCGCGCCGCAGATTGCCGTGGTCGAGCGCGACTATCCCAACCTCTACAAGCGCTTCACGGCCCTGGGCCCGCTGATGGACAGGCTGGGCAACGGCGGCAAGGGCATCGGCTGGAACACCGAGACCGAGGTGGAGCAGCTGGGCGAGCTCAACGGCCTGGTGCGCGAGGAAGGCGTGAGCCAGGGCCGCCCGCGCATCGTCACCGACATCGACGCCACCGAGGTGGTGATGATGCTGGCGCCCGAGACCAACGGCCACGTGGCCGTCAAGGCGTGGGAGGCGCTGTCGAAGCAGACGGGGCGCGAGCACGCCCACCTGGCCCTGCACCGCGAGGACGAGAAGATCCGCTTTCGCGACATCCAGGCCCAGCCGCGCAAGATCATCAGCTCGCCCACCTGGTCGGGCCTGGAAAGCGAGAAGGTCAGCTACAACGCCTGCTACACCAACGTGCATGAGCTGATCCCATGGCGCACCCTCACCGGCCGCCAGCAGTTCTACCAGGACCATCCGTGGATGCGCGACTTCGGCGAAGGCTTCGTCAGCTACCGCCCGCCCGTGCACATGAAGGCGCTGCAGGAAGTGCAGGGCCAAAAGCCCAACGGCCACCCCGAGATCGCGCTGAACTTCATCACGCCGCACCAGAAGTGGGGCATCCACTCCACCTATGGCGACAACCTGATGATGCTCACGCTGGCGCGTGGCGGCCCCATCGTCTGGCTCAGCGAGGACGACGCCAAGAGCGCCGGCATCGCCGACAACGACTGGGTGGAGCTGTACAACGCCAACGGCGCCATCGCGGCGCGGGCCGTGGTCAGCCAGCGCGTCAAGCCGGGCATGGTGATGATGTACCACGCGCAGGAGAAGACCATCAACACGCCGGGCTCGGAGATCACCGGCACGCGCGGCGGCATCCACAACTCGGTCACGCGCATCGTGCTCAAGCCCACCCACATGATCGGTGGCTACGCGCAGTACAGCTACGGCTTCAACTACTACGGGACCATCGGCACCAACCGTGACGAATTTGTCCTGGTGCGCAAGATGCGCCGCATAGATTGGCTTGACGACGAAGCCGAGGCCGGCGCAGCCGCCCATGCCTGAACAACAAGGAGAAACACGATGAAAATCCGCGCACAGATCGGCATGGTGCTGAACCTGGACAAGTGCATCGGCTGCCACACCTGCTCCGTCACCTGCAAGAACGTCTGGACCAGCCGCCCCGGCGTCGAATACGCCTGGTTCAACAACGTCGAGACCAAGCCCGGCATCGGCTACCCGCGCGAGTGGGAAAACCAGGCCAAGTGGAACGGCGGCTGGATGCGCCGCACGGACGGCTCCATCGCGCCCCGCCAGGGCGGCAAGTGGAGCCTGTTGATGCGCATCTTCGCCAACCCCAACCTGCCCCAGATCGACGACTACTACGAACCCTTCACCTACGACTACGAGCACCTGCAGTCGGCCAGGGAAAGCAAGGCCGCGCCCACGGCGCGCGCGCGCAGCCTGATCTCGGGCCAGCGCATGGAGAAGATCGAATGGGGTCCGAACTGGGAGGAAATCCTGGGCGGCGAATTCAGCAAGCGCAGCCATGACGTGAACTTCGAGCAGATCCAGAAGGACATCTACGGCCAGTTCGAGAACACCTTCATGATGTACCTGCCGCGCCTGTGCGAGCACTGCCTGAACCCGGCCTGCGTGGCGTCCTGCCCCTCGGGCTCGATCTACAAGCGCGAGGAGGACGGCATCGTCCTCATCGACCAGGACAAGTGCCGCGGCTGGCGCATGTGCGTCTCGGGCTGCCCCTACAAGAAGATCTACTACAACTGGCAAAGCGGCAAGGCCGAAAAATGCATCTTCTGCTACCCGCGCATCGAGGCCGGCCAGCCCACCGTCTGCTCCGAAACCTGCGTGGGCCGCATCCGCTACCTGGGCGTGCTGCTGTACGACGCCGACCGCATCGAGGAAGCGGCCAGCGTGGAGCGCGACCGCGACCTCTACCAGGCGCAGCTGGACATCTTCCTGGACCCCAATGACCCCGAGGTCATCCGCCAGGCCCGCATCGACGGCATCCCCGACGCCTGGATCGAGGCCGCCCAGTCCAGCCCCGTCTACAAGATGGCCGTGGACTGGAAGGTGGCCCTGCCGCTGCACCCCGAGTACCGCACCCTGCCCATGGTCTGGTATGTGCCGCCGCTGTCGCCCATCACCTCGGCGGCGAACGCCGGACATCTCGACAGTGTCGGCCGCAGCCCCATCAATGGCGACCTGCCCGATGTCTCGCAGCTGCGCATCCCCGTGCAGTACCTGGCCAACCTGCTCACCGCCGGCGACACCACGCCCGTGGTGCGCGCGCTGGAGCGCATGCTGGCCATGCGCGCGTACCAGCGCAGCAAGTACGTGGACCAGGAACAGAACCTGGCCGTGCTCCAGTACGCGGGACTGACGGTGGACGAGGTCGAGGACATGTACCAGACCATGGCGATCGCCAACTACGAGGACCGCTTCGTCATCCCCTCGGCCCACCGCGAATACGCCGAAAGCGCGTTCGATTTGCGCGGCGGCTGCGGCTTCTCGTTCGGCAACGGCTGCTCCGACGGCAGCACCGACGCCAGCCTGTTCGGCGGCAAGAAGCCGCGCACCATCCCCATCCGCGCGCAAATGTGAGGACTGCCGCCATGTTCAATCACAACACCTCCTCCCCCGTGCGCCTGACGCTGCGCGCGCTGGCCTGCCTCATCGGCTACCCCGGCGCCGAGCTGCGCGCCCTGCTGCCGGGCCTGATCGACGCCCTGCGCCTGGAGCAATCCGTGGCGCCGGCGCGGCTGCGCGAGTTGCAGCAGCTGGCCGAGCAGCTGCAGGCCATGGACCCCTTCGAGGCCGAGGCCCGCTACGTGGACACCTTCGACCGGGGCCACCAGACCTCGCTGCACCTGTTCGAGCATGTGCACGGCGACTCGGCCGACCGGGGCCCGGCGCTGATCGACCTGCAGCAGACCTACGAGCGCGCGGGCCTGGCCTTCGAGGCCGACGAACTGCCCGACCACCTGGCCGTGGTGCTGGAGTTCGCCTCCACCCAGCCGCCGGCCATCGCCCGTGAATTCCTGGGCGAGATGGCCCACATCCTCAACGCCCTGTTCACGGCGCTGGCGCGGCGCGACAGCCCCTACGCCAGCGTGATCGCGGCCGTGCTGGAGATCACCGGCCACAGGGCCGAACGCGTGGAAATCCGCCCCGAGCCCGCCATGGACGAGGCCTGGGCCGAACCCGCCGCCTTCGACGGCTGCAGCAGCCAGGGCAAATCCCGTCCCGGCGCCGAGCAGCCCGTGCATTTCGTGCGCCGCACGGCGGCGCCCCAAGCCCAAGGACCCCGCCAAAGGAGCCTGACATGACCCCCTCCTGGATAGACCACCTGCTCTTCGGCCTCTACCCCTACATCTGCCTGGCCGTGTTCTTCATCGGCAGCTGGCTGCGCTTCGACCGCGACCAGTACACCTGGAAGAGCGATTCATCGCAGCTGCTGCGCAGCGGCAGCCTGCGCTGGGGCAGCAACCTGTTCCACATCGGTGTGCTGTTCCTGTTCTTCGGCCACACCGTGGGCATGCTCACGCCGCACTTCGTCTACGAGCCCTTCATGGCCGCAGGCGCCAAGCAGCTGCTGGCCATGGTCAGCGGCGGCATCGCGGGCACGCTGGGCTTCATCGGCCTCACCATCTTGCTGCACCGCCGGCTGTCGGACGTGCGCATCCGCGTCAACTCCAGGTTCAGCGACATCGCCATCCTCTGGCTACTGTGGCTGCAGCTGCTGCTGGGCCTGGCCACCATCCCGCTGTCTGCAAAGCACATGGACGGCTCCATGATGATGGCCCTGGCCGAATGGGCGCAGCGCATCGTCACCTTCCGTGGCGGCGCGGCCGAACTGCTGGCCGAGGCCGGCTGGGTGTTCAAGGCCCACATGTTTCTGGGCATGAGCATCTTCCTGGTCTTCCCCTTCACGCGCCTGGTCCACGTCTGGAGCGGCTTCGGCACCCTGGTCTACCTGCTGCGCCCCTACCAGCTGGTGCGCTCGCGCCGCCTGGGCCTGCCCGCATCGTCGGCACGCCGTGATGCCAAGCCCGGCCATTGAGGAGATCGACATGGAACATGGATGCAACGGATCGGGCGGCGGCCATTGCGGCTGCGCGTCTTCAACCCCTTCTTCTACTTCTTCTGCCCCGATGGGGGATCTCCCGGCGATTCCCGAAGTGCCGGCCTTCCAGCCCGTGGGCGAGGCCGGTGCCGAGGTGGCCCGCATCAACAACACGCCGCTGCACGCACCCGGACAGCGCCCGCCCGAGCGCGAACTGCGCCAGCGCGCCTGCACCGAGCTGCTGCGCCAGGCGGCCCAGCGCGAAGGCCTGCTGGGCGCCGATGATGCGGCCGGCGACGATGGCGTCATCAGCGAGCGCGCCTCCCAGGCCATAGAGCAGCTGCTGGAGCAATCGCTGCACCTGCCCGAGCCCGGCGAGGACGCCTGCCGCCGCCACTTCGATGCCAACCCCGCGCGCTTCGCCCAGGGCGAGCGCGTGCGCCTGCGCCACGTGCTGTTTGCCGTCACGCCCGGCGTGGACGTGCGCGCCCTCACCCAGCGGGCCGAGGCCCTGCTGATCGAGCTGCGCTGCGCCGACGACGCCGGCCTGCGCTTTGCCGAGGCCGCGCGCCAATGGTCCAACTGCCCCAGCGGCCAGCACGGCGGCGAACTGGGCTGGCTGGGCCGCAGCGATTGCGCGCCCGAATTCGCGC
>Ga0105243_10004684_pt1 | contig 10766 bp, 11 predicted proteins | sample KBSM34metaG_FD_81525 | JGI IMG/M metagenome (GOLD analysis project Ga0105243, IMG submission 81525) | Miscanthus rhizosphere microbial communities from Kellogg Biological Station, Michigan, USA - KBS M3-4 metaG | ecosystem: Host-associated > Plants > Roots > Rhizosphere > Soil | place...
CCTCGACACCCGCGCACGGCGGGTACACGCACGCGGTCACCTGCGACTCGGCATCGCGCTCGCCCGACTCGGCGAGGAGCGTGCCGCGATCGAGGCCTACGAGGCGCTCGGACGGCTCGCCGATGGATCGACCGACGGCGACATCATGAGCGCCCGCGAAGTGGCCGCCTACAACCGCGCCGTTCTGATCGACGATCTGGGCGACCCTGTCGCCGCGATCACCGCCTACGACCACGTCCTCGCAGTCCACGACCTGTCCGTCGACTCCCCCGAACGCCGGCTCCGCCGCGTCAAGACACTGCGCAACAAGGCGCTGCTCCTGACCGGTCTCGGCCGCCTGCACGAGACGGGCAACGCCCACCGGATGATCCTGGACATCGCGGGCGCCTTCCCCGATCCCGAGGTCGCCGAGCGAGCCCGCAAGTCCGCCTTCGACCTGGCGGCCTGCTACTCGCGGCTCGGCCAGCATCGGGCGGCTTCGGACCTCTACACCTGGATGCGCTCCGCCCGCCATCTCGGTTTCACCCGTGACGAACTCAAGAGCATCGCACGCTCCGCCAAGAACGCGGCCCGTGAATCCAAGCGCGCACATCGGTGACGAGTGGATCCCGATCGCGCACCTGAGCGCGGCGGCTAGGGCAGCAACCCCTGCCGACCCTGATCCGCGCCCGAGAGCACCAGCAGCAGCATCGTGGTGAGCGCCTCGTCCTCGAGCCCGGCGGCCGGGAAGGTGTAGCGCAGGATCACGTCGGCCAGCTTGTCGCGGGTGATCACCGTGATCGACCCGAACTGCATCATCGAGTTCTTCTCGGCGACCTTCTTGTGCAGCGCGGGCTTGACCGGACGGTCCCAGGCCAACACGGCGGTCACCGACAGCACGTCGAGCCCGGGCGCGAGGTTCACCGCCCGCAGCGAGCACAGCGCCCCCGCGTACTCGAAACCCAATGACCCGTCGTCGGATTCGCGCACCTCCACGAAATGCGCGAGCGCGTCACGGGCGCGGACCTGCAGCTGCTCGGCGGTCCCGGCGTCCGTCACTTCACTCCTCCGAACCTTCGGTCGCGCGACGCATACTCGACGCACGCGGCCCACAGGTCGCGGCGGTCGAAGTCCGGAAACAGCTTCTCCTGGAACACCATCTCCGCATAGGCGGACTGCCAGATCAGGAAGTTCGACGTGCGCAGCTCACCCGAAGGTCGCAGGAACAGGTCCACGTCCGGCATGTCGGGCTCGTCGAGATACTTCGCGACGGTCGCCTCGGTCACCTTCTCCGGGTTCAGCTCGCCCGCCGCCACCCGACGCGCGATCTCCCGTGCCGCGTCGGCGATCTCGGCGCGGCCGCCGTAGTTCACGCACATCGTCAGGGTCATCGTGGTGTTGTGCTTGGTCAGCTCCTCGGCGACCTCGAGCTCCTTGATGACGCTGGCCCACAGCCTCGGCCTGCGCCCCGCCCAGCGCACCCGCACACCCATCTCGTGCATCTCGTCGCGCCGACGCCGGATCACGTCCCGGTTGAAGCCCATCAGGAACTTCACCTCCTCGGGACTGCGCTTCCAGTTCTCGGTGGAGAACGCGTACGCCGAGAGCCACTTCACGCCGATCTCGATGCAGCCCTCGAGGGTGTCCATCAGCACCGCCTCGCCGCGCTCGTGACCCGCGGTGCGCGGCAGGCCCCGCTCCTGGGCCCAGCGGCCGTTGCCGTCCATCACCAACGCGACGTGCCGCGGGATCAGCTCGGGCTGCAGGATCGGCGCCCTGGCGCCGGAGGGGTGGGGGGCCGGGGGCCGGATCACGCGGTTAGGCGGAGCTTGCGGTTCGCGTCGTCGAATCACGGTCACCATCCTGCCCGACCGGACGGGGTGGCCCCGCCACCGCCCGCGGATCCGCGGTATCCACCTCGGCCGCGGCGTGCGGGCGTGAGCGCTCGATCAACGGCAGGGTGCGCAGCTGACGCTCGAGGTGCCACTGCAGGTGCGCGGCGACCAGCCCGCTGGCCTGCGCGCGGACCGCGGCCGTGACGGTCTCGGTGTTCGCCCACTCGCCGCGCGCGAGCGCGTCCATCAGGTCGAGCACGCCAGGGGAGGGTGTCGCCGAGCCAGGCGGTCGGCAGTGCACGCAGACCGCCCCGCCCGCGGCCACGTGGAAGGCCCGATGCGGGCCGGGTGCTGCGCACCGCGCGCACTCCTCCAGCGCGGGCGCCCAGCCGGCGAAACCCATGGCCCGCAACAGGAACGCGTCGAGGATCAGCTCGGGTGGCCTGGCCTGCTCCCCCACCGCGCGCAATGCGCCGACGGTGAGCTGGTGCAGCCGCAGGGCCGGGGCCCGCTCCTCGCCCGCGAGCCGTTCCGCGGTCTCGAGCACCGCGCAGGCGGTGGTGTACCGGCCGTAGTCGTCGACGATGTCCCCGGCGAAGGCATCCAGGGTCTGCACCTGGGTGACGATGTCGAGGTTGCGGCCGGGGTAGAGCTGCACGTCGATGTGCGCGAACGGCTCCAGCCGGGCACCGAACTTGGACTTGGTGCGGCGCACACCCTTGGCCACCGCCCGCACCAGCCCGTGCTGGCGGGTCAGCAGGGTGACGATGCGGTCGGCCTCGCCCAGCTTGTGCTGGCGCAACACCACCGCGTGGTCCCGGTACAACCTCACCAGGAAAGTGTCCCACGATGCGGGGACAATCCCGGACCGCCCGCGCTCACCCGGTCAGCCCAGGCGTTGCCCGATCAGCTCGGCGAGCCGGTCCGGCGCCTCGAGCTGCGGCCAGTGCCCGATGCCGGGTAGCCCGGTCACCGCGGCGTCGGGGCGCAGCTCGAGCAACCGCGCGGGCATCTCGGGGACGGCGATGGGGTCGCACTCGCCCCAGATCAGCGCCAACGGCTCCGGGTACTCCACCAGCCCCGCCGTCCACCGATCCTGATGCGCCCGGCGCTCGAGAATGTAGCGGTTCTGGCGGGGCAGCAGCCGCCCGCCGCCGTTGCGCTCGATGGCCTCGATCAGGGCGTCGATGGCGCCGGCCGGAGCGGGCGCGCGCGGCGAGAAGCTGCGGTCGATCGCGCGGGCCAGCAGCCAATGCGGGGGTGAGAAGGGCAGCGCCCGCGCGGGCAGGCGCAGCATCGCGCGCTGGCCGGACGTCAGCTGCGCGAGGTCGATGAAGATCGAGCCGTTGGTCAGGATGACCTGCTCGGGAACGAACCCGAGGACACCGAGATTGTGGCGGTACATCAGCTCGGCCACCACGGTGTCCCCCATGTCGTGGGCGATCAGCACGCAGCGGCCGATACCCAACCGGCCGAGCACGGCCTCCACCAGGTCCGCCTGCTCGAACAGCGAGTAGCGGGCCGAGGTCGGCTTGTCGGACAGCCCGAACCCCAGCAGGTCGAGCAGCACCACCCGCCGACCGGACCCGAGCCGCTCCGCCACCTCGGCGAAGTCGTGCGACGAGCCGGGAAACCCGTGCACCATCACGAGCGGAGCGCCGGTGCCCTCCCCTATCTCGACGACGAAGATCCGGTTCCCGTCGACCTCGAGGTGGCGCCCACGCCGTTCCCAGGCCCTCAAGTCACCGCTCATGACTCCTCCGATGTTCGCGCTGGGCCCAAAGCTACTCACCCGGCACCGAATCCTGACGCGAAAACCTGGCGGCCGACACCGGCCGGAGGTACTGTTCGTTCGAACGAACAGTCATCGGGAGGCACGGAGTGAGCACGCACATGGAAGAGACCAGGGAACTCGGACTCGAGGAGACCGCACAGTCCCTGGCGACCGGCGCCTCCACCTCCGTCGACCGGGTTCGCCGCAGCCTGGACGCCATCGACGCCAGCCAGCCTGGCCTCAACGCCTTCCGGGTGGTTCGCCGCGAGGCCGCGCTCGCGGAGGCGGCCGAGGCCGACCGTCGGCTGGCCGCGGGCGAGCGCCTGCCGCTGCTCGGCGTGCCGATCGCGGTCAAGGACGACGTCGATATCACCGGCGAACCGACGGCCTTCGGCTGCCCGGGCGAGTTCCCCGCCAAGACCGCGGACTCCGAGGTCGTGCGGCGACTGCGCGCCGCGGGCGCCGTCATCGTCGGCAAGACCAACAGCCCCGAGCTCGGCCAGTGGCCGTTCACCGGGGGCAGCTTCGGGCACACCAGGAACCCGTGGGCGCGCGAGCGGACCCCCGGCGGGTCCTCCGGCGGCAGCGCGGCCGCGGTCGCCGCCGGGCTGGTACCGGCCGCGCTCGGCTCGGACGGCGCGGGTTCGGTCAGGATCCCGGCGTCGTGGACCAACCTGGTCGGCATCAAGCCGCAGCGTGGACGGATCTCCACCTGGCCCGAGCCCGAGGCCTTCTACGGCATCACCGTCATGGGGCCGCTCGCCCGCACGGTGGCGGACGCGGCGCTCCTGCTCGACCTGGTCTCCGGCAGCCACGAGGGCGACAAGCACCAGCCCCCGCCGGTGACCGTGCGCGATGCCGTTGACCGCGAGCCCGGCCGGCTGCGGATCGCGCTGTCGCTGAAGATTCCCTACACGGCCACGCCAAGGACCCTGCACCCCGAGGTCAAGGAGGCGATCGGTGCCACCGCGCACGCGCTGCGCCGCCTCGGCCACGAGGTGACCGTCGCGGACCCCGCCTACGGGCTGCTGCTGGGCACGAATTTCCTGCCGCGGTCGATGGCAGGGCTGGAGCAGTGGCGCTCGCGGGTGCCGGACCCGACGCTGCTCGACCCGCGCACCCTGTCCAACGCGCGCACCGGCAGGCTACTGGGGGGCCTGCCGTTGCGTGCGTCGCGCGCCGCCGAGCCGCGCATGCGCAGGCGGATCGGCACCATCTTCAACGACTTCGACGTCATCCTGGCCCCGACCACCGCCACCCCGCCGCCGCCGGTGAACGCGATCGACGGCATCGGGCACTTCGAGACGGACAAGGTGATCACCGCCGCCTGCCCGTACACCTGGCCGTGGAACATCCTGGGCTGGCCGAGCGTGAACGTGCCCGCCGGCTTCACCCCGGACGGCCTGCCGCTCGGCGTGCAGCTGATGGGTCACGACAACACCGAACCGCTGCTGGTCTCGCTCGCGGCCCAGCTCGAACGTGAACTACGTTGGGACCGTGAACGTCCCGAACAGTGGTGGTGACCGGTGAGCGAGACCCCGGTTCGTGAGCGGATCCTCGCCGCGGTCCTGCACATCATCGGCACCGACGGCATCGCCGCTGTCACCAACCGCAGGATCGCGGCGCAGGCCGAGGTCTCGCTCGGCTCGATCACCTACCACTTCCCCAGCCAGACGGACCTGCTGCGCGACGCCCTGCTCGGCTTCGTCACCGCCGAGACCGCCCGGCTGACCGACCTGGCCGAGCAGTACCGGGACACCGGCTTGAGCGTGCAGGACGCCGCCTCGCTCACCGAGCAGGTGGTGCGGGACCTGGCGTTCGACGCGGAGCGGATGGCGCCGTTCGAGCTGTACATCCAGGCCGGCCGCGACCCGGAGCTGCAAGCGGCAGCCGACGAGTGCTTCGCGGCGTACGACACGCTCACCGTGACCATCCTCGAGGCGCTTGGCGTGCCCGACGCCGCGGCGATCGCGCCGACCCTGGTCGCGACCATCACCGGCCTGCAGCTGCGCCGGCTGGCGACCGGCGGCGCGGGCACCGACGTCTCGACCGCGATCCTGCTGCTGGTCGGCGGGGCTCAGCCATGAACGGGGCCCGGCTACCGGCCGCCCGAGATGGAGCGGTCGACTGGCCGGTCCGATCGACCGTGTTACTCCATCGCCAGCTTGCCGAGCCTGGTGGCGCGTCCCACCACGAGCGGACGGACGATCGGCGGCATGCCGCGCCACACAGCATCGTCGGCTGCGATCGTGAAGCCGCTGTCGCGCATCAGGTCCGCGGTCGCGCGGTTGCAGCGGCAGCCGCCCGCAAAGTGTCGCCACGGATCGAGCAGAAGATCCTGGCACGCCGCGAGGAACCGCGAGCTCGCACGCACATGTTCGATGAACAACAACTGCCCATCCGGGCGGAGCACGCGCGCGATCTCGCGGAGCGCGAGTTCGGGGTCGTTGACGGTGCAGAGGACGAGCGTCGAGACGACGGTGTCCACCGACGCATCGGCGAGCGGTAGACGCTCGGCAGGCGCGTCGACGATCCGCGCGATGGGCGCATGCCGCTGCAGGCGACGCGCAAGTCTTCGGCGCATCCCCGGTTCGGGCTCGGCGAGCACGAGCTCGGCGATCCCGTCGGGATAGTGCGCGATGTTCAGCCCGGTCCCGGCGCCGATCTCGACGACGCGACCGTGGGCGCCGCCCAGGAGCGAGCTCCGCCGGCGGCGCATGCCTGCGATCTCGCCCAGCCAGAGAAACGGGTCGTACGCCAGCGCGAAGATCCGCAGCCACGCCGCTGATGGGGGGCTCGCCTGGAGTTCGTTGCTTGATTCGATGCTTACGTTCTCGGTCATGCGGTCAAACGTACGAGCGACCGCTTGTTGCGCACATCGCTCAGTTCGGCCATCTCCTGCAGATGGCCCATTCCGGCCATCTCACAGGAGTCCGAGACGCGCGGCCTCCGCGACGGCGGCCGTCCGTGAGGTGCGGCCCAGCTTGCGGCGGATATTCGCAACGTGGCGGTGAACGGTATGCGGGCTCAGCACGAGCTGCTCTGCGATCTCACGGTCGCCGAGACCGCGAGCGACGCAGGCGAGGATCTCACGCTCACGGCTGGACAGCAGGACCGATTCCGGCTCGCTCGCACGGTGCGACGACGGCTGCACCGGTGCCAGCGTCTGGTGGCACGCGCGGACCACGGAATCGGTGTCATCGTGCCAGGGGAAGTGCGCGCTTCCCGGCAGCGGGACGAAGGTCGCGCCCGGAATGGCGGCCGCGACCTCGCGCCCGAGCCGGAACGGTACCGCGCGGTCGCCACGACGATGCACAACCAACGCCGGCTGGCGGACGAGAGGGAGGTGTGCGCGTACGTCGAGGTGATAGGCCAGATCCAACAATGCGGCAGCGGTTTCGGCGGTCGCCGCCTCCCGCTGCAACCGCGCAAAGAGTTCGTGCTCCGCAGGGTCGGCGCCACCGAGGAAGATGTCACCGAGCAGACGCGAGCCGAGGCCCCAGTGCGCGCGCACCGTCGCCAAGATCGCATCCCCCACGCCCGGTGCTGTCAGCGCCGCACCGTTGGGGTACGACCCGTACAGCACCAGGTGCTCGACGCGCTCCGGAAACGCTGCGGCAAACGCGATGGCGGTGCAGCTCCCAGATGAGCCGCCGATGAGCGACACACGCTCGAGCTCGAGCTCATCCAGAAGCGCGCACAACGTCGCAACTTCCCCATCGAGGCTCAGGTCCGAATCGTGCAAGGTGCGGTCCGACAAGCCGACGCCGAGCCGGTCGTAGCGGATCAGCGTGTAGCCAGCTGCGACTCCCTCCCAGAATCGCCGAAAACCCACACCCTGCCAGTCGAGCTCGAGGTGACTCACCCACCACGCCGGAGCCACGAGTGGTGGACCATCCCCGCGAATCTCGTACGCAACGCGGCGGGCGCCGAGGGGGAGGAACCGGATCTCGGACTTCTCCAGCATGGCACGAGCCTACGACCCGGGGCGATCATCTCCACGGGATCCGTTGTCACCCGGCAACTGCTCGCCCTCGCCTGGTGGGACTGGCCGGCGCAGCCGCCTAGAACCCCAGGCGCCCGAGCTGCTTCGGGTCGCGCTGCCAGTCCTTGGCGACCTTCACGTGCAGCTCCAGGAAGATCCGGGTGCCGAGCAACTTCTCGATCTGGGTGCGCGCCTTGGTGCCGACCTCGCGCAGCCGGGCACCGCCCTTGCCGATCACGATGCCCTTCTGGCTGGGCCGCTCGACGTAGAGCAGCGCGTGCACGTCGAGCATCTCGCCCTGCTTCTCGGTGCGGCCCTCACGCTCGATGACCTCCTCGATCACCACGGCCAGCGAGTGCGGCAGCTCGTCGCCGAGCCCCTCGAGCGCGGCCTCGCGGATGAGCTCGGCCATCAGCGTCTCCTCCGGCTCGTCCGTGATCTCGCCATCCGGGTAGAACGCCGGGCCCTCGTCCATCGACTTCGCCAGCAGATCGACCAGCATCTCGACCTGCTCCCCCGACGCCGCCGACACCGGGATCACCTCGGTCTCGGGGCCGAGCAGCTTCGACAGCGCCACCAGTTGCTCGGCGACCTTCTGCTTGCTGACCTTGTCGATCTTGGTGACGATGCCGATCAGCTTGGTCTTCGGCGCCATCTGGCGGACCTGCTCGAGGATCCAGCGGTCGCCGGGGCCGATCTTCTCGTCCGCGGGGATGCACAGACCGATGGCATCGACCTCGGAGTAGGTGTCGCGCACCAGGTCGTTCAGTCGCTGACCGAGCAGAGTCCGGGGCCGGTGCAGCCCGGGGGTGTCGACCAGGATCAGTTGGGCGTGCGGGCGGTGCACGATGCCGCGGATGGTGTGCCGGGTGGTCTGCGGCCGCGACGAGGTGATCGCGATCTTGCTGCCGACCAGCGCGTTGGTCAGCGTCGACTTGCCGGTGTTCGGCCGTCCGACGAAACAGACGAAGCCGGAACGGAATTCGGTCTCAGTGCTCATGGGCATCTCCAGAAATGGGTCGGTAGGGCTCCCAGCCCATGACATAGGGGTCCGAGCCGTCGGCTCGGGCGGCGATCAGTTTGGCGGAGGCGGTGACCTCGGTCAGTGCGAGCACCCCGGGCTCGTTGTCCCGGACGGCGGTGACGATGTCTGCGGCGCTGCCGGGCAGGTCGCCCACCACCGCGGCGGCCTCGAAACCCTCCGCCCCGCTCGAGAGGGCCGCGGCGATCGCGGCCTGCAATGCGGTGAGGGTCAGGGCGTCGAGCGAGACCGGGCCTGCGGCGTAGGTGCGACCGTCGAGGTCCCGGACCGCCGCGCCCTGTGCGCCGCCGGTTCGGCCCATCGCCCCGCGGGCGAGGACCACCAGCTTGGCGTCCTCCTCGTCGAGATGCTCAGTCATGTCGGCCCTCGTCTCCCTCGTCATCGCCGACCGAGTCGGCGTCCGGTTCGGGCGCTCTCCATGCAAGAACAGTACTGATCCGGACCCGGCCTCGGACGTCGCTGCCGCCCTCGGCACGCAGCATCAGGCCGTCGGTGGTGACCTCCGAGCCCGGCAGCGGGACCCGGCCGAGCGCGTAGCCGAGCAGCCCGCCGACCGTCTCCACCTCGTCGTTGTCGATCTCCATCTCGAACAGCTCGGCGAGGTCCTCGATCGGCAGGCGGGCCGAGAGCCGAAAACGACCGTCGCCCAGGTCCTCCACCGGCGCGATCTCGCCGATGTCGTACTCGTCGGCGATCTCGCCGACGATCTCCTCGATGACGTCCTCGATGGTGACGAGCCCGGCGATGCCGCCGTACTCGTCGACCAGCAGCGCCATGTGGTTGCGGTCGCGCTGCATCTCGGCGAGCAGGCTGTCGAGCGGCTTGGAGTCGGGCACGAACACCGGCGGGCGCATCACCTCCCCGACGGTGACGCCCCGGCCGCCGTCGGTCGAGTGGTACGTCTTCTGGACCAGGTCCTTGAGGTACACGACGCCGAGGATGTCGTCGACGTTCTCGCCGATCACCGGGATCCGGGAGTGCCCGCTGCGGACGGCAAGCGAGGTCGCCTGACCCGCGGACTTGGTCGCCTCGATCCACACCATCTCGGTGCGCGGGACCATCACCTCGCGGGCGGGGGTGTCGCCGAGCTCGAACACGGACTGGATCATCCGGCGTTCCTCGTCGGCCACCACCCCGCGCTCCTGCGCCATGTCGACCAGCTCACGCAGCTCGATCTCGGAGGCGAAGGGGCCGTTGCGGAAACCCCGACCTGGGGTGAGCGCGTTGCCGACCAGGATGAGCAGTCGGCTGATCGGGGAGAACAGGACGCCGATCACCTGCAGCGGCAGCGCCGCGGCGAGCGTGATCGAGTAGGCATGCTGGCGGCCGATGGTCCGCGGCCCCACCCCGATCGCGACGTAGTCGATGAGCACCATCACGACCGCGGTGACCAGCAGCGCCCAGCTCCGCTCGAGCATGTCCAGGAGCGCGGCGGCGAGCAGGACCGTGGCGGTGATCTCGGCCAGGATCCGCAGCAGCACCATGAGATTGACGTACCGGGGCCGGTCGGCCACGACCATCAGCAGGCGCTGCGCACCCGGACGCGCATCCTTGGCCAGGTCCTCGACCCTGGCCCGGGAGATCGTGTTGAGTGCGGAGTCGATGGCGGCGAACAGCCCGCCGAGCGGTACCAGGATCGCGGCGAGCAGGATCTGGACTAGCTCATCACTCACTGCTCGGGGCCGTCGACAAACCCGGTCTTGCCCAGCAGCCTGCTGTCACGGGCGGCCAGTTCCGCCTCCCGCTCGGCCAGGCGCAGCTCGTCGTACCAGTCGGCGAGCAGGCTGTTCTGCAGCGCGAACATCTCCTTCTCCTCCTCCGGCTCGGCGTGGTCGTAGCCGAGCAGGTGCAGGACACCGTGCACGGTCAGCAGCGCCAGCTCGTGCGCGGTGGAATGGCCGGCCTTGGCTGCCTGGTCGGCGGCGAAGGCGGGGCACAGCACGATGTCGCCGAGCATCGCCGGTCCGGGTTCGGGGGCGTCGGGCCGACCGCCGGGCTCGAGCTCGTCCATCGGGAAGGACATCACGTCCGTCGGACCGGGCAGGTCCATCCACCGCATGTGCAGGTCGGCCATCGTGTCGAGGTCGACGAGCACCATCGACAGCTCGGCCGCCGGGTGCACGTCCATCCGGCCGATGACGAACCGCGCGA
>Ga0105243_10004688_pt1 | contig 10761 bp, 10 predicted proteins | sample KBSM34metaG_FD_81525 | JGI IMG/M metagenome (GOLD analysis project Ga0105243, IMG submission 81525) | Miscanthus rhizosphere microbial communities from Kellogg Biological Station, Michigan, USA - KBS M3-4 metaG | ecosystem: Host-associated > Plants > Roots > Rhizosphere > Soil | place...
CTTGGTCTGCTGCATCATCACCGGCGCCAGCCTGCCGGGCCCGGGGCAGCCGACGTGGTGTTTGCCTATCGAGTGTCCGAACTCGTGGTTGACCAGATAGCGCCGGTAGTTCTTCAGATCGGATCCGTACGCGTCAACGCCAAGCAGCCAACGTTTGGCGTTCAGTACGACTCGATTGCCGTTCTGACACGAAACTTCGCCGCGGGTCAGGTAGGGCGCACAGAGCTGGTCGGTGGTTCTCGGCGTCACGATGAAGGCGTGCAAGGTCGCGGCCTGGCCCACCGGCACCAGCTCGAATCGCCAACGGCGGGTGCCGCGCCAGCTACGCGGGTCATCCAATACGCCTTGAATCAAGACCGCGGCTTTGTCGGGATCGACGGACAACCCGTCTTCCACCCGGACGTCATAGCGGATCAAGGTTCCGGAGGAGGCGCGTGACTTGATGCTTGTCTTGGCCCCCTGATAGGTGCCAGGCCCGGTCTCCGGCACCCTGACGTGATCCTCGCTCTTCAGCTTGCGCTTTGCCTGCAACTTGGCCGGCCGCACGCTCGGCCGCGTGGTCGTCGTGGGATCGATGCTCATCGAGGGTTTCGGGCTCACCGGCGCGAGCGATGGCGGCGAATCGGCCGGAATGCCAGTGAGCGGCTCGGCGATCTGCGCCATCAAGGTGGTCTCGGTAAGCACTGTCGGCACGGTGCGTAGACACAGGCCGACCAGGCCAAGGCCGATGATTCCGGCGATCAATCCGATCGCGCTACGGCGTTGTCGAGTCGCCCTGCCGACCCTGAAGGAGGGGTCTGACCGAATATGTCCAGGGTGCGGTGAGTTAGATTGTGTGCCTAGTTCGCTCCTGGATGCCTGGTGAGCCACCGCGCGGTGCGGCCGGATGCGGTCCCGACTCGCCCCAGGAAGCTGACTCACGGGGACTAAGACTAGGCGGCAATGTGGCTCTCACGCACTCCAGATCAGAACGTCTTTCAGATACTGGCCCGCAGCCGATGGTGAATCCCGGTGAGCTGCGTCGCCATCAACGCGCTCTGCGCATCCTGATCGTGGTCCTGATTCCCTTGGCGATCTGGACCATCGTCGGGCTGATCACCTTTTGGCCGGGCGACGTTTCTCGCCACGTGAACGCTGATGTTGCCGGCTACAGCGTTCCGGGCGTCAGCTACCCGACAGCTCGAATCACCGACATCAAGCCGATCTCGTGCGAAGGACTGTCCGGCTCTACGCCGGGGGCGACCAGCGCCCGCTGCGCCGACGTCACGGCTCGGCTGCTGCAAGGCGACGACAAGGGTCAGGCGGTGACGGTGCCCATGACGGCCGCGATCTACGCCTCGGGCGTCAAGGTCGGCCAGGTGATCAAGCTGGTACGCATCCCGGCCTCGGCGGATCAGCCGGCGCAGTACCAGTTTTCTGACTTCGAGCGGCGTACGCCTCTGCTTGTGATGGGTTTGCTGTTCGCCGCCGTGGTGATCGTTGTTGCCCGCTGGCGTGGCTTCGCCGCACTGATCGGACTCGGGTTTGCCGGCTTCATCATGGTCACATTCATGTTCCCCGCGCTCATTGCGGGGACCAATCCGATCATGGTGGGGCTGATCGGCTCCGCCGCGATCATGTTTGTCGCGCTGTACGCCGCGCACGGTTTCAGCGCTCGTACGACGACCGCTCTAGTGGGAACGCTCTTCGGATTGATCTTGATCGCCCTACTTGGTTACGGCGCCACCAAGTGGGCACATCTCACCGGGGTGGCCGCTGAGGATGACTATGTGCTGGCGGCGGCCGCACCGGATCTCCGGCTGACCTCGGTGGTGATCTGCGGGATCATCGTCGCGGGGCTCGGCGTCCTCAACGACGTGACCATTACGCAGGCCTCGGCGGTCTGGGAGCTCGCGGATCAAGGCGCAAGCCAGCGGCGCCTGTTCTCCCGAGCAATGCGGATCGGTCGTGACCACATCGCGTCGACCGTATACACGATCGCGTTTGCGACAGCTGGGACCTCACTTTCGGTGTTGTTACTCATCAAGATCAACAATCGGCCGCTGCTCGACGTGCTGATGACGGAGCGGTTCGCGGGCGAGGTGCTCGGGATTCTCGTTGGCTCGATAGGGCTGGTCTTGGCTGTGCCCCTGACCACGGCTGTCGGCGTTGCGGTGGTACGCGCCAGCGGAGCTGGTCGACGTCCGGTTGAGATCACCAGTACAGCTCGGATCACCAGTACAGCTCGGACCACTGACACAGGAGGTATCGACCAGACGCCAGCCGCGAAGGAACCGGCGAAGGGGCCCGTAGCCCCGCTGCCCGGCCCGCGGCAGCCGCGGGAGCCGATGATCGCCGACCTGCCAGGGAGTCTTCCGCCGCCGCCGCCGCCCGCAGCGAACGAGGAAGAACCGGTAGCGCCGGGCCGTCAAGAGAAACGTCGCTGGTCACGACGTCACGCCGAGGATGATTTCGGCGACTTCACCTACCTCCATGATCCGGAGGAGACCGATCCGGGGATGCCTGGATCCCACGGTCGGCGGGCGGCGCGCTAGGCATCTTGTCTCGCTAACGCGGGGGGGGTGTGGCCCTCTCCTCTTGAATTAAAGCTCACTTTAAGTTGAATACTGGGTTCATGCCTCACGCATTGATCACTGGTGGTTCCCTCGGACTCGGTCGCGCGCTGGCCTTCGAACTGGCTGGCCTCGGTTGGAGTTTGACCCTCGACGCTCGGCGCGCGGAGCAGCTCGAAAGCGTGGCACAAGCCTTGAGTGAGCTGGTCTCCGTGCGAGCAATTCCAGGTGATGTCGGTGAGCCGGACCATCGCAAACAGCTGGCGGCTGCCGTCGCCGATGCGGGTGGAGCGGATCTAGTGATCAACAATGCAAGTGATCTTGGTGGCTCTCCGCTGCCGCGGCTGCGTGATCTCGAGTCAGGCGCCTACGAACAGCTGTTACGCACCAACGTGATCGCCCCGCAGCAGCTGATCCGATCATTGCTTCCGACACTCTTGCCACATGCGGTGATCATCAATATTTCCTCTGATGCTGGAGTCGATCATTACCAAAGCTGGGGCGGCTACGGCTCCAGCAAAGCGGCGCTTGATCATCAGACTTTGACCTGGGCTGCGGAGGAGCCGCAGTTCACCTGGTACAGCCTCGATCCTTCGGACATGCGGACCGCGATGCATCAAGCGGCATTCCCTGGCGAGGACATCAGCGATCGGCCCGAGCCGGAAACCGTCGCCCCGCTTGTCGTTGCGCTGATCAGTTCGGGCCTGCCGAGCGGCCGCTACCGCAGCACCGATCTCGCGACGACGCTGGCGGCGCCGACGGGATCGGTATGAGCACCGCGCTGGCGTCGCAGCCCCACACCCACTTCTCTTCGCCTGAGGACCGGACCGCGACTGAGCCGCCCGAGTTGCGTGGCCTCGGCCGAGACGGCGTACGCCTGATGATCGCGACACCTGCCGGTATCGGGCATACCGTCTTCTCCCATCTCGCGGAGCACCTCAGGTCCGGCGATGTGTTGATCGTCAACACCTCGGCGACGGTGCCCGGTCAACTCGACGGCAGCCGGGACGGCTCGGCCGTCGTGGTGCACATTGCCAACCGGCTGCCCGATGGCACTCGGGTGGTTGAGCTGCGCGGTGCCCCGAAAGCCGCGGCTCCGCTGCTCGACGGCCGGGCTGGGGAGCGCATTGCCCTCCCCGACGGCGCCGCCGTTGAGCTGATTGCGCCGTACCCGGAACCTGGCTCCTCACCCACGGGCCAAGGGAATCGGCTCTGGCGTGGCCGGATGACCTCGCCGCAACGACTGTCCGACTACCTCCGGGAGCATGCCCGGCCGATCAGCTACGGCTATCTCAATGCGTCATTTCCCATATCGGCGTACCAAACGATCTTTGCACTGCACCCTGGCAGCGCCGAGATGCCGAGCGCGGCCAGGCCATTCAGTGCCGAGCTTGTGGCCCGCTTGGTAGCGCATGGCGTGATCATCGCGCCTATAACCTTGCACACCGGACTGTCTTCCCAGGACGCCGGAGAGGCTCCGCAGCCCGAGTGGTTCGAGGTGGGCGAGACCACAGCCCATCTGGTCAACGGGAGCAAGGCTCGCGGCGGCCGAGTGATCGCGGTGGGCACGACCGCCACTCGCGCCATCGAGTCAGCCACCCGACCAGATGGAACGGTGTCAGCCGCAGCGGGATGGACCGATCTGGTGATCTCTCAGGAGCGAGGGGTACGCGTCGTCGACGGGCTGATCACCGGATGGCACAATCCGGAGGCATCGCACCTCCTGCTCGTCGAATCCGTGGCCGGTCCAGAACTCACCCAGCGCGCGTACGACGCGGCCGTTGCCGAGCGCTATTTCTGGCATGAGTTCGGTGACTCTGCACTCTTTTTATGAGGCTGCTCGCGCATCGCGCTTTTGAATCCGCCTAGTTCGTCGTCGCTCGCAGAGGAAAAAACGCCTCGGCTCTCTGCTCCTCACCACATCGGCGCGCGATTCCCGACGCTCGCAGCCTGTTCTGGGATGACAAGGAGTTAACGCCTGGGTAACGAGTCCTGAGTAGGCTCCGGCCATGGGGGACGTACTTTCCGATTACCACACTGGTGATGCGTTCGACGAGATGGTGGATGGGGAGGGCAGCGTCCGGCCCTCTTACCAGGCCGTGTACTCCGCTCTCTCTGGATCAACCTCAGACGATCTTCGCACCATCGCTGAGTCATTGGCGAACAACTACACCCAAGCCGGCGTGACGTTCGACGTGGGCGGGGTGGAGAGGCCATTCCCGCTCGATTTGGTGCCGCGAGTGATTGCGTCACCGGAGTGGGAGATCATCGAGTCCGGCGTCGCGCAGCGGGTGCGAGCGCTCGAGGCGTTCCTCTCCGATATCTACTCCGATGCCCGGGTGATCTCCGACGGCGTCATCCCCAGCAAGCTGATCACCTCCTCAACTCATTTCCACCGCGCGGTGTGGGGCATTCAGCCCGGCAACGGCGTACGCATCCATGTGGCGGGCGTGGACCTGATCCGCAACCCGTCAGGCGAGGTTCGCGTGCTCGAGGACAACGTCCGGGTCCCGAGCGGCGTCTCGTACGTGATGACCAACCGCAACGCCATGATCACCGTCATGCCAGAGGCCTTCGCGAACCAGCGGATTCGCCCCGTCGCGAGTTATCCGACTCGGCTGCTCACTGCGCTGCGTAAGGCTGCCCCACCAGGCGTCGACGATCCGACCGTGGTGGTCCTCACCCCAGGCGTCTTCAATTCCGCTTACTTCGAGCACACCCTGCTGGCCCGCACTATGGGCGTCGAGCTGGTGGAGGGTCGTGATCTTGAGTGCCGGCGCGGCAAGGTCTTCATGCGTACGACCGCGGGCCTGCAGCGGGTCGATGTGATCTATCGCCGGGTCGACGACGAGTTCCTGGATCCGGTGCATTTCCGCAGTGACTCGATGCTGGGCGTGCCAGGACTGGTGAACGCGATACGTACCGGCGGCGTCACGCTTGCTAATGCGATCGGCAACGGCGTGGCCGACGACAAATTGGTCTATACCTACGTGCCTGACTTGATCAAGTACTACTTGCGGGAGGAACCGATCATCGCCAACGTCGATACCTGGCGATTGGAAGATGACGAAGCACGCGAGGAGGTGCTGGATCGTCTGGAGGATCTGGTCGTCAAGCCGGTTGACGGTTCCGGCGGCAAGGGCATTGTGATTGGACCGCGCGCGACGCAGAGTGAGCTCGATGCGCTGCGACGGCAGGTCAGCGAAGATCCTCGCGGCTGGATCGCGCAGCCGGTCGTTCAGCTGTCCACCGTGCCGACCTTGATCGAGGACGGCCTCAAGCCGCGACATGTTGATCTTCGACCCTTCACTGTGAACAATGGCGAGGACATCTGGGTGCTGCCTGGTGGTCTTACCCGAGTCGCTCTGCCGGAGGGCGAGCTCGTCGTCAACAGCAGCCAGGGTGGTGGCAGCAAGGACACTTGGGTGCTCAGCCCACCGCCGCACCGGTCAGTTTCGCATCGAGGCTCCACCAATCACACCGACGATGCCGATGACCGTGCCCCTGCGCCGCCGCCACCCCGGGTACCGCTGACGGTTGCCAAGATTCCGATGACGGTGATGCCGAAGTTTGCCGAGACGCAACAACAAGAGCAGGATCAACAGCAGCAGCAAGATCAACGACCGGCCACCCGGCGGAGCCCGGGATGCTGAGCCGCATCGCCGAGTCGATGTTCTGGATCGGCCGCTACGTCGAGCGAGCCGAGGATACGGCGCGATTGCTCCAGACACACCTGCGGCTGATCATCGAAGACACCACGGCCCAGGTCGTGGACGCCTGTCGCAACCTCCTGGCGCTGATGAGTGTTGATCACGTCAAGGATCCAGACCTGACCGACCTGCTGCGGATTCTTGGCTACGACCCGTCCGAACCGACCTCGATCTACTGCTGCTACGCGTCGGCACGCGACAACGCCCGCCGTGCGCGGGAGGTAATTCCTCTCGATCTTTGGGAATGCGTGAATGCCACCTGGCACCAGCTACCGACGACGCCGTTCGGAACCACTGGCGCACATGTGTTCTTGAACTGGGCGCGCGAGCGGAGCGCCATGTTCGCCGGTATCTCTCGCGGCATCATGGTCCGCGACGACGGCTGGCAATTCATGTCGATGGGCCGATCGCTTGAACAGGTCGACATGACCTCACGGCTCGTGGCCTCGGCCTCACTGACACACGGCGGCACCCAGTGGCCGGCCGTACTGCGCGGCTGCGGTGGTCACGATGCATTCCTGCGGACCTATGGCGGGCTCTATACCTATCGCGAGGCAGCGGAGTTCTTGATCGTCGACGCGCGGTTTCCGCGGTCGATCATGCACGGATTGCTCGCTGCCTCCGACAGCCTGCAGAAAGTGGCGCTGAACAACGTGGTGACTGCGCGGCATGCTGAGCCTGCACTTCGCTCCCTCGGTCAGCTCCGGGCTCGTCTGGAGTATGCAGATCTGGATGAGTTGCGTGCCAACCTCAACCAGGAGATGTCGGTTGTGCAGGATGTCGTAGCCCAGGTGAGTACTGCGATCGCCACCAGCTACTTTGCTGCCCAGGATCCGACTGCTTGGACCACGGAAGGGACGCGGTGAGATGCGGCTCAGCATTGATCATCGAACTGGATTCAGCTACGCAACACGGGTCAAATCCTCCTACAACGAGGCGCGCATGACCCCGGCGCGGACCGAACAGCAGACGGTCTGGAGCAGCCGCGTCACCATCGAGCCGGCGGCCTGGAGTTTCAGCTATATCGACTATTGGGGAACTGAGGTGACGACCTTCGAGGTGCACGAGCGGCATGAGCGGCTCACCGTGCATGCCCAAGGCGTGGTGGAAACCCGCGGAGATGATCTTGCCTGGGATGTCGACCGGCGAGTAGCGCCGAATGATCTTGGATGGGCGGCCCTGCACGATCGCGGCGTGGTTGACACAATGACTGAGTTTCTCGCCGTCGACGATCGAACCCAACCTCCGGCGGAACTTATCGAATTAGCCGCAGCGACGACTCAGCAGCCGCCCCGACTGGCGGCACTCGACGTGTGCGCCCTGGTTCATGATCATCTGAGCTACGAACGCGGCTCGACCAAGGTCACCAGTACGGCCAGCGAGGTCTGGGAGCTGGGTCGCGGCGTCTGCCAGGACTACAGCCACGTCGCGCTAGGTGCCCTGCGCTCCATCGGCGTGCCGGCTCGATATGTGTCGGGATACCTGCATCCCGGCGGTGGCGAACCCAACAAGACCGTGGAAGGTGAAAGCCACTCCTGGATCGAGTGGTGGTGCGGCAGCTGGGTGGCGTACGACCCAACGCAATGTCGCAGACTCACCGACGGCTATGTGAGGGTTGGTCAGGGCCGGGACTACGGCGACGTGGCCCCACTGCGCGGCACCTACTCAGGCGGCCGCTCCCAGATGTTCGTCACCGTCGAGATGACCGAGCTGGGCTGATTTCAGGTCCACGGCTCGGTGCGTGCCAGCTGAGGTGGCGGCCCGATATCTTGTCACTCATGAGCAACTACGGGCAGCAGCCGCCCTACGGACAAAATCAGCCCAATCCGTACGGGCAGCAGCAGCCCGGACAGTATCCACCGCAGCAGCCGTACGGACAGCCGGCGGCCGGACGGCAACCTCAGCAGCCCTATCCAGGCCAGCAGGGCCCGTACGCTCAACAGCCCGGACAGTACCCACCACAGCAGCCGTACGGTCAACCCGGGCAGCAAGGCCCGTACGGACAGCAGCCGGGCCAGTGGACACCGCAGCCGCCGGCTCTCAAGCAGCCCGCTGTGGTCGCGCGTGCTCTGCCGGTCGTCACCATGGAGACCGTTCCTGGTCGCGATATCTCGGGGGTAATTGGCGACGTGGTCGGCGTTGTCGCGCGTACCCGTGAGCTGCGACCCGACCTGCGCGGCGGAAACCCCGTGGATGGCTATGTCGTGATGTTGACGGATTCGCGGCAGGATGCGGTCGCTCGGATGGTCGAGATGGCCGTGGGTGCTGGCGCGGACGCGATTGTTGGACTCAGGTTCGATTGCAGTGAGATCACTCAGTCGCTCAGCGAGGTCGCCGCGTACGGAACCGCCGTGACGTTGGTTCCTGTGATGACTGATGCCGCCGAGACGAGTTCGGCCGAGCAGGCTGAGTCCGGCAGCGACCGCGGTGATCAATTGAGCGACGACCAGACGATGCGCAACTGGCCTCCCAGCTCCTGGCCATCCAGTGAGCCACAGGCGCCATCTTCAGGCTCTTAGCATCGCGCGGTAAGAATGACTCCATGAGCGCTAGTGATAAATCGGGTTCCAGACAGCCACCCGAGGACGAGACCAAGCGCAAGTTCCGTGAGGCCCTTGCCGCCAAGCAGGCTCGTAAAGGTGAGGACCATATCGACAACGGCCCACAGCAGGTGCACGGGCACGGTCCGGTTGAAACGAAGCGCAACTTCCGCCGCAAGACCGGTTAGGAGCTGGTGGGCTGAGCTTGTTGACCGGCACTAATAGAGTGGTCGACCAGCTTCAGGCGAATGCCGTTACCGTTTGCTTCGAATTCGACCTCTGAGAGGTCATTGACAATCCCGTCGGCGGACAACTCTTCGCGGGGTGTCGTGGTGACGACGGCCAGTGTGAAGCAGCCGGCGGCCTTCGCCGCCTCAAGGCCTTTCGGTGCGTCCTCGATCACGAGGCAGTGTCGTGGATCAACGCCGAGGCGGCGCGCCGCCTCCAGAAAAGGCTCCGGATGTGGCTTGCCATGAACGACGTCGTCGGCGGTCACCAGCACCGATGGCGGCTGCAAATGCGCGGCGGCGATTCGTGCAGCTGCGAGCGGCACCGTACATGAGGTGGCAATCCCATTCTTTGCGCCGACGAGCGATGCCAGCGCCTCGCGTGCGCCGGGCAGCACCGCAATGTCATGCACGTCGGCTAGCTCGAGTTCGGTAATGCGCCGGATGCCGGCCTCCTGCAAATCCTTCGGCATCACCGCGCGTACGACCGACGCGGACGGAGTGCCATGGCTCATCAGCAGGTCCGCGGGGGCGAAGCCAAATTCGCCGCCCCAGGTGGTCCAGGACCGAATCACCGCCGGAGTGGAGTCGATGAGCGTTCCGTCCAGGTCGAAGATCACCGCCTCGAAGATCTCATCTGTCAGCTGGTCCAAGCCCACCATGACGCTCCTTATCGTTTGACATCGCCACTATCGTGACAAACAGAATGACGCGACGGGATAATCCCTTGCTGAGTGAGTGCTCACTCACTATGCTGGGCGCGTGACTCGAGCCGCCCCCCTGCCACTGGATGAGCGTCGTGCTGCGCTCGTCGCGGCAACCGAGCCGCTGCTGGAGCGGTTCGGCCGAGAAGTGAGTACCAGGCAGATCGCCGAGGCTGCGGGCATCGCGGAAGGCACCATCTTTCGAGCCTTCGCGACCAAGGAGGCTCTAATCGATGCAGTCATCGAGGACGCATTCGACAGCCAGCGCACCTGCGACGAGCTCGCCCTGATTGATAACAGCCTGCAGCTTGAGGAGCGGCTGGTCGCCGCGGTGACCATTCTCCAGGAACGGTTGCGCAGAATCTTTGCCCTCTTCGGCTCACTGCGGTTGCACAAGGACGCGTCCGATCATGACACCATGCGGGCCAAGCAGCAGGCCGACACCGAACTGATCAACAGCGCTATCGCTGCGCTGATCAAACCTGACCAAGATCAACTGCGTCTCGACGTCATGGAAGCGGCCAGCGCGGTGCGGACCATCACATTTTCGATCACTCATATCATCCTCGGGGACCAACGTCTCGCTCAGCCGCAACAGATCGTTGATCTTGTGCTGTACGGCATCTGCCAGGGCCCCGTACGACACAGAGAACGGACATCATGCTGATCAGGCTGCTCCGTAGCTATCTGGCTCCCTACCGGAGGCCGATAGCCGGCCTCCTGCTGTTGTCGCTCGCCGGGACTATGGCCGCATTGCTATTGCCCAGCCTGAACGCGGCGATCATCGACAACGGCGTAGCCAAGGGTGATACCGACTACATCTGGCGTACCGGCGGCATGATGCTGGGCGTCACGCTGGTGCAGGTCGGCTGTTCCGTCTGGGCGACCTACCTGGGCGCCAGGACCGCGATGAGCTTTGGCCGTGACGTTCGTGGCGCAATCTTCACGCGCGTACTGGCTTTCTCTTCCCGAGAGCTCAATCACTTCGGAGCGCCGTCGCTGATCACCCGTAACACCAACGATGTTCA
>Ga0105243_10004689_pt1 | contig 10761 bp, 9 predicted proteins | sample KBSM34metaG_FD_81525 | JGI IMG/M metagenome (GOLD analysis project Ga0105243, IMG submission 81525) | Miscanthus rhizosphere microbial communities from Kellogg Biological Station, Michigan, USA - KBS M3-4 metaG | ecosystem: Host-associated > Plants > Roots > Rhizosphere > Soil | place: Michigan...
GGCCGCCGTGGCCAGTGCATGGGCGAATTGCCCTGCATCCAGCCGCAGCGCATACCCTGCGGCTGCCGCTGCCCCGAAGACGCCCACGGTGCCGGTGTTGTGCCAGAAGCGGTAGTGGGCCCGACCCAGGGTCACGCCGATGCGGGTGGAGACCTCATAGCCCAGCACCACGGCACGCAGGAAGTCCAGGCCACTGGCCCCTGCCTGCTGGCTTGCCGCCAGCGCCGCCGCAATGGTTGCGGCCCCGGGGTGGTACATGGCATCGCGGAAGCTGTCGTCCACCTCGGCGGCATGGGCCGCCGAACCGTTGAACAGTGCCGCCGCCCGCGCCGTGGCCATGCGGCCGTTTCCAAGCCGGCAGGACCCGCGGTCCAGGTCCTCGGCAAGCACCTGCTCCAACTGTGCAAGAGGGGCCGCGCCCAGCCCCGGGAACAAAGCGGCATACCAGTCGATCACGGCACGCTTGGCATGGTGGATGACGGCTTCGGGAAGCTCGGTACGGTGGTATTGAGCGGCAAACTGCCCGAACACTTCGGTCGCATGCATGCGTGGTCTCCTTGGATTGGCCCTCAATGAGGCCGTCTTTTTTTGGAAGAAATGTGCAGTACCTGGCGCCCTCAGGCCAGAACCAGCACACCATCGGCAGCGCACACGCCCTGGCCCTGCGGCAGCACGAACACCGGGTTGATCTCCGCTTCGATCACGCGGTCGCCAAGCCGGGTGGCCATTGCAGAGAACGCGACGATGGCATGGGCCAGCGCATCGACATCGGCCCTGGGCCGGCCGCGAAAGCCGTCCAGCAGCGGCCATGTCTTGAGCTCCCTGGCCATCTCCAGGGCGTCAGACAGGCTCAGCACCCCCAGCTGAGAGCCGTCGTCCGGCAGCAACCGCAGCGTGGTGTCCTGGAACAGCTCGGCCGTCACGCCTCCCATGCCCAGCATCACGGCGGTGCCCAGCGCATCCTTGTGCAGGCCAAGAATCAGCTCGGTGCCACCGGCCACCATCTGCTGCACCAGGAACCGGTCCGGGCGCACGCCCGCCCTGGCCTGCACGTCGTCCACCATCGCGCCCAACCGGGCACCTATGGTTTGCGCATTCAGGCCGACGGCGACACCGCCCACATCGCTCTTGTGCGTGATCCGGGACGAAAGGATCTTGAGCACCACCCGGCCGCCCAGTTCGCGCGCGGCGGCTTCGGCCTCTTCGGCGGTGCGCACCACACGCTCGGCCGCGCACGGCACGCCGAAACGGCGGAAAACGGCCTTGGCCTGCGCTTCATCGAGGCAGCCAACGGGCAGATCCGGTTCCTGCAGGGTGTCCTTGCCGACGACCAGCTCGGAAGGCGCACCCTGGAAGCCATTGACGCGCAGCATGCCCGCCAGCGCGGCGGTGCAGCTTTCCGCCGCAGCGAAGGCTGGCACGCCGCGTTGCGTGAGCAGCGCGCCGATTTCCGGCGCATGCGGGCTGACGTAGGCCAGCACCGGCTTGTCGGAGTGGGGGAGGCACTCCTGGATGGCACCGGCCAGCAGCTCGGGCATGGCCAGGCTGGAGGAGCCGACGATGATCACCAGCGCGTCGTAGCTGGGGCTTGCCAGCAAGGCATTGATGGCGCCGCGCAGCAGGTCAGGACGCAGGCCCGCCAGGGTCACGTCGATGGGGTTGCGGTCCAGCACGGCCTCGCTGCCGGTCTGCAGCGCGCGCAGTGCGTCGGCTGTCGCCTGGTCAGGGGCCGGCGTGTCGAATCCGGCCACGCCCAGATCGTCCGACACCAGGGTGCCCGCACCGCCGGTGGACGTCAGGATGGCGATGCGCCTGCCGCGCAGCCTGCGGCCCGTGGCCAGCGCAGCGGGCACGTCCAGCAGGTCGGCAAAGCTTTGCGCACGAATCACGCCGACCTGCCGGAACAGCGCGTCGTACATGCGATCCGCACCGGCCATGGCGCCCGTGTGCGATACGGCGGCCTTGGCGCCAGCCTCGGAGCGGCCGATCTTGAAGGCCACCACGGGCTTGCCGGCACGCGCGGCCTTCAGGCAGGCGGCACGGAACCTGGCGGGATGGCGCACCGTCTCCACATACAGCGCGATCACCTTGGTGGCCGGGTCATCGGCCAGGTGGTCTATGAAGTCGGCCAGTTCCAGATCCACTTCGTTGCTGGTGGAGATGAGCTTGGACAGGCCGATGCCACGCGCGGCGGCGCGCGACAGCAGCGAACCCAGGATGCCGCCGCTTTGCGAAACGACACCGATGCCTCCGACGGGGAACTCGTCCATCTCCAGCGCGCCCGAGGGCGACAGCACGATCCGGTCGGTCAGGTTGACCAGCCCGATGGTGTTGGGCCCCAGCAGGCGCATGCTGCCCGCCGCCTCGATCAGCTGCCGCTGGCGGTGCGCCCCGTCCTCGCCCGTTTCCGTATAGCCGCTGGCCAGCACGATGGCTGCCGCGCAGCCCAGCGCCGACAGCTCCCTGACGGCCTGGTGCGCACGCTCGGCGCCCAGCAGCACCACGGCCACATCAGGCACTTCAGGCAACGAGGCCACATCGGGATAGCAAGGCAAATCGCCGATGCGTTCCACGCGCGGATTGACGGGAAGAATGCGGCCGGCAAACCCGTGCTTTTGCAGGTAGGCCACCGGGCGGCCCGTGGTCTTTTTCAGGTCGGCAGAGGCGCCTATGACGGCGACGCTGCGCGGCGACAGCAGCTTGGCAATGGCTTCGCTCATGGCATCACTCCTTGCCGGCCGTCTTGGCCAGGAAGGCCTCCACCGATGCGCGGTGTTCACTGCTGGTGTAGCAGATGCCCTGGGCCTGGCTGCCCTGGGCGAAGACATCGTGCGAAGACAGCTCGAAGCTCTGGTTCAGGATGGTCTTGGTCAATGCCAGCGCGGTGGAAGAAGCCGAGGACAGCTCGCGCGCCCAGGCCTGGGCGTCTGCCACCAAGGTCTCGGCACTGGCCTGGCGGTCCACGATGCCCAGGGCCAGGGCTTCCGGCAGCTTGACCTGGCGGCCCGTGAATATCAGCTCCTTGGCCTTGGCCAGGCCCACGCGGCGCGGCAGGAAGTACATGCCGCCGCCGTCCGGGATGATGCCGCGCAGCACATAGCTCCACGCGAAGCTGGCCCATTCGCTGGCGATCACGAAGTCGCAGGCCAGCGCCGTGTCTGCCCCCAGGCCCGACGCTGCGCCGTTGACGGCGGCGATCACGGGCTTGGGCATGGTGTGCAGCAGGGCCTGGACATGGTGCACGCGCTGCTGGCGCTGCCAGCCGTTGAAGCCCACCTCGCCCGCGGGAGCATTCATGCGCCTTTGCATTCCGGCGATGTCACCGCCTGCGCAAAATCCCTTGCCCGCGCCTGTCAGCACCAGGGCCTTGATGGCCTTGTCTGCCGCCACGCGCTCCAGGGCATCGATGAACTCGGTGCGCATGTCGTCACTCATGGCGTTGCGCTTGTCGGGGCGGTTCAGGGTCACGGTCGCCACCGCATCGGCGACATTCAGTTGGATCAGTTCGTAGTTCATGGCGTGCTTTGAAAGCGATCGCAGCCAGTGCGATCAATCGGGATGGATGTTGTTTTGCTTGACGATCTGCGCCCAGCGCTTTTCCTCGGCCTGCACATAGGTGTCCAGTTCCGCCGCAGGTCCGGCATTGACCATCAGGCCCTCGTGCTCCAGCTTGCGAACGAACTCCGGCGAGCGGGCCGCCTTGCGGGCTGCGGCGTTCAGGCGGTCGATCACGGCGGCAGGTGTGGCTGCCGGCGCGTACAGGCCGTACCAGCTCTCGACGCGGTAGCCCGGGACGGTGATGGCGATGGGTGGCACGTTCTTGAAGGCCGCAGACGGCTCGGCCGTGGTGACACCCAGCACGCGCAGCTTGCCGTTGTCGATGAAGGTGGATACCGCCGCCGCCGTGGCAAACATCATGTCCACCTGCCCGCCCATGAGATCGGTGAGCGCCGGGCCTGCGCCGCGGTAGGGCACATGGGTGAGCCTGACCTTGGCAAGGTTGGCAAACAGCTCACCCGCCAGATGCGCCGAAGTCCCGGCGCCCTGCGAGGCATAGGTCAGCTTGTCGGGACTGGCCTTGGCGGCGGCCATCACGTCCGCCACCGTCTTGTACGGGCTGGCGGCGGGCACCACCAGCACGTTGGGGCCGCGGCCGATCAGGATCACCGGAGCAAAGGCCTTGTTGCTCCCGTACGGCAGCTTGGCCTGCAACGCCGGATTGACGGCGTGCGCGAACGAAGCCACGACCACGGAGTAACCGTCCGGCGCACTCTTGGCAACGTTGTCGGTGCCGATGATCGTGCCGGCACCGGGCTTGTTGTCCACGATGACGGGCTGGCCCAGGTCCTTGGCCATCTCGGCCCCCAGCGTGCGGGAGATCAGGTCCGTGCCACCGCCTGGCGCAAAGGGCACGACGAGGCGCACGGGCTTTTCCGGGAAGGCTGCAGATGCTGCGCTGCAGACAGTCGCGAGCACGGCAATGAACGCAATGGCCCTTGCACAACGGCGGGCGGCGAAACTGGGCATGGTGTGTCTCCTGGTTCTATGGACAGAGGTCCGGTCACTGCGCCAGCGTTGCGATGACGTTGGCGACTGGCTTGTGAAAGCTTAGGGAAACGCACTGCACTTGTGACCCCCCATATTCCAACCAGTGAAATTCCAAAGCGAGCGCGTCAGAGCCTGCGGCTGCATTTCCCTTGCATTCGGTGGAATACTTGGCCTCCATCAGGCGCCCGTACCCGGGCAGGAAGAACACAGCTTTCGGCACCGGGGCAAGCGCGCCCTCCCACCAGCGGCAGCAGCATGACGAACAGGCGATCCCCCATCCTCCATGACAAGCCGGGACAGTCCCCGAGCAACCGCTCCCTGGAAAGAGGCGTCGAAATACTCCGTGCATTCAGGCCCGGCTCGGAACTGCTGGGCAACAGCGACCTGGCGGAACGCACCGGCCTGTCCAAGGCCACGGTCACCCGGCTGACGCAGACCCTGGTGGGCTGCGGCATGCTGCAGGCCGACCACCCAAGCCGGGCCTTTCGCCTGGCCCCGGCGGTCCTGAGCCTGGCGCACGCCATGCGCACGGGCTCGACGGTGCTGTCGATTGCGGCGCCCCTGATGCGCACCCTCGCCGAGACACGCCGGATCAACGTGGGCCTGGCATGTCCCGACAGGGACGAGATGGTCTACCTGGAATCCATCCGCTACAACCGCCGGATCGTGCTCAGGCATGTGGTCTCGGGCCAGCGCGTTCCCATGGAACTGACATCGCTGGGGCGCGCCTACCTGGCAGCGGCGCCATCGGCCAGGCGCAAGGCCTTGCTCGACAGCTTCAGGCTCAAGAGGGGCGCCCAATGGCCTGCGCTGGAGCAGCAGATCCAGGCGGCGATCAAGTCCGTGAAAAGCCAAGGCTTCTGCGCCGCATCGTGGCAGCCGGAAGTGGTTGCGCTGGCCACGCCGCTGGTGACAGCCGATGCCATCTATGTACTGAACTGCAGCGTCTCCACCACGGAGCCTTTGCCGGCCATCGTGCAGGAGCTGCACCCGGCCTTGCTGCAACTGGGCCGGCAGATTGAAAGCCTGCTGGAAAAACTGTAATGCTCTCCCAGCAATATGCGCCCACCGCTGGCAAGCAGGGTTTCCAAAAATCGCTCAGACTAGGCACAAACGACTTTTGGCACTCCAAAAATGAGTGCAACCGTCTGAAAAACCCACGGAACTTTGGCTTTAGCACTCGGTCATAACGAGTGCTAATATGAAGGAATGGAAGAAAGGAACTCTGCAATGACAAACGCCTCCGGCTCCATTGCGACCACCTTGGCACCCGCTAACCCCTGGGCCCTGGTGCCGCCTCTGGGCAATTTGGATGCCTACATTTCCGCGGTCAACCGCCTGCCTATGCTCACCCTTGAGGAAGAGCAGGACTACGCCCGCAAGCTCAAAGAACACAGCGATCTGGACGCCGCAGGGCGTCTGGTGATGTCCCACCTGCGCCTGGTGGTGTCCATCTCGCGCCAGTACCTGGGCTACGGCCTGCCGCACGGCGACCTGATCCAGGAAGGCAACGTGGGCCTGATGAAGGCCGTCAAGCGCTTCGACCCCGATCAGAACGTGCGCCTGGTGAGCTACGCCATGCACTGGATCAAGGCCGAGATCCACGAGTACATCCTCAAGAACTGGCGCATGGTCAAGGTCGCCACGACCAAGGCCCAGCGCAAGCTGTTCTTCAACCTGCGTTCCATGAAGCAGGGCCTGAAGTCCGACGCCGCCATGGCCGAGGACGGCGCCATGCTGCGTGACACGCTGACCTCGGGCGAGATCGACGCCGTGGCAGAGAAGCTCAACGTCAAGCGCGAAGAGGTCATGGAGATGGAAACGCGCCTGGCCGGTGGCGACGTGCTGCTGGACCCCTCGCCCAGCGACGATGGCGAGCAGGCCTTCGGCCCCATCGCCTACCTGGCCGATGGCGCCCACGAACCCACGGCCATGATCGAGTCGCGCCAGCGCGACCACCTGGCCACCGACGGCATTGCCATGGCGCTGGATTCGCTGGACGACCGCAGCCGCCGCATCGTCGAGGAGCGCTGGCTCAAGGTCAACGACGATGGCTCGGGCGGCATGACGCTGCATGAGCTGGCCGCCGTCTACGGCGTGAGCGCCGAGCGCATTCGCCAGATCGAGGTGGCTGCCATGAAGAAGATGAAGAAGGCCCTGGCCGAGTTCGCCTGACAGCCTGACGGCCTGGGCTGACAGGCCGCTTCACGACAAACCCGGATAATCTCCGGGTTTTTTATTGCCCGCAGCCTTTGCGGCCCCCACGTACCCCATGCCCGCCAGCGCCATCTCGCCACTACGCCGCCTCTTCGCCAATGCCTTGGCCACCGCCCTGGCTTCGGCCCTGCTGCCTTGCGCTGCCGTGGCGGGCGACAACTGGCCCAGCAAGCCGCTGCACCTGATCGTCGGCTTTCCTGCAGGATCTTCCCCGGACCTCACGGCGCGCGCACTGGCCGAGCCGCTGGAAAAGCGTCTGGGCCAGCCCGTCATCGTCGAGAACAAGGTGGGCGCAGGCGGCAACATCGCAGGCGAGCAGGTGGCCCGTGCGCGCGACGGCCATACCTTCAGCGTAATGATCAACGGCAATCTGACGATTGCCCGCCTGCTCAACCCCGCCGTGCGCTACGACCCTGTGAAGGACCTGCAGCCCGTCAGCCTGATCGGCGTGGCGCCCCTGGTGCTGGTGGCTCCGGCCGGCGCGCCCGAGGGCCGCGCCTTCCTGGAGGCCGCTGCCCAGGCCGGCAGCCGCTGGAGCTACGGTTCCCCAGGCGTGGGCACGGTGGGCCACCTGGGCATGGAGCTGCTCAAGAGCCGCTCCGCGCTCAGGCCCGAACACATTCCCTACCCCGGCTATCCGCAGGTGTTCAACGCCATCCAGGGGGGCGACCTGCAGCTGTCCATGCTGCCGCCCGCACTGGCCATGGCCCAGGTGCAGGCCGGCAAGCTGCGCGGCGTGGCCGTGACCTCGGCCGCGCGCAGCCCGCTGGCGCCGGGACTGCCCAGCCTCAAGGAGCTGGGCGTGGGGGATTTCGATCTGGAGATCTGGAACGCCGTGGCCGCGCCCAAGGCCATGCCCGCCGCCCATGTGCAGAAGCTGGCCGAAGCGGTCAGCGAGATCGTGCGCTCGCCCGAGATGCGTGCACGCTTGGCCGCCCAGGGCTGGCAGGCTGTCGGCAGCTCACCCGAGGGCCTGGCCCTGCGCATACGCCAGGACGTGACGGCACTGGGCCGCATCATCCGCGAACAGGGAATCCACGCGCAATGACGTGCTCGATCACACTGCCATGACCGCTGCCCAAGCCTTCACCGAACTCAACGCCTGGCAGGTCATGGCCTGGGGCCTGCTCTTCTTCGGCGTGCTGTACACGGCCGGCGGCTGGGGCATGACGGCGCTCACGCGCTGGCTGCAGCGGCGCGGCGTGGGCCGCGTGCTGGACACGCGCCCGCTCAAGCCCGACCAGTTGCGCCGCGAATGGCGCCAGTCGCTGCATTCGGTGCTGATCTTCGGCATCGGCATGATCGTGCCCTGGGGCCTTCTGCAATTGGGGTGGGCGCGGCTGGAGCCCGATGCAGGCCCCTGGCGCATTGCCATCGAGATCGTGGTGCTGCTGATCTGGAACGATGTGCACTTCTGGATCAACCACCGCCTGCTGCACACGCGGCTGCTGGGGCGCTTTCATGGAGACCACCACCGCTCCATCGTCACCACGCCCTGGTCCACCTACAGCTTCCATCCCATCGAGGCGCTGATGCTGGGCAACGTCATCCTGCTGCCCATGGTGGTGCATGACTTCAGTTTCTGGTCGCTGGCCTCGGTGCCGGTACTCAGCCTGCTGCTGAACGTCATAGGCCACTCCAACTATGACTTCTTTCCCGGGGTGTCCGACACGCATGCGCTGGCCGCCAGCCGGCGCCACCATCTGCACCATGCCCGGCCCAATGGCAACTACGGCTTTGCGCTGGCATTCATGGACCGGCTGATGCGCACGCGCGTGGCACTGCCCGCCACGGCCCGGCCCAGGACGGAATGAGCCGACCGCCTGCTCGCCACGTCCAGCCCCGGCTGCGCCACTGGCGCGACCTGCAGTCGCTGGCCTATCTGGTGGCGCTGCCGCTGATCGTGTGGTGGCAGTGGCAGCATGGCTGGAACCTGTGGCTCTACGGGATCGAGCTGTTCCTCACGCTGGGCGTGGGCGTCATCCACCACAACCACACGCATTTGCGCATGTGGCGCGGGCGCTGGGCCAACCGCTTCACCGACTACTGGCTGACCCTGCTGCAGGGCCACCCGACCTTTGTGTTCTGGCCCGCCCATGTGGCCAACCACCACCGCTTCCGCCACGGCCCGCGCGACATGGCACGCACCTACCGCTTCGGCGGCGACCACAACCATCTGCTGGGCTACCTGCTCCACCCGCTACAGGCCGGCTGGGTGCTGTACCCGCTGTTCCTGCGCTGGCTGGGCCAGCTGCGGCGGCATTGGCCCGGCGCCTTTCGCTACTGCATGAGCCAATACCTGCTGTGGCTGGGCAGCTGGGCACTGCTGCTGTCGCTGGATTGGCAAAAGGCCTTGCTGCTGGTGATCGTTCCCCAGCTGCATGGCCTGCACTGGCTGCTGGCCACCAACTACCTGCAGCACGCCCATGCCGATGGCCGGCCACTGACGCGCAGCCAGCGGCTGGACAGCGCCACGCCACTGAACTACGCGCGCAACTTCGAGGGCTGGGTCAATCCGCTGCTGTTCAACATCGGCCTGCACACGGCCCACCACGAGCGGCCCCAGGCCCACTGGTCCGAGCTCACGCGCCTGCACAGCGAACACTATCGCCAGCGCGTGGCCCCTGCGCTCAACGAAGGCGGACTGCTACCCTACATGGCCCGCGTCTTCGTGCTCGGCACGGTCTGGCCGCCGGCGCGCACGCGTGCGCAAATGCCTCCCGGAACATACGACTGATACGACCCTGAACCCATGCCCGTCGCCTATTCCAACGTCTATCTGCATGCCGCAGGCATGTTCCTGCCCGGTGAACCCGTGGACAACGCAGGCATGGATGCCTACGTGGCGCCGCTCAACCGCCTGTCCGAGCGCCTCAAGCGCCGCATCCTGGCCGAGAACGGCATTGTCCAGCGCCACTACGCCATAGACGCCGAAGGCCGCACCGTCCACAGCAACACGGCCATGGCCGCCCAGGCCATCCATGACTGCCTGGCACAGGCCGGGCGTGCGCTGGGCGATGTCGGCTTCCTGGCCAGCGGCTCGTCGGGCGGCGATGCGCTCATGCCCGGCTTTGCCAACATGATCCAGGGAGAGATGGCCGCGCCGCCCATGGAGACCCTGTCCGTGCACGGCGTCTGCGCCGCCAGCGTGGGCGCGCTGCAGGCAGCGGCCCAGGCCGTGGACCGCGCGCCCGACTCGCTGGCCCTGGCCGTGGCCAGCGAAATGCCCTCGCGCCTGTTCAAGCGCTCGCGCTTCGCGGCCCAGGGATACAACACGGATTTCGACGCCCACTTCCTGCGCTGGATGCTGTCCGATGGCGCAGGCGCCGTGCTGCTGGGCGGCCCGCAGGCCCTGCCCCAGGCGCCCGGCCTGCGGCTGAAGCTGCGCTGGACCCATCTGCGCAGCTTTGCGGGCGACTACCCGGTCTGCATGCAGCTGGGCCTGACGCCCGACCGCGCCACCAGCCACCTGGACTTTGCCGCCTGGGGCGATGCCGAGGCCGCAGGCGCGCTGTCGCTGCGCCAGGACATCCGCCTGCTGCCGCACCTGTTCGATGTCTGCATCCACGAATACGCCCACCTGGCCCACACGGGCTGGGTGCCCGGGCGCGGCATCGACCATTTCCTGTGCCACTACTCGTCCGAGCGCTTCATCCCCGTGGTCGATGAGCTGCTGGGCAAGGCCCAGCTCGGCATCCCGCGCGAGCGCTGGTGGAGCAACCTGGCCTGGCGCGGCAACACGGGCGCGGCCTCCATCTTCGTGATGCTGTCCGAGTTCCTGCGCACGCAATCGGCACGCCTGAAGCACGGCGATACCGTGCTGTGCTTCATTCCCGAATCGGGCCGCTTCACGGCCGGCTACATGCTGCTGGAAGTGGAGGATGCGGCCCAGGCACCCACCGCCACCCCGGCCAAGGCCACAGCACGCAGTGCCACCGCCGAAGCTCCCGCTGCCCCGGACCTGCTGCCCGATGTCTCCACCATCGCCCCGCCCCA
>Ga0105243_10004690_pt1 | contig 10760 bp, 9 predicted proteins | sample KBSM34metaG_FD_81525 | JGI IMG/M metagenome (GOLD analysis project Ga0105243, IMG submission 81525) | Miscanthus rhizosphere microbial communities from Kellogg Biological Station, Michigan, USA - KBS M3-4 metaG | ecosystem: Host-associated > Plants > Roots > Rhizosphere > Soil | place: Michigan...
GCATCGAGCACCGAGCGCGGACCGAGCGACTCGATGAGGTCGGCCTCGCCGTGCGCCGACTCCCCGATCGACTCGAGACGCGTCCAACGGGAGTAGTACTCCTCGAGATCGGTCTCGGCCCTCCACTGCGACCAGCGCGGGCTGATCGGGTCGGCGTGGTGATCGCTCACCGCGACAGCATGCCGCACGGCGGCGGGCGTCAGCCGATCGGCCAGATCCTCATGAGGACACGACCCTCGATGCTGCCGACCGCGACCGGGCCGAAGGCGCGTGAGTCGACCGACTCCGCCCGGTTGTCACCCAACAGGAACACATGACCTGGCGGCACGGTGTCGGGCCCGAAGTAGAAGCCGTCCATGTCGTGGTTGTCGACGTAGTTCTCCGCGACGGTCCGACCGTTGACGATCAGAAGTCCGTTTTCGATTCCGACGGAATCACCTGCGGTTGCCACGACCCGCTTGACGATCAGCTCGCCGGTACGCGGGTCGTTGGTCACGATGACATCACCGCGGCGAGGATCGCGAGCGTGGAGTGTGACCTTGTCGATCACCAGCACAGCTCCGGCCGGCAACGTCGGTTCCATGCTGTTTCCGTGAACGCGTACGGGTTCGACGACGAAGCCGCGGACGAGGAGGAGCAACACCACGATGGCGACGAACCACACCACTCGCCGAACGGTCGACCTGTCGTCGCGTGGGATCGGTTCGTCGTCGACCTGCGGTTCGATCGTGTCGGTCAATGAACGACACTCACCAGTGCGGCCCCCCACAGTGCGACCCCGATCCACAACAACTGATTTACGGTGCGAGTCCTCGATCGCTGCGGCAAGGTGCTGACGAGCGCGAGGACGAGCACCAATTCGGCAACGAGCGTGAAGACGTCGAGCGGGCCCACATGCTTGGCGCCGTTGGGGATCGCCGATCGACCGACCACCCACCGACCACCATGGAAGGGCACGGGCGGCGCCATCGGTATCCCAACGGTCCTGCTGGCGACGTACAGCAGGATCACCCCCACGGTGCCCCAAATCCCGGCCATGAGCAGCAAGCGGTGATCGAACCCGCGCAGGAGCAGAACTGCGAACAACAACTGCGCCGCGCCGAGCACGGCAAAGAAGACACCCGCGAGCGGCCACCAGATGTAGTGGCCCGGGGCAGCCACCACGTGTGCGAGCGCCGCAGCACTGGACGTCACGATGGCAACGTCGACCGCCACGGGTCGGCGCTGCGCGAGCCTCGTCTCGAGTGGCGCGGTCATCTGGCTCACAACGGATCACCCGGCAGATCGGCTTGGGGCTTTGCGTGTGTGCCGAGCGGGTCGAAGTCACCTATCGCGGTCGGATCCAGGAGCTCGAACTGCGCCATCATGTCGTGGTCCTCGTGGATCAGGTTGTGGCAGTGCATCATGTACCGACCGACGCCGCCCCATTTCATGATGACTCGCACCTTCTCGCCTTCGCCCACGTAGACGACGTCCTTCGGACCCCGCTCCTGGGGCGACGGTGGTCGACCGTTACGGTCGAGGATCTTGAAGTCGGTGAAGTGCAGATGCACAGGATGGAACCAGCCTCCCGACGAGTTCTCGAACTCCCAGATCTCGACGTCGTTGCGCTTCGGTTTGGCGAGTGTGAACTTGAAGTTGCTGTCGATCACGTCTTCCCAGGTGGTCCCGTTGATCGCCCATTGGCCGCCGTCGCGTTGGAACTGGAAACGTCGGGTGATGACTGCGTCACTGGACTTGAGCGCCATCACTTCGTTGTCCGGATCCAACGCGTCCGGAATCGAGTTGTTCGAGTAGTCGGTTACATCCTTGACGACGTCGAACGCCATGATCTTGTTGGTGTTGGCGAAGTCGCGGTTGTTCGTCGGACTCGTGTTCTGCAGGATGACGCGAGTCCCCTTCTTGTACTTCGAGAAGTCGATGATGACCTCGTAGCGCTCCGACGAGGCGGCGCGGAAACTGGTGACCGTTTGGGGAACGGGCATCAATCCGCCGTCGGTCGCGATGACCGTCATCGGTCCTCCCGAGTCGAGCGAGAATCGCCATGAACGCGAGATCGCCACACCAAGAATCCGGAAGCGGTACTTCCGAGGCTCCACTTCCATCACGGGCCATGGGACGCCGTTGACCAGTATCACGTCGCCCCACATCCCGGATTCGTCCTCGAGGCTGAACAACAGGGAGCCGTCGTTCTTGAACATGGCATCGCCGATGATCAACGGGACGTCGTAGGGCCCGTGCGGAATCGGCAGCGACTGCTCGCGTGGATCGAACATCTGGTACTGCGCCGCCAGCCCGTGATAGGCGTTCTCGGCCGTGTGGTGGACGCCGTGATCGTGGTACCAGAGCGTGCGTGCCGGCTGCTCGTTGGGATACCTGTAGTTCTTGTACTGCCCGGGGTGGGTGATGTCGCTCGCGTAGCCGTCGAACTGCGGGAGCGACGCCGAGCCGTGAAGGTGCACCGAGGTCCACGGCTCGTAGCCCAGGGTCGGATGAACCTTGGGCAGCGAGTTGATGTGACGTACCACGGCCTGACGTCCGCGGTTCACCTGGATCGTCGGCCCCGGCACCGAACCGGCAGGAAGGTGAACGTCGCGGTAGGCGAAGAACATCGTCTTGAAACCCGGTATGACCTCGAGCGGCGTCGCCTCCATCGTCATCTGGTAGTAGTCGGTCGTGGCGTCCGTACGAACCGGCACCGCCACCGGTGGCGTCACGAACTTGTTGGTGAACGGTCTCGGCAATTTGCTTGCCGGCATTCGACTGTCGAGTTGCGACTGGCCCGAGACCACCCTCGACAGCGGAATGGAGAGCGCGGCGCCGGCAAAGACACCGGCTTTGATCACGTCTCGGCGGGTCAGCGACATGTCGTCACCCGCGCGTACCCGAACCTGTTGCCCACACAGGCCTCCTTTGCCCAACCAGCTCCCCGGGCGGGAATGCTGTCCAGGGACAGCGTGCGTCATTGTCAAGACTTCGTAAAGGCGGCCATTCGGTTTACTTCCGAAGACGCAGGTCAGTTGACCGTTTTCACTTCGAACGGCTTACACCGGACCGCAGAACCACACGGTTCGCGGTCGAATCACCGGCACCCGTGACACCGGTTCAGCCGTCAACCGACGACGTAACGCTCGACGAGTTCGATCAGGCTGTGGATGCGGTCGAAGTCGGCATCGGGATGGTCGTCGTAGGGATCGAGAAGGATCGGATGCAGACCCGCGGCGCGTGCCGCGCCGATGTCCATCGTCACCGAGTCACCGACGTAAGCGATGCGCCGTCGTTCGATGCCCTCGAAGAACGGCAGGGCGTGATCGAAGATCAGCGGGTCGGGCTTGGCCACCCCTACGAGGTGGCTGTCGACGACGACGCGCATGCGGATGTGCGGACCGTCGCCGGCCTGGCACACCTGACTGCGCGACAAGACGTCGGCGATCTGCCCGCTGGCGTTGGAGACGACGCCGATCGGCAAGTCGATCGCGGTCAACATGGCCAGCGCCTCGAGGCTGGCCGGGATCGGCCACCTCCACAAGTAGGCGTTGCGCGTTCGTTGCAACGCGTCGGCCGCGACGTGCACTTCGCTTTCGGGCACGCCGATGCTGCGGACGTACGAATGGTTGTACTCGTCCCAGAACGCTTCGCCGCTCCCCGCCGCGGACTTGGCGGCCATCCCGGCGTAGTGGGCGCGAATGTTCGCCTCCACGGACGGATCACCGCCGTAGTACGCCAGCAGCGGACCGAGCACCGTCGGGTCGGGCAGCACGAGCACGCCGCCCGCGTCGAACAAGATGGCCTCGAATTGCGCTGTCACCCGACCATCATGCCCGTTCGTGCCCGTTTCGTGACGGTGTTCATCGGCACATACCCTTGCACCGTGCGCAGCGCCAAGGACTTCTTCAAGCCGCTCGCCGTCGGCGCTCCGGAGCCGGTGCGCGAGATCCCCATTCGGCCGAGCCGCGTCATCCACTTCTTCCCGCCGCACATCGACAAGGTCGTGGCCAAGTTGCCCGACGTCGTGCCGACGGTCGACATCCTGCTCGGCAACCTCGAAGACGCAATACCGATCGCCGACAAGTTGGCGGCGCGTTCGGGTCTTGTCGAGGTGGCCCGGTCGCTGGACATGGGTGACACGCAGTTGTGGACGAGGATCAACAGCCTCGACTCGCCCTGGGCGCTCGACGACCTCACCACCTTGGTCACCGAGGTCGGCGATCGGCTCGACGTGATCATGGTGCCCAAGGTCGAGGGGCCCGACGACATCCACTACGTCGATCGCCTCGTTGCACAACTCGAGGCGCGGGCACGTTTGAGCCGGCCGATCCTGCTGCACGCCATCCTCGAGACTGCCCGCGGCGTCACCAACATCGAGGAGATCTGCGCGGCCTCGCCGCGGATGCAGGGCATCTCGCTGGGGCCGGCCGACCTCGCCGCCAATCGCCGGATGAAGACGACGCGTGTCGGCGGCGGCCACCCCGACTACCTCGTTCGTGCCGATCCCGATTCGACGAACCCCGATGCAGTTCGTCCGACGTTCCAGCAGGATCTGTGGCACTACACCATTGCGCGAATGGTCGACGCCTGCGTCACGTTCGGGTTGCTGCCGTTCTACGGGCCGTTCGGCGACATCAAGGACACGGTCGCGTGCGAGGACCAGTTCCGCAACGCCTATCTGTTGGGATGCGTGGGTGCATGGAGTCTGCATCCGGTTCAGATCGACATCGCCAAGCGGGTGTTCAGCCCGCAGGCGTCGGAGGTGGCGCACGCCCAGCAGGTGATCGAGGCGATGGGTGACGGCACGGGTGCGATCATGCTCGACGGCAAGATGGAAGACGATGCGTCCGTGAAGCAGTGCAAGGTGGTCGTCGAGCTCGCCCATCAACTGGCGGCACGCGACCCGCAACTCGCCGCGGCCTACGGGTTCACCTCGTGAGCGACCTGCGACCGCGGCGATCGGTGCTGTACATGCCGGCCGCCAATCAGCGCGCGTTGGAGAAGGCCAAGACCCTGCCGACCGACGCGATCATCTTCGATCTCGAAGACGCAGTGGCTCCCGACGCGAAGGAATCGGCACGTGTCGCGGCGTGCGAGGCCGCCGGTTCTGGCGAGTACGGACGTCGTGAGTTGACGATCCGCTGCAACGGCCTCGACACCGCGTGGGGCGCCGCCGACCTGGCCGCGATCGCCTCGTCGTCCGCTGCGGCCGTCGTCGTGCCGAAGGTCGGATCGGTGGCGTATCTCGACGACATCTCGGAGCGGCTCGACAACGCCGGCGCACCACCGGAGATGACGGTATGGGCGATGGTGGAGACGCCGACCGCGATCTTCGACTGCAGGGCAATCGCGGCGCACCCGCGCGTCTCAGTTCTGGTGATGGGCACCAACGATCTGGCCCGAGAGTTGCGGGCCCCGTTGACGGCTGGGCGAAGAGCGCTTCTGTCCCACCTGGCGACCGCGGTGTTGGCGGCACGAGAGGCTGGCAAGGTGATCCTCGACGGCGTGTTCAACGACGTCGCCGATCTCGATGCGTTCAGCGACGAGTGCCGGCAAGGTGTCGAGTTGGGGTTCGACGGAAAGACATTGATCCACCCCGCGCAGATCGACATCGCCAACTCGGCGTGGTCACCATCGACCGACGAAGTCGAGCACGCCCGCCGCATCATCGCCGCGTTCGACGCAGCCGTCGCCGACGGTCGCGGGGTGGTCACGGTCGACGGCCGGATGATCGAGAACTTGCACGTCGCCAACGCCCAGCGCACGCTGGCGGTTGCCGACGCCGTGGCGGACCTGCACTGACTTCTTTGTTCTGGTACAAAGCACGGTCTGTACGCCTCCGCGTGTAGCGAATACGATTGCCACATGACCGTGCTCGACACCCATCCCGAGGATGCATTCGCCAACGACCGCGCCCACGTGTTCCACTCCTGGAGCGCCCAGGGCACGCTGAACCCACTCGTCGTCAGCGGTGCCGAAGGCAGCTACTTCTGGACACAGGACGGCACTCGCTACCTCGACTTCTCCAGCCAGCTCGTCAACGTCAACATCGGCCACCAACACCCTCGGCTCGTCGCCGCGATCAAGGAGCAGGCCGACCAGCTGTGCACTGTCGCCCCTTTCCACGCCAACGACGCCCGCAGCGAGGCGGCGCGACTGATCTGCGAGGTCGCCGCCGAGAAGATCACCGACAGCCAACTCGACATGGTGTTCTTCACCAACGGCGGCGCCGAAGCGACGGAGAACGCAGTGCGCATGGCTCGCCTGCACACCGCACGCAACAAGGTGCTGACGCACTACCGCAGCTACCACGGCGGCACCAATGGGGCCATCATGCTGACCGGCGATCCGCGCCGTTGGCCCAGCGAGCCGGGCATGCCCGGCGTCGTCAAGTTCTGGGGGCCCTACCCGTATCGCAGCGCGTTCCACTCGACGAACGAGGCCGAGGAATGCGAACGCGCTCTCGCCCACCTCGACGACGTGTTGATGGTCGAGGGCCCGCACACGATCGCCGCGATTCTCGTCGAGACCGTGGTCGGCACCAACGGAATCCTCGTGCCGCCCGACGGCTACCTCGCCGGGCTTCGTGAGCGTTGTGACCGGCATGGCATCGTGCTGATCTGCGACGAGGTGATGGCCGGCTTCGGGCGCTGCGGCGAGTGGTTCGCGTTCCAGAAGTGGGGCGTGCAGCCCGATCTCGTGTGCTTCGCCAAGGGCGTCAACTCCGGCTACCTGCCACTCGGCGGTGTCGTCATCAGCCGCGCGATCGCCGACACGTTCCGCGATCGCGCGTACCCGGGCGGGCTTACCTACTCCGGCCATCCGCTGGCGTGCGCGTCCGCGGTGGCCAGCATCAACATCTTCAAGGACGAGGGCATCATCGACCACGCCCGCATGCTCGGCACCGACGTCATCGCCCCCGGTCTGGAGAAGTTGCAGGCAAACCATCCCAGCGTCGGTGAAGTACGTGGGATCGGCGTGTTCTGGGCGCTCGATCTCGTCACCGATCGGGCGACGCGTCAGCCGCTGGTGCCGTACAACGCGTCCGGGCCCGATGCCAAGCCGATGGGCGATCTCGCCGCGGCGTGCAAGCAGCGCGGCCTGTGGCCGTTCACCCACTTCAACCGGCTGCACGTCGTGCCGCCGTGCACGGCGACCGTCGACGAGGTGCAAGAGGGCTTGGCGATCCTCGACGAAGCGCTGACCGTCGCCGACTCGTTCTACACCGGCTGACCCGCGGCACCTGATGTGGCACAAGCCGGGTCGCACCGGCGCACTGCTCTACGCGCTCTTGGCCGGCGTCGTCGGTTCCGGGCTGGCCTTGTTCAGCAGGTTGCAGGTCGAGCGACAGCGTGGTCGGCGCGAGGCGGCGCGCACACTGCCCGCCGGCCCGATCATCGTGATCTCCAACCACACCAGCTACGCCGACGGCGTGCTGTTGGTACTGGCCTGCCGGCGGATGGGTCGATCGCTGCGCCTGCTGGCGACGTCCGGGGTGTTCGGCGCGCCCGTCTTGGGTCATGTCGCCCGCAAGCTCGGATACATCAAGGTGAAGCGTGGCGCAGCCGATGCGGCCACATCACTCGACGAAGCCGCGGCAGCGCTCGCCGAAGGTGAGGCCGTCGGAATCTTCCCCGAAGGCCGATTGACACGCGACCCGACGATGTGGCCGGAGCGGGCCAAGACCGGCGCCGTGCGGCTAGCCGTTCGAACCGGAGCACCGATCGTGCCCGTGGCGATGGTCGGCGCCCATCAAGTGGTCGCCCGGCGGCACGTGCTGCCGACTCTGTTGCTCAACGCGGTGCGACGCCCGAAGGTCGACACACGCGTCGGCGAGCCGATCGACGTGCGCGCCCTGATGCACATCGGCGAGCAGACGGAACCGACCGTCGACGAAATCCGCCTCGCCGCCGACGAGGTGATGTCACGCCTCGTCGCGTTGGTGGCCGACTTGCGCGGCGAACGAGCCCCCAACCCGAGAGGCGTCGAGCGCGTCGCCGACTGAACATCGAAGTGTTTGACGACTCGCGCCCGCCGCAGGGGCGTGGGTCGTCAAACGCTGATGTGGGCGAACCAAGCGCTAGTTGACGGTCCAGGTTCCGTTGCTGCGCAACAGGGTGGCGAGATCGCCGGGGCCTCGTTTGTCAGAGGCTTCGGCGAGTTGGCGACCGATGCCCATGCCGTAATCGGGTCGATCGACGGAGCGGAACACGCCGAACGTGGTTGCGTTGTGCTCCTCCACCGACAGGCGGGCGAGGGCGAACGCCAGACCGGGGTCGTCGCGGTTGGCGTCGTGGACGAGAATCGCATCCTCACCGACGTCGGCGACCTCGACGATGCGCAGTCTGCCGTCGGTGCCCATCACGACACCCTTGTGGCCATCGGCACCGAACCGGATCGGCTGGCCATGGTGGAGGTCGATCATCATCTCTTCGCAAACCTGACGACTTGTGACCGTGTCGAATGCGCCGTCGTTGAACACGTTGCAGTTCTGGAAGATCTCGACGAACGACGCGCCGCGATGGGCGTGCGCCTGCCTGAAGATCTCCATCATGTGCTTGCGGTCGAGGTCATGCGTGCGGGCGACGAAGCTGGCCTCGGCTCCGAGGGCGACACTCAACGGATTGAACGGCGGATCGACCGAGCCGTACGGCGTGCTCTTGGTGACCTTGCCGTACTCCGACGTCGGCGAGTACTGACCCTTGGTCAACCCGTAGATGCGGTTGTTGAACAGCAAGATGGTGAGGTTGACGTTGCGTCGCAGTGCATGGATGAGGTGGTTGCCACCGATCGACAGGCCGTCGCCGTCACCGGTGATGACCCATACGTCGAGGTCGGGGCGGGCGACGGCAAGGCCGGTGGCGATCGCCGGGGCGCGGCCGTGGATGCCGTGCATGCCGTAGGTGTTCATGTAGTACGGGAAGCGGCTGCTGCAGCCGATGCCGCTGATGAACACGGTGTTCTCCGGAGCGACACCGAGCTCGGGCATCAGTTGCTGCACGGCGAGCAGGATCCCGTAGTCGCCGCAACCGGGACACCAGCGCACCTCCTGGTCGCTGGTCCAGTCCTTCTTCGTGGTGACCGGCACGATGGTGTCGCTCATTGCAACGCTCCTTCGATCGCGTCTTCAAGTTCTCGTGCCGTGAACGGCAGGCCCTGCACCTTCGTGACCGCTTTGGCGTCGATGAGGTACTCGGCGCGCACGATGCGGCACAGCTGACCGAGGTTGAGCTCGGGCACGATGACACGCGGATACTTCTTCAACACCTCGCCGAGGTTCGGCGGCAGCGGGTTGAGATGGGTGAGGTGCACCCAGGCGACCTTGACACCACGGCGACGCGTGCGTTGCACGGCCGCGTCGATGGCAGCCCATGTCGAGCCCCAACCGAGCACGCAGACATCGGCATCGTCGACATCGCCGACGGCTACGGCCGGCGGGATGTCGTTGGCGATCCCGGCGATCTTCGCAGCGCGCAGATCGATCATCCGTTGGTGGTTCTCGGGCGTGTAGCTGATGTCGCCGCGACCGTCTTCCTTCTCGAGGCCGCCGACGCGGTGCATCAGCTTCGGGGTACCGGGGATGGCCCACGGGCGGGCCAGTGTCTCAGGATCGCGCAGGTACGGCCAGAACTCCTCGGTGCCGTCTTCGTTGGTGTGGTTGAGCTCGGTGGCGAACTGCACGGAGATGTCGGGCAACGAGGCGATATCGGGCAGGCACCACGGCTCGCTGCCGTTGGCGAGGTAGCCGTCGCTGAGCACGATGACCGGCGTGCGGTACTTCAGCGCGATGCGTGCAGCTTCGATCGCCGTGTCGAAGCAGTTGGCCGGGCTGTAGGCGGCAACGACCGGAAGCGGTGCCTCGCTGTGACGGCCGTACATCGCGATGTTGAGATCTGCTGCCTCGGTCTTGGTCGGCAGACCGGTCGACGGCCCGCCGCGTTGGACATCGATCAGCAGGAACGGCAACTCGAGCGACACCGCCAGGCTGGTGGTCTCGCTCTTCAGCGCGACGCCGGGACCGCTGGTGGTCGTGACGCCGATGTGTCCGGCGAACGCCGCGCCGAGCGCCATGCCGGCCGCGGCGATCTCGTCCTCGGCCTGCACGGTGCGCACACCGAAGTGCTTGTGCTTGGAGAGCTCGTGGAGGATGTCGCTGGCTGGCGTGATGGGATAGCTGCCGAGGAAGATCGGCAGCTTGGCCAGCTGACCGGCGGCCACGAGGCCCCATGCCAAGGCGACGTTGCCGCTGATGTTGGTGTACTCGCCGGCCGGCAGCTTGGCGGGCATGACCTCGTAGCGGTGCTCGAACTGCTCGGTGGTCTCGCCGAAGTTGTAGCCGGCGTTGAACGCGGTCATGTTGCTGATGCGGACGAGCTCGTCCTTGAAGCGGCCTTCGATCCAGTCGAGCGTTGGCTGCGTCGGACGCGAGTACAGCCACGACACCAACCCGAGGGCGAAGAAGTTCTTGGAGCGTTCGGAATCGCGCGGCTTGACGCCCAACGGCTCGGTGGCCTTCTGGGTGAGCGACGTCATCGGCACTTCGACGACCCGGTAGCCGGCGAGGGAATCGTCGGTGAGCGGGTTGGCGGCGTAACCGGCCTTGGCCAGGTCGCGCTCGCCGAACGCGTCGCTGTTGACGATGAGCAGACCGTGGGGCTCGAGGCGACCGAGGTCGGCCTTCAGCGCGGCAGGGTTCATCGCGATCAGGACGCTGGGCTCGTCGCCGGGCGTCGTGATGTCGTGGTCGCTGATCTGTACCTGGAAGCTCGAGA
>Ga0105243_10004696_pt1 | contig 10754 bp, 8 predicted proteins | sample KBSM34metaG_FD_81525 | JGI IMG/M metagenome (GOLD analysis project Ga0105243, IMG submission 81525) | Miscanthus rhizosphere microbial communities from Kellogg Biological Station, Michigan, USA - KBS M3-4 metaG | ecosystem: Host-associated > Plants > Roots > Rhizosphere > Soil | place: Michigan...
CGCCCTGGGTCTGCAGGCCGGAATCTTTTTGCGCATGGCTCATCGCGATGTCGGCTTTCTTCAGCGAGTCCTGCGCCTTGGCCAGTTCCACCTGGGGCACTGCGCCGCCGTCGTAGCCGCGCTGGTAGCGCTCCAGATCGCGGCTGGCGGCCTGTCGCTCGATCTGCGCCTGGTCCACCAGCTTGCTGGCATTGGCGCGCGCCAGCACCGCATCCAGGTCGGCGCGGCCGGCCTCCGCTTCCAGGCCGGCCAGCGTGGCCTCTTCCTGGGCGAGCTTACTGCGCAGTTCCGGGCTGTCGATCTCGGCCAGCTCCTGGCCCTGCTTGACCACTTCGCCGGCGACCACCTTCAAGGTCACGGTGCCGCCGGAGATCGCGTACAGGGTGGGGCTGTTGGCGGCGATCAGGCGCCCGTCGGCGGAGATGTCGCGGACCAGGTCGCCACGGCTGACCGTGGCGATGCGCACGCGCTGCGCATCGAACGAGCGGCTGCCGGCGATCCAGCCGCGTGCGGCGAAGGCGATGCCGAGCAGCACCGCCAGCGCGATCAGTGCGGGCCAGAACCAGCGGCGCCAGGCGGCGGCGGAGCGGGGGCGGGCGAGAACCTGGTCCTGGGCGGAAGTGTCGCGGATCATCGGTCGGGTCGGCGCAGTGAGAATGAACGAATCCAAAGCACGTCGCGTGCCAATCGCAAGTGACTGAAATGCCTAAGGTTCGGTTCGGGCGGACGGCTGTCCGCGTGTCCGCGGACACGTTCGCGGACACCGTGTCCGCGGCTGGACCGGACGATCGGGACAGGCCGCGTTGCCGCGATCCGCGTCCGGAGCGTGTGCGGCGCCGGGTACGGCGGTCCCCGCTCGGTCGCGCCACGTGCGGACGCGTCGTGCCGGTCCCTGCTACCCAAGCCGTACCGCCAGGGCATGCGATGGCGCATCCAAGTCGCGTTGGCGGGTCCTGTGGGACATTCAGCGGACAAAGCTAGAATGGCGATCTTTCGGTGCAGGGTGCGGCTATGTGCGGGATCGTGGGTGCGATTGCGGAACGGGACGTGGTGCCGGTGCTGATCGAAGGCCTGAAGCGGCTGGAGTACCGCGGCTACGACTCCTCCGGCATCGCCGTGGTCGCCGGCGACGGCGTGCGCCGGGTGCGCCGCACCGGGCGCGTGGCGGAGATGGAAAGCGCCGCGCTGGCCGAGGACCTGCATGCCACGCTGGGCATCGGCCACACCCGCTGGGCCACCCATGGCGGCGTCACCGAGGCCAACGCGCATCCGCACGTCAGCCACGGCGACCTGGCGCTGGTGCACAACGGCATCATCGAGAACCACGAGCAGCAGCGCGAACGGCTGCGCGCGCTGGGCTATGTGTTCGAGTCGCAGACCGACACCGAAGTCATCGCGCACCTGATCCACCACCACGCCGCGCAGGGGCTTTCGCTGCTGGCGGCGCTGCAGGCTGCGGTGAAGGAACTGACCGGCGCCTATGCGCTGGCCGCGGTCAGCAAGTCGCGCCCGGACGTGCTGGTGTGCGCGCGCATGGGCTGCCCGCTGCTGGTCGGCCTGGGCGAGGGCGAGAACTTCATCGCCTCCGACGTGTCGGCGGTGATCCAGGCCACGCGCCGGGTGATCTTCCTGGAAGAGGGCGACACCGCCGAGTTGAGCCGGACCGGCGTGCAGGTGTACGACGCCGAGGACCGGCCGGCGCAGCGCGAGGTGCACATGTCCGAGGTCTCGCTGGCCTCGCTGGAACTTGGCCCGTACCGCCACTTCATGCAGAAGGAGATCCACGAGCAGCCGCGCGCGCTGGCCGACACGCTGGAAGCGCTGTTCGACGCCGGCGGTTTCGACACCACGCTGTTCGGCCGCAACGCACATGCGTTGGCCGACATCGACGGCGTGCAGATCCTCGCCTGCGGCACCAGCTACTACGCCGGGCTGACCGCGCGCTACTGGATCGAGGCGATCGCCGGCCTGCCGTGCAGCGTGGAGATCGCCAGCGAATACCGCTACCGCGCCGCCTACGCCAACCCGCGCCAGCTGATCGTCACCATTTCCCAGTCCGGCGAGACCCTGGACACGATGGAGGCGCTGAAGTACGCCAAGTCGCTGGGCCACGCCAAGACCCTGTCGATCTGCAACGTGCCGGAAAGCGCGATCCCGCGCGCCAGCGCGCTGGTGCTGTACACGCGTGCCGGTGCCGAGATCGGCGTGGCCTCCACCAAGGCCTTCACCACCCAGTTGGCGGCGCTGTTCCAGCTGACCTGCGTGCTGGCCAAGCTGCGCGGGCGCCTGAGCGAAGCGCAGGAAGCCGAGTACCTGGAACAGCTGCGCTACCTGCCGGGCAGCGTGCAACACGCGTTGAACCTGGAGCCGCAGATCGCGGTGTGGGCCGAGCGTTTCGCCGACAATCACAACGCGCTGTTCCTGGGCCGCGGCCTGCACTATCCGATCGCGCTGGAAGGCGCGCTCAAGCTCAAGGAAATCACCTACATCCACGCCGAAGGCTACCCGGCCGGCGAGCTCAAGCACGGCCCGCTGGCGCTGGTGGATGCGAACATGCCGGTGGTGGTGATCGCGCCCAACGATGCGCTGCTGGAGAAGGTGAAATCCAACATGCAGGAAGTGCGCGCGCGCGGCGGCGAGCTGTTCGTGTTCGCCGACCAGGACAGCCACTTCAGCGAATCCGAAGGCGTGCACGTGATCCGCACGCCGCGCAACGCCGGCCTGCTCAGCCCGGTGGTGCACACCATTCCGGTGCAACTGCTCGCTTACCACACCGCGCTGGCGCGCGGCACCGACGTGGACAAGCCGCGCAACCTGGCCAAGTCGGTGACGGTGGAGTAGGTGCGGGCGTGCGTCGCCCGGGCCGGCCTGCGTGCCTTCGCAGGCCAGCCCGCACCGCGCATGCAGATCGCCGGTACAGCGCTGGTTCGAGACGGCCGCAGCCGATGGCCGCGGCCGGCACGGCCGGGTCGGTGCGATGCGGCACGGCGGCTTCTGCGTAACCGATTCGGCTACCCGGCAACGCTGTCGAAGAACGCGACCAGGCCCTGCGGCGCATCGGCGTCGAAGAACATCGTCAGATTCTGCGCCGACTCTTCGGCAAAGGCCGCGCTGCGCGGGAACAGCTCGCTTTCGTACGCGGCCAGCGCGGCGTCGATCGCGCCGGGATTGGCGACGATGGCCTTGCCGAGTTCGGCGCCGTCGTAGAGCGCGAGATTGGCGCCTTCGCCGGCGAACGGCGACATCAGGTGCGCCGCATCGCCGAGCAAGGTCACGCCGGGCGTGCGCGCCCAGCGGTGCTCGATCGGCAACGCATGGATCGGGCGAAGCACGGGGGCGGTGTCGCCGTCGGTGACGAGGGCCGTCAACGCCGGGGCCCAGCCATCGAATTCCGCGGCGACGCGGGCCAGTGCGGCCGCCGGGTTGGCGAAGTCGAGGCGGGCGAACCAGTCCTGCGGCCGGTTCAGCGACACGTAGGTCTGCAGGGTGCCATCGGCATGGCGATGGGCGAGGATGCCCTTGCCGGGCGCGACCGCCATCAGCGTGCCGCCGCCGATCACCTGCGCGCTGGCGGGGTGGCGGGTGTCGCCGTCGAACAGGCAGGTCTCGATGAACGAGGTGCCGGCGTAGGCAGGCACTGCGGCGGACAGCAATGGACGTACGCGCGACCAGGCGCCGTCCGCACCCACGAGCAGATCGGTGGTCGCGCTCGCGCCGTCGGCGAAGCGCAGCAGATGCCGCCCGTCGGCGAGCGGGGCCGCCGTGGCCAGCTTGCATCCCCAGCGGACGGTGCCCGCGGGAAGCGCGTCGAGCAGGAGCCGGCGCAGGTTTCCGCGATCCACCTCGGGCCTGGCGCCGCTGCCCACGTCGGGTCTGTCGATCAGGATGGCGCCTTGGCTGTCGACGATCCGCTTTGCGTCCGCACCGGGAAGCACCAGGCCGAGGAACGCGTCGTAGAGGCCAGCGGCCTTGAGCGCGCGCTGGCCGTTGTAGGTGTGGATATCGAGCAAGCCTCCCTGCGGGCGGGCATCCGCCGAGACCTCGGCTTCGTAGAGCGTTGCGGCGATGCCGTGCACGTGCAGCACGCGGGCAAGCATGAGCCCGCCGAGCCCGGCGCCGATGATCGCGATGGGGGTGTGCATCTGAATCCTTGGTCGAGTGGATGCGCCGGGACGGGCGCGAGTACAGATGGAACGTCGTTCCATATGTTGGAATGGCGTTCCATCCGTGTCAAGATGGGGCATGGCCAAGACAACGCGCGGCACCCCGCGACGCGAGGCATCGCTCTCGCGCGAACAGATCGTGGAAGCGTCGATCGCGCTGCTGGACAGCGGAGGCGAGGGCGGCCTGACCTTCCGCGCGCTGTCCGAACGGCTCGCCACCGGCCCCGGTGCGCTCTATTGGCATGTCGCCGACAAGCGCGATCTGCTGACCGCCGCCTGCGACGCCATCGTCGCGCGCACCTTGCATGCGCCCTCCGCCGATGCCACGCCGGAGGCGGCGATACGCGCGCTGGCGCTGGGCATGTTCGACGCGATCGATGCGCACCCGTGGATGGGATCGGCGCTCAACCGCGCGCCCGGCGAGTCGCCGATCGTGCGCATCGTCGAGCGCATCGGCCAGCAGCTGCGGGCGCTCGGCGTGCCGGACCACGAGCAGTGGGCCGCGGTCTCCGCGTTGTTGAGCTACATCCTCGGCGTTGCCGGGCAGAACGCGGCCAACACGCAGCTCGCGCGCACGCGCGGCATCGTCAGGTCCGATTTCCTGGATGCGGTGGCGACCGCGTGGTCGCGGCTGGATGCGGACGCGTACCCGTTCGTGCGCGGCATGGCCGGACAGCTGCGCACGCATGACGACCGGATGGACTTCCTGGCAGGCATCGACCTGATCCTGCACGGCGTGGCGGCACGGCGCGCCCAGGCGCAGCCGGCCATCGCAGCGGCCCGCAGGATCGCCACCAAGAAGAAGTAGCGGGGTTGCGGTCGCGTCGCGGTGCCGGCGCGGCGCGTGCAGCGGACCGGTGCTGGTCAACATGCTGGCGCCATGCGACGTCGTTACGGTCGCGAGCCTCTCTAGTTGCCGGACCGCAGCTGGTCGTCGGTGCATGCCGCACCGCTTTCAGGCGCGGATGTTCGGTGATTCCGGCGCCGCACGGCATCCGCGTATCCGCCGGGCTTCCGCGGCGTGCGCCGTGCACGCAGTCCGGATTGGCAGCCGCCGCGTTCGGCTGCCAACGCAGTGGCCCGGGTTATGCATAAGCTCCTGGCGAGGGTTCCCACCACGCAGGAGGACGCATGTACGAGTCTTTCAGACAGGGGGCGCCGGCCGAGCTGTGGCAGGCGCTGGTGCACGAGGCAGGGCAGCGGCTGGGCCGGCCGCTGGACGAATCGCGCGAGAGCTATCTGGTGTTCGTGTTGTTGCGCTACCAGGCCGACGGACACCTGTTGTCGCGTACCCAGGCGCTGGCCTGGCTGCATGCGCAGGAGCAGGTCGGGCGCGCCCGCGCCGACGCGCTGCGCGAGGTCGGCGACGGCTGCCTGCTGATCGCCGGCCTGTTTCCCGGTGTGGCCGCGCGGCGCCGGGTCAGCGTGGACTACTTCATCGACCTGGGCCGCGGCGCCTACTACGAAGTGGCCGAGACCCGCGCCAGCGACGCGGGCCTGTTCGGGCAGCTGGCACGTAGTTACCAGGAGCTGGTGCGCACGCTGGGCGCGCTGCGTCCGCCGCGTGGTTGGCAGATCGGGGAGGATGGTTCGTTGCGCGCTTGAGCGGCGGAAACCCCACGAGGAAGTGTTCGTGGGTCGCCGCGGCGTCGCATGCTGCAATTGATGCCAATACAGCGGAGGCGGTGTTGTAGGAGCGGCTTCAGCCGCGACAGGATCCATCGGGAAGGCCTGTCGCGGCTGAAGCCGCTCCTGCAGGGTTCAGGAGCGCTCGAACGGCCGCTCAGAACCAGACGCGTACGCCGGCGACGACGCGCGTCTCGCGTGCGGCTTCTCCCGCGTCGCGGCGATAGTCCGCGGTCGTGCCGAACGCGCGCTCGTGGACCACGCCCAGATACGGCGAGAAGCGGCGGCTGATCGCGTAGCGCAAACGCAGCCCGGCCTCGACCGTGGACAGGCCGCTGCCGATGCCGTGCGCGCGATCGTCGGCGAACGCCGCCTCCGCTTCCAGCCGCGGCTGCAGGATCCAGCGGTTGGTCAGCAGCACGTCGTACTCGCCTTCCAGGCGCGCACTGGCGCTGCCGCCTTCGTCGACGTACAGCGTGGCCGCGACCTCGAACTTGTACGGCGCCATGCCCTGTACGCCGAACGCGGCCGAGGTGCGCGCATCGCCCGAGGCGAAGTCCTGTTTCACGCCAACCAGCAAGTCCCACCAAGGCGACACCGCGTGGCCGTACAGCGCTTCCAGGTCCGCCGCTTCGGTGCGGCCGCCGCTGCGCTCGCCTTCGCTGCGCAGCCACAGCCGGTCGATGTCGCCGCCGTACCAGGCGCTGGCTTCCCAGGCCTGGCCGCTGCCGCGGTCGTTGTCCCAGCCCTCCAGCCGGTCGAACAGCAAGTAGCCGGTGCGCGACGGCGCATGCAGCATCGTGTGCGTACGCAGGACCGGGAACGCGGCGGCGCGGTCGGCGTCGGTGAGCGCGGGGATCGGCTCGCGTGGTAGCGCCGACGCGGGCGCACTGGCGCAGGTGCACGTTGCCGCCGTACTGGAGTGAGCATGGCGCGCGTCGGCTTTTCCGGGTTCCCGCTCCCCGGTGCCTGGTCCCGGCTTCGCAGTCCCCGGCTGCATCCCGGCGTGGTCGTGCATGGCGTTGTCGGCCTGCGCTGCGGTCGGCGTGCCGTGCTCCATCGTGGCCGGGTGCATGTCCATGTGCTGCATGTCCGCATGGTCCGGCATGGCATGGTCGGCATGGGCTTCGCGATCCATGTCCATGCCCATGCTCCCGCTGCCCTCCGTCGGCGTGGCCGGAGCATTGGCGGCCTGTGCGGCGTGACCCATCGCAGCGTGATCCATGCCGGCATGCGCCATCGCTGCGTCATCGCCGTTGGCGGGCGGCGATGGCGGGGTGTGCGTATGCGTTTCATCGTCGGGCGGCGGACACACGCATGCCGCAGCTGCGGATGTGGATGCAGGTCCGCGGGCCGATGCTGCGATATCGGCATCGGCGACTCCAGGCCCATGCACATGCTGCGCTCCTGCAGCCCCGTGCGCGAACAGCAGCGCCAGGCCGATGGCCTGCGCCAGCGTGGCGAGCGGCGTGGCGTTCATGCGTCCACCCGCACTTCGCGCATCATGCCGCCGTCCATGTGGTACAGCAGATGGCAGTGGTAGGCCCAGCGGCCCAGTGCGTCGGCGCGCACGCGGTAGCTGCGGCGCGTGCCCGGCGGCATGTCCACGGTGTGCTTGCGCACCTGGAACTGGCCGGCGGCGTTCTCCACGTCGCTCCACATGCCGTGCAGGTGGATCGGGTGCTGCATCATCGTGTCGTTGACCAGCACGATGCGCAGGCGCTCGCCGTAGTTGAGCCGCAGCGGCTCGGCGCTGGCGAACGGGATGCCGTCGAAGGACCAGGCGAACTTCTCCATGTTGCCGGTCAGATGCAGTTCGATCTCGCGCCCGGGTTCGCGGCCGTCGGGATCGTCGAACAGGCTGTGCAGGTCGGCGTAGGTCAGCACCCGGCGGCCGTTGCCGCGCAGGCCGATGCCCGGATCGTCCAGCTTCGGCGCGGTGGAGGAGGATTGCATGTCCACCAGCGGATTGCCGCGTTCGCTGGACGGATGCGTGGGCGCCGCGCCGGCGTCGCCAGCCGCATGCGCGCTGTGGTCCATCGCGGCATGGTCCATGCCGGCCATGTCCATGCCGGCGCCGCAGCCGCCTTCCATGCCTTTCATCGGCGCGCCACTGCCATGGTCCATGCTGGAATGCCCCGCCATGTCGTGACCCATGTCCTGCATGCGCAGCAGCGGGCGCGGATCGTTCGCCGGCACCGGCGCCTGCAGTCCCTGGCGCACGGCCAGGGTGCCGCGCGCGTAGCCGGTGCGGCCCATGTCCTGGGCGAACACGGTGTAGGCGTCCTGGCCGCCGGGTTCGACCAGCACGTCGTAGGTCTCGGCCGCGGCGATGCGCAGTTCGTCCACGCTCACCGGGTGCACGTATTGCCCGTCGGCGGCGACCACGGTCATCTTCAGCCCGGGAATGCGCAGGTCGAAGTAGGTCATGCTGGAGGCGTTGATCAGGCGCAGCAGCAGCTTCTCGCCGGGACGGAACTCGCCGGTCCAGTTGCCGCCGGGGGCGACGCCGTTGAGCAGGTAGGTGTAGGTGTTGGCGTTGACGTCGGACAGGTCGCTGGGCGTCATGCGCATGCGTCCCCACATGCCGCGGTCGGCGAGGGTGGCGCGCAAGCCGTCTTCGCGCGCGTCGCGCAGGAAGTCGCCGACGGTGCGCTGGTAGGTGTTGTCGTAGGACGGCATCTTCTTCAGCCGCCGGAACAGCGCCGCCGGGTCCAGATCGGTCCAGTCGGAAAGCAGCAGCACGTGTTCGCGGTCGTAGTGGTAGGGCGGCGGCTGCAGCGGATCGATCACGATCGCGCCGTACAGGCCGGCCTGTTCCTGGTGCAGCGAGTGGCTGTGGTACCAGTAGGTGCCCGACTGGCGCAGGGCGAAGCGGTAGCGGTAAGTCTCGCCCGGGTAGATGCCGTCGAAGCTCATGCCGGGCACGCCGTCCATGTTCGCCGGCAGCAGGATGCCGTGCCAGTGTACGGAGGTTTGCGTGTGCCCCGGCAGGCGGTTGGCGACTCGCACCTCGACGGTGTCGCCTTCGCGCCAGCGCAGGATCGGTGCCGGCACGCTGCCGTTGACGGTGATGGCCGGGCGCTCGCGCCCGGTGAAGTTGACCCGCGCGCTGCCGATGCTGAGGTCGAAGTCGGTGCCGTGCAGCTGATACGGGACGGCGCCATTGCGCGCCAGCGTTGCGGCCTGGGCGTGCCGCAGCGACAGGCCGCCGATGCCGGCGGCGGCGCCCAGCGCCAGTCCGGTGACGAAGCGGCGCCGCGACGGCAGGGCCGGCAGGCCGGAGGAAGGTGGTTTCATGAGCGAGCCTCGATGCGATGCGATGCGCGACCGCGTGGGCGGTGCGTGCGCAGAAGCGACGGCGCGCGGAGGCGCGGTCGCCGTGGCGCCGCCCGAGCGGGCGGCGGCGTCGCGATCAGGCGCTGGGAGGTCGCTCCAGCCGCGGCAGGCCGGGCGCGCCGCGGCCATCCTGGCGGCCGCGCGGGAACAGCTGTTGCGCCGCGGCCGGCAACGCCAGCGGCAGCGCGATCAGCGCCGGCAGCGGCTGCGCATGCGGGCACTGGCAACCGGCCGCGGTGCCGCAGCAGCCGTGCTTGCCGCCCTTGCTGTGGCCGTCGCCGTCGTGCTCGTGTTCGCGCACCTGCGCCGGCGTGGCCTCATGACAGGGCATCGCCGCGCTGGCGACCTGCGCGGCATGCAGGTGCCTGCCAGCATGGCGTTCGGCCATGGCATGGTCCGTGCCTGGCGCTGCGTCGGCCATGCCGTGCATGCCCGGCATCGCCACAGCCGTGCCGGCGCCATTGAGCAGCAGGCTCAGGCACAACAGCAGGCGGGTCAGCAAGGCGAAGATCGGCACGGAACAGGCAGGGCACGCGAGGGGATACGCGGAGAATACTGCAGTGATGGCCGCGGGCAAGCGCCGGGACGGCGCGGCGGCTCGCCATCGGCGCACCCTGGAGCCGGGTCCAGGGCGCACATCCACGCCCGGCGAAGGCCTGCGGGGCAAGGGTTTCGAGTCAACGTGAGCCGCCAATGAACAATTCGCGCGCAACGGCGACAATGGCTTGACCCTGGACCGGCCTCCAGGGAGTAGCTTGCACGCATGAATCCGGTCGCCCCTCCGTCCCGCTTCACCATCGGCACGCTCGCGCGCCAGGCCGACGTCGCCATCGACACGGTCCGCTACTACGAGCGCCAGGGCCTGCTGCCGGCGCCGCCGCGGCGCGCGTCCGGCTACCGCGACTACGATGCGGCCGCGGTGGAGCGGGTGCGTTTCATCCGCCGCGCCAAGGACCTGGGCTTCTCGCTGGAGGAGATCGGCGACCTGCTCGCGCTGCAGGACGATCGCCAGCATGGCGTCGAAGGTATCAAGCAGCGGGCCAGCAAGCGCCTGCACGAACTGGATCGGCGCATCGCGCAGCTGACCGAGATGCGCGATGCGCTGGCCGTGCTGGTCGCCGAATGCCCGGGCAGCGGCGAACCCGCCGGCTGCCCGATCCTCGGCGACATCCGCGGCGACGCCACGCCGGGCAAGCCGCAGCCGTGAACGCGCCGGCCGCCAACACCGCCACGGTGAGCCTGCCGGTGCAGGGCATGAACTGTGCGTCCTGCGCCGTCGGCCTGGAACAGGCGCTCAAGCAGCTGCCCGGGGTCGATGCCCAGGCCAATTACGCCGCCGCGCGCGTGCGCCTGGACTACGAACCGCAGCAGGTGGATGCGCAGACGCTGCTGCAACGCATCGGCCAGGCCGGCTACACGGTGCCGACGCAGATGCTGACGCTGGACCTCAGCGGCATGAGCTGCGCGTCCTGCGCGGCCGCGATCGAAACGGTGCTGGCGAACACGCCCGGGGTGATCGCCGGCAGCGTCAACCTGGCCTCGGCCAGGGCGCGTGTGGAGTACGTGGCGGAACTGGTAGCGCCGGCCGGGATCGTCGCGCGGATCGGCAGCGCCGGCTTCGGCGCC
>Ga0105243_10004699_pt1 | contig 10751 bp, 7 predicted proteins | sample KBSM34metaG_FD_81525 | JGI IMG/M metagenome (GOLD analysis project Ga0105243, IMG submission 81525) | Miscanthus rhizosphere microbial communities from Kellogg Biological Station, Michigan, USA - KBS M3-4 metaG | ecosystem: Host-associated > Plants > Roots > Rhizosphere > Soil | place: Michigan...
CGCGCCGTGCCCAGGTAGGCGGCGATCTCCTCACGGAAGGGCTCGAAGCCCATGGGACCGCCGTAGCGAAGCAGGCTGCGGCTCGGATTGCGGCAATGGCGCGCCACGATCCGGGCCCAGGCCGGGAAGGGAAAGAAGTCCGCGGCGCTCTCGCTGGCGCGGAACGGGCCCGTGCGCCCGACCCACGGTCCCGGCGTGCGCCCGAGCAGGAAGTCCGAAGCGTCCGACACCGGGCGCGGTCCGGGCCGAGGGCGCGCCCGCGTCGGCCCCTCCCGCGAGGGAGGGGCGGGGAGGGATCGGGCCACGAAGCTGCCCGCGCCGACGCGGCATTCGCAATAGCCCTCGGCCAGGAGCTGCTCGAAGGCGGTCAGGGCCGGAATGCGGGAGATGCGCAGCTCCGCGGCCAGGGCGCGGGTCGAAGGAAGGCGCTGCCCAGGCCGCAAGCGGCCGGCGACGATGGCGTCGCGATACCCCTCGTAGATCTGGCGATGCAGGGGCGGCTGCGCTCGCCGGTCCACGGCGATCACGGGCAGGATCCCGGGGGCGCGTTTCATCCTGGAATCATAATGGTCGCCCATTCTTCCTCGAAATGGCTATTGAGGCGACCACTCGGAATGGGCACACTCCGCCCATGAAGCTCACGACCTTTCGCACCTCCGTCCTGGCCGTCCTGCTCCTGGCCCCTGGCGCCCTCGCGGGGACGGATCCCGTCACCGACGGCGGGCGCGACGGCCAGCACGACTTCGACTTCTTCGTCGGCACCTGGAAGCAGCACAACCGCCGGCTGAAGAACCCGCTCACCGGCTCCACCACCTGGTACGAGTTCGACAGCCGCACGGTCGTCCGGCCGGTGTGGGGCGGCAAGGCCAACATGGACGAGTTCGAGGCCGACTCGCCGAGCGGCCACGTCCAGGGACTGACCCTCCGCCTCTACGATCCCAAGGCGCGCCAGTGGAGCATCTACTGGGCCAACAGCGCCGCCGCCTCCCCCATGGGCGTGCCGACGGTCGGCGCCTTCGACGCCAGCGGCCGCGGCGAGTTCTTCGACCACGAGACGATCCAGGGCCGCTGGGTCCTCGTCCGCTACCTGTGGAGCGAGATCAAGGCGGACTCCTATCGCTGGGAACAGGCCTTCTCGCTCGACGGCGGCAAGACCTGGGAGACGAACTGGGTGACGGAGGGGACGCGGGTCCGCTGAGGAAAGTCCCCATGAGCCTGGCTCTCATCCCCTTCGCCGTCGCGCTCCTCGCGGCGCCGGCCCCGACCGCGCCAGGTCCCCAGCACGACTTCGACTTCGAGATCGGAACCTGGAGGACGCACCTCACGCGTCTCGTACGTCCCTTGACCGGGTCCAGCACCTGGGTCTCCTACGAAGGCACCACCGTGGTGCGCAAGGTCTGGGAGGGCCGGGCCAACCTCGTCGAGCTCGAGGTCGATGGCCCGGCCGGCCACCTGGAGGCACTGAGCCTCCGGCTCTACAACCCGGACACACGGCAATGGAGCCTCAACTTCTCGAACAGCCGGACCGGCCTCCTGAGCCCGCCCGCGGTGGGCGGGTTCGCCAGCGGCCGCGGCGAGTTCTTCAGCGAGGAGACGCTGGAGGGCCGGCCCATCTCCGTAAGGTTCGTGATCTCGGACATGACGGCCGATTCGGTGCGGTTCGAGCAGGCCTTCTCCGCCGACGGAGGCAAGTCCTGGGAGGTCAACTGGGTCGCAACGGACACCCGCGTGAGATAGGACGAGGCGGCGCGCGGGAATGTGGGCCTTGCGGATCGCGTTATCCTGGGTATGAGCTTGCGCGTGGGACTACGTGTGGCGGGAGCGGTGGTGGGCGTGGCCGCGCTGGCCCTTCTGGCCGGGCGCGCCCGGACGGCGGACAAGACGGCGAGCCCAGCGACGAAAGGACGGACCGTGAGCGGAAAGCCGAGCGACGAAGAGCTGAAGAAGCGACTCACTCCCCTTCAGTACGAGGTCACCCAGCACGAAGGGACGGAGCCGCCCTTCCGGAACGAGTACTGGAACAACCACGAGGACGGCATCTACGTCGACGTGGTGTCCGGGGAGGCGCTGTTCAGCTCCCGGGACAAATACGACTCGGGCACGGGCTGGCCCAGCTTCACGAAGCCGCTCGAGAAGCAGAACGTGGCCGAGAAAACGGACTTCAAGCTGATGCTGCCGCGCACGGAGGTGAGGTCCGCCCACGGGAACTCGCACCTGGGCCATCTCTTCGACGACGGCCCCGAGCCCACGGGCCAGCGCTACTGCATGAACTCCGCGGCCTTGCGCTTCATCCCCGTGGACAAGCTGGAGCAGGAAGGTTACGGGAAGTACCTCTCCCTGTTCCGGCCCGAGGCGAAGCGCTAGGCGCGCGGTCCGGGACCCTCGCGGTTACTCGGCCTTGTAGACGAGGGTGACGACGCCGGCGGCCGGGCCGAGCCGCAGCTCGCCGTCCACGATGCGATAGGTCTTGGCCTTCCCCAGGGCGGCGAAATACGCGTCCTCCTGCGGCATCACGCCTTCGGCACCGCAGAACATCCGGGTCGAGGCCAGCGCTCCCACCGCGAGCTGCTCGCCCGTCACCGTCGCGCCGCCGGTGTACCGGTTGCATCCTGCGGATCCCGAGATGCGCTTCTCGTTGTCGAACGCCGCGGTGACCTGCGTGCCCGCGACGACCGCGCGCCCTTCGAGGGTCACGAGCCGCCACGTCGGCCCCACCAGCGTGGGAGCCGCCGTCTTGCTGAGGATCGCGACGAGCGTTCGCCGGATCGCGGACGCATCCGCGGGAGGGTTGGCCACCGCCTCTTCCTTGATGCGGATCTCGTAGAGATAGCCGGGCACGTAGTCGAAGCCGGCGATTTCCTCGTAGAGCAGGCTCCAGGCCGCGCCGGCCGACTCGCGCACCTGCAGGCACATCTGGGGCGCGACACCGGTACAGGCGACCCGCGACGGCGCGACCTGCAGCGTCTTGACCGTGGAGCCGGACTCCGCGGGCAGCGTTCCCGTCGGCGCCGCGACCTCTCGCGTCGCACCGCAGGCCACGGCAAGAATGGCGGTCACCGCGACCGCGGGCAGATGAAGGGCGTATCTCAAATCGAATTCTCCAATCGAAAGAGTGTGTCTCGGAGAGGCCGCTTGTCTACGCGCGCTGACACACTGTCCACTGCGGCGTACTGACTGGGCCCGCAAACAGGGCCGTCATGACCCTCGCCCCGCTCTTTAGCAATTCTGGTGCCCGTCCTGCGATCGGTTGTTCGACACGTGCGCACCGCGCGGGCGCCGATCCTGAATACAGGACTCGCGTCCGGAGAACCGGAATGCGCTGGCGGTGGAGCGGGCTAGCGTGAAGCCAGCAGCCCGACCCCACTCGGCTCTCGCCTGACGAGAGCGGCGCGGCTCGCCGTCGCGCGCGCCGCCACCGCCTCGACAATGCGCTCGGCGTCGCGGCCCACGCCGTGGATCATCGTCGACGACATCGAGTAGAGGAAGTGGAGCCCGACGAAATACAGGCCGGGCGCGTCCGGGACGACGCCGCCGTCGTGGCGCGGCTCCGCGTGCTCGTCGAAGATCGGGAGATCGATCCACGAGAAGCCGGGATGGTAGCCGGTGCACCAGACGACGTTCGCCACGTCGAGAACGCGGCCGTCCTCGAGGAGCGGCTTGCCGTCGCGGACGCCGGCGATGCGCGGCACGCGCTCCACGCCGGCCGCGGCCAGGTCCGCCGGCCGGGTGCGGATCAGGGGCGAGCCCTGGTGCATCATCTTCGGGCGCGCCAGACGGCCGAAGGGCGTCCGCACCGTCAACACGCGATGGAACAGGAACCGGAGGACGAGAGGTACGAAGAAGCGGCGACCGAACGGCCCGTCGATGTGGAACGGCAGGTGGCCGGTGTCGCGGCCGGAGAGCCAGACGCGTGGAGCCGGGCTCGGCCCGCGTGCGGCGAGCTCGATGGCGATCTCCGCCCCGGAGTTGCCGCCTCCCGCGATGAGCACGTCTCCCGCGCGGAGCTGTCCGGGATTGCGGTAGTCCCGCGAGTGGAGCTGGACGATGTCCGGGCCGAGATCCCTCGCGAAGAGAGGCATCCGCGGCCGCTGGTAGCTCGCCATCGCCACCACGACCTGGTCGGCCTCGAGCTCCCGGCCGCCGGCCTGGACGACGTAGCGGCCGTCTCGTTTCGCCAGCCGCTCGACACGGCTCCCGGTCCGGACCGGCAGCTCGAAGCGCGCCGCGTAGGACTCGAGGAAATCGGCCATCTCGTCCTTCGTCGGAAAGTAGGTGGGTGGAGCCGGGAACGGCATGCCGTCGAGGCCGTCGTAGCGGGCGGCGGTGAAGAGGCGCAGCGAGTCCCAGCGGCGGCGCCACACGTCGCCGATGCGGTCGTCGGCCTCGAGGATCACGAAGCGCAGGCCGCGGCGGGCCAGGTGGTAGCCCACCGATAGACCCGCCTGCCCGCCTCCGATCACCACGACGTCGAATCTGTCGTTCATGGCCGTCCCTCCCGTCGCGTTCCCCCGCCTACGGGCACAAGGTAGGGCATGAAGGCCGGGCGCCGCTTCGGGGCAATTGCCCATTTTCACGGCGCCGCAAACGTGGGTGCTTCTACCCACGCGCCGGCCGAAGGACCGGCGCGTTCAGACGAGCTTGTTCTTGTAGGCGAAGGCGGTGGCCGCCGCCCGCGACCGCACATGGACCTTGGTGAAGATGTTGCTCACGTGGCGGTCCACCGTCTTCCCGCTCAGGAAGAGCTGCTTCGCGATCGCCTTGTTGGTCTTGCCCGTGGCCACGAGACGCAGGACCTCGAGCTCGCGCGCGGTCAGGCCGTGGGGACGCGCGACCCCTTCCTCCCGCAGCGTGTCGAGGCGATCGAGATCGGGCTTCGCCCCCAGCCGCTCGAAGGTGGCGCGCGCCGCCTCGAGCTCGAGCGCGGCGCCGTCGCGATCTCCGAGGCCGCGGCAGGCGAGGGCCAGCAGGACGCGGACGCGCGCGGCCAGGTACGGCGCGCCCGCCTCCTGCCAGCCCGTGAAGGCGCGGCGCAAGGGGCCGAGGGCCTCCGCTCCCTCGCTCTCCGCCAGGAGCAACGTCCCACGGGCCTGGGCCGCGATCGCGGCCAGGGCCTCCGTCTCGAAACGAGCCGCAATCGACTCGATCTCTTCGCAGGCGGCGCGCGCGGCTTCGACGTCCCCCGCGTCCAGGAGGATCTCGACGCCGGCGGGCAGCAGGCGCGCGCGCTGCAACGGGTCGGACGTGCCGCCGAGGGCGCGCCGGATGCCGCTGGCCGCGGCATCGCGGTCGCCTTGCGCCAAGCGCAGGAGGGCGAGACCGGGCTGGGGCTCGCGTCCCGCCTGGCTCGCCTTCCGATAGGCGGCTTCGGCCGCCGCCGCTTCGCCCCGCAAGCGGTGGATCTCCGCCTCCTGGTAGAACGCGTCGCCGCCGGCGCCGGGATCGTCCGCCCGGGGCGAGCGCGCCGAGACGCGACGGGCCTCCTCGATCGCCTCCGGCCAGGCACCGGAGAGCTGCTGGATCTCGGCGCGATGGACGTGACAGGCACTGGTGAACGTGACCAGCTGCGGCTGGGCCTCGCACCAGCCGGTGAGCGCCGACGTCCATTCGCGCGCGCGTCCCAGCGCGTAGACCTGCTGGCAGCCGGCGATCGCGATGCAATAGATGAGGCCGGTGATGACCGGTGTCAGCTCGCGGCCGGCGACGGCCACCATGGCTTCGTCGATCAGGGCCAGCCCGTCCTTGATGCGTCCGAGCCGCAGTAGGGCCCGGCCATGCAGGTTCCGCGCGAAGGCGCTGAGGTCCCGGTCGCGGAAACGGTCGCCGATCTCGGCGGCGGTGGCGGCGGCCTCGCACGCCGCCTCGCACTCGCCGCTACCGAGATGGCGCTGGGCGGCCGGCAGGCACAGGTAGCCGCGCTCGACGCAGTCCTTCCCCGCCTTCTCCACCAGCCGCTGCGACCGCGCGATCCAGCCGCTCGCCCGCCCCGGCTCGCGGAGACCGTACAGACGGAAGCCGATCCAGAAGGCGGCCCGCGCCGCGGCCAGCTCTTCGCCCGCATCGAGATGCGCGTTGTAGAGCCGCTCGAACGCGCCCAGGAACTGCTCGACGCGTCCGGTCAGCCCCGCGCACAACGCCAGTTGCTCGAGGTCCGCCACCACCAGGGGTGTGGTCCGGTCGGCGAGGGCGAACGAAGCGTAGGCGTCGTCCCACGCGCGTCGCGCGCAGGCGGCGCGCCCGCGCTCGAGGTGTTTGCGGCGGGCGACTCCAGATACCGGCACCTTCCGAGGGGAACGATTCGGCCGCGTCACCTTCGCCAGTTTAGCGTGCCGATCGACTCGTTCCAGAACGAGTCGAGTCCGCCGCCATCCATCCGTCCCGGGACGGATGGAATAATCCAGCCATGAGCAAGCGCGCCGGCCCCGCCCGAACCGGGGATCGGGTCGCGGTGGTCACGGGAGCGAACCGCGGCCTCGGGCTCGAGACCTGCCGTCAGCTGCTCGCCTGCGGACTACGCGTCGCCATGGCCGGCCGCGACGAAGACGCCACCGAGCGCGCACGGCGGAGCCTCGGCGCCGATTCCGAACGAGCCATGACCCTGCCGATGGACGTCACGGATGCCGCCACCATAGCGGCGGCGCATCGGCGGATCGTGGAGCAGATGGGCACGCCCGAGATCCTCGTGAACAACGCGGCCGTCCTGCTCTTCGATGCGGCCGATCCGCTCTCCATCCCGCGGGAGGCTTATCGCGAGACGTTCGAGACCAACGTCTTCGGCGTCGTCGAGGTGTGCCGGGTCTTCGTCCCGCCGATGGCAAAGAAGAAGTACGGCCGGATCGTGAACGTCTCGTCGGGCGCGGGCCAGCTTTCGAAGATGTCCACGTACGCTCCGGCCTACTCGATGTCGAAGTCCGCGCTCAACGCATTCACGCGCCTGCTCGCGGCGACGTATCGTGGCCAGGGCGTGCTCGCCAACGCCGTCGATCCGGGCTGGGTGCGGACCGACATGGGCGGCCCCTCCGCGCCGCGCTCCGTCGAGCAAGGCGTGGAGACGACGGTCTGGCTCGCCACCTTGCCCGAGGACGGACCCACGGGGGGCTTCTTCCGCGACAAGCGCTCCATCGATTGGTGACGTGCGCAACTTTGGGGACCGCGTCGTCACGCTGCATAATCCGCGTCTCCTTCATGGTCATGCGTCCCACGTCCGTCGGCCTGTGGACGGCGACGGCGGCGGCGCTCGCCCTCACCGCCTCCGCCCAGGCTCCGCCTCGCGATCCGCGCGCCGGGCGCGGGCCGGACGATCCGACTTTGAAGTCGTGGGCCGTCTACGACCAGCACTGCGTGGCCTGCCACGGCCGCAGCCTCGAAGGCGGGGCCGCGGGCAGTCTCGTCGACGGCGTCTGGAAGTTCGGCGGCGAAGATGCGCAGATCGCGGAGACCATCCGCGACGGACGCAAGGGCACGGCCATGGCCTCCTTCAAGCCCGTGCTCACCGAGGAACAGATCTGGCGGCTCGTGATCCTGATCCGCCAGGAGGAAGCGGAAGCCCGCGCGCATCCGCCCACGATCGTCGATCCCGACGGCGCCGTCATCCCCACCGAGAAGCAGGCGTTCAGGATCGAGGTCGTCGCGCGCGACCTCGAGACGCCCTGGGGACTCGCGTTCCTGCCCGACGGTCGCCTGCTCGTGACGGAGCGGCCGGGGCGGCTGCGCATCGTGGAGAAGGACCACCTCCTTCCCGATCCGGTCGCGGGCACGCCCCCGGCCTGGAACGTACAGGACGGCGGACTCCTCGACGTCGAGGTCCATCCACGCTACGTCGAGAACGGCTGGATCTATCTCTCGTACGCGAAGCCGGGCCCTGCCGACACGTCGATGACCGCGATCGTGCGCGGGCGCCTCCGCGAGAACCGCTGGGTGGACGAGCAGGCGATCTACTCGCCCCCTCCCGATCTCTACGGGACGCCGAACCATCACTACGGCTCGCGCTTCCTCTTCGATCGGCAGGGCAAGCTCCTCTTCTCGATCGGCGACCGCGGGCAGAAGGACGCCGCGCAGGACCTCGCCAGCCCGCTGGGCAAGGTGCACCGCGTCAACGACGACGGCACGGTGCCCGCGGACAACCCGTTCACGGGCCGCGCCGGCGCCATCCCCACCATCTGGACCTACGGACATCGCAACCCGCAGGGTCTCTCCATCGACCCCGTGAGCGGCCTTCTCTGGGAGTGCGAGCACGGGCCGATGGGAGGCGACGAGGTCAACATCCTCGAGGCCGGCCACAACTACGGCTGGCCGGCGATCTCGCACGGCCTCGAGCCCGGCATCACCGGCACCGCGCACGAAGGCATGGAGCCGCCGATCGTGTACTGGAACCCCACGATCGCGCCCAGCGGGATCCACTTCTACGAAGGCACCCGTTATCCGGCCTGGCGCCACGACCTCTTCGTCACCGGGCTCGGCGGCACCGCTCTCCGGCGCCTCGAGGTGAAGGGCCGGCAGGTCACGCATCAGGAAGTCCTGTTCAACCGCTACGGCCGCGTACGTGACGTGGTCACTGGTCCCGACGGCCTGCTCTACGTCGCCCTTCAGCTTCCGGGGGTGAAGCTGTCCTCCTCCACGCCGGGCGTCGTGGTCCGCCTGGTTCCGATCGACTAGGCTAGCGGCCAGATGCGTGCAAGGAACGGACGTATCGCCATCTTCCTCAGCCTGATCGCGGTGTTCGCCGCCAGTCTGGCCCGCAACCGGCGTCCCTCCGAACGCGCGCCGGCCGAGGCCTGGCCCCCCGCCGTTGTGGCCGAAGACAAAGGCGCTCCCGAGCTTTCCGCGGAAGACTCCCTGAAGACGATCGTCGTCCCCCCCGGCTACCGGGTCGAGCTGGTGGCGAAAGAGCCGCTGGTCGAAGACCCGATCCTCATCGACTTCGACGCCGACGGACGCATGTGGGTCGTCGAGATGCCCGCCTTCGCGATGGGCGCGAGCATGAAGGACTCACGGGAAGGGATCTGCCGGGTGGCCGTCCTGGAGGACATCGACGACGACGGGAAGATGGATCGCCGCACGGTCTTCGCCGACAAGCTCGTCCTGCCGCGCGCGATCAAGACCCTGGCCGACGGCGTGCTCGTGGGCGAGCCGCCGAACCTCTGGTGGATGCGCGACACCGACGGCGACCTGCACATGGACGAGAAGACCCTGGTCAGCGACAGCTACGGCCGCCTGGAGAGGAACCCGGAGCACAACGCGAACAGCCTCATCTGGGGGCTCGACAACTGGGTCTACACGTCCGAGCACGACTGGCACCTGCGGTACAAGGCCGGCGCGTTCGAGGTCGTGCCGACGCTCAACCGCGGCCAGTGGGGCGGCTCCATCGACGATGGCGGGCGCGTGTGGCGCAACGTGAACAGCTCGCCCCTCTTCGTGGACTACACGCCCGCCCGCTACTTCATGCGCAACCCGAACGTGGTGCAGACGCGCGGCCTCTACGAGTCGCTGATGTCCCTCACGGATGCCGAGATCTGGCCGGTCCGGCCCTCGCGCGGCGTCAATCGCGGCTACCGCGACCAGTCGTTCCGGCCCGACGGCTCCTCCCGCATCATGCAGAGCGCGGCCACGCCCGTCGTCTACCGCGGCGACCGCCTGCCCGCGGAGCTGCGGGGCGGGGTGTTCGTCACGGACTGCACCACGAACATGCTGCACTGGTTCGCCATCGACGACGACGGGCACGGACGCCTCACCGCGCGCAACGGGTTCAAGAAGGGCGAGATCTTTGCCGCCCGCGACGAGCGCGTGCGCCCGGTGAGCGCGTACTCCGCGCCCGACGGGTCCATCTACGTCGTGGACATGTACCGCGGGGTCGTGCAGGACGCGGCCTACCAGACGGAGTACCTGCAGGACTACATCAAGAAGAACAACCTCGCCTCGCCCGTGAACCGCGGGCGCATCTGGCGCCTCACCCACGAAACGGCGCGCCGCGAGAAGAGGCCCGCGCTCGCCAAGGCGACGTCCGCCGCGCTCGTGCCGTATCTCGCCCATCCCATCGGATGGTGGCGCGACACCGCGCAGCAGCTCCTCGTGCAGCGCGCGGACCGATCGGTCGTCCCCGCGCTGAAGGACCTGCTGCACACGGCGCCGGACTGGCGGACGAAGCTCCACGCCCTCGGCACGCTGGGGGGACTGGGCGCGCTGGATGCGGAGACGCTGCGGCCGCTCTACGGCGACCCGTCGCCGGACGTACGCGCGTGGGCCATCCGCTGGTCGGAGCCGTGGCTGGCCGAGGCGGGGTCCCCTCTCGCCGCCGGGGCCCTGGGCCTCATGGACGATCCGAGCTGGACCGTGCGCCATCAGCTCGCGGCCTCGATCGGCGAGCTGCCGAAGGCGGCGCGGACCGCTCCGTCCCTGACCATGCTGCAGCGCTACGGCGGCGACGCCATCACGGTGGATGCCGTGGTGAGCGGGCTCGCGGAAATGGAGGCGGACGTCCTGGATCGCCTGCTGGGAGACGGTGCCGCCCCCGAGACCACCGCCGAAGGCGTCGCCATGCTCGCGGGCGCGCTGGCGCGTTCGCGCCGCGCCGCCGTCGTCTCGTCCGTTCTCGACAAGGCCGCCGCCACGACCCGACCGGCGTGGCAGCGCATCGCGCTGCTGCGCGGCGTCGAGGCCGGCCTGAGCCCGGGCGAGCGCACGCCGGGAACCGGACCTCGCGCCGCCGCGCCTCCCGCGCCCGTGAAGATGCCCGCCCCGCCGGCGGCGCTCGCGCG
>Ga0105243_10004701_pt1 | contig 10749 bp, 13 predicted proteins | sample KBSM34metaG_FD_81525 | JGI IMG/M metagenome (GOLD analysis project Ga0105243, IMG submission 81525) | Miscanthus rhizosphere microbial communities from Kellogg Biological Station, Michigan, USA - KBS M3-4 metaG | ecosystem: Host-associated > Plants > Roots > Rhizosphere > Soil | place...
GGACCAACCGCTCATTGCATTCCGGCGACGAACCGGCGCGATAGAGTTGCCTGGCGAGATCCTTCTCTCCGAGCTTCTCGAAGAACTGACCGATTTGACAGGCGGCGCGGCTCCGCAGATCGGCGGCGTAGACGCTCGGGCAACTCGGACCTCCGAAGATGTCACCGACTGCGCCTCGGTAGATAGCGGTCGACTTGACCTCGATCCGGTCGAGCAGCCGGCTGTAGTGGAAGCACGCCGTCGCCTCTTCCCCGTCCGTGAAGCGGGCCCTGAACGAAGTTGCCTTGTTGGTCCGCATGATGCCCAGATCTCGCAGGGCGAACTTCTTCAGATCCTCCCCCGTCTTGCCGAAGTACAGGAAGAGCAGGAATTCGAGCGGACGGACGTCATCCAGCGCGATGAACTTCGCCGCCCCGCAATGCTCGGCGGCCACCTCGAAAGGAACGTGGGTCAGGAAGTAGTCGGCCAGCTTTGCTTTTGGCCAGGAAACGCGGAAGTCCGTCCGCCCCGCCGCCCTGGCGCCGGCGACCAGGATGTCTTTGGGTAGGCATGCGACGAAGGCGGCGTAGTCCTCCGCCTTGAGGGTTCTGGCTTGGCCGCATGCCAGGAGGTCGTCGGCCGCGCGCTCGACGTCGAAAATCTCGACGTATCGAAAGAGCGTCCTATTGAAGATCGCGCCGCGCCGGTTGACCATCCGGATCAGCAGGCATTGCGCATCCTTGGAAAGGCTCTCAAACCGCAAGACGAAGGCGTCGTGCTCGTCCGTCAGGATCGGGCCGTAGGTATTCCTGACGAACGACAGCATTTCGAGGAAATGATCGTAATAGTAGTAGAGCGGTAGATCCGGCCGTTTCATTTCGCAGCGCCTTCGGGCCTTTCCTGGCTCGCACAAGGACATGAGCAGACATCCCGCACGGTGGCTTGCCGCTGCGCGAATAATGTTCTATCTTTGTTCTAAGATCCTCCGATTTGTCAAGGATCGCGGCGGGTCGGCCGCAAACTCGCTAGAGGGCGATGAACGAAGACCGCCAGCGGAAGATCATTCACGTCGACATGGACGCCTTCTACGCATCCGTCGAACAACGAGACAATCCGGAACTCCGCGGCAAGCCGGTCGCCGTCGGCGGATCTCGCGAACGGGGTGTCGTGGCCGCGGCGAGCTATGAAGCCCGCAAGTTCGGCGTCAGGTCGGCCATGCCGTCGATCACGGCCAAGCGGCAATGCCCGGACCTGATCTTCGTGAAGCCCCGCTTCGAAGTCTACAAGGCCGTCTCGCAGCAAATCCGAGAGATCTTCGCCGAGCACACGCCGATCATAGAGCCTCTCTCGCTCGACGAAGCCTATCTCGACGTCACAGAAAACCTCCAGAACATTCCGCTGGCGCGCGACGTCGCGCTCGCGATCCGCGCCAAGATCAAGGAGGTGACGGGTCTCAACGCTTCCGCCGGCATCTCCTACAACAAGTTTCTGGCGAAGCTCGCCTCCGACCACCGCAAGCCGAACGGCCAGTACGTCATCACGCCCGAGATGGGACCGGCGTTCGTAGAAGCCTTGCCGGTCGGCAAATTTCACGGCATCGGGCCGGCGACCAGCGCCAAGATGAACTCGCTCGGGCTCTACACCGGCCTCGACATGCGCAACCAATCTCTTGAATTCATGCAGGCCAATTTTGGGAAGGCCGGTGCGTACTACTATTGGATCTCGAGAGGCGTCGATGACCGAGAAGTCCGTGCGAACCGGATCCGGAAGTCGGTCGGCGCCGAGAACACGTTCTCCAGGGATCTCACCGAATTCGACGCTATGGCCGCCGAACTACAGCCGCTGATCGACAAGGTCTGGCGGCACTGCGAGGAGAAGGGCTCGCAGGGCCGGACAGTAACCCTGAAGATGAAATTCAACGACTTCGAGATCATCACCCGCAGCAGGTCCGTACCCGTCGCCGTCTTGAGCCGCAGCGACCTCGAACGACTATCGATTGGCTTGCTTCAGAACGAGATGCCAGCTCCAAAACCGGTCCGGCTTCTTGGTGTCTCGCTGTCCTCGCTCCAGGACGAACCGCAGGCCGAGCCGCAACTAGGCCTTCCGATCTGATGAGGCGCAGCATGATCAGCATCTCAAGATCGGGCAGCATGAGATCCTCGGTCATCGTCGTCGGCCGGTTTGCCTTCAAGTTCGCGCTGACTCGCGCGGACGCGCCAGCAACATACCCGGAACTGAAAGCCGCCGGCCTAACGGTCGAATCCGTGGCTTGAGACAAGTCGATCGGGTGCATCATGGATGATAAGCCTCATCGCGCGGATCCCGCATGGCCGATCGTTGGCGTCAAGGATCACAAGGCGCCCTCGGTGTTCCGGCCCGAAGCCCGGTTGAGGGAGGCGCGCCGGCAGAGGCAGTTGCCGCTCGTCGCCGTCCCCGAAATTCGGCTACACGCCGCTCCGGACGAGAGAAACGACCGACTCTTCGGCTGAGCTGCTTCCACACCCTGTCAGAGGCGCAGCGGCCGGCGAAGCGGCCGCTGGTGCGCCTTCTAGGCGGAGCCTTGTCGATGACAGCGGCAATCCTCCTGCCGACTGCTCAACCGAATGGCGGACCGCCCGATCATACTCTCGTCGGCAGGCGTGCGCGGAGGAGCGCTTCTCGCGTTCGCTGCGATCGCGTCAGTGACATAAGCGACCGAGGGGCTCTGGCTGGCCTTGCTGCCGACGTCGCCGCCCAGTTCGCCCTCTTCCACGCGTGCTGGCTTCTCACCTATCCATTGGCCGGCTGGCTCGGGTCGTCGGGGCAGCGATTACCCTCGCCGGCCTCCTTCTCGCGCGGCCCTCTGGCCGATGGAAGATCCGGTCGCGGTGTCCCACGAACATCCGGAACTCCCGTCCGGACATCCACACCTTCGCGGCGAGCAGACCGTACACGCACATGCCTACGTGATCGACTGAAATCACTTCCTTCGGTTGAGTAATCTGGTAGGGCGCCGCTTCACGCCCCGTGCAGCTCTCGGGCTAACCGAGCCATCGCTTACTCCTTTGTCAGCCCCGTTATGGTTTTTGCGCCTTTGATCGTCTCGACCGTGAACGCGACGGCATCGCCGAAACGGACGGCGTCGAATACCAGACCATCCTGCACCTTGTAGTCCTCCGTGGTTTCGCCCGTTGCGGTGGACTGAAGGCGGATGCTGATACGGTCGTTTCGTTCGTCGACGCTCGCGACGACGCCCTTCAAACTCGTCGCCGACGCGGTCGTGGCGAGCGTGGGAACGAGGCTTTCGATGTGTACGACGATGGCTTCCCTCGCTGCGACATAGTCCTTGGTAGCCGGCGGTACGTCCGACCAATACGTCACTTCGGAAGTTCCGCGCCGTTCCTCGGGCACGGCATCAAACGCGACCACCACGGTGGCGCGGCCTGCCTCATCCGCCGTCAGTCCGATCGGCATGTCGTCGGTGGGGGCGAGGCCGTCCAGGTACAGACCGTCCCTGATGCGCGTTGGGATCGACGCGTCCACTTCGAATCCTCGCGAGACGGCAGCGTAAGGCAGGCCCCGTTCACTGGCGATCCGGTTGAAGTGGGCCGCCGCCATTTGGCTCTTCACCGAGCCGTGGACACAGACGAAGACGACGGTCTTTTTCCGTTTCCATCTCCCGGCTCTGCGGCGAAAGCCGACGGTGGGAAGGCAGCGGCAAGCAGCGCGAGGCCGGCCGCCAGCGAGGTACGAACCGACGGCTTGCGAAAGATGTGCGACATGGTTGTTGCCCTTCGATTGCAGCTGCCGTCAGCGCTGCGCCACGGCGGTCTTGTCGAGCGTGGCACGCACGCCTTTCGCCAGCTTCATCGCGTCGTCGTTCGCCCAGAAGTGGATGAAAAACATACGCGGCTGCTCGTCGAGCATGTGACTGTGGATCGCGGTGACCTCGATGTCGCCGGCGCGCAGCGCCCGGATGAGCGGATTGACCTCGTCGCCGGTCACCAGGAAGTCGCCGGTGATGGCCGCCTTGCCGCCGCCGGTCGGCTGGAAGTTGATGGCGTTGGCTCCGCCCAGCGCCGGGTTGACCGCCATGCCGCCTTCCGTCGCTGGATCCCGGCGCGGAATGCCGAACTGATAAACACCGCCGGTCGCGTTGCCCTTGGCCGCCATGATCTCGTCGAGCTTCGCGGTGTCGAGATCGACCGCCGGGGCCGCTGCGGCGGTGGTGGCCGGCGGATCGAACGGCGTCTTGCTGTCCGACGATAGCGCCGAGCGGATCGCGGTGGCCATCTTCTCCGGATCGCCGTGGCCGGCCACGTGCATGTAGAACGTCGCCGGAGAAGCCCGAAGGATGTGGTTGTGGATGGCGGTGATCTCAAGACCGCTGTTGAGCAGTTTGGTCATGACCGGCGTGATTTCGGTTTCGAGCAGAACTAGGTCGCCCATGACCATCGCCTGGCCATGCATCGGTGCGAATGCCACCCAACCGCCTAACGCGAGTGCCGGCTTGATCTGGATGCCATCCAGCGTCACGTGCAGATCCGATCGCGGCAGGCCGTAGCGGTGGACCTCGCCGCTGACGGTCGCGGTCTTTCCGAGTGCGACATCCACCTTCTTCCAATCGATGGATTGTGCATGGGCGATCGATACGAATGGTTCCGCGAAGACCTTCCAATCAATCGATTGCGCGGTCGTCGCCGGCAACAGCGCGGCTAGGGCGAATATGGTGAATAGGGTTGTCTTTCTGGTCATCGTCGTTCGTTCCTTCAATTCAGAGTTTTTGCAAGCAGGGCCGCTGTGGTTGGTGCAGACGGCGCGCCGACTAGCGGCGCTCCTGGATCTGACCGCTGCTATCGACGACCAAGGTGACCTCCTTGCCGTCCTTCACCGCCTTTACGACCGTTCCTTCGGCGGTGGATTTGCCTTCTCCGACCTGCGAATAGCCAGCCGCCTGCAGCTTGGCGACGAGCTCCTGCTGCGTTAGTGCATGGACCGGCGAGAGGATAAAGGTCGCTGCTAGGCAGAGGACCGTTCCAGAAATCGCGTGCTTCGACATCTCCGTTTCTCCTGGTTTGTCCCGCCCCTGCTTCGTGTTCTGCTGCACTCCCTTCAGATGACACCTGCGACGCGAAGCAGGACGCCGGTGATGCAGGAAGCGGCGAGGACGACGAGCATCCCCACATTGAAGCGGAAGATCGCGGTGGCGGCGGCGATCGAAAGCGCGAGTGCCGGAACATCGACACTGGAGAGTGTCGGCGCGTCGAAAGCGAAACCAAGGCCCTGCACCGGAAAGGTCTGTCTGAACAGCGTGTGCAGAGCGAACCAGATCGACAGGTTGAGGATGACGCCGACCACCGCGGCCGTGATGGCGGTGAGAGCTCCCGCGAGCGACTTGTTGCCGCGCAGCTTTTCGATGTACGGCGCGCCGAGGAAGATCCAGAGGAAGCACGGCGTGAACGTGACCCAGGTGGCGAGTAAACCGCCGAGGGTTGCTGCGACCAGCGGCGAAAGTCCGCCGGCATCGCGGAAAGCGGCCATGAAGCCCACGAACTGGACGACCATGATGAGAGGGCCTGGCGTGGTCTCCGCCATGCCCAGGCCATCGAGCATCTCGCGCGGCTGAACCCAGTGATAGTAGTCCGCGGCCTGCTGGGCCACGTAGGCCAACACTGCGTAGGCGCCGCCGAACGTGACCATCGCCATCTTGCTGAAGAAGATCGCAATCTGACTGAAGACGTTCGCCGGGCCGAGGCCAAGGACGATCGCGCCGACGGGAATGAGCCAAAGGGCGAGCCAGACGGCCGCGACGCGTAGCGCGCGAGCCGGGGTCGCCCGCACATGGTCGGGCACGGCCTCGCCCATCATGTTGTCGATCGCCGCGCTGCCCTTGCCGCCGTGCTCTATCGCGGCGAACTCCGGCCTGCCGGCTCTTGCTCCTGCGAAGCCGACGACGCCGGCGGCGATGATGATCAGAGGAAACGGCGCACCGAAGAAGAAGATCGCGATGAACGCGAGCGCCGCGATGGCGATCATGACTCGATTGCGCAGCGCCCGTTTGCCCACGCGGAACACTGCCTGGATCACGATGGCAAGCACCGCGGCTTTCAGGCCGAAGAACAGGGCCTCGACGAAGCCGACGTTGCCGTACACCGCGTAGATGTAGCTGAGACCCATGATGGCGATGACGCCGGGCACGATGAAAAGCACGCCAGCCATGATGCCGCCGGCTGTCCTGTGCAGCAGCCAGCCGATATAGGTCGCAAGCTGCTGCGCTTCGGGTCCCGGCAGCAGCATGCAATAGTTGAGCGCATGCAGGAAGCGCCCTTCCGAGATCCAGTTCTTCTCCTCGACGAGGATGCGGTGCATCACCGCGATTTGGCCGGCGGGCCCGCCGAAACTGAGCATCGCGACGCGGAGCCACACGGCGAACGCTTCGCCGAAGGAAATGCCGTGCGCGAAGTCGGTCGATGTGACCTTTGGATTCGCAGCAACGTCCGTCATGGCTTCGCCTTGTTGGTCGGCCAGTTGTGCGTTTCCTTGGTCGCGTCACGGCACCAGCGAAAGAACGCGTCGTACAGCAACATCCCGGCGCTCAACTGCTCAAGGTCATCGTCGTACATCCGCGAAAGCCCGAGGGACGCAGCGAGTAGACCGGGCGCCTCCGGCGAAAGATCGAGTCGCCCGGTATCGGCGGCACGCACCATCGTCGCCAGTCGCTGCAACGGCGGGGTCGCGAGCCCGAATTCCTCCACCATCACGTCGAACGTGCACAGTTCGCCCCGATGGCTCCAAAAGACGTTCTCCACGTCGAAAGGCGTTGCGTTGAACCGCTCGGACACGGCTTGGACTTCGGCTGCGGCTACGAACAGGAAGACAGCGCAAGGATCGATAAAGCGGCGGATCAGCCACGGACACGCGATCCGGTCTATCTTGGGCCGTGATCGCGTTACCCAGACCGTGCGCCCGCGCCCGTCCCTTGCTGGTATCTTGCCCGCTGGGACCGTCGGCAGATCAGCTTCCCGCCAGCCAACGTGCCCACCCTCGAGGACTTCGGCGGCCACGCTGGTGTGGCGCAGCCAGGCGGCGGTCCCCTCGCTAAGCTTCTGCCCTTTTTGGCAGACCACTACGACGGATTGACCCGTTAGCTGGGAGGCCCAATCCCGGACTTCGGGATGCGCGCGTCGCGCCGCTCCTGGAATGAGGCGCGGATCGGCTGCGAAATCCTCATCGATGCGGACATCGATGATCGTCGGCGCATTACCGGTGCCGATGAGTTTGGATAGTTTATCGGATGAAATCGAAACATATGATGACATGCGTGCGCCCTCTGAGAAATGGGACGCGATACTTGGGCATGTCGCCTCGCGGGGGGATCGCAACCCCCGAGCTTCGAATTAGACCCTTGAGGCGGCCGCTGTCAATCCAGTCTCAAAGGATCAACGCAACTCCGGAGAGGAACAAGAGCGCAAGTACGATCTTCCGAAATGTCGCTTCGTCGATTTTCCCGAAGAGTTTGAGCCCCAGCCAGGTTCCGACGAGGACGCACGGTAGCCCCATCACGAACAATTTAATCGTGTCAGGGGTGATGGTTCCCTTGGCTCCGAGCCATAGGGCACTCATCAGAAAGATCGCGACGGCCGCCGGCTGGAAGGTCGAGCGCTGCACGTCCTTTGGCCAGCCTCTTAGTCCGCACCAGATAGTCACCAGAATGCCGGCCAAGCCGGTGAGACCGCCCAGAACTCCGCTCAGAAAGCCAACCGTCCCGTCAGCCGCCGCGCCGCCGTTCGTCACGGGCTTCAGCGTCGGTCGTAGGAACGCATAGACGCTGTAGATCACAAGGAATACGCCGACCGCGATCCGGACGCTGCGGGGATCCAGCCAGGTGAGCAGCGTAACTCCCGCCGGCACTCCAAGTGCGGCGCCTGTCACGCCCGTTCTGAACTCCGGTTAATTGCGCAACCTGTTGATCGGCTGAGCGCGGCGATCAGTAGTCAGCTGATGAAATCGCCGTGCGGCTTGCCGCGCTTGACCATCTCGCCGCAGTACGCATAGAGCGCGTCGTAGACGATCCACTCTGCCGCATTCTGCTCATGGTCGTCCCTGAAGCCGAGATGCCGGAAGCCCTCGGCGATGGCTTCCAGGCCTGGCCCCTCCGGCTGATGGTACAGGGTGTTGTCGGTGTCGGCGCCGTTGACGATCCGCCCCAACAACACCAGCGCGGGATCGCCGGTCAGCTTGTACTTTTTCAGGATCGCCTCGAACGAGCATTCCTTGCCGTGATGACCGAGTTCGACGTCCTTGACGTCGTAGGGAATGGCGTCGAGGCGTTTTGCCTCCGCCATCACCTTTTCGCCGGGCACGAATACGAATTCGGCCTCCTTGTCGACGAACTTCTTGATGAGCCATGGGCATGCGACGCGGTCGACCTTGACCTTTTCGCGGGTGATCCATTTCATGTTGCGCCTCCTTTGCAGTTGTTATGTCCGTGGACGTCAGGTGTCCGAGAGGACGAGGATCCCGCCATGCGCGGGTGAAATGACGTAGAGCCGGTCCGGCGCCGCCAGCGCCGTCGTATGCGCGCCGGCGCCGGTCACGGTTCGCGTGGTCTGGCCGCTGCGCGGGTCGATGGTGTCGACAAGCCCGGGCTCCCCGATGGCGACGTGGACCAGACCGGTTGCCGGGTTGAAGAACGTGACATCGGGCGGGCCTCCGATCGGCCAGACGTTGGTCACCTCGCCCGAGGTGCTGCTCATCTCGACCAGGGTTGCATCATCACAGGCGACATAAAGCCGGCCTCTGGAATGGTCGATGTCGAGACCGTGCGCGCCCGCCGACGGGACCTTCCAATGGGTAACCTCGCCGAGCTCCGGCAGGTGCGCCACCAGCACCATCGAAGGCTCGCGGATGCAGAGGAATATCCGCTCGGCGGCGGCGTCGGTGACGCACCAGCGCGGCCGTCCCGGCAGGTCGATCGACACGTGTCGGCGATCGCTCAAGCCGTAAAGCTGCAAGGTCGGAGTTTCTCCGTCGACGCCGATGCAGGCTGCGATTCCGAGGCCAAGCCGGGCAACGATCACGGCACCGTTCGGTCGTCCGCCCGTCTTGTACGTGGCGCGCGACTCCAGCGTGCCGGCATCGAGCAACGCGATGCTGGCGCTGCCACGGTTGGTGATCAGGATCTGTCCGTCGTCGGCGACGGCGCCGGCCGCGCCCGGAAACCCCGGCAACGTCGCCAGATGCTTGCCGGCGTCATGGTCGATCACCTCTACGCAGTCGCGGGCAGTGTGCGCGATGAAAACGCGCCGGCTCTTGGGATCGAAGGCGGCGTGATCGAATTCGCTGCCTTCGGCGTTCGGTATGGCGATGGCTCCGATTGTTTTCAGCGACATGGCGTCCTCACGGTTTGGCAAGCGCGGCCGGCACGATCAGCGACAGGCCGGCGAGCAGGATCAGTATCAGCACCACCTTGCGGAACATCTCATCGTCGATCTTTCCGTACAGCTTGAAGCCGCTCCAGATCCCGACGAGCATGAGCGGCAGACCGAGGCCGTACAGTTTGATGGTTTCCGCCGTGAAGGCGCCGGTGACGGTCAGCGAAATCGAGATCACCACAAAGGCCGCGAACAGCACCGGCTGAAACACGGCCCGTTGCGCATCCCGCGTCCAGCCGCCCCATTGGCAGGAGATGGTCGAGACGCCGCCGCCGAGACCAGTCACGCCGCCGACCAGGCCGTTGACAAAGCCGATGCCGATGTCCGTTGCTGCGCCGATTTTCATCGGCTTGAACGCGGGCCGCGCCAGGCTGTAGATCGCGTAGAGCACCAGCAGCACGCCGACGCCGAGCCTCAGATAGGCCGAATTGATGTAGGTCAGCAGGAGCACCCCGATCGGGATGCCGATCGTCGTGCCGAGCGACAGCGGCCAGATGGACCGCCAGTTCAGCGCCTGGCGCAGCTTCAGGATGCCGTAGCCCTGCGTGAGCAGGCCGTATCCCGCGATCAGCGCCGCGGTCTGGATCGGTGTAATGATGTGCAGCCACACGCCGGACACGACGAGCCCAATCGCGAATCCCGAAAACCCGCTGACGAAGCCGCCGGCAAAGGCGGCAACACAAAAAAAAATCAGAAACAGTCCGTCCATCGAGCCCTCCCCCAGCGCCTACACTTTTCGTCTTGCCGCCTATTTCGCTTTGCCGAAGGTGACTTGATCGAACAGCGTGACGCTGTCGGCCTTGGTCCAGAGCCCGACCATGCCGGCATCTTCGAAGGTGGAATCCTCGACCTCGAAAAGTTGTCTGCCGTTGAAGGACACGCGGAAGCGCGAGCCGCTGAAATCGATGCGCAGGATGTGCCAGGTGTCGGACGGAACCTTCTCGTCGGTTCCGTAGCCACCCTTGCGGCCGATAATGTCGAGCGGGCTTCGAACGCCGTTGACGGTCTTGTAGAGAACGACGTTGTCCTCGAGGGCGTTGGCCCGGGTCACGTAGTAGTTGTTCGCGTCCTTCGCCCGCCAGACGATGCCGGCGGCGCGGTCCTGCGATCCGGCGACGGCCTTGAACTTGATCTCGACAAACCCGTCCTTGATGCTGCTGTCGTTCTTCAGCAGTAGCGGATACGTTGCCCGGCCGGATTGCTTGAGCACCTTTGATTTCGACGGCGCCGTCTCGTCGCTTTCGACCGTCCACTTCGGATCGCCAGATCCCGTGAGGGTCGAGGTCCAGCCGTCGGGCGCGGCGCCCGTCTGGGCGCCGTCGAAACTGATCGCATGGTTTGACATGTCATTTACTCC
>Ga0105243_10004706_pt1 | contig 10744 bp, 11 predicted proteins | sample KBSM34metaG_FD_81525 | JGI IMG/M metagenome (GOLD analysis project Ga0105243, IMG submission 81525) | Miscanthus rhizosphere microbial communities from Kellogg Biological Station, Michigan, USA - KBS M3-4 metaG | ecosystem: Host-associated > Plants > Roots > Rhizosphere > Soil | place...
ATCGCGGGCGCCGTGCTGGTCGCGGCCGCCGTGCTCCGGCTGGGGCGCTACACCCGCTTCGTCTCGCATTCGGTGATGACCGGCTTCCTCACCGGGATCGCCGTCAACATCGTGCTCGGGCAGCTCGTCGACCTGACCGGGGCGACCGTGTCGGGGTCCGTCGCCCTTGCCAAGGCCTTCGACCTGGTCACGAACCCGACGCACATCGATCTGCCGTCATTGCTGACCGGGCTGCTGGCCCTCGTGCTGCTCATCGTCCTCGCGCACACCAGGCTGGCGTTGTTTGCGCCCTGATCGCGCTGGTGGTGCCCTGCATGATCGTGATCGTGATCGTCCTCGACAGCGTGGCCCGGGTGGCGGACGTGGGCGCGATCCCGACCGGGATCCCGCTACCGCAGATCCCCGACCTCGGACTCCTGTCGCCGTCGCTGATCGGGGCCGGATTCGCCGTGGCCGCGATCGTGCTGGTGCAGGGTGCCGGCGTCGCGGAGGCCTCGCCCAACCGGGACGGCTCCCGGGCCCTGCCGAACCAGGATTTCTCTGCGCAGGGCATCGGCAACATCGGTTCCGCACTGTTCGGCGGGATGCCGGTCGGCGGATCGGTCGGCCAGACGGCGTTGAACGCCACCGCAGGCGCGCGCAGCCGCTGGGGCGCGGTCTTCTCCGGGATCTGGATGCTCGTGATCCTGGTGCTGTTCTCGGGGCTCGTCGGCAAGGTCCCGATCCGACACTGGCGGCGGTGCTGATCTTCGCCGCCGTTGGCTCCATCCGCCCCGAACAGATCGCATCGATCCTGCGCAGCGGACCCAGCTCGGTCATCGCGCTGGTGACCACCTTCATCGCGACCCTGCTGCTCCCGGTCACCGCTGCGGTCGGGATCGGCGTCGCGCTCTCGATCCTGCTGCAGCTCAACCAGGAGGCCGTCGATCTCAAGGTCGTTCGGTTGCGGCCGACCGATGGCGGGCTGCTCGAGGAGGCTGATGCCCCGAAGACGCTGGCGAGCGGGGAGGTCGTCGTGCTCGACGTGTACGGCAGCCTCTTCTACGCGGGCGCGAGGACGCTGCAGGTGCATCTGCCGGACCCGGGCAACGCCCGCTCACCCGAGGTCATCCTGCGGCTGCGGGGCCGAACCACGTTGGGTGCCACCTTCTTCAAGGTGGTCGCCGACTATGCGGGCAGGCTCGATCGACTCGGGGGCCGCTTGTATCTGAGCGGCCTCATGCCGGAGGTGCTCGACTACTGGGACGCCGACCGCCTCGACAGTCAGGGCGTCTCTCTCGAGATGTTCGCGGCCACGCCGATCCTCGGCGAATCGACCGGTCAGGCAATCGAGGAGGCCGAGCGCCGGCTGGTCCGCAAGCGTTGAGTGGGGCCCGTCGAACCCGGCGGTAGCTATTTCGCGAAAGACGAGAACGAGGGGGGCTCGTTCGTTTACTGTGTCCGCGTCGGGCTGTGATTTTGACCCGTGCAGGGGTCGTTCTGGAAGTAGGAAATTCATGTCGGCTTTGAACAATGCTGTCCGTGGGCTCGGTGTCGCGGTCCTCAGTACCGGAATCGCGATGGTGGGTCTGGCGGCGGTGGCGCCGACTGCGAGCGCCGACACGGTCCTCGGGACGTGCACCGTCGTCTCGAGCCCGAACCCCGAGCACGCCACCGATTGCATCGGCGCGAACCTGGCCGGTGCGAACCTGACGGGCGTGAACCTGTCCGGTGCGAACCTGTCCGGCGCGAACCTGCTCGGCGCGAACCTGTCCGGCGCGAAGCTGACCGGCGCGAACCTCAGCAGCGCGAACCTCGGGAACACGCTCCTCGCAAACGCGGACCTGGGCGGGGCCAACCTGACCAACGCCTACCTGGTCAGCGCGAACCTCGTCGACGCGAACCTGGCAGGCGCGAACCTGGCGGGGGCAAACCTGTCCGGTGCCAACGTGTTCGGGGCCAAGCTCAAGGACGCGCTCTCGGTGAACCTCGCCGGTGCCAACGAGAACGGCGCGCCGATCGGCGGCGGCAGCAGTTCGATGCCGAACGGGCAGCCGCTGTTCGGTTCGAGCGTGACCGGTTCCGCCAACACCTCCGGGATGGGTGGCGAAGAGGAGAACCACCAGGACCCCCTGCAGCCGCTGATCGGTTCCGCGGTGACCGGCTCGACGAACATCAGCGGTATGTAGCACACGAAGATCAGCCCTCCGCGCCCTCGAGCGTCGGCATCTGCCGGCGGTCGAGGGCGTTCGTGTTGTGCCCGGGCTCAGTCTGGGAGGCGTCGCATCTCGATGACCGTCAGGCCCATCGTGTCGAAACGTGCAAGCATCCCGCGCAGCTGGACGTCGCCGTCGATCGGGCCGTACAGCGTCGTATAGGCGTGCGGGGTCGGCGCCACGCTCAGCTCCGGAAAGGCGGCAAGAACGCGCTCGGAAAGATCGCCGCGCACGAGGAACTCGTAGCGGACCCGGGCGGGTTTGGGGTGTGCCACCGGAGGGCCTCCTCCTGAGTCGACTGGGCTGATCCGTGATCAGTGGACCTTCGACCTCCAGTGTCCGCCGAGATGAGACGCGCGCCTCACCCGCGAGTGGTGAAATGCGCGGCCGCGGTCACAGCAGCCCGCGCGCCCTGGCCTCGGTGATGGCGTCGCGCCTGGTCCGCACGTCGAGTTTCCGGTAGATGCCGCGCAGGTGGGTCTTGACGGTGTTGACGGAGACGAACAGGTCCGCGGCGATCTGTTCGGCGGTGTGCCAGGAGGGCAGCTCGACGAGTAGTTCCATTTCGCGGGGGGTGAGCAGGTCCGTCGCGCCCTGCGCGGACTGCGGAATCACCGACCGCGCACGTTCGGCGAACTTGTCGTACACCCCGAAACGGCCGCGGTGCCGGTCCAGCAGATCCCTCAGCGGCTCGCCACCGTCGCGGAACGGCCGCAGGATGGCCTCGGGTTCAGCGATGGTGATCGCCTCGACCAGCGCAGACCTCGCGGTGATCGAGTCATCCCTGGCATCCGCGATCGTGGCCGCCATGAGCCAGGCGCGGATGAGGGTGACATCCGACAGGCATTCGAGTTCACCGCTGAGGACCGGGGCGAGCTCGCGGCGCGCCGCGTCCAGTCGTCGGTGGTGCAGCGACATCGTGGCCTGCAGCACGGCCACCTCGCCGCCGTGCCCGAGTTCGGCCGTGGTCAGCTCCGCGACCTGCGCGGCCCAGACGGGCTCCCCGACCTGGAGGAACGCGCGTTGGGCCGATGTCGCGAGGAGGGCGGTGGTGCCGGGCGGCAGCGGTCGGTTCCGCCCTGGCGCGCAATGGTCGCGGATCACCCTCGCCGCCGCGTGCCGGTCATCGGTGGACTCGAACTCGAGGATGGCCCCCAGGAGCACGGAGGCTCGCCCCATCGCCGGGCTCTCGCAGGCCGCGAGGTGCGGGACACACAGGCTCGCCAGTTGCGCCGCGGCCTCGTCCTCGACCCTCAGGTAGTGGCCCAGCGCGCCGAACAGCTGGGCGAGCTGGCAGTGGCGGTGGTCGGTGAGGTCATGGACGCGGCCGTGGTCGGTGGCTTCCGATGCCCTGGCGATCATGTCGTCGAGGCGGCACCGGTACGCCGCCACCGCTGCCAGGCCGGTGAGGGCCTCCAGGACCACGGCGGGCAGTTCGGCGGCGCGCGCGGTCGCCAGAGCGTCCTCCAGGTGCAGGCCCGCGGGCACGAGCCGGCCGAGATACAGCTCGGCGATGCCCTCCTGCAGCAGCGCGAAGGAGTCGAGCTCGGGGTCGCCGGCCTCGCCGACCGGGTCGGATTGCAGCGTCTTCAACGCGTTTTCGATACCACCGGTCTGAACGGCGACCTGCAGGCGGAGGCCGTCCCCGAGCATCTCGAGCTCGGCGGGCATCTCCGCGTCACCCTGATCCGATGCGCGGTCGAGCGCGCTGAGGGTGGACGAGGCGGCGGCGGTGTTGCCCCTGGCCAATTCCGCGGCGACCCTGAGCAACCGGGTGGACGGATCCGCCCGCACGGTCGGGGACACGCGGTCGAGGACACTGATCACGGTGGCCCAGTTGCCCGCGAGCACCAGCCGCAGTCCGCACTCCTGCAGCAGCGTCAGCAGTGCGTCGTCGTCGCCGGCCTGTAGTGCGTGTTCCAGTGCATGCTCGTGGTCTCCGCTACGAGCGAACCACCCGGCGGCGACTCGTTCGAGGTCACCGACCGCATCGCGCCCCAGTCGGCCGACCTCGGCGCGCAGATACTCGCGCAACAGGGGGTGATACCGATACCAGCCGGGTGAGCCGCACACCCGCTCGACCAGAAAGTTGGAGTGCTCGAGGGTGTCGAGGACGTCGCGGCTTCCCTGGTTCCCGGTGAGCGCCTCGGCGAGTTCGACGGTGAACGCATCGGGGACGGATGTCTCGACGACGAATTCTCGCTCGTGCTCGGTGAGACCGTCCAGCACCTCGTTGACGAGATAGTCGGCGACCACCCTGCTGTCCCCGCTGAAGTCGGTGATCATCGCGGTGGGGTCGGGGTGCCGTGCAAGGGAGATCGCGGCGAGTCGAAGACCGGCCGCCCACCCCTCGGTGCGGCCGAGGATCTTGGTCAGGTCGAGGCCGTCGAGGCGTACCCCGTGTTCCGCGAACAGGATCGCCGCCTCCTCCTCGGTGAAGGCGAGATCGCGATGGGAGAGGTCGCAGACCCGGCCCTCGAGGCGCATCCGGTGCACGGCGAGCGGTGGTTCGAAACGCCCGGCGAGGATGGTGCGCAGGCTCGGCGGTGCCCAACGAAGGAAATTCCCGAGCGCCTCGAGGACCGTCGGTTCGTGCAGCAGGTGCGCGTCGTCGAGGATCAGCCAGACCGGCTCGCCTACGGCCTCGAGCGCCTGGGCCATCGCGAACGGGTAGTTCTCATCGTTGATGGGCGGCAGGTCGCGAACGGCGTCCGAGACCGCGGGATTGCCGGTGCTCTCCAGGGTCGCGCGGACCGCGGAACGGACCGTGTCGAGGTCGTTGTCCCGTTCTTCGACGGTGAGCCAGGCGATCGTCGGGGGGTTGGGCTGCACGGAGACCGCGGCGGCCCAGTCCGAGAGCAGCATGGTCTTGCCCGTGCCCACCGGCGCGATGAGCATGGCGACGGTGGTCGGCGAGTCCGGCGGCGAGAACATCGCCTCGGACAGCGAATCCAGTAGTCGCCCACGGCGAATCACGGGGTGCGCATAGTTCGGGATCTGATTACGCGCCTGCTGTGTATCCCAATTCACTACGGACATCTGGCCACTCCCCGACGGTCGATCACGCCGAGGCCCGTTGCGTCGGCGTTTCCCCCGCTCACAGCACCGCGCGGGGGCCAGTAAGGGGATCGTAACGGCAGCGCAGGCTATTTGGGTGTCGTACGCGTGACCAATTGGTGGCCGGGGAGTGAGGCCCGTCATTCCTGCCGGATCAGCGGGGCCACCTTGGTCCCCAGTAGCTCGATGGTTCGCATGACCTTGGCGTGGGGGAGCGGACCGACGCTGGGGTGCAACATGAACCGGTCGATGCCGAGGGTCTCGCGCATGTCGATGATCTTCTCGGCGACTTGTTCCGGGTTGCCCAGTATCAACGAGCCGCCTGGCCCGCGCAGGCCGTCGAAACTCTGTGGATTCATTGGCGCCCAGCCGCGTTCCCGGCCGAGCCCGGTCATTGCGGCCGCGTAGCTCGGGTAGAACTCGGCAGCGGCCTGCTCGTCGGAGTCGGCAACATATCCGTGCGCGTGCACTGCGATCGGCTGGGGTTCGTGGCCGCCCTCCTCGACGGCGCGCCGGTGCAGATCGGCAAGCGGCGCGAACCGTGCAGGGCTACCGCCGATGATCGCGAGCGCCATCGGTAGACCCAACAGTCCCGCCCTGGCAACGGATTCCGGGTTGCCTCCGACGCCGACCCAGATCGGGAGCGGGCGCTCGGGCCGGGGGTAGACCGACTGCCGGTCCAGGGGTGCTCGGTGGTTTCCCGACCAGGTCACGGTCTCGGAATCGCGGAGGGCCAGCAGCAGGCCGAGCTTCTCGACGAACAGCTCGTCGTAGTCGGCGAGGTCGTAGCCGAACAGCGGGAACGACTCGGTGAACGAGCCGCGGCCGGCCATCACCTCGGCGCGGCCGCCCGAGATCAGGTCGAGGGTGGCGAACTCCTCGAATACCCGAACGGGATCGTCCGAACTCAGGACGGTCACCGCGCTGGTCAGGCGGATATCTGAGGTGCGGGCCGCGGCGGCGGCCAATACGACGGCTGGGGCGGATGCCACGAAGTCCGCGCGGTGGTGCTCGCCGACCCCGTACACGTCGAGGCCGACCTGCTCCGCGAGTTCGACCTCCTCCAGGAGATTGCGCAGTCGTTCGCGCGGGGACACGCTCCCGTCGGTGTCGACCTCCGCAAATGTGGTCAAACCGACCTCCATCGAGCCACCCTCCGTCATGTAGTCAAAATGTCAACTACATGGGTAACTCGACGCCCGGCGCGAAAATTCCGTCAGGCTTGCGAGTCGCGTACGGCCTGCAGTGCCTCGTGCGTCACCGGATCCACCGCGGCGGCGAAGTCGTCGTGCTTCTCGAGGTAGCCGGCGACGAAGGGGCAGATGGGGACGATCCGCTTGTCGGCGCCGACGGTCTCGGCGAGCGCGTCGTGGATCAACCGGCTGGCCAGGCCGCGGCCGCCGTACTGTTCCCCGATCTCGGTGTGGAAGAAGATCCGTTGGCCGTCCCGATCCAGATACTCGGTGAATCCGGCCAGTTCCGTGCCGAGGTGGATCTCGTAGCGGTGAAGCGCGGGGGCGTCTCGGACCACGGGGGCCGGCGCATCTGCGACATGTTCGTCTGCCATGGCCCCACTATGCCGCAGCGATACCCTGGAGGCGGTCCGACATGGGTTCGGGCGGAGTCCGTCGAGGGGCCGCGGCGCCCAGGATCGAGGAACGATGAGCAATCTCGACCCCGCTCCCGATGAGGTGGTCTGCACCGGCGACGACGGAGGCGAAAGCGGCCCGCGGTTGCTGGACTTCCGTGACGTCCCCCTCGGCGGCCCGCGCGCGATGCCGGTGCGGCGTTCGCTCCCGCAACGCGCGCAGTCTTTCATCGGTGCCTGGTGCTTCCTCGATCACTATGGGCCCGACGATGTCTCGGCGAGCGGCGGCATGAAGGTCGCCGGTCACCCGCACACCGGGCTGCAGACGGTGTCCTGGTTGTTCACCGGCGAGATCGAGCACCGCGACACCACGGGTGTCCATGCGCTGGTCCGGCCGGGCGAGATCAACCTGATGACCGCGGGCTCGGGAATTGCCCACTCCGAGTTCTCGACGCCGCAGACGTCCGTGTTGCACGGTGTCCAGCTGTGGGTGGCGCTCCCGGGCGAATATCGTTTCACCGCACCCGCTTTCGAGCACTATGCGCCGCCGGTGGTCGATCACGACGGGGTGCGGGTGCTGGTGTTCCTCGGCACGCTCTTCGGGCAGCGGTCCCCGGTGAAGACGTTCAGCGCGCTGCTCGGCGCCGAGCTGACCCTGCCGCCCGGCCGGACCCTGCAACTCGACCTCGACCCAGCCTTCGAGCACGGCGTGCTGGTGGACACCGGTGGCGCGACGGTCGGCGGGGTGGGCGCGAAGCCGGGGCAACTGGTGTATCTGTCGCAGGGTGCCACCCGGGTGGAGGTGCGGGCCTCCGACGACGAGCAGACGCGCATCCTGCTGCTCGGCGGTGAACCGCTCGGCGAGGAGATCGTCATGTGGTGGAACTTCATCGGCCGCAGCCATGAGGAGGTCGTGCAGTTCCGCGAGGACTGGCAGCGCGAACGCTCGGATCAGGCCGCGGCCACGCCCGGACGGTACGGCCCGTTCCCCACGCAGTGGCGCGAGACCATCCCCGCGCCGATCCTGCCGAACACGCGCCTCAAGCCGCGGCGCTGAGAAAGGCGACCCATGACCGATGATGTGGTTCTCGTCCGACGGGACGGCCCGGTCACGACCATCAGCATCAACCGGCCCGCCGTCCGCAACGCGGTGGACCGACCCACCGCGGAGGCCCTCGCGGCCGCCTTCCGTGACTTCGACGCCGACTCGGACGCCGCGGTTGCCGTGCTGCACGGGGAGGGTGGAACCTTCTGTGCGGGAGCGGATCTGAAGGCGATCAGCTCGGGGTCGGGCAATCGTGTCGCGCTCGACGGTGACGGCCCGATGGGCATCTCGCGGATGCGGCTCTCGAAACCGGTGATCGCCGCGATCGCCGGTCACGCGGTGGCGGGCGGGCTGGAGCTTGCCCTGTGGGCGGACCTGCGGGTGGCGGAGGAGGGTGCCGTTCTCGGCGTCTTCTGCCGGCGCTGGGGCGTTCCGCTCATCGACGGCGGCACCGTGCGCCTGCCGCGCCTGATCGGCGCCGGCCACGCCATGGACCTGATCCTGACCGGGCGGCCGGTCGACGCGGACGAGGCGCACCGCATCGGGCTGGTGAATCGGAAGGTCACTGCGGGCGGGGCGGTGGCGGCCGCGCAGCGGCTCGCGGCCGACCTGGCGGCGTTCCCCCAGACGTGCATGCGTCAGGACCGGCTCTCCGTCCTCGAGCAGGAGGGGCTGCCGGAGGATCAGGCGATGCTCGTGGAGTTGCGGCACGGCGCGGTCTCTCTCGCGGACGGCACCTTCGAGGGCGCCACGCGCTTCGCGGAGGGCGCCGGGCGGCACGGCACCTTCGAGTGACCGCAGGCGGGCCAGGAGGCGGCCCCGACCTTCGGGAATAGGATACGAAACGGTAGCGTATCTATATTCCAATGGAGGTCACCGTGTCATCGTCAGCCAAGGCCGGTCGTCCGCGGGACGCGGACCGCGATCGGGCGCTGCTCGTCGCGACCCAGGATCTGCTGGCGGAGGTCGGATTCGACCGGCTGTCGATCGACGCCGTGGCGGCGCGGTGCGGGGCAGGCAAGACGACCGTCTACCGGCGGTGGGCGGGAAAGCCGGAGCTCGTCGCCGATGCCGTGGCGTTGCTCCACGAGATTGCCCACGCGCCCGACACCGGAGACCTCCGGACCGATCTGGTGCTCATGGCCAGGGCCTGGCACGACCCGGACTCGCGGCGCGACGCGGTGATCGGCGGCCTGCTCACCGGAATGGTGCACGACTGCGGGCTGCGTGAGGCGGTCAACCAGGCCATCTCGGTGCCGTACAAGCAGGTTTTCGCCACGGTCGTCTCGAGGGCGGTCGAACGGGGGGAGGTGCCCGGCGACCGGGACATCGATCTGATCGGCACCATCTTTCCCGCGATCACCTTCCACCGGCTGTCGGTCATGGCAGAGCCGATCGACCTGGCCTTCATCGAGCGAGTCGTCGACGGCGTGGTGGTGCCGGCACTGACCGCGGGCGGCTCGTCGCCGGCAGGCGATGCGACGTCCCGCTGAGGGGGACAGATGCGGATGTCCGCGTCGAGAAGGGGCTTTCATGGACGACGTGATCACGTACGGTGACGGTCGCGGCGACCCTGCGCCCGTCCGCGACGATCCCGGCGCGGCGTATCCCTGGATCAGGGGACGGACCGGAAGTGGTCGCCTTCGGGGCGACGGCGTCATCGCGCAGTTCGTCCGGTTCGTCCTCGTCGGCGGGTCGAGCAACATCGTCTACGCGCTGGTGTTCCTCCTGCTCCATTCCAGGGGCACGTTCGCGGCCAACGTCGCGGGCGTGGTGGTCAGCACGGCCCTGGCCAATGAGCTCCACCGCAGGCTGACCTTCCACGCATCCGCGCGGGTCCGCTGGTTCCCGGCGCAATGGGAGGGTGGCGGGCTCGCGCTCGTCGGGTTGGCACTGAGCACGCTCTCGCTCGCCCTGCTCGATTTCTGGCTGCCGTCGGCGGGCGGCTTGGTGCAGGCCGTCGCGGTGGTCGCGGTCAGCGCGTTCGTCGGTGTCCTGCGCTTCCTGGCCCTGCGTGGTTGGGTGTTCTCGTAGCGGACCCGACGGAGAACGGGAGAAGGAGATGGCTGAACCGAGGCTCCTGCTCATCGGCAAACTCCAGTCCACCCTGGACGTCCTGGCCGAGGAGCTGTGCCGCCTCGGCCGCGACGTGCTCGCGACCAACGACCGCACCCTGGTCGGGCAGATCCTGGCCGAGGGTAAGGCGGATCTGGTCGTCATCGGCGGCGGGCTCGACGAACCCGCGCGAGCGGAGATGCGGGACTACGTGCTCGGGCTCAGCCCGGACATCCCGTTGCACCTGGCGCCACGGGGTGAGGGGACCAGCCCCGCGACGGCTCTCTCGTTCGCGAACGAGCAGGTCGTGTTGTACAAGGTGCTGGCCGCGGCGATGCGGGATCAGTCAGAGGGGTAGCCCGGACTGGAGCTGGGATCAGTGCGGAACGTCCCTTGTGGCGTCGTATGCCTGCGGCAGCGAATCCCCGGCATTGAGCGCCAGTAGCAGTTGGTGCAGGTCATCGCGCCGCGAGGGGTCGAGATCGGCGAGGGTCTCCTCGTTGAGCGAGGCCAGCAATCTGTCGGACTCGGCGGCGGCGTGCCTGCCCTCGTCGGTGATTGCGATCAGGAAGCGCCTGCGGTCCTGCGGATCCCGCGTGCGGCCTGCCATGCCCAGCCCCTCGAGGTGATCGATGGACGAGACCATCGTCGTCGGATCGATGCGCAGCTGGTTTCCGAGTTCGAGCTGCGAGCGGGCGCCCGCCTCCGCGAGGGCCTGCAGGATCAGGTAGTGCCGGGTGCGCAGCCCCAGGTCGGCCAGTCGCTCCTCGCTGAGGCGGAACATCGCCTGCCCCAGCTTCATCA